>Ga0209797_10000923_pt1 | contig 14804 bp, 15 predicted proteins | sample DOMMetBare3Fresh_2_FD_187472 | JGI IMG/M metagenome (GOLD analysis project Ga0209797, IMG submission 187472) | Wetland sediment microbial communities from St. Louis River estuary, USA, under dissolved organic matter induced mercury methylation -... | ecosystem: Environmental > Aquatic >... | reverse complement strand
TCGTGCAAGAACCGATCAGGAGGGCGGAACTTCGGTGCTCCCGGCGATGGCCCCGAGATCACGGGAGAAATGACGGGGCTGCCGCGACCCGGGAAGGATTCCGAGCCGGGGTCGCCTTGACCCGCGGGTTTCCGGACCACCCACTCGTGCCCCTCTTTTGAGCACCTTTCAGGCGAGCAAACACATTGAAACTTCACGGGTAAACGGCTAAAAGAGACCCTCCTCGCGAGGCGCCGACAGGCTCCTCGCGCGAGGTTCCAGCCCCATGCCCGACGAGATCCTGCCGCCTCCGCCTCCGCCCGCGCCCGAAGCGCCTCCGCATCCGCCCGGCGACGGGCACCGCGCCCAGGTCGCCATCGAGGACGAGATGCGCAGGTCGTATCTCGACTACTCGATGTCGGTCATCATCGGCCGCGCGCTGCCCGACGTGCGCGACGGCCTCAAGCCGGTGCACCGGCGCATCCTCTACGCCATGCACGCGGAGGGGTTGCACCACAACAAGCGTTACTCCAAGTGCGCCGGCGTCGTCGGAGAGGTGCTGAAGAAGTACCACCCGCACGGCGACGCGGCCGTGTACGACGCGCTGGTGCGCCTGGCGCAGGACTGGAACCTGCGCTACCCGCTCATCGACGGCCAGGGCAACTTCGGATCCGTCGACGGCGATCCGGCCGCGGCCTACCGGTACACCGAGAGCCGCCTCGAGAAGCTCGCCGACTACCTCCTCGCCGACATCGACAAGGAGACGGTGGAGTGGGGACCGAACTTCGACGACTCCACGAAGGAGCCGCTCGTCCTCCCCTCCCGCTTCCCGAACCTGCTCGTCAACGGCTCCTCCGGCATCGCGGTGGGCATGGCGACCAACATCCCGCCGCACAACATGGGCGAGGTGATCGACGCCGCCGTGCACCTGGCCCAGAACCCCAAGGCCACCGTGCCGGACCTCATGAAGTTCATTCCCGGCCCCGACTTCCCGACCGCCGGGATCATCCTGGGGCGGGAGGGCATCAAGCAGGCCTACGAGACGGGGCGCGGCACCATCGCCGTCCGCGCCCGCGCCACCATCGAGGTCCACCCCAGGACCGAGCGCGAGACCATCGTCGTCACCGAGATCCCGTACCAGGTGAACAAGGCGAAGCTCATCGAGCACATCGCCGACCTCGCGCGCGACAGGAAGATCGAGGGCATCTCCGACCTGCGCGACGAGTCGTCGCGGGAGGGGATGCGGATCGCCATCGAGCTGAAGCGCGACGCCGTGGCGCAGGTGGTCCTGAACAACCTCTACACCCACACCGCGCTGCAGCAGGGCTTCGGCGTCATCCTCCTCGCCATCGACGGCGGCCAGCCGCGGATCCTCGACCTCAAGTCGCTGCTCGAGCGCTTCGTGGCGCACCGGCGCGACGTGGTGACCCGCCGCACCCGCCACGACCTCAAGCAGGCGCGGGCCCGCGAGCACGTGCTGCTCGGCTTCCAGATCGCGCTCGACCACATCGACGAGATCATCGAGCTCATCAAGAAGGCCGCCGACCGCGACGCGGCCCGCGACGGGCTCGTGCAGCGCTTCGGGCTGTCCGAGATCCAGTCCAAGGCCATCCTCGAGATGCAGCTGCAGCGCCTCACCGGGCTCGAGCGCCAGAAGATCCTGGACGAGCTCGTCGAGGTGCAGAAGCTCATCGCGCGCCTCAAGGAGATCCTGGCCTCGGAGAAGGTGCTCCTCGAGGTGGTGGTGGCGGAGCTGCGCGAGGTGAGGCAGCTCTTCGCCGACGAGCGGCGGACGGTCATCCAGGGCGCGGCGGAGAAGCTCGAGACCGAGGACCTCATCGCCGAGGAGGAGATGGTGGTCACCGTCTCGCACCTCGGCTACGTGAAGCGGAACCCGGTGAGCCAGTACCGGGCGCAGCGGCGCGGTGGCCGCGGCAAGACCGGCGCGGTGGCGCGCGACGAGGACTTCCTCGAGATGCTCTTCGTCGCCTCCACCCACAGCTACCTGCTCGTCTTCTCCGACAAGGGAAAGGTGTACTGGCTCAAGGTCCACGAGGTCCCGCAGGCCGGGCGGGCGGCCCGCGGCAAGCCCATCGTGAACCTCGTCCAGCTGGCGCAGGGCGAGAAGGTGGCCGCCATCCTCCCGGTGCGCGAGCTGCCGGAGCCGCTGGCCGGCGAGGAGACCGAGGGCGAGGCGGCGGGTTCGAGGCCCGCCCCGGACGCCGGGGGCGAGTTCGTGTTCCTCGCGACGCGCCGCGGCCTCGTCAAGAAGACGCGGCTCGACGCCTTCAGCCGGCCGCGCCCCTCGGGCATCATCGCCCTCGCCATCGAGGAGGGCGACGCCCTCATCGCCGCCCGCCTCACGCGCGGCGCGAGCCACATCCTCCTCTCCACCGCCCAGGGCATGGCCATCCGCTTCGAGGAGTCGGATGCGCGCCCCATGGGGCGCACCGCCTACGGCGTGAAGGGGATCACGCTCGAGGAGGGCGACGAGGTGGTCTCGGCCGAGTCGCTCCCGCCCCTCGCGGAAGGCGCGCCCGGGCAGGCCATCCTCACCGTCACCGCCAACGGCTACGGCAAGCGGAGCGAGCTCTCCGAGTACCGGGTCCAGAGCCGCGGCGGCAAGGGCATCATCACCATCAAGACCACCGAGCGGAACGGCCCGGTGGTGGCCGCGCTCCCGGTCCGGGAGAGCGAGGAGGTGATGCTGATCACCAACCGCGGCATGCTCATCCGGCTTCCGGCGAGGCAGATCAGCGTCATCGGCCGCAACACCCAGGGCGTCCGGCTCATCGCCGTCGAGTCCAGGGACGAGCAGGTGGTGGCGGTGACGCGGATCGCCGAGACGAGCCGCGAGGCCGAGGAGGCCGGCGTGCGCGAGGCGCCCGAGAACGGCGCCGCGCCGGAGGCCGGCGAGGACGACGGTGACGACGACGACGGGGAGCCGGGCGGGGAGCCGGGCGGGGGGGACGGGAGCGCTCCCAGGTGACCCGGGCGCCGCGTCCGGGAACGCCGTGGAGAGTCGCGGCCGCGCTGCTCCTCGCGCTCGCCGCGTGCAGCGGCGCCGCGCGCCAGCTCGAGGAGGCCAACGAGCTCCGCCACGCGGGGAAGGCGCGCGAGGCGCTCGGGGCGTACCAGGGGGTTCTCGCCGAGCTGGGCGAGGGGCGGCTCTCGCGCGGCGACTCCTCCCTGCGCCTGCGGGCCCTCAAGTACGCGGCCGACGTCTCCTATCTGGAGCTGGGCGACTACACCGGGGCCATCTCGTACTACCGCCGCATCATCTCGCTCTACCCCGGCACCGAGGACGCGAGGCGTTCCCGGGCCGCCATCGGCGACATCTACGTGGACCGCTTCGGCGACCGGGTGGCGGCCATCACCCAGTACGCCGACATCGCGGCGAGCGACTCGAAGGACGCGCCCCGCTACCAGCTGCGGGTGGCCCGCGAGTACCTCGAGCTCAAGAACTACAACCAGGCACGAACGGAGGCCCGCATCCTCCGGGAGCGCTGGCCCCAGAGCGGCGAGGCCGACGAGGCCCAGCTCCTCACCGCCCAGGCCTGGGCCCTGGAGAAGCGCACCGACGAGGCGCTCGGCGCCTTCCAGGCGGCCATCGACCGCAGGCCGCGCCCCGAGATCGCCGCCCTGGCCCTGGAGGGCCAGGCCCACCTCCAGGCCCAGCTCGGCAAGTTCGACAAGGCCATCGAGCTGTACGGGCAGGCGCTCCCCAACCACCCCAACCCCGAGGCCATCCGCACCAACATCGAGAAGGTCCGCCAGCGGCGCGAGGCCGCGAAGACCGTCACGCCCGGCGACCGCGACGCGGTCTTCGACCGCAAGATCCGCGAGCACACGAAGGAGATCCCGTGAAGACGCACCTGTCGGAGAAGCTGTTCGAGAAGGCGAAGGACCTGTTCCCCGGCGGGGTCAACAGCCCGGTCCGCGCCTTCAAGGGCGTGGGCGGCGTGCCGCGCTTCATCGCCCGCGGCAAGGGCTCGCGGATGTGGGACGTGGACGGCAACGCCTACCTGGACTACGTGGGCAGCTGGGGCCCGCTCATCCTCGGCCACTGCAACCCCACGGTGATGCGCGCGGTGCAGGACGCCATGAAGAGCGGCGCCTCCTTCGGCGCCCCGTCTCCCCGGGAGATCGAGCTCGCCGAGCTCGTCCGCGAGCGCATGCCCTGGATCGAGAAGATGCGATTCGTGTCCTCGGGCACCGAGGCCACCACCGCCGCCATCCGGCTCGCCCGCGGCTTCACCGGCCGCGACGACCTCGTGAAGTTCGACGGCTGCTACCACGGCGCGGGCGACTCGCTCCTCGTGAAGGCCGGCTCCGGCGTCGAGACGCTCGGCCTGCCCGACTCGCCCGGCGTGCCCGCGGACCTCGCCCGGCACACGCTCACGCTGCCGTACAACGACCTCGCCGCCGCGGAGAGGCTCCTCGCCGAGCGCGGCTCCACCATCGCCGCCGCGATCGTCGAGCCGGTGGTGGGCAACATGGGCGTGCTCGTTCCACGGCCCGGCTACCTGGACGGCCTCCTGCGGGCCTGCCGGCGCGCCGGCGCCCTGCTCATCGCGGACGAGGTGATGACCGGCTTCCGGCTCTCGCCGGGCGGCGCCTGCGGCCTCTACGGCCTCCGGCCCGACCTCGTGACCTTCGGCAAGGTCATCGGAGGAGGCCTGCCGGTGGGCGCCTTCGGCGGGAGGGCCGACGTGATGGAGAAGATCGCCCCGGCCGGCCCCGTCTACCAGGCGGGCACGCTCTCCGGGAACCCGATGGCCATGGCCGCGGGCAAGGCGACCCTCTCGCAGCTCGACGCCGCCGCCTACCAGCGGCTCGAGGAGACGAGCGCGCGCCTCGCAGAGGGGCTTGCCGATGCCGCCCGCGAGGCCGGCGTGCCGGTGCAGGTGAACCGGGTGGGGTCGATGTTCACGGTCTTCTTCTCGCCGGACCCGGTGTTCGACGCGAAGAGCGCCCGGGCCTGCGACACGAAGCGGTTCGGCCGCTTCTTCCACGCCATGCTGGAGGGCGGGGTCTACCTGCCGCCGTCCCAGTTCGAGTCGGCCTTCGTGTCCGTCGTCCACTCGGCCGACGACGTCGAGCAGACGCTCGCGGCCGCCAGCCGGGCCTTCGCCGAGTCGGCCAGGGCCTAAAAGGGCCATGAGCGGCTGGACGGATCGCTTCGCCTCGTTCGAGGGGGTCGCCTACCTCGACGCCGCCACGCAGGGCCCCCTGCCGCTCGCCGCCTCGCGGGCCGGAAGGGAGGCGCTCGCCTTGAAGGAACGCCCGGATCGGCTCACCGACGGCCTCTTCCTCGCGCTCCCCGGCGAGGTGCGGGCGCTCTACGCCCGCCTCTTCTCCTGCCGCGAGGAGTCGGTGGCCCTCGTGACCGGGGCCGGCGCGGTGGTGAACGCGGTGGCGCGCGGCCTCGAGCTCGGCGAGGGGGACGAGGTGGTGCTCCCGCGAGACGAGTTCCCCGCCAACTACTACCCCTGGCTCTGGCTCGGCCGCCGCGGCGTGAAGGTCGTCGAGGTCGAGCCGGACCCCGCCACGGGAGCGGTGTCGGCCGAGCGGCTCGCCGCGCGCATCGGGCCCCGGACCCGCGTCGTCGCCTTCTCCCACGTCTCCTACCTGCACGGCGGGCGCATCGACCCCGCCCCGGCCGTCGACGCCGCCCGCAGGGTGGGGGCGTTGACGGTGGTGGACGGGAGCCATGCGGCGGGGGCGCTCGCCTTCGACTTCGGGGCCTCCGGCGTCGACGCCTACGCCGCCTGCGCCTGGAAGTTCCTCCTCGGCCCCTACGGCACGGCGGTGGGCCTGTTCTCGCCGGCGCTCCTGGCGCGCCTCGCCGTCGGCGACCTGAACTGGTGGTCGGTGAAGGGCAGCGACGACTTCGACCACCTCCCGCGGGGAGAGCTCGAGCTCCGGCCCGGCGCCCTGCGCTACGACGCCCACGATGCCGCGAGCTTCAACAACCTCATGCCGCTCGCCGAGTCGCTGCGCCTCGTGCTCGAGGCGACTCCCGCCGTGGTGCAGGCCCACTGCCGCGAGATCGGCGATCGGATCCTGGAGCGGCTGCCGGAGGGGTTCCGGGCGGCGAGTCCCCTCGAGCCGGCCGCGCGCAGCCACGTCCTGTGCATCGCCGCACGGACCCCGCAGGGAACGCGGGCCGCCCACGAGCGGCTGCTCGCCGCCAAGGTGCGGGTCTCCCTGCTCGGCGACCGGCTGCGCGTGGGCCCCCACCTTCACGCGTCGCCGGCCGACGCCGATCGGCTGATCTCGGCGCTCGCGCCGGGCACCTGACCCGGCCCTCGCCCCGGCGGCTTGGCCATTGACGGACGCGGTGTGGGCTGCTATACGGTTCCGCCCTCCCCTCGCGGAATCACCAGGAAATCCGAGCGGGAAGGCATGGAGGCAGGGTGGCGGACCCGAGCGATCGAGAGCGCCGGGACCGGGACGAAGGGCTCTCGAGCCTGGCGAAGGGCTATCGAAGCTCGGAGCGATACGCCGGCGCCGCCATCTCCCTGGTCGCGGCGGTGGGAGGTGGCGCGGCGCTCGGATACTGGCTGGACAGGAAGCTCGGGCACGAGGTGCCCTGGCTGCTCCTCGTGGGCGCGGCGCTCGGCATGGTGGGCGGGTTCATCAGCTTCTTCAGGACGGTCCTCGGCACGAGACAGGGCAAGTGAACCGACACGTCATCCTCGCCGCCCTCGTCGCCGCCGCCGCCCTCGGCCTCTCGGCCCTGGCCGGCCAGGGCCGCCGCGCCGCCCTCATCGGCGCTGGCATCTCGAGCGGCACCGCCCTCGCCTCGCTCGTCGCCTTCGCCCGCGTGGGCCGCTCGCCGGTCAGGCCCATGCAGAAGGCGCTCGCCATCTTCGTCGTCATGTTCCTCGTCCGCATCGTGCTCGTCGCCCTCGGCGTCGTCGCTGTGACCCGCGGCGGCGACAGCGTCCTCGCGTTCGCCACGGCCTTCTTCGTGCCGTACTTCATCTTCGCCGCCATCGAGGCGAGCTACGTGCACGCCCTCGGGCGCGGGATCGGGAAGACCGCATGATCGTCGGAGCCGCCCTCGTCCTCGGCCTCGCCCTCGGCCAGCCCGCCCGGGCCGAGGAGCCGCACGCCGCCGCGGCCCCCGCTGCCGAGCAGGAAGCGCCCGCGCACGGCACGGCGCCTGCCCCCGAGCACCCCGCCCCCGCAGCGGGCGAGGCCCGCGGGGAGGCCGAAGCTCACGGTACGGAGGGCGGCCACGGGGAGACCCTCCCCGACGTGATGATGCACCACGTGGCGAACGGGTACGTGCTGGAAGTGCCCGGGGTCTGCCACGGCGGCTTCCGCTGGAACTGCGAGGTGGACCTCGCCAGGGCCTTCGGGCGCAAGGCGGACGGGACCGGGCCGCTCGTCTTCACGGTCCTGGGCGTCACCTTCGACATGACGCCCTCCAAGCACGTGGTCATGATGTGGATCGCCGCGGCGCTCCTCTTGCTGCTCCTGCTCGGGGCGGCGCGCCGGAAGGCCCTCGTCCCGAAGGGCCTCTACAACTTCGTCGAGCTGCTGGTGCAGTTCGTCCGCGACATCGCCATCGCCAACATCGGGAAGAAGGACGCCGACCGCTTCGTCCCCTATCTCGCCTCGGCCTTCTTCTTCATCCTGTTCATGAACCTCCTCGGCCTCGTGCCCTGGATGGCCACCGCCACCTCCAACGTTTCGGTGACGGTGGGGCTCGCCCTCTTCACCTTCGTCATCACCCAGTACGCCGCCATCCGGGCGCAGGGCGTGGGCGGCTGGCTGAAGCACCTCACCGGCGGGGTGCCCACGTCGCTGTGGCCGCTGTGGTTCGTGATGGTGCCGGTCGAGATCCTGGGCCTCTTCACCAAGCCCTTCGCCCTCACCGTCCGACTCTTCGCCAACATGGTGGCGGGCCACTTCGTCATCCTGGCCCTGCTCGGGCTCATCTTCTCCATCTCGATCGCGGTGGCGCCGGTGTCGGTGGCGCTGGCCATCGCGATCTTCCTGCTCGAGCTCTTCGTCGCCTTCGTGCAGGCCTACATCTTCACCATGCTCTCGGCCCTGTTCATCGGCACCGGCCTCGCGCACCACGGCGAGGACCACGGGCACGACGACGAAGGCGGGGGCGAGAACGGTTCACACGTGGCCGGGGCGTCCCCGGGCCATGGGTAGTCGAGCGCAGCACGCGCCACGGGACAACGGGCGGCCCGCAGGCAGACACCGCCCCACGACAACGGAGCAGGACCCCATATGAACGCGCTTTCCCTCGGTTACCTCGCTGCCGGCCTCGGCGCCGGCATGTCCGTCATCGGCGTGGGCCTCGGCATCGGCAAGCTCGCCGCCGCCGCCATGGAGGGCTCGGCCCGCCAGCCGACCGCCATCGGCGAGATCCGCACCTCGATGATCATCGCCGCCGCCCTCATCGAGGGCGCGACGCTGTTCGCCATCGTGGTCTGCCTGCTGCTCGCCCTCGCCAAGTAGACGCCGGCGCGGCCCACGCGCCCGGCCGTCTCCGGAGCCGAACGATGAATGCGCTCGCCACGCCGGTGCTCGCCGCCGGCATCTTGGAGCTGAACCCCGGCCTCACCCTCTGGGTGGCCATCACCTTCCTCGCCCTCATCCTGGTGCTGGCGAAGTTCGCCTTCGGGCCGATCGTGAGGATGCTCGACGAGCGGGAGCGCACCATCCGCGAGGCCATCGAGCAGGCCAAGAAGGAGCGGGAGGAGGCCGTGCGGATGATGGCCCAGCAGAAGGAGTCGCTGGCCCGCGCCCAGCGCGAGGCGGCCGATCTCGCCAAGCGCTCGCAGGCCGAGATGGAGTCCTTCCGCGCCGAGCTCGCCGCCAAGGCCAGGAAGGAGGCCGACGAGCTCGTGGCCTCCGCCCGCCACCAGATCGAGGAGGAGAAGGTCAAGGCGGTGGCGGAGATCAAGGGGCAGACGGTGGACCTGGCCATCGCCGCGGCCGGCCGCATCCTGAAGGTGGGCCTCGACGACAAGGCGCAGCGGGCCCTCGTCGAGGAGTACATCGCGCAGCTCCCGGCGAGCCGGAGCTAAACGGCCGAGCATGATTCGTGATCAACTGCCCGCCACGGATGCATGCCGTAGGGCGGGGGCTCGTCCCCCGCCGGCCGCCAGGCCGCGAGCGTGGAAACACACTGCCGCAGTGGTTTCCGCGCTCCGCTGCGCTCTACCGTGACTGCGCTCGTCCCAGGCGGGGGACGAGCCCCCGCCCTACAGGGTGTTTCCGGATCGCGATCGCTCGTTTAGCGGGCCGAGGCTAGCGGAATCACGGCTCCGGCGGCCTCCCCGGCCCGCCGGAGTCTTCTTTCGAGGCCGCAAGGACCAGAGATGAACCTCGCCATCGGCATCGTGGGACTCCCCAACGTGGGCAAGTCCACTCTCTTCAACGCGCTCCTCGGCCACGCCCAGGCCCAGGCGGAGAACTACCCCTTCTGCACCATCGACCCGAACGTCGGCGTGGTCCCGGTGCCGGACGCCCGGCTCGAGCGGCTCTCGGCCCTCTACAAGCCCAGGAAGACGACCTTCACCACCCTCGAGTTCGTGGACATCGCCGGCCTCGTGGCCGGGGCGTCGAAGGGGGAGGGGCTCGGCAACCAGTTCCTCGCCAACATCCGCCAGGTGGACGCCATCGCCCACGTGCTCCGCTGCTTCGAGGACCCGGACGTGGTCCACGTCTCCGGCGGCGTGGACCCGAAGGGCGACCGGGACGTGGTGGAGACCGAGCTCATGCTGAAGGACCTCGAGTCGCTGGAGAAGCGGCGCGAGAAGGCGATGAAGGACGCGAAGGCGCCCGGGAAGCCGGGGGAGCTCGCCAGGGCGGAGCTCGCCTCCATCGACAAGGTGAAGGCCGGCCTCGAGAAGGGCGTCCCGGTGCGGGCGCAGAAGCTCTCCGAGGAGGACCGGGGTCACGTCCGCCCGCTCTCGCTCCTCACCCAGAAGCCCGTCATCTACGTCGCCAACGTGGACGAGGCGCAGCTCTCGCGGCCGGACGACCCCAAGGTGGCCCAGGTGAAGGCCTTCGCCGAGGCCGAGGGCGCGCGCTGCGTCGTCATCTGCGGCAAGGTGGAGGCCGAGCTCGCCGAGCTGGATCCGGCCGAGCGCCTCGAGTACTTGAAGACGCTGGGGCTCGAGGCGCCGGGGCTCGACCGGCTGGTGCGGGCCTGCTACCAGCTCCTCGACCTCGTCACCTTCTTCACCGTGGGCGACAACGAGTGCCGCGCCTGGGCGATCCACCGCGGCACGCACGCCGCGCAGGCGGCCGGCGCCGTCCATACCGACTTCGAGCGCGGATTCATCAAGGCCGACGTGACGCGGGTCGAGGACCTGGTGGCATTCGGCAGCGAGGCCGCGGTCCGCGAGAAGGGGCACCTCAAGATCGAGGGGCGCGAGTACGTCGTCCAGGACGGCGACGTGATGCACATCCGGTTCCATGTCTGAACCGGGGGCGCCGGCCGCGGCGACCCCTTAGGGTCCCGCCGGCCCATTGCAGTTCCGCGCCGCCGGGAAGTGGCGCATCCTCGTCCGCGCCAGGCGAGCCCACGCGCCGGAGGTCCCCATGCCCGAGCAGGACGGATTCGCCGAGGCGCAGCAGCGCGTGAAGTCGCTCGCGAGACGCCCCTCCAACGAGAAGCTCCTCGAGCTCTACGGCCTCTACAAGCAGGCGACCGAGGGCGACGCCGCCGCGAAGCGCCCCGGGATGCTCGACCCCGTGGGCCGCGCCAAGCACGACGCCTGGGCGGCACGCAAGGGGACGAGCCGGGACGAGGCGAGGCGGAGGTACGTGCGCCTGGTGGACGAGCTCGCGAAGGCGCTCGGCTGAGCGGACGCCCGGCTACGCCCGGGTGCTCTTGCCCTCCACCACCATCTTCCACTGGCCGTCGGGGCCGAGGATCTCCCACCTGAAGGCGTAGGACTTCTTGTCGAGCAGCTGGATGACGTAGCGGGACTTGACGGTCTCCCCGCCCATCTTCGACTCGTCCTCGTAGGTCCAGGTGTCGCCCTCCACCGTGCCCCGCGGCACCGTGGCCATGGCCATGGGCGAGTTGTCGAGGCCGTAGTAGAGGTAGGCCTTCTCCGATGGGCTGTAGCTCATGATGCCGAGCCCACGGGTCGGGCCCGCCGGCCCCTTGCCCTGGCTGCGGCAGACCACCGCGAACCTGCCCTCGAACCACTCGCAGGTGTCGCTCGCGGTGAACTTGCCGCCCGGCATGAAGGGGTTCTCGGCGATCGTCCCCGTCCCCTTCCACTTCCCGACGAAGAAGCCGAGGCGCTTGTGCTCGGGGCCGGGCTTCGGAGCCTGGGGCGGCGCCGCCAGCGCCGGCGCCGCGAGAAAGAGCAAGAGCGTCAGTGGAAGCGTCCATCGCGCCGTCCCCATGTGCCTGCCTCCTGGCGGGCGCCGCCGGGCCTCCCGGCGCCAGGCCGCCGCTGTTCTCGACTGAAGTAAGCGCGGACCCTGGAGCCGGCACGCGAATCGCGGGGCGGCGCGGCGTCCCGGCCGGGGCGCAATGCCCGGTCCGGTGCGCGACCGCTCGAGACGTCAGCCGGAACGCTTGCGCAGGCGTGCCAGGCGCACCGCCAGGCGCAGCGCGGCGATCATGCTGGCGGCGCTCGCCTTGCCCGTGCCCGCGAGGTCGTAGGCCACGCCGTGGTCGGGGCTCGTCCGGACGATGGGCAGCCCCAGCGTCACGTTCACCGCCGTGTCGCCGAGGAGCGCGTCGAGGAGCTTCACCGGGATGAGCCCCTGGTCGTGGTAGAGGGCCACCACCGCGTCGAATTCGCCGCGAGCGGCGCGGAAGAAGAGGCTGTCGGCCGGGAAGGGGCCGCGGGCGCCGGCTCCGGCGAGGCGCGAGCGGGCGACGGCCGGGGCGATGACGCGCTGGTCCTCGTCGCCAAAGGCGCCGCCGTCGCCGGCGTGGGGGTTGAGGGCCGCGACGGCGATGCGCGGATGGGCGATGCCGAAGTCGTGCCGGAGCGCGAAGTCCACGACCACGATGGTCCCGGTGATGTCCGCCGTCGTGAGCGCGGCCGGGACCTTGGCGAGCGCGAGGTGGTTCGTCGCCAGCGCCACCTTGAGGCGCCGCCCGGCGAGCATCATCACCGCGCGAGCCGCGCCGGTTCGGGCCGCGAGCCACTCGGTGTGGCCCACGAAGCCGGGGAGGGCCCGCGCCACCTGGGCCTTCGACACCGGCGCGGTGCAGAGGGCCTCGGCGAGGCCGCCGGCCACGCAGGCGTATGCCGTGTCGAGGTAGGCGAGCTGGGCCGCGCCGCCCGCCGGCGCGGGGTGGCCGGGCCGGGCGGCGCGAGCCGCGAGCCGCGTCACCGCCACGAGCGCCCCGGAGTCGGGAAGGGGGTCGCCGAGGCCGACCAGCGGCAGCCGCAGGCGGAAGCGGCGGCCGAGCCGCCGGAGGATCGGCCCGTCGCCGAAGACGTACGGGACGAGCCCGCGGCCGCGCGCCGCCAGCGCCTTGGCGACCACCTCGGGGCCGACGCCGGAGGGATCGCCCATGCTGATGGCTACGCGGACGGGCATGGGCGCTCGGCGGCCGGCTAGGGGATGAGCTCGGGGATGCGCACGTCGATGACCGCGTCCTTCCGGATCTCGGCCAGGTACTGCGCGCGGTAGGTCTCGATCTGCTCGGCGGTGAGCCGGTCGCGGATGGCTTCCTTGACCTCGTCGAGGGGCTTGGCCCCACCGTTGCGCCGGTCTTCCGCCTTGAGGATGTGGTAGCCGTTCGCCGTCCGGACGAGCCCGGAAACCTTGCCGGCGGCGAGGGCGAAGGCCGCCTTGTCGAGCTCTGCCTTGAGCGTGCCCTTCTTGACGAAGCCGAGGTCGCCCCCCTCCGCCTTGCTCGGGCCGTCCGAGCGCTGCCGCGCGATCTCGGCGAAGTCCTCCCCGGCGGCGAGCCGCGCCAGGATCTTCTCGCCCTCGGCCAGGACCCCGGCCTCCTCGGAGGCTCCCGCGCCGGGCGGGAAGGCGAGGAAGAGGTGCCGGATCCGCACCTGCTCCTCCGCCGAGAACTCCCTGGCGTGCGTCTGGTAGTAGTTCCTCAGGTCCTCGTCGGAGACCTTCACCCGGCTCTTCACCTTGAGGTTCAGGATCTGGAACGCCTCGAGGTCTCGCTTCACCGCGGCGCGGAAGGACTCGGGGGAGAGCCCCTGCTCCTGCAGGGCCATCGCCAGCTGCGGGTCGGTCAGCTTGTTCCGCCGCTTGATGTCTTCCACGGCGGCGTCCACCTGGGACTCGGTGGCCTCGACCTGGAGGGTCTTCGCCTCGGCCGCGAAGAGCCGCTCGGCCACGATCTGGTCGAAGGCCGCCTTCAGCGCCCGTGCGCGGGCCCGCTCGCGGGCCTCGCCGGCGCGCTGCTCCTCGGCGCGCCGGTACTCGGGGCCGGCCCGCTCCACGAGCTCCGACAGGGTCACGGGGTCGCCGTTGACCACGGCCGCCACCCGGTCCACCACGCGAGGCGGCGGGGCGGCGAGGGAGAGGAGGAGTGCGGAAAGGGCGATGGTGTTCACGGGTTCACCGCGGCGACGGCGGCCTCGTCGATCTGGATCTTCGCCTTGGCGCGGAGCACCGCTAGGTAATCCTCCTGGGCGCGCGCCCGCTTCTCGCGGAGCAGCTTCTGGTCGATGGAGCCGCGCACCTGATCGAGCGTGCGCTTGGAGGCGGGCTTCTTGTCCACGACCTTGAAGACGTGGAAGCCGTAGGGAGAAGGGGTGACCTCGGAGATCACGTTGAGGCCGAGCCGGAAGCAGACGTCGAACACCTCTGGCATCCCCGAGCCCTTGCCGAAGTAGCCGAGGTCTCCGCCGATCTTCCCCTCCGGGCCGATAGAGGCGCGCCGCGCCACCTCCCCGAAGCTCTGGGGCTTGCGCCGGACCTCCTCGCGGATCTTGAGCGCCTCCTCGCGGGTCTTCACCACGATCTGCTGCACCCGCACCCGCTCCGGCTGCTCGAACTCCGTCGGGTGCTCCGCGTAGTAGCGCTGCACCTCGTCGGCGCCCACCTGCACCTGGGGGAAGACCTCGTCGTTGAAGAGCTTCTCCACGATGAGCTGGTCTCGCAGCCGGGCCTTGAGGTCGGCGGCCGAGAGCCGCTGCTGGGCGAGGAGGTCGTCGAAGTGCGTGCCCGGGTACTCGCTGCGGAGCCGCAGGAAGGCCCGCTCCACCTGGTCCTGCCCCACCGCCACCGAGCGGGCCCGCGCCTGCTGGAGCAGCAGGGCACGGCTCACCAGGTCGTCGATCGCCCGCTTGCGGAGCAGGTCGGTGGGCGCGCTGCCCTCCCCGCCCTCGGCGCGCGCGTTCGCGAGCTCGCGCTGGAGGTCGGCGCTGGAGATGGGCTCGCCGTTCACCACGGCCACCGCGTCCTGCACCGGGCGCGCCTTCGACTGGCCGCGGTCGCAGCGGCAGGTGGCCGCGGCCAGCGCAGCCACCGCGAGGACGAGGGGTCTGGCGAACGGGCGCAATCGCTACTTCTGCGCCGGCGGCGTTGCGGGGCGCGTGACGGACGGTCCGGGCGCGCCCGCGGCGGGCGGCGCGGCCGGCGGGGCCGGCGCGGCGATGCCGGGGCCAGGCCCGCCCCCGCGCATGCCGGGCGGCATTCGCGGCATGCCGGGCATCGCCTCGGCTCCGCCGGCGTTGGCCGGGGCCACGGCCACCTTCTCCAGCTCGGCGTCGTACACGGTGACGTGGGCCTCCTCGCGCAGCCGCTTCACGTATTCGTCGAAGTCCTTGGTCCGCTTCTCGCGGTACAGCCGGTTGGCGATCTGGCCCCTCACCTGGTCGAAGGACCGGCCGACG
>Ga0209797_10000922_pt1 | contig 14804 bp, 9 predicted proteins | sample DOMMetBare3Fresh_2_FD_187472 | JGI IMG/M metagenome (GOLD analysis project Ga0209797, IMG submission 187472) | Wetland sediment microbial communities from St. Louis River estuary, USA, under dissolved organic matter induced mercury methylation -... | ecosystem: Environmental > Aquatic >... | reverse complement strand
ACTGGCGAGCCATGAGGATCGGACCGACCTTTATCAAGATCGGGAAGGCGGTGCTCTATCCAGTCGACGAACTTGAAGTGTGGGATCAAAGAAATAAAGTGACATGCCGTGCAACAAGGCGACTCAGCGCGGATGCGCGTGATGACCCGTGATGATCAGGCTGGAGCGTAAGAAACCGCTCCCAATCGCCAACCCCACGTCGGTCGCGATAGATCACTTATCCTTGTGTTTTCAACGCTGTAGGTCCGCGCAATGGCGTCGTGCACAACCATCCGAGTGGCGACCCCACGCCCTCGCGCGCCGACATCGATATGACCAAGGCGATCGTCGACATCGCCAAGCCGCTCGGCATCGCGGTGCACGATCACATCATTGTCGGCAAGCACGGGCACGCGAGCCTGAAGGGGCTGAGGCTGATGTAAAGTGACGACGCCGCTCCTGACGATCTCCGTAAGAGCGCCGCGATCACGCGGTTGCGTGCACTGACCGGCAGATCAACGCCGGCGAGCTTGAAGGTGGCGCGCGCATCGACCGGGCTGCCGCCCACCCTAAGACAGGTGCGAGCTCACCGAAGAAGCCCGGCGCGCCGAACGCGCCGCAACTGACAAGCAAAGCTCGGGAGGCTCAGCCCGAGCCCCAAAGAGAACCATATTTAGAGATGTTACTGTTGCAACGGGTCCTGTGGAACCTCACCCTGTGTAAGAGCTCCCGTAACGTTGTCCTTGGTAGCGGGATCGGGACCGCGTCCCTGTGCAAAGGCGGCATCTTCCACGCGCCGTCCATGCAGCAGCCCCGGCAGACCATAGTTGCCTTCCAGGCAGCGCGGCTCGGTATAGAATCGGTTCTCTTCATCGCTCTGCCGAGAAAACTCCTGCTTGACGGTCCAAGGGCGCGTCCACACAGTCGGATCGTCGATTGTGACCTCGTAGGCGAGCGTCCTTGGACCGGTGCGGGTCCAGCGCTCAACCAGGTGCAGGTTCTCGCGCGCTCCAAAGACTTCGGTTTTCGGACTGAAGTTGGTCACGTCGATCACGAGCGTGTCGCCTTCCCAACGGCCGCGGGAGTCGCCGAACCACTGACGGATCTTGGCCGGCAAATGGGGGCTCCCGTCCATGACGATGTTCCGTTGCCACCCTTGCCCCTGACCCACGTCGTAGAAGATCGAGATGCCGCCCGGCGTCTGCACGATCCGGCGGAAACTGCCGGTGGCGCCGCCAAATTCGGGCAGTCCGGCGGTCAGGCAGCGCTCCGGCAACGAGCTGTCCTCCGGACCATCGTTGCGATTCATACGCGCGGTATTGTAGCGAGGCGGAGCGTCGGCGCGCCGCGGCGATGGCATCGGATCGTATGTCCCGCCGGCACAGCCAGCCAACTTGTTCTTGCAGGTGTCGGTCGATTGCAACAGAGCGAGACGATAGTCGCGTTCGGCGGCGGCCCTCTTCTGAGCCTCTGGCGTCAAAGGCGGAAATCGGCCATTGGTCGGATCGACAATCTTCGACGTGCGCGCCCCGGTACGCTTGGTGGAAAAGAACGTCGCGGCATTGTAGGCGCCATTGATCTCGCGCTCGTTCGCGAACCGGGTGAGGATTGCCGATCGCTCTTTGTCCAAGTCAGCGCGTTGCACCTCGGTGAAAAACTCCTGGTTCGCATATCGGGGCGAGCGCTGCAGGGGCGTATCAAATTCGTCAGTCCAAATCCCCTGCAGATCGGGCTCACCCCAAGGTGTTTTCAGTGCCGAACTGGAAACCGCGGGAGCCTGAGCAGTGACTCGGGTGGCGGACACCGAAATGACAGCGCCGGCAACGGCGGCGGCAATGGCAGCAGTTACGATCGAGAAGCGGTCGCCCATGACGATCTCCCCTATGCCTTGCAATGTGTTGCTTGGAACAACATTCTCCCATCAGCCTGACGTAGGCTTGGCTCAATTGTGCTTGGCTCAAGTGTATCGTGATTTGGATCGTAGGGAAAAAGATGATTTGCGCAGAGCGCCCGCGCTGACTGTCCCTCCGGGCCCCATCGTCAGACGAACCCGGCATGTCCCGGTCACCGAGCACCATCAAGAACATTGATTCATTGAGCATTTCAGCAGATCGATCAGACAGGCTCGGCCGTCATCTCACAATCTTGCGATCTCTAGTGCCGCCGATTTGAAGTTCCTGCACCACCTGCAGCGAACTCTGTCAGGAGCTTCAAATCGAAAAGCGGCACTAGAATCGAGAGTTGCTAGTGCCCCTTTGTTTCCGAAGCTCGTGTCAGAGGTTGCTGCGATGTATCACGAACTTCGGAAACGGGGCACTAGCGCCAAAACCCGTGCGCGCGCCGCCTTGCTACGCTCGCGGCGCATTTTTTTGGCGGCGGCTGATCGGTCGTTGAGATGAAGCAGGATTGTTGGATCGCACAATCCAACAACACCCGAGCCAGGTGCTGGCCAATGACACAGGTTGGCCGCTTGATAGTCTGGTTGGCGGCAAGCTCAGTTAACGCAGCAGAGGCAAACGGCGGAGCGCACGCAAGTGCCGCCGCCGCATACAGCTTACCGCCGACCGAGACCAAGCAGATCCCAAAGGAATAGTTTGTCCAACGGTAAGGGCGCCCTATTCCGCGAACTGCAGGGAGGCGACGTCGCCAGCGCCTAAGGCTTCAGCAGCAGCTTCTGGACCCGCCAGTTCGACGTCTCGGCCGCATAGATCTCGGTCTCCGATGGGCAAGCGAGCTGATGGGCGCCGGAGAATTCCTTGAGATTGCGCCCGGATTTGCCGATCACGCCCAGCACCTTGCCTTCCAGCGAGACCTTGAAGATGCGCCCCGGAAAAGTCGACTCGCCGACGAACATCACCTGGCTCTGGCCGGGGGTGATGCAGATCGAGTTGGGCGCGCCGATCACCCGGGCGAGGCGCTCACCGGTGGGCGTATTGCCGTTGGTTGAGCGTGTCGTGGGATCGGGCGGCACGTCGATCGTGAACATGCGCAGGAACTTGCCTTCGGTGTCAAACACCTGGATGCGTCGGTTGGAGCGGTCGCCCACATAAATGTTGTTGTTGCGGTCGCTTGCGATGGTGTGCGGGAGGCGGAACTGCCCCGGGCCGGTGCCCTTCTCGCCCCACGACTTCACCCAGTTGCCGCGCTTGTCGATCTTGGCAATGCGCGAATTGATATAGCCGTCGCTGATATAGGTGTTGCCCTCCTGGTCCCAGGTGACGTCGGTCGGCTGGCGAAAGAGACCGTCGACATGGGCAAGCGGCGGCTCAGGGTGCCCCCAGGGCCCGGCGTGCTCGTCCGCCGATTCCTTGCGGCGGCCGAACACCCATTGCACGCGACCGGCCGGGTTGAACTTGACGATCATGTCCGAGCCTTTGTCGACGGCCCAGATATTGTCATCCCGATCGATGCGCACGGTGTGAGCGAACGCCCAGCCATAGAGGCCTTTGCCGATCTCGCCGACGAATTCGCCGTTCTGGTCGAATTCCAGAAGCTGCGCGGCAGCGGGCGCATAGGCCGGGCCATTGGCGCTGTTGGAGCGCGTGAACACATAGACGTTGCCCTTGGAATTCACGGCGACACCGGGGACCTCGCCAAAGTTCATCCCCTTGGGGAGCTTTGGAAAGTCTGGAACGGAGTCGAAGTTGATCTCCGGTATGACCGGTTGGGCCACAGCTGGTGCTGACAGAACCATGCAACATGCAAGCACGACGTTTTTCATCAAACCGTTTTTCATCAAGGCGTTCTTCATCAAGGCGTTCTTCATCAAGATGTTCTTCATTCGAGTCCTCCCGGGGAGTCCCGTGATCGCAGCAGAGCGCACGGGGGCTTTCATCGCTCGTTCGGTGGTCGTTCGGTGGTCGTTCGGTGGTCGTCCGGTGGCCATCTGGCGCACCGCGCCACTGCCACCGTTTGGCAGCATATTTCATCAAATGCAGCGAGCGAACTCAAGCCATCGACCCGTATCCACGCTCATGCGCAGATCAGACGCTCTCGTGCCTGGCCATCGAGATGATCCAGGAGGATTGTGGCTCGACGGGCCGCGACGTGATGCGCCGTTGATTTGTCGTTGCGCGCGGCGTAGGAGGCCGGTTGCCGGCGCGCTCGACCAGCATACCGGTATCAACGTGTAGCGGCGAGAGGGGACGCAGTTGAATTGTCGAACAATCACGGCGGCGGCCCTGGCGTTGGTCGCATGGGTCGGCCCCGCGCAGGCGCAGAGCGGCGCAGCCCGCGACGGAGCCGTGCCCGAGAAGGGACCGAAAACGCTGCTCGAGGCGTTGCAGGGCAGCCGACCCAGCACATCGCATGAACAGCCATCCGGCGAGGAGGACCGGCTCGAGCCAGACCGGCCGCATTTTCCGGAGGCGAGCACGACGGCCGGCAAGGGCCGCGTCATTCTCGAGTCGGGCTACACGTTCAACAGCAAAGGCAGCGCGTTCGCCTCGCACGCTTTTCCAGAAATGCTGTTGCGGGTCGGCATGCTGGCCGATTGGTTTGAATTCCGTGTCGGCCAAGGCTTTCTGTACCAGCGCGAAACCCTCGCCGGCATGTCCACGACCTCGATCGGCGCCCAAGACCTCTACCTCGGAGCCAAGATCGCGCTGATGCAGCAGCACGGGTGGCTGCCAGCCGTCGCCCTGATCCCGCAGACGACGGTGCCAACCGGCGCCCGCAGCGTCACCGCCGGCCGCGCGCTTCCCGGCCTGAACGCAGACTTCGCCTGGGACATCGTGAAGGACTTCTTCAGCGTCGAGGTCCTGGTCGCGGCCAACCGGGTGCTGGACGAGGGGCGCGGCTCGAGGCTCGAGCTCGCCACCGGGCTGACGGGCACGTTCCAGCTGAGCAAGAAACTGGAAGCTTTCATCGAGTGGAACGCGTTCTACCCCACGGGCGGGATCGGACCCGCTCCTCCCCGGCACTATGCGGTCGGGGGCCTCGTCTATTTCATCACCCCCAACCTCGCAGTGGACGCGCGGATCGGCGTTGGCCTCAACAATAACTCCAACGATTTCCTGGCCGGGCTGGGCTTCGCCGTGCGGCGCTGACGCGGTAGGCGACGGTACCGACCCGCGCCAGCGCTCGCCCCGATGTAATACCTGTGGCAGAGTACGTCCCGGGGCAACAGGCCCACAGCCGCCACGGGATGGAAACCCATGACCACAACCGGCTGCGACGGGGAGGGACTGACATGACAACGCGTCACACGACAACACCTGGGCTGATCGTGGCGCCGCTGACGCCGTTTAACGCCAACCTCGACGTTGACGAACGCGCGTTGCGACGCCAGATCGACTACGTGATCAAGGACTGCGGCGCCACCATGGTGGTCGCCGCCGGCGTCGAGACCCAGGAATACACCTACCTCGGCCTTGACCAGCGCAAGGCGCTGATCCGCTCCACCATCGAGCTCGTCGACCAGCGCGTGCCGGTCATGGTCGGGGTCACGCACCCGTCGTTCAAGACCGCGGTCGAGCTTGCGAATTTTGCCAAGACGCTGGGCGCCGCGGCGCTACAGCTGCTGGCGCCGCTGCGTCCATTTGCCGGCCCCCCGACCCAGGCCGACCTGATCGCCTATTTCGAGGCCATCGCGCGCGAAACCGATCTTCCGATCACACTCTACCTCAACCCCGGACCGGGTGCCGACGTCTCGATTCCCGACACCATCGCGCTCGCGAAGCTTCCGCGCGTGCAGCTCATCAAGGAGAGCTCGCGTGATCTGGCGCGGGTGTCCCGGTTGATTGTGGAAATCGATCGCGCCGGCCATGCCCGCTATTTCACGACCATGCAGATGCTGCTCGCGACGCTGCAATTGGGCGGCTCCGGCGCCACCATGCCGCCGCCAGGCTCGGAGATCGCGCGACATATCATCGATGCCTTCGTGGCCCGGGACCACGAGCGCGCCGCGGCCCTGCAGCTCCAGTTCGCCCTGTTCCCATCCAAATGGATGCATCGCGGCCTCGCACCGACCATGAAGGCGGCACTCAATCTGATCGGCGTGCCGGTCGGCGAGCCATATCCGCCCTATGCCCCACTCAATCGCGACGAGATCGAGGCCTTGGCGGCGGTGCTGCGCACAACCGTCCTCGCCCATCGCTTTGCCGCAACGGCAGCCGCTTGAACCAGCGCCACGCATGAGGGATCGATGACTCAAGCTCCTCCACCCACGACGCCCTACGGTGTGCCACTCTCAATCGCCCACGCCAGGAAAGCCATGGCCGCGGCCGAGGCCGAAGCCACGCGCAACAACTGGGGCGTCTCGATTGCAATCGTTGATTCCGGCGGCAATCTCTTGATGCTGCATCGGCTGGACAACGCGCAATTATCTTCGGTACGGATCGCCGAAGCCAAAGCGCGCACCGCGGTCGAGTTTCGCCGCCCCACGAAGGCGCTTGAGGATGCGGTCGCCGGCGGTGGTGTGGGATTGCGCGTGTTGACGTTTGGGGCATCCGTGGCCGAAGGCGGCGTGCCGATCGTCGCCCATGGCACGATCGTCGGCGGCATTGGGGTGTCCGGCGCCGCATCACAACAGGACGCGCAGGTGGCGACGGCAGGCGCTGCCGCCGTGCAATGATGCCGTGACCGACCGCGCCGACACCGGCTAGTGCCGCCGATTTGAAGTTCTACACCACCTGCAGCAAGCTCGGTTAGGAACTTCAAATCGAAAAGCGGCACTAGCATCATAGAGTTGCTAGTGCCCCTTTGTTTCCGAAGTTCGTGTCAGAGGTTGCTGAGATGTTTCACGACTTCGGAAACGGGGCACTAGGACCGCTCGAATCCCAACCGTGCCCTGGGAGACGCCGATGCAACGCCGTGAGTTCCTGACATACTTCGGTTGCGCGGCGGCCACCGCATCGGTCCTGCCGACGTGTGCGGCGCGCGCTCAGCAGCAGGCCAAGCTTTGGCGGGTCGGGATCATTCTGGCCGGCGTCCGAACACCGGCGATTGAAGGCTTCGTGCAAGGCATGCGCGAGCTTGGCTATCATGCCGGCCGTGACTACCACGCCGAGTGGCGCTTCGCTGACGGACGATATGCGCGTTTTCCGATCTTCGCCCAGGACTTCGTGCGGCTGCAGGCCGATGTCATCTTCGTCGAGACGGCCGCGGCTGTCGACCTAGTGCGCCAAGTGACCCGCACGATACCCATTGTGATGGGATATTCGATCGATCCGGTCGGTGGCGGCTTGGTCACTAGCTTGACGCGGCCCGGAGCCAATGTGACCGGCATGGTCGGCTCCAGGGAGCCGACCCTGCCGAGGCAATTCGAGCTCTTGAAGGCGACCCTGCCGAACCTTTCGCGCGCCGCTGTTCTGCTCAATCCCGAAATCTCCGACTACGCGGGGGTGCTCACCAACGCACGAAATACAGCGCAGAAGGCCGGCGTGGCCCTGGTGTCGGCCGATGCACACAACCCGGAGAGCATGGCCGACGCGTTCGCCCAATTCACCAGCCAGCGCGTTGAAGCCGTGATCGTGATCGATGACGCCTATTTTCTGACCCAGCGGGAGTCGCTTGCCGCCCTCGCGCTGACGCATCGCCTTCCGTCGATCTTCCCAAAGCGCGACTTCGTGCACGCTGGGGGGCTGATGGCCTATGGTGAGAATCTCATGGAGTTCTACCGCCGCGCAGCCTCCTTCGTGGACAGGATTTTCAAGGGCGCGAAGGCGGCCGAGCTACCGATCGAGCGGGCGCCCCCGCAATTGGCCATCAACCGCAAGACCGCCAGAGCGCTCGACGTGACGATTCCGCCACAAGTCTACGCCCTTGCCGATGAAGTGATCGAGTGATCTTCGGCGCTTGCGCGTCCGGCTTGTCAGGCAACCTTGGCGTCAGCCGGCAAGACCGGCACGCGATCGAACGACAGATCGGACGCTACCACCGGGCGGCTGAAGAAATATCCTTGCGCCAACTGGCAGCCGGCCGTCCGCAGGAAAACGAACTGCTCCATCGTCTCGACGCCTTCCGCGGTCGTTTCGATATCCAGATTTCGTCCAAGCCCCGCGATGGCACTGACAATCGCGGCGCAGTCGACACGGCTCGTCATGCTCTGAATGAAAGACTTGTCGATCTTGATCTCGTCGATCGGAAACATCTGGAGATACTTCAAGGAGGAATACCCAATTCCAAAATCGTCGAGGACGACAGAAACGCCGAGGCTCTTGATCTGGTGCAGAAGAGCCGGAATGTGCTCGCTGCTGAGCAACACTGTCTCGGTGATCTCCAGCTTGAGCCGCTCAGGGGACAAACCAGACTGGGCCAGCGCGCTCCGCAACACGGCCAGCAAGTCGCCATGCTCAAATTGAGCGGGGGCAAGATTAACCGCCAGCTTGATATGTGATGGCCAGGTCACCGCATCGGCACACGCCTTCCGCAGAATCCGCTCGCCCAGCGGAACGATCAGCCCGCTCTCTTCTGCAACATCGATGAACTGAGCCGGCGCCAGCAGGCCGCGGCTCGGATGGCGCCAACGAACCAGCACTTCGATGGCGCGGCACTCCTGCTTTTCCACGTCGACAATGGTCTGATAATGGAGCTCGAACTCCTCACGGGCGATCGCCTTGCGCAGGTCATCTTCGAGCTCCTGTCGCTCGCGAGCTTCGGACTCCATCGAGGGCTCGAATAATCGGTAGCGGTTCCCGCCCTCGGACTTGGCTTTGTAGAGCGCGAGATCCGCGTTCTTGATCAGCACATCGGGATTGACACCGTCCTTCGGGGCAAAAGTGATGCCGATGCTGGTACCGATCGTGATCCTTCGACCATCAAGATCGTAGGGCTCGGTGATCGTTGCGAGAATCCTGTCGGCAAGCTTGATGGCTCCGTCGCTTCGATGGTCAGCGCCGTGGAGAATTGCAAACTCGTCACCGCCAAAGCGCGCAACGACGTCATCCTCGGATGCGACCTGCTGCAGCCGCTTGGCGACTATCTTCAACAGTGAATCACCGACCGAATGGCCAAGCGAGTCATTCACACTCTTGAAACGGTCGAGATCCAGCATCAAGACCGCAAATCCCTGGCCATGATGGCGCATCCGGGCAAGGGCGTGGTTCGCGTTCTCGGTGAGCAGCGTTCGATTGGCAAGGCCGGTCAACGAGTCGTAGCACGCCATGTGCGCGAGCTCAGCCTCGGCGCGCTTCTGCGACGTGATGTCTTGGTGGATTTCCACCCAGCCTTCGTCGTGCATCGATTGACGGTTAACGGAGATGATACGCCCGTCAGCCAGCCGTCTGATCGTGCAGGTATTGGGACGCAAGACATGGTCCTGGACGCCGGCCGCTGAATCCTCCATGCCGTCGGGCACGTCGCCTAGGGCCAAGCGCGCCGCAAGAATGGCGCGATATGGGGTTCCTGACCGCGTCTCCTCCGGGCCAAGCCCATACATTTCAACGTACCGCATGTTGCAGGTCACGAGCCGCTGATGCGCGTCGAACATGCACAGACCCTGTGACATATTGTTCAGGGCAGTATCGAGCTGATGCGACTTCTGCGCCAGCGATGCCTCAGAGTCGCTCAATTGACGGACCTGCCTGGTGACAGCAAGCAGAAAGTAGATCGAGCTCAGCAGCAGGATCGCGCTTCCCATTCCGATGGCGGCGGCCCGACTGCGCCAGGCTGTCAGCGCTGCCTCTTCAGTCACCGAGATGTTGACGAAGAGCGGGTATTCCGGCATCGCGCGCACCGACACATAGCGCACGTTGCCGTCGGTCTGCGCGCGCACGCGAAAGCCCCGTCGCTCGCGGGACCAGGTCTCCAGCCGATTAGCCTCAACGGACAGCCGCCTGCCCGCAAAGTCCTGGCCCTGCGGATAGCGCACCAGAATCGTTCCGTCCGATTTGAGCAACGTGAACAACAGGCTCTGGACCGAATGGATGGAGCCGTAGATGTCCTCAAAATGCCGCGTGTTCACGCCGGCAAATATCACCCCGGCGAAGTCTCCCGTCGGACTCTCCAGCCGACGGGCAAAGACGATCGTGCGGGATCCGTCGATTCTGTTCTGGATCGGAATCGAGGTCACCAGCTGGTCACCGGCGTGATCGCGCGCTTCTGTGAAATAGTCGCGGTCCGCGATGTTGATCACAGGCGTTGGCCAGGCCGCAGTCGACACCGCCAGGTTTCCATCCCGATCCGCGATCGCAAGGTTGAACGCCTGCGGCAGGCGGTTGCGGTACTCCGTCAACGATTCCTGAAAGTCCTGGTGACTGAAAACAGCCCGAAATCCGGAATGCGTTTCGAGGCCAGAGCGGCCGGCAGCGCGCTTGACCTCCATGAGAACGGCGTCGATGGATTGGACAGAGCGCGACAACTGGCTGGCCAGAATGGTGGCGATGTTGCCGGTTTCCGTGACAGCCGAATCGATCGCGTCGTTCCGCAACTGCCAGATCGTCCAGCCGACCGCCCCGGCGGATACTCCGAGCAGCACAATGGCTGCCCACCAAAGCCGTCGCAACGACAGAATCTTGACACCGACGCCCGCGGTCGATGATTGCGCGCGCGCCGCACCTATGGACTCTCCAAATAGTATGTGCACCCCATCGGGCATCTGATATGGACCAACTCGGAAACGGACGTGAGCCGCGGCCGGACCATAGCTCGATCGATGCCCAATAACCGTTAATCTGCAGGGTTAATCGCGTCTTAAGCGGGAAACCGAATTGCTCGTCAGGGAGACGGCGTAGTTGCCGCCGCTCGTCGAAGTAACCGCACGAGAACCTTACTGAAAGAAATCCGCGATCGTCGCCGGCCGCTCCGGCTGAGCGTTTGGCCTGTTCCACCAACCGCCGCCCAGCGCCTGGAACAATGCGGCCGTATCGGCAAACCGATTGGCCCTCGCTTGCACGAGACTGATCAAAGCCTGCTGGTAGGTCTGCTGGGCGTTGAGCAGCAATAGATAGCTGATATCACCGAGCTGCAATCTCTGACGCGCGATGTCGAGGCTGCGCGCGGCTGCACGCTCGGCCGCAATCGCCTTGTCCAAAGCAATCGCATCGGTCCGCAGCGCGGTGAGGACATCGGCGACGTTCTGGAACGCGGTAATGACCGTGCTGCGATACTGCGCTTCCGCCTGATCGAAGGCAGCGCGCGCGGCAAGCTCCCGATGAAACAGAGTGCCGCCGCGAAAGAGCGGCTGGACCACACTGCCGGCCACGGTCCAGAACCCGGTATGAGGAGAGAACAGCTTTGATATGTCAAAGGCCGTGCTGCCGTCATTGGCGCTGATGGTGAAGTTCGGCAATCGATTGGCGAGCGCCACCCCGATCAGCGCACTGGTGGAATGCACGTTTGCCTCGGCGGCGCGAATATCGGGGCGCTGCGAAATCAAAGTCGAAGGCAGAGTGAGCGGCAGATCCCGGGGCAGGCGCAGGGATTCGAGCGTGAACTTGCGAGTCGGCTGCTGGCTCGGCAGACGACCCATCAGGGCCGTGAGCAGATGTCGCTGCTGCTCCAATTGGCGCTGCAGCGGCGGAAGCGCCTGCTCGATCTGGGCGAGTGCCGCCTCCTGCGCGACGACATCGGCCTCTGCGATCTGGCCAAGGGTGCGCTGGCGCCGTATCAGATCGAGGACATCGCGCGCGATCTTGATGATCCGCTCGGTCGCCGCGATCTGGCCGCGCAACGACGCCTCCTGCACCACCGCAAGCACGATGTTGGTCGCCAGGGTGATATGCGTCGCCTCAAGCTGGTAACGCTGGTTCTCCGCCTGCGCCTCCAGCGACTCGACCGATCGCAGGTTGGCGCCAAACACGTCGGGCGTGTAAGACACACTCACTTGCCCGGTAAAGACATTGAATGTGGAGGGACTTGGCACATCCCCGGAGATATCCGCCGGAAGCTTTTGACGGGTCGCCGCGAAGCTTGCATCGACGCTGGGAAAGAAAGCGCCGCGCTGGGCGGCGGTATTCTCGCGTGCAATGCGCAATGCGGCCTGAGCTGCCTGCAGGTCGGGATTGTTGGCCAGCGCTTCCGCAATCAGCGCCTTGAGGGCTTCCGACCGGAACAGCGACCACCACTCCCCTGGAACGTCGCGGCCGGAATGAAAGCGTTGCGCCTCGCCGCCAGCGGCGGCCGTGCTCGGGGGCAGTCGGCCAACGGTGTATCCACTGACGGGCGGAGCCTCCGGCCGCTCAAAGTCCGGCCCGACCGCGCAGCCGCTCAGCAGCATCGCCCCGCACAGCATCAGGCACAACGCGGCACCAGCCCGCACGCGGCACCCATCGCCGGCGGACCGGCGTCGATTCGGCAAGGCTCGACGTGTTGCGACGGACATGACGTGACATGATCCGATACGATGCAGCACTCAGACGGCACGCATCGTAAGGCTCGGTACTTCGCCGTCGCGAATGCCCTGATTCGATGTTCGAGACTAGACGCTCTCGCGATTCTCCACGAGCCGCCCGGCAACAAGTCTGTGGATGGGATAAACCCCAGCACGGCTTTGGCAGCCGCAGAGGCCGCCGACGTCATCCCGATACGGCTGCGGTCTGAGCACCGCTCGCACGCGCGCGCCGCTCGACCCACCGCTCGATGACGAAATAGAACGTCGGGATGATGAACAGGGTCAGAAGGGTCGCGGGAACGAGCCCGCCGGCCACCACAGTGGCGACGCTGCGTTGAACGTCGCTGCCGACACCGGTCGCCATCGCGGCCGGCAGCATGCCCACGCTGGCGACGGCTGCCGTCATCAGGACCGGCCGCAGCCGCTCGGTGGCGCCGGCGATCACCGCATCAGCGAGCGGCAGGGCGCGAGCGCGGACGAAGTGATTGAGGTTCGCCACCATGATCACCCCGTTCAGGACGGCCACGCCGAACAGAGCGATAAAGCCGACCCCCGAGGCGACGTTGAGAGTATTGCCCGTGAGATGCAGGGCAATTAGACCGCCCAGCGTCGCCAGCGGCACGACACCGAGGATCAACAGTGTCTGGCGCAGCAGCCCGAACGCGGCGTAGAGCAGAACCGTCATCAGCCCGAAAACCAGGGCCATGATCAGAATGAAACGCGCCTCCGCACGGCGCTGGTTCTCGTAGTCTCCGCCCCATTCGAGTCGATATTTCGTCGGGTCGTAGGAGACCTTTTCGGCGATCTGCTTTTGGGCGTCCGCCAGGAGCCAGAGCAGATCGCGACCGCTGTAATTAAGCTGCACGGTGAGGACACGCTGATTCATCCAGCGGTTGATAGTGCTTTCGCCCGATTGAAACTGGATACGCGCGACCTCCGACAGCGGAATGAGCGCACCCGAGCTCGATGTCAACACCAAGTTGCCGATCGCCTCCGGGCGGTCGCGCCAATGTTCGGGAAAGCGGACCGTCGTGTCATAGCGCCGCTCGCCGATGAAGACCTGGCTGACGGCGCCGCCGCCGACGCCAATCTGGATCAGGTCGGAAATATCCGCGACATTGATGCCGTAGCGCGCCGCGGCAGCGCGATCGACTTTGATGGTGATCTGGGGAAGCGGCGGAAACTGATCGATATCGAACAGAACGTCGGAGGTGCCGGGTACATCCTTGAGAACCCTGATGACGTCCTCGCCGATCCGGCGCATCTCATTGAAATCGTCGCCGAAGATTCTCACGATTAGCTGGCTGTGCACGTTAAAAATGGAATCGGTGACGCTCTCGATGATGGGCTGGCTGACGTGGAAGTCATAGCCCGGCAGGCTCCGCAGGCGCGCCTCCACCCTCTTGATCAGCTCAAGCGTCGTGCCACCCGACGGCCAATCGCGCTGCGGACGCAGCAGGACATCGGCTTCGATGTGGGAGGGCGTGAACGGCTCCGTGCCCTCGTCGTTACGCCCGAGCTCGCTGACGACGTGGCTGACCTCCGGAAACTCCCGCAGGGCCCGGCGCAACTCGGCGCCCATCTCCATGCCTGTCTCAAGCGAAATGCCGGACGGCAACCTGACGTGGACCCTGATCGCCCCTTCGTCCAGCCCCGGAAGGAACTCCCGCTTGACCGTGACGGCGAGCCACACGACGGCGACTGCCGAGATGGCGATGAGCAAATAGGAGACCTTCGGCCAACCGAGCGAGCGCTGCAGCGCGTCCCGATATCGCGTCTCTGCCCCGGCAATCACTGGATTGCGGAAGACGCGCCATGGCTTTCGGTAGGCGTAATAGGCGAGCCCCGGAATGAGCGTGAGCGTCAGCAGCAGCGCGCCGAATTGCGCAAAACCGACCGCATAGGCCATAGGCGCGAAGAATTTTGCCTCGATCCGCTGGAAGGCGAACAACGGCACGTAGGCGGCAATGATGATCAACGTGGCAAAAAAGATCGGTCCCGCCACTTGCAGGGCGGTCTCGCGAACATCGTCCTCGGTCAGCGGCTCGTCTTGCTTCGCCTCGCGCCGGCGCAAGATGGCTTCCGACATCACGATTGCCCCATCCACAATGATGCCGAAATCGATGGCGCCGAGCGACAGCAGGTTGGCGGGGATGTTCATGAAATGCATGAGGCTGAAAGCCACCATCATCGCGAACGGGATGGTGATGCCGACGATCAAGGCGGCGCGCGGACTGCCGAGGAACAAGATCAAGACGATGAGGACGAGGCCGACTCCCTGGAGCAGGGTATGGGAGACTTTGTCAATGGTCGCATCGACCAGGTTCGAGCGGTCGAGGTATCCCACGATCTGCACGTCCTCAGCCTTCAGCCGCTGATTGAGCTCGGCGACTTTGGCGTGGACGGCCTGCATCACCCGCGACGGATTCTCCCCCCGCAGCAGCAGGAGGCCTCCCTCAATCGCGTCGTTGCGGTCGTCCACCCCGAGGATGCCATGGCGTTCCTGGATCCCGAGCTTCAGCTTGCCAAGATCGCTCACCAGGATGGGCGTTCC
>Ga0209797_10000918_pt1 | contig 14822 bp, 11 predicted proteins | sample DOMMetBare3Fresh_2_FD_187472 | JGI IMG/M metagenome (GOLD analysis project Ga0209797, IMG submission 187472) | Wetland sediment microbial communities from St. Louis River estuary, USA, under dissolved organic matter induced mercury methylation -... | ecosystem: Environmental > Aquatic >... | reverse complement strand
CGGCATGTTCATGCCGAAGCTCGAATTCGCCGCTGCGGCCGCAGCGGCGGCCTTCGACAGCTTCTTCGGCGCGCCGGTTTCGCCGGCATTGCTCGTGGGGGCCACTTCCGCCGCCCGCTCCCATGACCCGATTTCTTGGGAGCGGGCTACCGAAAAGAATAGAAACATCTGAATGGCACCTTCCGTTCGGCCCAGAAGTCGGCCGCATCGCGGAAGACGTCGAGCAACTGCTCGCGCGTCTCGCGGTCGAAGCGCGGGTTGTCGGGCAGCTGCTCGAGCACCACCACGAAGCCGGGCTGCGCGCCCGTGCGGTGCACCAGGTCGGTCATGCAGTCGTACAGCGCGTCGAGGTTCTTTCCGAAATGCACCGGAAAGGTGAAGGCTTCGGCGATGCCCTCGAGCACCTCCTGCTTGGACTGGGCGTTCGCGACATTCGCGTACAGGAAATGCTGGCCCGCGTCGTGCGCGGCCTGCATCAACTCGGCCACGCTGTAGGCGCGGATCGACTGCACGATGTTCGGACGGACGGTCTGCAACTGCATGGTCACGTTCCTCCTAGGTCAAAAAAAGAAAACCAACGATCCTTGTGGTGCCGCTCACTGCACGATGCGCTTGAAGCTCGCGTAATGGTCGGCGGTGTAGTAGCAGGCTTCGGGGGCGGTCGGCTTGTCGCCGCCGCAGACGATGCGCCGGGCTCCCCGGTCGCGCGAGCCCGGTGTCTTGACCGTGTACTCGCGGTAGTAGCCGCGCTTCTCGCGCGGCAGGATGCGCTCGCGGTTGCCGAACACCACGCCATCCTTGGCATACGGAAACGGGCCGCCGCTGCGAATCAGTTGCTCGGTCTTGCGCGCTTCGGCGGGCAGTTCGGCCAGGGCCACCGTTCCCAGGCCCTCCGGCGCACTGCGCCCGTGGACAGCCGTCGCGACGATCATCGCGCCGATGAGTGCAAGCCCCAACTTACGGGCAATGCTCGCAGATCGGTGGCAGGGCGCGGATGACACGGGTTAACCCTAAAAAGTCAATCGCGCATGTTACCGGAACGGCCGAGAAATCTCAAGCCGTCTGCCCAAAATTGGGGCACTGCCTCTAAGCTACTTGTGTGCGCACACTCTCGCTGAAATGCTGACGAAAACAAGGATTCATCGAAGTGACATGCGCTTTATCGGGCCGCGTTTGCGTCTGCGACGGTGAGTGCCGTCATGTTCACGATGCGCCGCACGGTGGTCGCTGCGGTCAGCACATGCACCGGCTTGGCGGCCCCCAACAGCACGGGCCCGATGGCGATACCGCCGCCCGCTGCAGTCTTTAGCAGGTTGTAGGAGATGTTGGCGGCGTCGATGTTCGGGCACACCAGCAAGTTGGCGCTGCCTGCCAGCGTGCTGTTGGGCATCACGGCGGCGCGCGCGGCCGCGTCCAGCGCGATGTCACCATGCATCTCGCCATCGACTTCCAGCCAGGGCGCCTGTTCGCGCAGCAGCGCCAGTACGCGCCGCATCTTGGCCGCACTCGGATGGTCGGATGAGCCGAAATTCGAATGCGACAACAGCGCTGCCTTGGGTTGCACGCCGAAGCGGCGCATCTCGTCGGCCGCCATGGCGGTGATCTCCGCCAGTTCCTCGGCGCTCGGGTCGGCGTTGACATGCGTGTCGACCAGGAAGACCTGGCGGCCGGGCAGCATCAGGCCGTTCATGCAGGCGTACACCTGCACGTCCTGCGGGGTGCTGGGGCTGCCGCCGGGGCGCTTGCCGATCACCTGGTCGATGTACTGCAGGTGCGCGTGGGTCGTGCCCCAGGTGCCGCACAGCATGCCGTCGACCTCGCCCTTGTGCAGCAGCATCGCGCCGATCAGGGTCAGGCGGCGCCGCATCTCGATCTTGGCGATCGCCGCCGTCACGCCCTTGCGCTCGGTCATGCGGTGGTAGGTCTGCCAGAAGTCGCGGTAGCGGTGGTCGTCCTCGACGTTGACGACGTCGTAGTCGTCGCCTTGCTGCAATCGAAGCCCGAAACGCTCGACGCGCCGGGCGATCACCGCCGGCCGCCCGATCAGTGTCGGCCGCGCCAGGCCCTCGTCGACCACCACCTGCACGGCGCGCAGCACGCGCTCTTCCTCGCCCTCGGCGTAAGCCACGCGCTTGTGCTGGGCGCGCTTGGCCTGGGTGAAGATCGGCTTCATCGTGTTGCCCGAGGCGTACACGAAACCCTGCAGGCGCTCGCGGTAGGCGTCGAAGTCGGTCACCGGACGGCGTGCCACGCCGGAATCGGCGGCCGCGCGGGCCACCGCCGGCGCGATCTTGATCATCAGCCGCGGATCGAAGGGCTTGGGAATCAGGTAGTCGGGCCCGAACGAGAGGGTGGCATCCGCGTAGGCCGCCGCGACCACCTCGCTCTGCTCGGCCCGCGCCAGATCGGCGATTGCGCGCACCGCAGCGATCTCCATCGCGTCGGTGATGGTGGTCGCGCCCGAATCGAGCGCGCCGCGGAAGATGTACGGGAAGCACAGGACGTTGTTGACCTGGTTCGGATAGTCGGTGCGCCCGGTGGCCATGATGGCGTCGTCGCGCACGCTCTTCACCTCCTCGGGAAGGATCTCCGGCGTCGGGTTGGCCAGCGCGAAGATCAGCGGCCGCGCGGCCATGGTCTTGACCATCGCGGGCTTGAGCACGCCGGCCGCCGAAAGCCCGAGGAAGACATCGGCGCCCTGGATCACCTCGGCCAGCGTGCGCTGCGACGTGGGCTGCGCGAACTCGGCCTTGTCCGGGTCCATCAGTTCGGTGCGGCCCTGGTAGACCACGCCGGCCAGGTCGGTGACCCAGATGTTCTCGCGCGGCACGCCGAGCTTGAGCAGCAGGCCCAGGCAGGCCAGCGCCGCCGCGCCAGCACCGGAGGTCACGAGCTTGATCTTCTTGATGTCCTTGCCCGCGACCGCCAGGCCGTTTAGCAGCGCCGCACCCACGACGATGGCCGTGCCGTGCTGGTCATCGTGGAAGACCGGGATCTTCATCCGTTCGCGCAGCTTGCGTTCGACGTAGAAGCAGTCTGGCGCCTTGATGTCCTCGAGGTTGATGCCGCCGAAGGTCGGCTCGAGTGCCGCGATCACGTCCACCAGCTTGTCGAGGTTCTTCTCGGCCACCTCGATGTCGAACACGTCGATGCCGGCGAACTTCTTGAACAGGACGGCCTTGCCTTCCATCACCGGCTTGGCGGCCAGCGGGCCAATGTCGCCCAGGCCCAGCACGGCGGTACCGTTGGTCACCACGGCCACCAGGTTGCCGCGTGCGGTGTAGCGATAGGCATTGCGCTCGTCGGCCGCGATCTCCTCGCAGGCGGCCGCCACGCCGGGCGAGTAGGCCAGGGCCAGGTCGCGCTGGTTCATCAGCGGCTTGGTCGCGGCGATCGCGATCTTGCCCGGCGTCGGAAACTCGTGGTACTCGAGTGCGTTGCGGCGCAGCTCGGCGCGCTTTTCTTCGTAGGTGGACATGGTGGCGGCTCGCGGGGCGGGGGAACGCATGGTACGTGTGAACCGCCGGGGTTGACAGGGTCGAGGCATGCGCATTACCGCGTACCCACCCGGGTCCGGCGTCGGCAATACTGGTTCGCGCCATGACGCCGATCGCCGCACCCACGCCGCCCGCCAGCGCACGCCGTGGGCGCCGCTTCGTCCTGTGGGGCCTGTTCATCGCGTTGCTGGCGGTGGTGCAGGGCCTGCTCGTCTTCCTGACCGTGGAGTACGAGGCCGCACGCACGCAGGACCGCACCGAGGCCGTGGCCGCCAGTGCGGGCGACGAGGCGCGTCAGGTCATGGCGCGCAGCCTTCAAGCGCTGCAGTTGCTGGCATGGAGCGAGCGCGACAGCGTGCAGTGGCGCGTCGATGCGGCCGAGCTGCTGCGCAGCCGACGCGAACTGGTGCGGGTGGAGCGCCGCGAGTCCGGGTTTGCGATCGCCGACGCGGTACAGGCACCCTACCTGGCGTCGTTGTTCGAGCCGATCGCGCGCACTTCGCAAAGCGTGGAGGCACAGGCCGCCTGTGCCGATGCGCGACGCAGCGGCGCCCCGGCCTTCTCGCGCAGCTACTACACGCCACTGCCCGACGGCTCGGGGCTGGAAGTGATGGACCTGTGCGTGACGCTGCCGGCTAGCGACGGCGGCGCCTTGGTGGCCACCTTCTCGCTGCCGGCCGTGCTCGAGGCAACCCTGGTGGCCGACCCCTCGCGCGAACACGAAATGAGTTTCGTCGAGGGCGATGGCGCCCGCCTGGCGCGTGCGGGCGCGGCGCGCGGCGCCGGCATCTACCGTGCGGAACGCGTGGTCGACCTGCCCGGCGCCAAGCTGCAACTCCGCGCCGACAGCCGGCTGGGCCGCCCGCACCTGATCCCCAACCTGAGCGTCGCGCTGGTCTTCGGGCTGTCGATCGCGCTGACGGCCCTGGTCGTGCTGCTCGCGCGCGACGTGCGCCGCCGCGCCGCAGCCGAGCAACGGCTGGCCGAGGCGCTGGCGTTTCGCAAGGCGATGGAAGATTCGCTGGTCACCGGGCTGCGCGCGCGGGCGATGGACGGTCGCATCAACTACGTCAATCCGTCGTTCTGTCGCATGGTGGGCTTCACGGCCGACGAATTGCGGGCCGCGGCGACGCCCCCCTACTGGCCGCCCGAGCGAGCGGCCGATTACGCGCAGCGCGTGCAGGCGGGCCTGGTCGGCGCCGAATCGCTGGCCGGGCGCGAGACGGTCTTCATGCGCAAGAACGGCGAGCGCTTCCCGGTCATGATCTACGAGGCGCCGCTGGTGGACAGCGGCGGGCACCAGACCGGCTGGATGAGCGCCGTCGTGGACCTGTCGGAGCAGCGCCGCATCGAGGAACTCTCACGTCAGCAGCAGGACCGCCTGCAGGCCACTGCGAGACTGGCCACGGTGGGCGAGATGGCTTCGCTGATGAGCCACGAATTGAACCAGCCGCTGGCCGCGATCGCGAGCTACGCCAGCGGCTCGATCAACCTGCTCGAGGGCACGCCCGACGCCACCGACCGCGAAATGCTCAAGCAGGCGATCGGTCGCATCGCCGAGCAGGCCGACCGTGCCGGCCGCACCATCAAGAGCGTGCACGACTTCGTGCGCCGGCGCGAGCACACGCGCGAGGCGATCAGCGCCGCGGCCCTGATCGACGCCGTGTTGCCGCTCGTGCGCCTGCAGGCGCGCAAGAGCGGTGCGCGCATCGAGGTGCAGTGCGCCCAGCCCGCGCCGCGCCTCCAGGTCGACCGCACGATGGTCGAGCAGGTGCTGCTCAACCTCACGCGCAATGGCATCCAGGCGATGGAGGGCGACGCTACGCCGCTGGCCGAGCGCGTGCTGCGCATCCAGGTGAGCGCGCTCGATGGCGACTGGGTCGAGTTCACGGTCAGTGACGCCGGCCCGGGCATCGCCCCCGAGGTGGCCGCTCGCCTGTTCACGCCGTTCTTCACCACCCGCACCGAAGGCATGGGCCTGGGCCTGTCGCTGTGTCGCACGGTGATCGAGCAGCATGGCGGCGCGCTGGACTACGACACCGGCGCCGCGGGCACGCGCTTTCGCTTCACGCTGCGTGCAGCCGATACTTGAGGCCATGCATCCACCGCTCGGCTTGCCGATGGTCTACCTCGTCGACGACGAGGAGGTGCTGCGCGACGCGCTGGCCTGGTTGCTGCGCTCGCGACGCCTGTTGTCGGAACCGTTCGCCAGCGCCGAAGCCTTCGAGGCCATGCTCGACGGCAAGGCGCCGCCCTGGCCCAGCGCGCCGTCGTGCCTGCTGCTGGACGTGCGCATGCCCGGCATGAGCGGCCTGGCCCTGTTCGAACGCCTGATCGAGCGCGGTCTCACCGCCTCGCTGCCCGTGATCTTCCTGACCGGCCATGGCGACGTCCCCACCGCGGTGGCGGCCGTCAAGCGCGGCGCGTTCGACTTCGTCGAGAAGCCTTTCTCCGACAACGCGCTGGTCGATCGCATCGAGCAGGCGCTGGCTTCGAGCCGGGCCCACCTCGAAGCCGTGCGCGCGCGCGGCAAGGTCGAACAGGCCCTGGCCGAACTCACCGAACGCGAACGCGAGGTGATGCGTCTGGTGGTCGAGGGTCAACCCAACAAGCGCGTGGCCGATGCGCTGGGCATCAGCGTGCGCACGGTCGAAGTGCATCGCGCGCGCGTGTTCGACAAGATGAACGTCAAGTCGGCGGTGGAGCTGGCGAACCTGCTGCGCGCCGGGGGTAGCTGACGGCGACCACCTCGATGCGCTGGGCACCGCGCGGCGTCATCAGCGTCACCTCGTCGCCCACGCGCGACTTCAGCAGCGCGCGCGCGATCGGCGAGACCCAGCTCACCTCGCCGGCCAAGTTCTCGGCCTCGTCGATGCCCTTGATCGTGACCGTGCGTTCGGCGCCCGTTTCATCGGCATAGGTGACCGTCGCACCGAAGAACACCTGGTCGCTGCCGTGGTGCAATGACGGGTCGGCCACCTCGGCGATGTCCAGGCGCTTGGTCAGGAAGCGGATACGGCGGTCGATCTCGCGCAGCCTCTTCTTGCCGTAGAGGTAGTCGCCGTTCTCGGAGCGATCGCCGTTCTTGGCCGCCCACGACACGGCCTCGACCACCTTGGGGCGCTCGACGTCGAGCAGCGCGATCAACTCGCCGCGCAGGCGCGCATAACCGGCCGGCGTGATGTAGTTCCTCGCGCCCACGGGCAGGGCAGGCAATGCCGATGAACCGTCGTCATCGTCATCGCTGCCGGCGTCGCTTTCCTTCGTGAAGGCCTTGTTCATGCGATCCACAAAGCACAACGGGCGACGCGAAATTCACGTCACCCGTTGCTCGTTTCTTTGGTTTCTGATCTGGCGCGGCTGGCAGGATTCGAACCCACGACCCCTTGGTTCGTAGCCAAGTACTCTATCCAACTGAGCTACAGCCGCGAAGGGGCGAAAGTATAGCAGGCGCTACATTCGGTTCATGGAGCCGTCGAGCGAATCACTGCAGTGGGCGCAGCGCCTGGTGCGCATCAACACGGTCAGCCGCGAATCCAATCTGCCGTTGATCGAATGCATTGCCGACCATTTGCGTGGCCTGGGCGTGCCGCTGCGCCTGACCTGGGACGACGCGCGCCGCAAGGCCAACCTGTTCGCCACCCTCGGAGCGGGCAAGCCCGACGGCGTGATCCTGTCCGGACACACCGACACCGTGCCCTGGGACGCCCAGGCCTGGACGCTCGACCCTCTGGGCGCGGTGGTGCGCGACGGCCGGCTCTACGGCCGCGGCAGCGCCGACATGAAGGGCTTCATCGGCCTCGCGGTGGCCCAGACCGAGCGCTTCCTCGCGGCCGACCTGCCACATGCCATCCACTACGCCTTCAGCTTCGACGAGGAGGTGGGTTGCTTCGGTGTGCAGCACCTGATCGCCGATCTGCGCGAGGCGGGCATTGCGCCGACGCGGTGCCTGGTGGGCGAACCCACGGGGATGGTGCCGGCGATCGCGCACAAGGGCGTGTACCGCTGGCGCTGCTGCGTCAAGGGCCGGCCCGCGCATTCGTCGCTGCGGCCGCACGCGGTCAATGCGATCGAGGCGGCTGCGCGCCTGATCGCGCAGATCGCGGCGATGGGCGACGAGTGGCAGACGCAGGGCCCGCATCAGGAGGGCTTCGACGTGCCCTTCACGACCTCCTGCGTCGGCGTGGTGCAGGGCGGCATCGCCGACAACGTGGTGCCCGAGGATTGCAGCTTCCACTACGAGTTGCGCAACCTGCCGGGACACGACGCGATCGCGATGCACGAGCGCGTCGTGGCGCAGGCCCGATCGATCGAGGCGCCGATGCAGGCGATCGATCCGGCGACCGGGTTTCGCTTCGAGACCCTGTGTGCGGTGCCCGACTTCCTCGCGCACGACGACGAGCCGGCGGTGCGGCTCGCGCAGCGCCTGGCCGGCGAGCCGCGCACCACGCTGGTGGCCTTCGGCACCGAGGCCGGCCTGTTCCATCGTGCCGGCATGTCCACCGTCGTGTGCGGCCCGGGCTTCGTCGAACAGGCGCACCAGCCCGACGAGTTCGTCAGTCTCGATCAACTGGCGCGCTGCGAAGCCGCGCTGCGCGGCCTGCTCGTGCGCGCGTAGCGCAACACGCACGATTCATGTCTTCACAGGCTCTCAGCCCAGGGCCACCGCCTCGCGTTCGCAGCGCAGCGCCCGCGCTTCGTCGCCCTCGGCGCGTGCCAGCGCCGCGAGGCGCCGCCAGCAATCGCGCCTGGCTTCGGCTGCCAGTGTGGCCGATGCGGCGGCGCGTTCGAGCGGCGTGCGTGCCTTGCCCCACAGCCCGCGTTCGGCATAGGCACTGCCGACGACGGCCTGCACGGCGACGTCCTGCGGCAGCGCCTGTTCGGCTGCCTGCAGTCGCGGCAGCCAGTCGTGTCCCACGCCGCTCAGGTTGCGCGCCAGCGCCATCGCGACCACCTCGCGCTCGTCGCGCGCCAGCTCGGCCAGGCGCTCCCAGGCCGGCAACAGCCATTGGCGCGCCTGGGCAGCATCGCCGAGCGCGCCGGCGCGCCGTGCGGCCCGCGCGGTCACGAAGGGGTCGGCCTGATCCAGGTTGTCGAGCTGCTGCCACGCGCGCACGAGCTGCTCGACGTCGCGCGCGCCTTCGAGGGATTCGATCGCCAGCGAGCGCAGCAGTCCCTGTGCAGCACCGGGCGTGAACGCCTGGTGCTTGGCCAGCAGGCGCGCGGTGCGCAGGGCCTCGGCCGGGTCGCCCGCCAGTCGCTGGGCCTGCAGCTTCAGGCGCAGGGCCTGGGTGCGCCGTGCCACGCCGGGCGGCAGCGCGCCCAGCAGCGCCAGGGCGCGTTGCGCATCACGGTCGTCGATCGCCCACTCGATGGCCAGCAGGGCGCGCGCGTCATCGGTGGTGCGCGCTGCCGCGCCTTGTGACTTGGAGTCCCGCAGCCGGTCGAGCTTGGCGAGCTGACGGTCGCGCTGCGGGCGATCCTGCAGGCGGTGCAGGCTGGCGCCGGCCAGCAGGTGCGCGAGCGCGCGCGTCGAGGTCTCGTCGGCCAGTCCCGGTGCGGCTTCGTGGATCGCCACCGCGCGTGCGGCGGCCTTGTGCGCGCGGCCGTAGCGAGCGCCGAAGTACTCGGTCAGCGCCTCGCGAAGCGCGGCCTGCGCCGCGCGTTCACGCCGGTGGGTGCGCCACTCGCGTGCGCGCTCGGGCAACGTAATCAGCGACTGGAGCGCGCGCATCACGAACAACAGCGCCGCGCAGGTGACGAACACGCCGATCAGGAACAGGTTGAGCGACAGGTCCAGGCGCCAGCCGCTCCAGTACAAGCTGACCAGCCCGTCGTTGCGTCCCAAGGTGGTGGCCACCACCGTGGCCACGGTGGCGAGCAGCACGAGCCAGATGACGGCGCGCATCTCAGGTCCGCTCGACCGTTCCGCAGGCACCGAGCGTCCCCTTGGGGGGCCGCGAGCGACGTGAGCTTGGGGGCGCCATCGCGGCGTTATCGCCCGGCCGCTGCGGCCGCCAGTGCCGCCAGCGTTTCGTCCGGTCGCGGCAGCGTGGCCTGGCGCGACTGCGTGCCGACCTGGCGCAACGCTTCGTTGACCACGATCACGCGCCTGGACGACCGGTCGAAATAGCGATCGAGCACCATCTGTGCGTCGCGCAGGTCGGCCTGCGCGATCTCGAACTGGCGCGCGAACAGTGCCAGCCGGGCGTTGAGCAGGCGCAGCTTGAGGTTCTCGCGCACGAAGAACTGCTGGTCGGGCGCGATCAGCGCGGCGTCGGGGTGGTCGATCTTCGTCACGCGCACCAGCGACCGCAATTCGTTGCCCACCTGTTCGGTGCCGGTGCGCCACCAGGCCTCGGCCCGCGCGCGCCAGCTCTCGCCTGCGGGCGCCACGGCGGGCGCGCTGGCGGCGGGCCGGGGCGGCGTCGCGGCAGCAGCCTTGGCGCGCGGGTCCTGCGTGGCCACCGCGAGCAAGGGCAACTCGTCAACCAGGCGCACCGCCTCGTCCAGGCGCGCGGTCAATGTAGAGATGTCCACCGAACCCTGCGCCCGGGTGCGCTCCAGGTCGTGCAGCACGGCGCGGCGAACGCGTTCCAGGCGTGGCTGGTTGTAGCGTGCCAGGCGCTCGTCGCTCTGGCGCAGCACGCCCAGCAGCGGCTCCGCGCTGCCGGTGATGGCCGACTGCTGCAATGCCACGCGAATGGCGGCCTCCACATCGGCCACCACGTTCTCGTCGCGCGAGCGCGCCACTGATTGCAGCAGTTCCTCGATCTGCGAACGCTGCATTGCCGCTTCCGTCACGCGCGCTTCGAGGAGGGCGCTCTTGGCTGCGCTTTCACGCGCCATGTCCTGCGCGTTGCGCGCCGCGGCGCGCGCCTCGGTGGCATCGCGCTGGCTCGACTCCTGGCGCTGCACCAGTTCGCGTTCGAGCGACTTCACGCGCCGCTGCGTGTCCCAGGCCAGCAGCAGCGAAGCCAGCGCGACCGCGAGCGCCGCAATGCCCCACCACGGCAGTGCGCGGCGCGGCGCGGCAACGGCGACAGGTGCGGTGACTTCGGCTTCGCTCAAGATGCCGACGATTCTACGGACGCGATCGCGGTGAGCGTGGCCTCGAGCGTGGGTGGTGCCTCGAGCACCTGCCCGAAGCCGAAGTTGCGAGCGCGCGCCGCGATGCGCGGGTGCGATGCGAGCGCGCGCGCCGCGCGCCAGTTGGCGCCCGGCACTAGCGCGCCCAGATGGCCGATGGCTTCGGCGCTGGAGATCAGCCACAGATGCGCGCCCGGCGCAGCCAGCGCCGCATGCGCCAGCGCCGCCTCGTCGGCCGACCAGACTGGAGCCACGCGCCGATAGGCCTGCACGAAAGCCACGCGCGCGCCCGCCTCGCGCAGGAACTGCGCGAACTCGTCGCGCCCGCCGTCACCGCGCACGATCAGCACGGTACGCCCGCGCCAGTCCTCGCGATTCAGGCGCGCCCACAGCGCGCTCGAATCGAAAGGCGCCTGCTGCGGGGCGACGCAGCGCTCGGGCGGCACGCCGGCATCCAGCAGCGAACGCACGCTGCCGGGGCCCGTGACGCCGGCGCGCAAGGCGGCCGGCCAGCGCCGCGCCGGCGGCCGCGCGGCGAAGAAGCGCTCGACCGCATTCGGGCTCACGAACATCACGAGCGCGTGCTCGGGCAGCGCATCCCAGGCCGCGCGCAACGCCGTGTCGTCGGCCAATGGCTCGATCGCCAGCAACGGCAACGCGCACGCCAGGACGCCGCGCGAGCGCAGCCGCTCCACCCAGTCCGCGGCCTGCGCGGCAGGACGGGTGACGAGCACGGTGAGCGCGGCCACCGGCTAGGGCCTGTGAACGCTATGGGAGGGCTCGCGCTGTGGGCTGGCACGCCACAGGGCAAGGCGCACGCGAGGCCGTGTGCTTGTTGCACACAACGAGCGTGCAACGCGGCCCTGTGGCGTGCCAGCCCACGGCCCTTCGGGTGATCTCGACAAAAGGCCGCCAGCGGCGTTGCAAATGCTCGCCGTAGCAGCGGCTACGTCTGCGCTTTGCGCCTTGCTGGCGGCCTCTTGTCGAGTCACGCGAGCCCTCCCATAGCGTTCACAGGCCCTGGTCAGTCGAGATAGCTCGCCGCGCCCTGCGCGCGCAGCGAGGCCACGGCGCGCTCGCCCAGCGCTTCGGCGCCTGCCACGTCGCTGACCTTGGCGTGCGCCTGCGCGTGCAGCAAGGCGCGCGTGGGCACCTTCGCGTCGCCGAGCGCGGCGTGCAGCCGCAACTCGCCTTGCTGCCACGACGCGTGCGCGGCCAACGGCACCGAGCAACTGCCGCCCAGCCCGCGCGAGACGGCGCGCTCGGCGTGTGCGGCCAGCCAGGCCTCTTGATCGATCAGGCTGGCGAGCGCTTCGCGCAGCGCCTCGTCGTCGGCGCGCACCTCGATGCCTAGCACGCCCTGGCCGGCGGCGGGCAGCATCTCGGCCGGATCGAAGCAGCCGCGGATGCGATCGGCCAGCCCCAGCCGCACCAGGCCCGCGGCGGCCAGCACGATCGCGTCGTACTGCCCTTCATCGAGCTTGCGCAGGCGCGTGTCGAGGTTGCCGCGCAGCGGCTCGATCACCAGATCGGGGCGCAACGCCGCCAGCTGCACCACGCGGCGCAGGCTCGAGGTGCCCACCTTGGCATTGGGAGGCAGGTCACGCACCGAAGCGAAGCGCGGGCTGACGAAGGCATCGCGCGCATCCTCGCGCTCAAGCATCGCGCCCAGGGCGAACCCGTCGGGCAGGTCCATCGGCACGTCCTTCAGGGAGTGCACCGCGAGGTCGGCGCGTTGCTCCTCGAGCGCGACCTCGAGCTCCTTGACGAACAGCCCCTTGCCGCCGACCTTGGACAGCGCCCGGTCGAGGATCTGGTCGCCGCGCGTGGTCATGCCCAGCAGTTCGACGTCGACGCCGAAGCGCTGCGAAAGCAAGGCTTGCACATGTCTTGCTTGCCAGAGCGCGAGGCGGCTCTCCCGGGTGGCGATGACCAGGCGGCGGCCTTGCAGCGATGCAGTCATTGGTCGATTATCGACAGCTTGGTAACATCGAATTTGGTAACCGGATTACATCTGATGCCCCGCTCCGCACCCCGTGACCAGGCCGATGCCGCGGCCAAGAACCGCCCGCTGGTCGATGACATCCGCCTGCTCGGGCGCATCCTGGGCGACGTGATCCGCGAACAGGAAGGCCACGAGGCGTTCGAACTGATCGAGCGCGTGCGCCAGCTTTCGGTGGCCTACCGCTTGAAGCGCGACGCCTCGGCCGGGCGTGTGCTCGACCGCCTGCTGAAGAACCTGTCGGGCGACCAGACGGTGAGCGTGATCCGCGCCTTCAGCTATTTCAGTCACCTGGCCAACATCGCCGAGGACCGCCACCATGTGCGCCGGCGCGAGCACCACGAGCGCGAGGGCCACCTGCAGGAGGGCTCGCTCGCGATGGCCTTCGAGCGCCTGTTCGATGCCGGGCTGCGTGCCGGCGACGTGGCGGCCACCTTGCAGCGCGCGCACATCAGCCCGGTGCTGACCGCGCACCCGACCGAGGTGCAGAGGAAGAGCATCCTCGACGCCGAGCGCGCCGTCGCCGAGCTGGTCGGCGAGCGCGACCGCCTCGCCACCGAACGCGAGCGCACGGACAACGAGCTGCTGTTGCGCGCGCGCGTGACCCAGCTCTGGCAGACGCGCATGCTGCGCCCGGTGAAGCTGACGGTGGGCGACGAGATCGAGAACGCGCTGTCGTACTACCACGCGACCTTCCTGCGCGAGATCCCGCGCCTGTACCGCGACGTCGAGCGCCTGCTGCACGGCCACGACGTGCCGGCGTTCCTGCGCATGGGGCACTGGATCGGCGGCGACCGCGACGGCAACCCGAACGTCGGCGCGGCCACGCTGCAACTCGCGCTGGCCCGCCAGGCCGAGGTCGCGCTGCGCCACTACCTGACCGAGGTGCATGCGCTGGGAGGCGATCTCTCGATCTCGCAGACGCTGGCGCCGGTGACGCCCGAGATGCTCGCGCTGGCCGAGCGCAGCCCCGACCGCAACCCGCACCGCGAGGACGAGCCCTACCGGCGTGCGCTGATCGGCGTCTACGCGCGGCTGGCCGCCACGCTGCACGCGCTGACCGGCACCGAGGCGCTGCGCCATGCCGTGGCGCCGCAGGACCCCTACGCCGACGCCGAGGCGTTCCTGGCCGACCTGCGCACCATCGAAGCCTCGTTGAAGCACCACCACGCCAGCTCGTTGATCGCGCCGCGCCTGGCGCCGCTGATGCGCGCGGTGCAGGTGTTCGGCTTTCACCTGGCGACGATCGACCTGCGCCAGAGCTCGGACCAGCACGAGGCGGTGGTGGCCGAACTGCTGCGCGTGGCGCGCATCGAGGCCGACTACGGTGCGCTGTCCGAGGACGCGCGCCGCGCGCGCCTGATGGCGCTGCTCGACGATGCCCGCCCGCTGCGCGTGATGGGCCACGCTTACAGCGAGCTGGCGCGCGGCGAACTCGCGGTGTTCGAGGCTGCGCGCGAAGCGCTGGCCGCGTTCGGCCGCCATGCGATCCGCCACTACATCATCTCGCACACCGAAGACGTGAGCGACCTGCTCGAAGTGTTGTTGCTGCAGAAGGAGTGCGGCCTGTTGCGCGGCACCCTGGACGACGACGCGCATGCCGACCTGATCGTCGTGCCGTTGTTCGAGACCATCGAAGACCTGCGCCAGGCCGAGCCCATCATGCGCACCTATTACGCGCTGCCCGGTGTGTTGCCGATGGTCCTGCGCAGCAAGCTCGGCGCCCATGCCGAACAGGAGATCATGCTTGGCTACAGCGACAGCAACAAGGACGGCGGCTTCTTCACCAGCAACTGGGAGCTCTACCGCGCCGAGACCGCGCTGGTGTCCTTGTTCGACCCTTTGAAGAAGGCGCATGGCCTGCAGTTGCGCCTGTTCCACGGCCGGGGCGGCACGGTCGGGCGCGGCGGCGGTCCGAGCTACCAGGCCATCCTGGCGCAACCGCCGGGCACGGTGAACGGCCAGATCCGCCTGACCGAACAGGGCGAGGTGATCGCCTCGAAGTACGCGCACCCGGAGATCGGCCGCCGCAACCTCGAGACGCTGGTGGCCGCCACGCTCGAGGCCACGCTGCTGCACCCGACCAAGACCGCACCCAAGGCGTTCCTCGACGCAGCGGCGCAGATCAGCGACGCCAGCTTCAAGGCCTACCGTGCGCTGGTCTACGGCACGCCGGGCTTCACCGACTACTTCTTCGATGCCACGCCGATCCGCGAGATCGCCGAACTCAACAT
>Ga0209797_10000917_pt1 | contig 14864 bp, 13 predicted proteins | sample DOMMetBare3Fresh_2_FD_187472 | JGI IMG/M metagenome (GOLD analysis project Ga0209797, IMG submission 187472) | Wetland sediment microbial communities from St. Louis River estuary, USA, under dissolved organic matter induced mercury methylation -... | ecosystem: Environmental > Aquatic >... | reverse complement strand
TCCAAACTGGATCCCAAAAAATCCAACACTCATATTAATGATCTGGCTGATACTCAAACGAGGTTTTTCTCCGGTGAAAGCAGTTGACATATGCAATCGTTAAATGAAAAATGTAAGCGGAAGATAGGAAGATTATGTATTCAACACAGCTTTTGATTATAAAAAAAGAGAACCGGAGTTCTCTTTCGTTAAATCTTTCATTTTACATCAGCTGATCACAAATCCGTTTGGGATGATAGCGCCTTTTTTAACCACAACGATTCCGTCTTTCACCGTATAAAGTGAGTGGTCTTTATTTTCAAGATGCGTGCCGCCATTGATCCGTACATCATCTCCAATGCGAACATTTTTATCAACAATTGCATTTTTAATATAACAACGATTGCCAATGCCAAGAAGTGGGATACCTTTCTCATGTGCTTGAGCTATCTCCAGTATCGTTTCATAATAATCACTTCCCATTAAATATGCATTTACCAGTGTAGTTCCATTTCCTACTCTTGAACGAATACCTATAACAGAATTTTCGACTCTTGATGCATTAATGATAGAACCCTCTGCAACCAGGGTCTTTTCCAAAGTAGTACCGCTGATCTTGGCTGGCGGTAACATGCGGCTACGTGTATAAATTGTTCTGTCGCTATCAAACAAATTAAAATCAGGGATATCCTTAGTCAGATCAATATTCGCTTCAAAGAAAGAATAGATGTTTCCGATATCAGTCCAGTAACCGGTGTACTGATAGCTTGCAACCTTATATTTTTTTATTGACTGTGGAATAATCTCTTTACCAAAATCAGTTGCATCCTGGAATTCATTTTGTAAAAAATCGAATAATAATTTCCGGTTAAAAATATAAATGCCCATTGATGCGAGATAGTTTCTTCCTTTTGCTTTCATTTCAACACCTGTATCGCTTGTCCAATCCGGCAAAAGTTCTTTCTTAGGTTTCTCAATAAAAGAATCGATCAGTCCGTCTTTTGATTTCAGGATACCAAATTCGGGAGCTTCTCTTTCTGCAACAGGAATAGTAGCAACAGAAATATCGGCGCCCAACGCTTTATGATTCTCGAGCATTTCAGCAAAATCCATTTGATATAGCTGATCACCTGATAGAATTAAAATATAATCGCTTTCAAATGGTTCTATATGACGAAGTCCCTGTCTTACAGCATCGGCAGTTCCCTGGAACCATGTAGGATTATCGGGAGTTTGCTCAGCAGCAAGTATATCAACAAACGCTTTGCTGAATGCGCTGAAATGATAGGTGTTTTTTATATGCCTGTTAAGCGATGCAGAATTAAATTGTGTTAATACAAACATTCTTCCTATTCCATTGTTCAAACAATTGGAAATAGGAATATCAACCAACCGGTATTTACCGGCAATTGGAACAGCGGGTTTGCTTCTGCTTGCAGTTAGTGGATATAAGCGGGAGCCTGCTCCCCCACCTAAAATGACACTTAATATCTCCTTGGAATGAGTAATGGTTCTTATCGCCATAGAAAATTATTTTAACGATTGATATAAAGATATGTATTGTTGTGCAGATGACTCCCAGGAATGATCAATTGCCATCATGAATCCGGTCATATCTTTCATACGTTCTTTTTGATTGTTGTAAAGGTCAATTGCCCTGCCTACAGAATAAGTAACATCCCAAACAGTTGCCTCATTAAACCGAATACCGAATCCCTGCCAGTCGCCAAAGTCGACAACTGTATCACGCAGCCCGCCGGTGTTTCTAACAATGGGAATTGTTCCGTAACGCAACGCATACATTTGGTTCAAGCCACAAGGCTCAACACGGCTTGGCATTAAAAGAAAATCTGCCCCGGCATACATCAGGTGGCTTAATGATTCGCTGTAACCAATATAAGTGCCGATATAGCCGCTCAATTGATGTTTTACACTTTCCAATTGTCCTTCCACCGCTGGCTCACCGGAGCCCAATATTAAGAAATTACAATTGCCCTGGTGCTGATAAACCGAAGAGCTGATCGCTTCGGGCAAAATATCAGCCGCCTTCTCTCCAACTAATCTTCCAATAAATGTGAATAAAGGTTTCTCCTCATCAAGATTAAATTGTTTGCATAGCTCTTTTTTATTTTTTCTTTTGCCTTTCTCAAAATTTTCTATGGAATAATTTTTTGCGAGATACTCATCAGTTGCCGGATCCCAAACTTCATAATCAATGCCATTAAGTATACCGCTGCATTTCCCTTTTTCATATTCAAACAAATCTTCAAGGCCATTGGCACTTATTCGCAGCTCATCCATATAACTTTGGCTCACAGTATTTACCTTCCATGCACATCGAACTGCGGATGCCAGCGGGTTAATATTATTTTTCCAATCAAGCATTCCCCATTTCCAATTATCATAAGCCGGTATATAATGATTTTTATCCCAACCCATCCAACCCTGGTATTGTCCATTGTGAATGGTAAGTATAGTGGGTATCTGGCTTAAATGATTAAATGCATAACAATATTTGATCATAAATGGAATTAAGCCAGCCTGGTGATCATGAACATGAATTACATCAGGCCAATGCTGCCATTTGCTCAGCCAATCACAAACTGCAATCTGAAATGCAGTGAATCTTTCAGTGTCGTCATCATAACCATAAATTTTTTCCCTGTCAAGCAACCCATTTATATCAATAAGGTAAAGATCGAAGCCTAGCTTATTTGTTTTTTCTTTAATAACACTGTAATGAAACCATTTTAAACCTATGTACTGGCTGCCTTCATGTACCAGCTCAAATTCATTATTATAAAGAAACTTTGTGCGATACATCGGCATGATGACTTTTGCCACATGCCCAAGTTTGTTTTGATACTTTGGTAATGCTCCCACCACATCGCCAAGACCGCCGGCCTTGGCAACAGGGTAACATTCTGCTGATATGTGAATTATTTCCATGAATAAATTTATTATGCTTTTAATCCGATTCTGTAACCCCTGCCTGCATAAAATAATATATAAACATAACACGGTAAAATTATCAAATATGCGATCTGTCTGTTGCTATTATCTGCTAATGCCCCATAAACAAGCGGAAGAAGCGCACCGCCGGCTACTCCCATAATAAGAAGCGCTGAACCAATTTTTGTAAACCGACCAAGTTTATTGATCGCCAGTGGCCAGATCGACGGCCACATTAACGCATTGGCAAAACTAAGAAGTATAATAAATCCAATTGAAATCCATCCTGTACTTATCAAAGCAATAATCGTAAATATAAATCCAAGTATTGCAGATATGATCAGAGCTATTCTTTGAGAAAGATATTTTGGAATAAGAATTATTCCCAGCAGGTATCCCGCCGTGAGTGCAATAAGACTGTATATAGCAAATTTGCCAGCAGTATTCAGATCGAAACCCTGGAACTGCCCATATAATGAAAGTGTATCAATGGCGATCACCTCAACCCCCACATAAACAAAAATGCAAAGCACCCCGAGCATCAAATAAGGAAATTGTAATACTGACGTCCGGTCTTTAAGATCAGAGCCTTCTTCTGATATTGTTACCCCTTCTTCAGGATTCACTTCAGGCAGATGGGCTTTTTGTATCATAATGGCTAATCCAACCAATACAAATGCCATTATTATGTATGGGATTATCAGTCGTGAAGCCAAAATATCCAATTCAGCAGCTAATTCACTTCCTGACAACGATTCTATTTTTTTTGAAAGAGTTTGTGTATCGCTGAAAAGTAAATTATTTAAAACAAAAATTCCGATCATCCCTGCCACTTTATTGCAAATACCCATTATGCTTATACGTTTTGCTGCACTTTCAATCGGACCCAGTATAGTAATATAGGGATTGGATGCAGTTTGTAATAAGGTTAATCCTGCTCCTTGGGTAAACAGGCCAATAAGAAATACGGGGAAAGATCTTGTTTGTGCTGCTGGTATAAAGATCAGCGAACCTACCGCCATAGCGATCAAACCTATTGCCATCCCTTTTGTGAATCCTGTTCTTTTTAATATTGCAGATGCCGGAATGGCCATTACAGTATAAGAAATATAAAATGCAAGTGTTACAAAATACGCCTGGAAATCTGTAAGGTGACATACTTGTTTCAGGAATGGAATAAGTACACTGTTAAGCCATGTAACAAAACCAAAAATGAAAAACAGCCCGCCAACTATACTGATGGCAAAAGCGTAATTCTTTTTGACAGGGCTATTCATAGCTTCTACAATCATTCGTTTTTAAATTTTATTAAACATACCAGAATTTTTTCAAATCTATGTTTCGGAAGCATTTTTTTTGTAGCCAAAAGACAAAGAACAATTTCACTGACAAAAAAATGTTTACTTTCATTCCCAAATAATAAAACGATTGTTATGAACCAACCAGCCAAACAACCAACTAACTATGCTGCCCTCTCCAATTTGATTATAGTGTTTTTTTTCTGGGGGTTTGTGGCAGCAGGCAATGGCATATTCATTCCATTCTGCAAAACTCATTTTAATTTGAATCAGTTCCAGTCACAGTTGATCGACACCTCATATTACGGAGCTTATTTTTATGGCTCCCTTGTGCTTTATTTCTTTTCACAAGCCAGTGGTGTGGATCTGTTGAACAGGATCGGATACAAGAAAGGTATTATTTTAGGATTATTGATCTCAGTTTTAGGTGCGGTTTCACTGGCTTTTGTTTCTACGTATGACGGCGCCACGTTTGGACTTGTATTAACAGCATTTTTTATTGTAGCGCTAGGGTTCTCTTTACAGCAAACCGCTGCGCAGCCTTTTGCTATTGCTTTGGGGGATCCCTCCACAGGTTCACACCGGTTGAACATGGCCGGAGGTGTTAACTCTTTTGGTACATTGCTTGGGCCATTGATTGTAAGTATTGTCTTATTCGGAAGCGTAAGTGGTATTGGCAAAGAACCAACACTTGGAAATATCAAAACACTATGGCTTATCCTTGGTGGCTTATTTGCATTTGTTGCTATCTTTTTTGCTGTCTCTAAAAAATTACCCAAACTTAATATAGAAGAACACATTGAAAAAAGCCCGAAAGCGACATTCTCGCTGTTGCTGATAGCTATCCCAGCCGCTATTCTTTTATTCTTTAATAATATTTTTACCGATGCGCAGCGTCCTTATTTTGTATCAGGCACTTTGGCTATCACACTTCTCATATTATTTGTTTCCATGTCAATGGCCAAAAAAAATAAAACAGGTTGGGGCGCCATGCAGTTTCCGCAGTTGGTTCTCGGCATGGTGGCCATATTTGTATATGTTGGAGTGGAAGTAACAATACAAAGTAATATGGGCGCATTATTGAAAACTCCTGAATTTGGATCATTGGATGAAAAATATATTTCCCCTTTTATTTCATTATACTGGGGAAGTTTGATGATTGGCCGGTGGACCGGAGCTATTTCTGTGTTTGATTTAAAGAAATCAACCAAGAAAATATTAACTGTTATCGTTCCAATTGTTGCGTTTGCTCTTATCTTATTAGTAAACCTTGTAAGAGGAAATGAAATAGGAAATCTTTATTTGTATATTATCTGCATACTAATATTAATTGCCGGAATCTTTTTTGGCCAGGAAAAACCAGTAAAGACATTACTGACTTTATCCATTCTCGCTGCAATTGCAATGGTTATTGGTATGTTTACAACAGGTCTTACGTCAACTTATGCATTTATGAGCGGCGGTTTGTTCTGTTCTATTATGTGGCCTTGCATCTTCTCATTGGCTGTGGCTGGATTAGGAAAATATACAAGCGAAGGATCTTCTTTTTTAATCATGATGATATTGGGCGGGGCTATTATTCCCCCGACACAGGGAGCTCTGGCTGATACAAACATTGGTATTCACGCTTCATACTTTGTTGCAGTCGCCTGCTTCTTATACCTGGCTTGGCATGCATGGCAAACACGCCGGGTTCTGCAAAAGCAAGGAATTGATTTTGATCAGCAAATTGCAGGTGGTCATTAATTCTATTTTAATAATAATTTGACAAATCCTTTTTAAAAATATTTTAAATGGCTAAGAAAAAAGCTGCTCAAATAACACCACCCTCTGTAACACCTCTTGCAATTGGTATTGATATTGGTGGTACGGGAACTAAATATGGCATTGTTGACCGTGATGGTAATGTTTTGTTTTCTGGTGAAATGTCAACTAAAAGACATAAGACTATTGATACATTCATTGATGAATTGCATGATGTGGTTAGCGAGGCCATTGAAAAAGCCGGAGGTGTTGGAAGAATGAAAGGTATTGGTGTTGGCGCTCCAAATGGAAATTATTATACAGGCACTATTGAGTATGCACCAAACCTTCCATGGGAAGGGGTCATTCCGCTTGCAAAACTAATTTCAAATAAATTTCAACTGCCAGTTACACTTACGAACGATGCAAATGCTGCTGCTATTGGAGAAATGATGTATGGCGCAGCTAAGGGAATGAAAGATTTTATAATGATAACTCTTGGCACTGGCGTTGGCAGTGGTATAGTTGCAAATGGCGCCGTCATATACGGGCATGATGGCTTTGCAGGTGAACTGGGACATACAATCATTATACCCGATGGCCGAATACATGAAGGCACAAGAAAATATGGCTCATTAGAAAGTTATGCATCTGCAACCGGTGTAAGATTAACTGCAATAGAATACCTGGAAAAAAATAAAAAGCCAAGCTTGCTAAGAAAAGTTCCGCATGACAAATTAGATTCAAAAGCGGTTTATGATGCCGCCATTGAAGGTGATGAACTGGCAAAAGAAATATTTAATTATACCGGTAAAATTTTAGGTATCGCATTGGCTAATGCTGTAATGACAACAAGCCCCGAAGCCATAATTTTATTTGGCGGACTTACAAAGGCTGGCGATCTTATTTTAAAACCCACAAGGGAAAGCATGGAAGAAAACCTGATCCAGGTTTTTCAGAATAAAGTGAAGATTCTGATCAGTCATTTAAAAGAAGCACATGCTGCAATACTTGGTGCAAGCGCATTGGTGTGGGAAAAGGAACAAATTTCCTGACTATGTTGAATCCCTGGCTGAAGTCAAAAGGCAAAATTAAAAAGTGAAAATTTTGACTTTTGATTTTTACTTTTTACTTATTCTTAATAATGAAAACTGCCGGCACTGCCCTCTGCACCGAACCTGATGGCTTAATAGTTTCTTTTCCGTTTACCAGCATACAACTGCTGCCGCCGCCATCAAGATTTAATGCTTCCCAGCAACCAAGGTCCTGTAAAATTTTAGCTTCTTGTGTCAGCGTTGCTCCTTCAGCAATATTTGGAAATCTTCCCTGCACAACAAGAATAATGATCTTATTATCCTTCGTATAGCCCATTGCGGTTCGAGGTTCCCTTTCATTAATTCTCTTTCCCCTGAACATCATTTCCTCTTCATTAGTGACTCTTATGCTACCATTTTGTAACAACACTGGGCCACCGCCTACTGCTGTTTGCATTTTCCATTTCTTTACAAACCTGTGTTCACTATCCTTTGCATCAACTGAAATTGCGTCGGATGATTTGAAATTCTTTAATAATGCAATTTTAGTGGGAAAAACCGGTACTTGAAAAGCAAACGGTCTTTTACTGGCAGAATCGGAAAATAGCCAGGCAATATCAATTGATCTATTCTTTCTTATTCCAATTGCACTGCGAAATGGAAAATCGTTGGTCAATGAATCTATTCCCCCTGGCGCTGTTAATGATTGAACATTGTACGCAAGGAGTTTCCCATCTTTGATCACCACATTCAAATTCTGATTTGTTTGAAATGAAAAGAAAGTTGTATTCACTACAACTAATGGTTTATTATTCTTTTGATAAAATTGAGAAGGAGTAAACCGGCGATTCAACGTTGTATCCGCATCAAACGAAAGTTTTTTGTCTTTCAGATCTGCTATTACATAAAATGCAATATTCGCCTTACCATCCAGCGTATCTGTTGTTTTAAATACATGAACTGATGCGGGCAATGGCTGGTATAAAGAATCCACATTAACCCATGTCAACTGACCAGTTGCGATAACTGAATTAATAATTAATAATGAATAATTAATAATTCTAAATAATACCGTTCTCATCTTATAAGTGTTGACACTCCTTTCATTTCATAAATTTTCCCGGCAAGATCTTCTGCACGCAGCATCCAAACATAAGTTCCTGTTGGCTGCTTTACTCCTTTTATCTTTCCATCCCAACCATCGATCAATGTATTTGTAGAAAAAATAAGTTGACCCCAGCGATTATATATTCTGAAATAATCCACTTTTGTAATCCCAATATACAGTCCTCTTAAAAAATCGTTTCTGCCATCGCCATTTGGTGTAAACCCTGTTGGCACATAAACTGCCGAACCTTTAAAGACTTTAATATTAACTGTGTCACTGGCTTCGCAACCTTCAGCAGTTGTAGCCGTCACAATATAAGTTTCATCATCGGTTATACTTGCACCCGGACTTAAGATAAATGGATTACTAAGACCGGTCGATGGTGTCCATGAAAAAGAAGGGTTGCCTGCGGAAACAGCAGACCATGTAGTATTAAGCTGAAAAGGAATATTTGGCAAAATGGTAGTGTCCCTGATCGTCCTCACAGAAACATCTCCAATGGATATTGTTTTCATAACAGCAGCCGAAATACATCCGTTACTTGCTGTTGCGTTTAATTGAACAGTCATGTTTCCCGCCGGCGAATATGTATGAACAGGATTTTGAAATGAACTTGCAGCACCATCACCAAAATTCCAATTCCATTGGGTAATGGTTGTTTGATTATCCGTTTGTGTTGCAAAAAAATTAACCGGTTCATTTAAGCAGCCATCTGCCGTTATCATATCAATAACAGGTCCGGGATTAGCAATAAAAGTTTTTGTAATAGTATCTGATTCGCATCCAATATTGGTTTTCACTACCAGTTTAACAGTATGCAAGCCCGGTGTGGAGGCAGTAAGAATTGGCTGCTGATCGTTGGCGACAACCAAACCATCTACCAGCCATGTCCATTGATTAATTGTGCCTATAAGATTTGTCGATTGATTAATTACACGTACAGGCTTGCTCATACAAGTGTCAAAAATTTGAAAATCGGCAATTGGTTTTGTGCCGACAGTCATCGTTTTTAGCAATGTATCACTTGTGCAGCCATCAAGTCCCCTGATAGCAAGTTTTACCTGGTAAATGCCAGGCGAATTATAAATATGCGGTGGCGGATTTTGCAAAGTGCTTGTATTACCATCACCAAAATCCCAATACCATGATTGTACAGGTGCAAATGAAACTGAATTATCGGTAAAAGTAATTGGGGCGCCAAAGCAAACACTGTTTCCCGCAGTGCTTGTTGAAAAACCCGGATTTAAAGCTGTACAAAACTGTTGCAGGTTATGTGCCCCGCCTGTTGCGGCAGTAAAGCCCCAAAAAACATTTGGGTCATTATTAAAAATAGTCGCTATGATATTTACCTGTGCTTCTACACGCAAATGATCATCAAAGTAAGCTCTCAACCATTGGGTAGCCGGATCCCATGTAATGCGAAATACATGCCATTGGCAATCTTCAATATTATCACTGGTTGATGATGCCTGTATTGGTCCTGCAAGATCGCTGCCATGTGCAGGGTTGCCATTTGCCTGTATGCTTATATGATCATAGGCAGGGTCATTAAGATTAAAATTTTGCCATGTATCTAAAGAAATGCCAATAGAAGGGGCAATACCACTGAAACCCATTCCTTCTCCTGTACTGCCAATGCTTGTACTTATCGGCTGAAGCATAAAAACGATCCCATCTGCACCGTTTGCATCCTGGCACCCAAGAAAAACGTTAAATGAAAAATCAAAAGAGCTGTTCAGATTTATCTTATTAGCATTCCATACACTGCCTGCCTGTGTAAATGAAGCAGGTGTAAGCGTATAACAATTACAATTATCCTGTGTGGCTGAACCGTTAAGTATGTATTGGGAAAAAGTAAATATCGGAAAACATGACAACAAAAAATGCAGGGATGTGATCAGAATTGCCTTCCTTAATTTCAAACTTATCATGGGTGGTCAAAGATAATGCATGCAACATTGATTATAAAACTGAAACTACTGCCGAATATCGGTTGTTTGTTTAAACAAACAAACAGCAATGACCATCATTTCCAGAAACAAGACTGACTATTTCATCAACAGGAATTGACTCGCCTTTTACATCGAATTATTTGTTGACAACCACGCAGCTTTATTGATTATTCTTTCCAACTTTTTATAGCAGTTGTTATTTTTTTACTGATCTTTTAAGTAATGCTTTCAGTTCATTCTCCTTCATCCTGTACTCACAAATTTTTTTTATTAATGCAATCAGCATTGGCTTATCAAGAGGAAATTTTATCGTTCCTTTTGAGCCTTCATAAGCCGTCATTTCTTTTTTCAATGCTTCTGCGCCCCAGGGTGCAGGATAAAGGCTGATATGATTTTTCCACCCGGCAAAAAAAAATCAATCATACCATGGTACTTATACCCGGGTATCTGGTAACTGATAACTTCTTCTGCTTTTGGCGCCGTTGATCTTATTGCCTTACGGATTTCCTTACATGCGGATCGTCAGCAGCAATATATTCATCTACTGTTTTGGCAACTGGTTTTGCTTTATCAATAAGAACCGTTTTATAATGAAAACTTTTGTTTAGTTGGCAACCACATTTATTTTTTTCTTCCAGAAAACATAAGATAATAACCCAAACAAAATCCAAACACCTGTGCTTATCATTCCCGGGTCATAAAGCATTTTGGGCGCCATAACGAATGAATAAACAACTGCGATCAGATCAAAGAATAATCCTGCATAAGCCCATTCTTTTATCGTTCTCAAACCAGGGATCAGGATCACTATTGATCCGATTATCTTGGCCCAGCCGTTGAATGGAATAAAATATTCCGGGTACTCAAGTGTATCATGTATAAGTTGAACTGCCCTTTGATCTCCTGTTACACTTCCAATTGCAGAAAATATCATTAATCCTGCAAAAATGATCGTGAATATCCAATAAAGAATGTTGGTTGTTTTAGTTGTCATGATCGTTGGTTTTAGTTTTATATTAAATTATTTTGCAGAACAATTTACCATCCATTGCACGCCATACTTATCAGTGCAGCTTCCAAAATAATCTCCCCAAAACATATCCTGTAGTTCCATAGTAACAATACCGCCTGCTGATAATTTTTCAAACAATCTTTTTGTTTCTTCCCTTGTATCAGGATGAAGACTTATATGAACATTGTTACCAAAATTCACTTTAAAGCCCATTGATTCTGGCGCATCTGTTCCCATTAATTTATGACCACCAACAATTGGCAACTCAATATGGATAACAAGATTTTTATCTTCATCAGCTACCGGCGGCATACCATCCTGCGGAGGAATATCACCGAACCTTGCAATATGGCTGCTGAATTCAGTACCAAAAACTGATCTGTAAAAACTGAATGCCTCTTCTGTATTGCGGGCAAAATTTAAATATGTGCTTGTACTTGCCATTGTATTTAGTTTTTGGATTGTTTAATTTTCTAATGATTCCGTATATTTTTTAAAATTATCAAGTATCGCCTGCCATCCGCCTTTTTGTAATTCAATTGAATTTTTGTTGCTGTATTAGTTATCGTTTCCATTTCATTATTTTTTATTGTAAGCAATCAATTTTTGAGGATTATAAAAATAACTCTATTTGTTTTTCAGGTAAATCAATTTTTTGAATAATTAAATATCTATTTAATGCCGAGATTATCAGTAAAAGAACCACAGGTGGCGCCCCAGAAAGATTGATGCAATGGCTCTAAAACATTCCCCCTTTTTGAAAGTTTATATAAAAAATGAATTGACTTCTTCATCGTTGTAAAACGTCAAAACGTTTATTTATGTGGTCCGATCATATCCCAAAGATTACCATACAGATCTTTAAAAACTGCAACAGTTCCATATACTTCATTGGTTGGCTGTCTTACTATTTCAATCTTGTTATCTATTAAATTTTGATAATCCTTTCCAAAATCATCCGTATGAAGAAATAAAAAAACTCTGCCACCTGTTTGATTTCCCACTCTGCTTCTTTGTTCTTCATTTGCGGCTTTAGCAAGCAACAAGCAACATTCGTTAGACCCTTGCCCGTCCGGCAGGCGGGCTTTTGGCCTTACCAACACCCAGCGTTTTGTTTCACTAAGCTGTGTATCTTCTATAAGATCGAAATGTAATTTCTCTGTATAAAATCTGATTGCTTCGTCATAATCATTTACGACTATAGCAATATGAGCAAGGCGTTGGTTCATTGGGTAAATTTGTAATTATTTTTTACAGAATAAGTAAGAAACACAAGACCATTATCATAGATCTTGCTATCTGTTAGTGTTAACCAGGTTCTTTCAGTTATATCTTTAAACAAAGATTTCCCAACGCCAAGAACAACAGGATGAACAGCTAAAATAAGTTCATCAACAAGTTGAAGGTTCATTAGAGAAGAAATAAGTTCGGCGCCACCGAAGAGCCAGATATCTTTTCCTTTTCTTTTTTTAATTTTCCCTACCTCCTTCTTAATATCTCCTTTTACGATCACGACTCCTTTTTTTACATCGGTAAGAGTATTGGAAAAAACAAACTCTTTCATTTTTGGAAAACCCGGTGGCGCTTCATCCTGCATCGCCAATACCAGTTCATAAGTTTTACGGCCCATAAAAGTTGCATCTATCCGCTTGAAAAATGCCGACATACCGTAATCCTGATCAGTAAAACACCAGTCAAATTCGCCATTTGGCCCTTCAATATATCCATCAAGACTGACTGCAAGTTGAAGAACAATTTTTCGCATGAGTATTTTTAATTGAAGTTAGGATTTTTCTCTGCTGGTAAATGGAAGTAATACATAAGGATTGATGCCGATGATGTAAATTTTTGAGGAGAAAGATCTCATTTGAAGTAACAGGTTTGTTAACTGTTGCCTTTATGTTCATTTAATAATTTGATGGTTATTCCTATTTGTCCAAGATGATATAAATCATGGTGTATTATCCCTTCAATTAAGTAATGAAAATTGTAATCAGTATCAAGAAATTTTGTTTCCAAATAGGTGTCGTCCTGTTCCTCAAATGCCTGAATCAATTCTAACAGACTTTCATAAAAGGATTTTTTTAAATTTGACCAGCCTGTTTTTTTTAATTCAATATTGTTCTTCCAATCTTCAGGACTATTCATCAGGTCTGTTCTTGAACCTTTAAACCTGAGTAAACATTCCTTTCTCCATGCCAAAATATGAGATATATGTTCAGCGACACTGTGAATTTGAGGAATGGGTCTTATAAACGCATCATCATCGGATAAACTATCAATTCGGTCTTTATAAAATTGATCAAACCATAAAGATCCGTCTTGAATTTCATTAAGCTGTCGGATTATGTTTTTTATTAAGACATGGGACATATTATCAAGATTATTTTAATTAAGCTTCAATTAAACACAAAAATATAGAAACAAAAAATCCCGCCTCAGCAGGACTCAGAAATCTGAACTAAGAACACATAACTATTTCTTACTCTCCCACTCCTTTCTTCCCAATCCGGCAATCACATGTCTTTCGCTGTGGTAAGATGAACGAACAAGCGGGCCGCTTTCTACATAATCAAGTCCGAGTTGATAACCGATCTCACGATACTCAGCAAACTCATCAGGATGTACAAAACGATGAACAGGTAAATGTTTTTTGGTTGGCTGGAGGTATTGACCGATCGTTATTACATCACAACCATTATCACGAAGGTCAGTCATGGTTTGTATCACTTCTTCTCTTGCTTCACCAAGACCGAGCATGATGCCGCTCTTGGTTCTCATGCCGCCCTGCTTCAATATCTTTATAACATCCATGCTGCGCCAATACTTTGCTTGTATGCGTACCTGCCTTGTTAACCTTTCAACTGTTTCGATATTATGAGAAACAACTTCAGGTGATGCATCAATAATGCGCTGAATATTTTCCTGCTCACCTTTGAAATCCGGGATCAGTGTTTCTAAACTTGTATCAGGATTTAAAGCTTTTACTGCTTTGATCGTATTGTACCAGATAATTGAACCGCCATCTTTTATTTCATCACGGTCAACAGAAGTGATAACGGCATGTTTCACTTTCATTAAATGAATAGCTTCAGCTACACGTTGCGGTTCATCCCAATCAAGCGGTTCGGGGCGGCCAGTAGCGACTGCACAGAAGCCACAGCTTCTTGTACAAATATTTCCAAGGATCATGAACGTGGCAGTACCTGCGCCCCAACATTCTCCCATATTCGGGCAATTGCCGCTTTCGCAAATGGTGTGAAGTTTATGGGTATCAACCAGGCTTCTTACATGCTTGTATTCTTCACCTATCGGAAGCTTTACTCGAAGCCAATCTGGTTTCTTCGTTCTTTGTTCTGTTATTAAAGGAAGCTCTGTCATTTCTTTATATAAATGTTCAATGCTCAATGTTCAATTTTCAATGATCAATGCGTGGAAATTCTTCTTAATTGAAAATTGAGCATTGATAGTTGAGCATTGAATATTTTTAATAGCTAAATAGCGATACAAACGTACAAGAGTGCGACGCAACAGAAGCTTAATAGAATTACAACTGCTGGTAACACGATTATCCTGCAAATTTACCGGGTTTACTTCCTTTGACCAAACATCACAGCGATATGCCCCTGGTAGAAGAATTGCTTCTCTTTCTGATAAAGCATGATGGGAATTTTGGCGGAATAAAATTCGGCGCTGATGCCAACTTCGACACCCGAAACAACTTCGTTGAAACGACCGAAATCGAAGCGAAGTGCTGTTTTTGCAAATGCGCCAGGCTTCATTTTC
>Ga0209797_10000916_pt1 | contig 14867 bp, 17 predicted proteins | sample DOMMetBare3Fresh_2_FD_187472 | JGI IMG/M metagenome (GOLD analysis project Ga0209797, IMG submission 187472) | Wetland sediment microbial communities from St. Louis River estuary, USA, under dissolved organic matter induced mercury methylation -... | ecosystem: Environmental > Aquatic >... | reverse complement strand
CAGGAACCAGGGCGTGTTCCAGGCCAGGCCGTCGAAGCCGCGCTGGCTGAACGGGTAGAGCACGGGCGCCGGGTAGTACGCCGCCGAGTGCGTGAAGACGTCGATCACGATGTGCGACCACCAGCCGAGCAGCGGGATCCACAGCGAGCGCCGCAGCGCCCACAGCGCGAGCGTGACGGCACCGGCCACCACCGCACTGTGCATGACGCAATGCAGGTGCCACGACCACTGCGTTACCAGTGGCGGCAACACGGCCTCCTGGCCCGGAACCGCGACCATCACCGCGCGCAGCGCGGCAAAGCTGCCGCCGCTGAACAGCCACCAGCCGATGACGGGCAGCAGGTGCGGGACGTCGGGCAAGGCGGCCATCACCAGCGTCAGCGCCACGGTGCGCGGCGCCATTGGCCAGCGCCGCTGCGCCAGCGTGAGCCCGGCACCGGCCCACAAGGTGTGCGCGACGATGTCCATCGCGAAGGACGCCGCCTCAGCCGGGGCCGGCCGCCTTGCCGCGCAGGCGCAAGGCGTTGCCGATCACCGACACCGAGCTCAGGCTCATGGACAGCGCCGCGATCATCGGCGACAGCAGCCAGCCGGTGAACGGAAACAGCGCGCCGGCCGCCAGCGGCACGCCCAGCGCGTTGTAGACGAAGGCGAAGGCCAGGTTCTGCTTCATGTTGGCAATCGTGTCGTTCGAGATCGCGCGCGCCTGGACGATGCCGCGCAGGTCGCCCTTGACGAGCGTCACCTGGGCGCTGTTCATCGCCACGTCGGTGCCGGTGCCCATCGCCACGCCGACATCGGCGCGGGCCAGGGCCGGCGCGTCGTTGATGCCGTCGCCGGCCATCGCGACGACGCGGCCTTCGCGCTGCAGGCGCTCGACCAGCGCCAGCTTGTCGGCCGGCTTGACCTCGCCGTGCACTTCGTCGATGCCGAGTTTGGCGGCCACCGCCTGCGCCGTCGTCAGGCCGTCGCCGGTGGCCATGATCACGCGCAGGCCGCCGGCCTTGAGCGCGGCCAGCGCCTGCGCCGTGCTGGCCTTGATCGGGTCGGACACGGCCAGCAAACCGGCCAGCCGACCATCGACGACCAGGTGCATCACGCTGGCGCCCTCGCTGCGCAGCGCTTCGGCCTGTGCCTTCAGGACCTCGACCGCAATGCCGAGCTCGGTCATCAGGGCGGTGTTGCCGAGCGCCAGGGCCTTGCCGCCGACGCTGCCGCGCACGCCCATGCCGATGCTTGACTCGAAGTCTTCGGCCTTGTCAAGGGCCAGGCCGCGTTCGTGCGCCGCGGCGACGATCGCGGCGGCCAGCGGATGCTCGCTGCCCTGGTCGAGGCTGGCGGCCAGGCGTAGCACCTCGTCATCGGCAAAGCCCGCTGCGGCGACGACGCGGTCGAAGCGTGGCTTGCCTTCCGTGAGGGTGCCGGTCTTGTCGACGATCAGCGTGTCGACCTTGCGCAGGTTCTCGATCGCCGCCGCGTCGCGGAACAGCACGCCTTGCGTGGCGGCCTTGCCGGTTGCGACCATGATCGACATCGGCGTGGCCAGGCCCAGCGCACAGGGGCAGGCGATGATCAGCACGGCCACGGCATTGATCAGGCCGTAGACCCAGCTCGGCTCGGGCCCGAACAGGCCCCAGCCGAAGAAGGTCAGCAGCGCGACGGCGACCACGCTGACCACGAAATACCCGGCCACACGGTCGGCCATGCGCTGCATCGGAGCGCGCGAGCGCTGCGCCTGCACCACCATCTGCACGATGCTGGCCAGCACCGTCTGCGCGCCGACCTTCTCGGCGCGCATGACCAGTGCGCCGCTGGTGTTGAGCGTGGCGCCGATCAGCTTGTCGCCGGCGCGTTTGGTCACCGGCATCGGCTCGCCGGTGAGCATCGATTCATCGACCGCGCTGGCGCCTTCGGTGACGGCGCCATCGACCGGCACCTTCTCGCCCGGGCGCACGCGCAGGCTGTCGCCGACGTGCACATGCGTGAGCGGGATGTCTTCCTCGGTGCCGTCGGCCTTGATGCGCCGCGCCGTCTTCGGCGCCAGGCCGAGCAGCGACTTGATCGCCGCCGAGGTCTGCGAGCGTGCCTTCAACTCGAGGATCTGGCCGAGCAGGGTCAGCGAGATGATCACCGCCGCGGCCTCGAAGTACACCGCCACGCGGCCCATCGATTGGAACGACGCCGGGAAGAGCTGCGGCGCCACAGTGGCCGCCACGCTGTAGACGAAGGCCGCGCCGGTGCCCAGGCCGATCAGCGTCCACATGTTCGGGCTGCGGCGGACGATCGACATCGCGCCGCGCACGAAGAACGGCGCGCCACCCCACAGCACGATCGGCAGCGTCAGCGCCAGCTCGATCCAGCTCTGCGTGGCCATCTCGAACCACTGCAAGCGGTGGCCGAGCATGGCCAGCACCGCGACCGCCACGGTCAGCGGCAGGGTCCACGCGAAGCGGCGCTGGAAGTCGATCAGTTCGGGGTTCTCGCAATCGTCGAGGGTGGGCGTCGCCAGCTCCAGCGCCATGCCGCACTTGGGGCAGGCGCCGGGGTGGTCCTGGCGCACCTCGGGGTGCATCGGGCAGGTGTAGGCGGCGCTGGCCACCGGCGCGCTCATCGCCGTGGGCGCTGCCCCAATGGCTGCAGCTGAAGCGAACCGGGCCGGCTCGGCGGCGAAGCGGGCTCTGCAGCGGGCGCTGCAGAAGTACACCGCCCTGCCCTCGTGTTGCAGCGAATGGAAGGACTTGGGCGTCACGGCCATGCCGCACACGGGATCCTTCAGTCGGGAAACCGTTGCCGCTGCGTTGGCGCCCTTGAGCTCCGGAGGCACCGTCGCCCCCAGGGCTTCAACCATTCGCACGCGCCAGCAGCGCCTCGCGCACCCGCTCGAGCCGCACCCGGACTTCGGTGGCCACGTGGCCGACTTCGGGGTTGCTGGTCATCTGCATCACGGCCACCGGGTCCATGAAGCCGACGACGATGCGGCCATCGGCCTCTTCGCGCACGACCACGTTGCACGGCAGCAGCAGGCCGATGTCGGGTTCGGCTGTCAGCGCGCGGTGCGCCAGCGGCGGGTTGCAGGCACCGAGGATGCGATAGGGCCGCACGTCGACATCGAGCTTGGCCTTCATCGTGGCCTGCACGTCGATCTCGGTCAGGACGCCGAAGCCCTCGGACTTCAGCGCTGCGGTCACGCCGGTGACCGCATTCGCGAAGTCCTGCTGCGGCAGGACACAGTGAAAGCCGTAGCGCGAAGGCGGCACGGCCAAAGGCATCGTGGCCTGGGTCATGGCGCCGGCCTTACTGCATGCCCGACGCCGGCGACATGCGCTGCTTCATCATGTCCATCATCGTCTGCATCATGGCCATGTGCTGCATCATCATCTTGTGATGCTGGGCCATCTCGGCCGACATGTCTTTCGGGTCGCCCATCGCACCCATGGCGGCCATGCCGTTCATCATGCCCATGCCGCCCTGCATGGCCTTCATGTGCTCGGCCATCAACGCCTGGCGCTCCTCGGGCGTCTTGGCGTTCGCCATCCGCGCGTGCATCTCGTGCATGGTGATCATCTGCGCATCCATCGCGGCCATGCGGTCCGCGCTCGCCATGGCATGGCCAGGACCGACGCCCATCGGCATCGGCGGGGGCGTGGCGCAGGCCATCAGCGTGCCGGCGCTGGCCAGGGCGAGCGCACGTGGCAGAAGTCTCGTGAGTGTCATGTCGGTGCTCCAGGGTGATGGGGTGAGGGCATGGGTCGAGCGCCGAGCGTCACTTGCGCTTGACGACCCAGACCGCGAGTGCGATGACGGCGACGAGCAGCAAGACCAGCGCCCACGGCCCGCCGTAGCCGCCCATCCAGCCACCGCCCCACGAGCCGCCCATCATGTGGCCGTTCTGCGCCCACGCGGCAGCGCCAGTCGACAGGCCCGCTGCGGCGGTGGTCAATGCAAGCAAGGTCTTCATGAGTCGTCCTCTTGAGTCAGGCGATGAACGATCGGCGCCGCGCGGAAGCGCCCGGCGCGCACGACCAGGCTGCGCATTTCGTCGGCGGCGTGCAGGGTCGGGCGATGCGCGGTGAAACCCGGTCGCGGCGAGATGTGGGCCGCCATCTCGCGCACCAGCGCCAGTTGGCGCTCCGGTGCCTGCGCCAGCAGCGCGATGACCAGGTTCTCCAGCGCAATGATGCGAATGCGCAGCTGCGCGCACTCGGTGGCGCTCGACATCGACGCGCTGACGGGCTTGGCCAGCAGCCGGGCCTTCCCCCGGGGGGCGCTAGCCCTTGGGTCCCTTGCCGCCACGGCCGTCGTCCTTTTCGCGGTTCTTGTCACGCCCCTTGGCCTTGCCGTTGCCCTGCCCTGGGCCCATGTGCTCACGCACGATCGGATCGCGCGGCTGGTAGCGGTAGTTGCGGTCGTGCAGCTTGCCCTGCTCTTCGGGGCGCGGATAACGATCGCCCGAGTAGCGCCGCTGGTAGGTGGGCAGCGGTGCGGGCGCGGGTATCGCGCGACGGTCCCAGCGGTCCCAGCCGCGCCGGTCGCGCGACCACTCGGAGCCCCAATGCTCGTCCCAGCGCGGCGGCCCATCCGGCCGCCAGCCGCGGAAGTAGCCGGGCGGGTTGCGGTAGTAGCGCACTGGAACGCGCAGCACGTACAGCGGCACGGCCCGCGGCGGCACGGCGCGCCAGGGGCCGTCGTACCAGGAACTGGCGTACCAGTTGTCCTGCTGGTAGACCCAGTACAGGCCGTCGTAGAAGAACAGGTTCATCTGCAGCCGCGGCGCGTAGTACACGGGATAGCTCGGCACCGGGACGAACGCCGGATAGCCGGGCATCTGGATGCCGATGCTGGCGCCCGGCACCGCGATGCCGATGCTGATCTCGGTGGCGGCCGGGCTCGCGGCCGACAGGAAGATCGACAGCACGGCGGCTGCGCAGCGAAATGTTCGAGGCGAGGCTGTCATGCGTGCACGATGCCTGACGACGCCGGCACCGTCTGTGCGGTGCCAAACACAAGCAGGCGCCTCGCGCAGGCTTGCGGCTCTATAGTCCACGCGAGCCCAGGGCGCCCCATGCATCGAGACCAGACGCGCGGCGAGGAGATCGCCAACGCCGTGAGCCACGGCATCGGATGCGGGCTGGCCATCGTCGCGCTGCCGGTGCTCGTCCATGCCGCGGCGCTGCGCGGCCGCACCGCCGACATGGTCGCCGCCAGCATCTTCGTCGGCACGATGATCGTGCTCTACCTGGTGTCGACGATCTACCACGCGATGCCGATCGGCCGTGCCAAGCGCTGGCTCAACCGGCTGGACCACGCATCGATCTACCTGTTCATCGCCGGCAGCTACATGCCCTTCCTGCTCGGTGTCCTGCGCGGCGCATGGGGCTGGTCGCTGTTCGCCGTGGTCTGGGCCGCCGCGGCGCTGGGCATCGTCTCCAAGCTGCTCGACCGGTTGAAGCATCCGCTGTGGTCCACCGGCCTGTACGTGGCCATGGGCTGGGTGGCGCTCGTCGCCGTGGTGCCGCTATTCGAGCGCCTGTCCGCCTCGGCGCTCACGTGGCTCGTCGCCGGCGGTGTCTGCTACACCGCAGGGGCCGTGGTCTACCTGTTCGACTCGAAGTTCCGCTATGCCCACTTCGTCTGGCACCTGCTCGTCATGGGCGGCAGCAGCTGCCACTTCGCGGCGGCCCTGTCGGCCCTCACGAACCCTCAGGGCGTCTGAAGCAGGCGGATGCGCGGGTGCAGGACGACACGGTCGGCCACTTCGTGGTTACCTCGGCCTGCCGGGTCGGCAAGCACGGGGCCATCTGAACCCGGCCAGACGCAGTGTCTGCGGCAGGCACACGCAATGACTTCGGCGATGGGCCTGCATGACGGCCAGCGATCGTCCATCGCGGCCGACTTGATCAGGGTCAATCTCGCACGTGGCGGCATCACTGCAGGAGCTCAGGCCGGCGCGATATTGGCCGAAGAGGAAACCCCGGCGTACCAGGGGCGAGCAACATGGAGTTCAAGGACTATTACAAGGTGCTCGGCGTCGAGCGGACGGCCGGCGACGACGAGATCAAGAAGGCGTTTCGGCGTCTCGCGCGCAAGCACCACCCGGACATCAACAAGGCGCACGACGCGCCGGCGCGCATGCAGGAGCTCAACGAAGCCTACGAAGTCCTGCGCGACAAGGAAAAGCGCGCCGCCTACGACCGCGTCGGCCAGGCTGCGGCGGGCGGCCAGACGTTTCACCCGCCGCCGGGATGGGACAGCGGCTTCGAGTTCAGCGGCGGACCCGACGCGTTCGGCGACGCGAGCGACCACAGCGCATTCTTCGAGGCCCTGTTCGGTGCCGCGGCCCGGCGCGGCGGTGCGCCCGGCCGTGCGACGCGCGGCCAGGACCATCACGCCAAGATCGTGGTTGCGCTGGAAGATGCGTTCCACGGGGCGACGCGCGAGATCACGCTGCACAGTCCCGAGCTCGACGCTGCAGGGCAGATGGTGCTGCGCGAACGCACGCTGCGGGTCGGCATCCCCAAAGGCATCCGCGCCGGGCAGCAGATCCGCCTGGCCGGCCAGGGCGCATCGGGGCTCGGCGACGGGCCGCGCGGCGACCTGTACCTGGAGGTCGCCTTCGCACCGCATCCGTTGTGGCGTGTCGACGCACGCGACCTGTACTTCATGCTTCGGGTGACGCCATGGGAGGCCGCGCTCGGCGCGGCCCTCCCTGTGCCCACACCCGACGGCACTGTCGAGATGACGGTGCCGGCCGGCTCGCAGAGCGGCCGCAAGCTGCGCATCCGGGGGCGAGGCATCCCCGGCAACCCACCGGGCGACCTGTTCGTGACATTGCAGGTGGTGCTGCCGCCGGCGCGCGACGACAAGGCACGCGCCGCGTACCGCCGAATGGCCGAAGACCTCGCCTTCGATCCACGCGCCAACCCGGGAGCCGATGCATGAACACCGACCCGATCGCCATCGGCGTGTGCCTGGCCGGCGAACACGCGCTCGAACTCGAGGCGTTCGCCACGGCCTGCGGCACCGATGCCGAATTCGTCCGCCAACTGGTCGACGAAGGCCTGCTGCAGCCTGTGGCCATGCAACCCGCGTGGCGCTTCGGTGGCGAAGAACTGGCGCGCGTGCGGCGCATCCGCCGCCTGCAGCGCGACTTCGAGACCGACCTGCAATGCGTCGCGGTGATGCTCGACCTGATCGACGAGATCGAGCGGCTGCGCGCCGAATTGCAGCGCGCGGGCGTCGCGGTGTCTTGAGCGCGGCAGGGCCTGCGCCTCAACGCCCGAAGCCCGCCGTCAGTCGCTCGGCCGCGGGCACCTTGCCGGAGCCGTCCAGCTCGATGGCGATCTGCGTGCACACGGCGCGGCACACGGTGGCCACGCGTTCGCTCTGAAGCTTGTAGTAGATCTGCGTGCCCTCGCGGCGCTTGGACAGCACGCCGCTTCGGTACAGCGTGGCCAGGTGCTGCGACATGTTGGGCTGCGTCGTCTCGATGCAATCCAGCAGTTCCGACACGTTCTTCTCGCCGTTGCACACCGCGCTGATGATCTTCAGCCGGATCGGCGTCGACAGCAGGGTGAACAGCGCCGCAGATGATTCGAAAACGACGTCGGATTCGGACGGGCCGGCCCTCAAGCGCTCCTCGGTGTCGCGATACCAAATCGGTATATCAACACACGTTGATGCTTGGCGCCGCGCTACTTGAAGCGATAGTGGTCCCGGTTGAGGACTGCAGCGACGGCCGAGACCTCCTCGGGAAACAGTCCGAGATTGAGCTCGGTGTTGCACTGCTCGACCATGCCGCGCAGGAAACCGGGCGTGCTGATGCGCCCTTTCGGGCGGTAGATGGCCGAGCCGTCGCCACCGAACTTGCGCGCGTGGCACTCGGTGCAGCGGTGCTCGGCGATCAGCCGTTCGCCGAGCTCGAGGTCGGCGTCCTTGAACAGGTTCGCCGCGGGCGGCGCCGGCGCCTGCGCCAGGCCGCTCGTCGCCAGACCGGCCGCCAAGAGCGTGGCAGCCGCCGCTGCCCGCAGCGCGCGGCCCGGATTCGGCATCGGCCGGTCACCCGTGCCCACACGCAGTTCACCCGCCCACCGTGTCGCCATCGGCCCCTCTCCGCTCGTGCGCCTTGCCGCGCAGGCACCGATGGTAGACCGGCACGCCGCGAACGCAAGCCGCGCGGGCAGCACCTGGGCAACAGCCGCGCACCGTCGCGTCCAGGCTCACGCGCCGACCGTGGACGGCCGCGGTCGGAGCGGCTGCCGATCGGCTGCGAGGGCCGTACGCGATCCTCAGCGCTTTCCCTGCTGCTGCTCCATCAGCAGGTAGGTGTTGTAGGCATTCATGCGGTTGACCGCGCCAAACAGCGGCAGCCGCTCGAAGCGCGACCCGTCGGCGCGTGCGTAGGCCTCGTCAAACGGCTCGAGGTCACGCGCCGCATCGCCCATCGTCTTGCGCAGGTGCAGCAGGTAGTCGCGCGTCAGCGCGAGGTCGGCCAGCGCATCGGTCGACGGCGGTCCGTGGCCGGTGATCACCAGGCGCGGCTTGAATTCCAGCATGCGTTCGAGCGACTGCACCCACTGGCCGCGGTCGGCCTGGCCGACGAAAGGGATGCGCACCTGGAACGACAGGTCGCCGGCGAACAGCACGCCCAGTTGCGGCACGTGGACCGCCAGGTCTTCGGTCGTGCGCGCCGGGCCCACGTGGCGCAGCCGAAAGTCGAACGACCCGACACGCAAGTCCGCCTCATCGCCCTCGATCAAGCGGTCGGCGCTGACGACCTGCTTCTTCTCGTCGACCCAGAGGAACAGGTCCCGGCGGCTGGCTTCGAGGCGGGCGCGTGCGGTGTCCGAGCTGATGTAGGCGCGCCCTGCGGCATGCGCAATGATCGTCGCGCCCGCCGCCTTGAACGCCTGCAGCCCGCAGATGTGCTCGGCGTGGTAGTGCGTGACGACGACGTAGCGGATCGGCTCGCGCGTGACGCGCCGGATCTCGGCGATCAGCCCCTCGGCCAGCGCCGGCGAGCCGAGCGCATCGATCACCACCACGCCGCCGCCGGTGACCACGAAGCCGGCATTGGAGATGAAGTTGCGGTTGGCGGCCGAGCCCATCGCCGCCTCGCCTTGCACGAACCAGACGTGCGGCGCGACCTTGCGGGCCTGCATTGCAGTGTCGGCGGCACCCGCGCCGGCCGCGGCCAGCCACGCGCCGAGCAGCAGGCCGGGCCACTCACGCCATCGCATCATCAGAGTGGAGCCCGCGTCACCGCGCTGCCCAGGGTTTGATGCAGGCCGCGTTCGGCGATGGCGGCATCTGCGTCGGCATCGCGCGCCAGGCCCATGCCGGCCAAGCAGCCCGCGCCCGGGACCGGCAGGAACTTGCATTTGCTCAGGTTCACGAAAAGCAACTGCCGATGTGCAAGCCAACGAAGCGAGCCCGGCAGGTGCCGGGCTCATCGATTCACTGGTTGACCGGCGACTTCGGATCGAGCACCAGTGCCATCAGGTGCTGCAGTTGGCCTGGGTCCAGCAGCTTGGCGTGGCCGAAGCGCGGCATGTTCGAGCAGGCGGCGTAGGCCTTGCTGTTCCACAGCTTGCCCCAGGTGTACCTGACGGTCTCGGCCGCAGCCGGATCGGCCGGGTCCTTCACGCCGCGCAGCTTGCCGCAGTTCCACAGGCTCGGCCCGAACGTGCCGTACGAGATTTCCTTGCTGTCGATCTGGTGCCAGTTGTAGCACTTGCCGCCGTTGGCGAAGGTGTCGGCGCTGGCATCGGTCCAGGTCATGCCGTGGCCATTTTGCGCGAGCTTCTCGCCTTCGCGCCAATCGCCGAGCCAGCGCCCGTCCGTCGGCCACTGGCCGCGTGAGCGCCTGCTCGGCGAGAACCCCAAGACGCTGGCGCCGCGCTCACTTCGAGATCAACTCGCGCACGATCGAACCGATGCGCTTCGTCGGCCCGAGGACCCGCAGCCCCGCCGCCACACACCGCGTCGCGCCCCGTGCGTGAAAGGTCCTGCACAATGACACAGCCGCAGCGCGAGTCGACGCCTCGGATCCGATGAGCAAACGGTAGCGCCGATCAACGACTTGGGCCCCGCCTTGAAACTCGCGACCTGGAACGTCAACTCGCTCGCCGTGCGGCTGCCACAGTTGCTCGACTGGCTCGCCGCGCAGCAGCCCGACGCGATCGTGCTGCAGGAAACCAAGCTCACCGACGACAAGTTTCCGCAAGCCGAAGTCGAGGCGGCGGGCTACCAGGCGCAGTGGTTCGGGCAGAGGACCTACAACGGCGTCGCGCTGCTGGCGAAGACGCCGGCCATCGACGTCGTGCGCAACATCCCGGGGTTTGCCGACGAGAGCGCGCGCGTCATCACCGGCACGGTCGACGGCCTGCGCATCGTCGGCGGCTACTTCCCCAACGGCCAGGCGCCGGGCACCGACAAGTTCGAGTACAAGATGCAGTGGCTGCGCGGCCTGCGCGACTGGCTGCGCGAGGAACTCGCGGCGCACCCGCGGCTGGTGCTGCTGGGCGACTTCAACATCGCCCCCGAGGACCGCGACGTGTACGACCCCGTCGCGTGGGCCGGGCAGATCCACTGCACCGACGAGGAACGCGGCCACTTCAAGCAGCTCGTCGGCCTGGGCCTGATCGACGCGTTCCGCCTGTTCGAGCAGCCGCCGAAGTCCTGGTCGTGGTGGGACTACCGCAACCTCGCGTTCCGCAAGAACCAGGGCCTGCGCATCGACATCGTGCTGGTCAGCGAAGCGCTCAAGGGCCGCGTGCGCGAGTGCGTGATCGACAAGGCGCCGCGCAAGAACGAGCGGCCGAGCGACCACGCGCCGGTGACGGTCACGCTCGATCTGTCCTGAGGCCGCGCCGCGGCCTCAGTCGTCGAGCCCCAGTTCCTGGATCTTTCTCGTGATCGTGTTGCGGCCGATGCCCAGCCGCTGCGCGGCCTCGATGCGCCGGCCCCGGGTGATGCCCAGCGCAGTGAAGATGAGCTTGGCTTCGAACTGACGCGTCAGGGTGTCCCACACCTCGGGCGCACCGGCTTCCAGCAGCGAGCGCGCCTCGCGCTCCAGGTCATTGAGCCAGCCGGCGCCGGCCAGGCCCGGCGCGGCCGCGGGCGCCGCGGCGATGCCCTCGCGTGCGGCGGCGCGCGGGGGCGCGGCCGGCGACGTGCTCGCGACCGCAGGCGCCGCATGAAGTTCCGGCGGAAGGTCCTTGACCTGCACCACCTGGGCCGGCGCCATCACCGTGAGCCAGTGGCACAGGTTCTCGAGCTGGCGCACGTTGCCAGGGAAATCGAACGCCGCGAGCTGCGCCATCGCTTCGTCGGACAGGCGCTTGGCCTCGACACCGAGCTCCTTGGCGCTCTTCTGCAGGAACTGGCGTGCCAGCAGCGGGATGTCCTCGCGCCGCTCGCGCAGCGGCGGCAGGCGCAGCCGGATCACGTTGAGGCGGTGGAACAGGTCCTCGCGGAATGCCCCTTCGCGCACGCGACGCTCGAGATCCTGGTGCGTCGCCGCGATCACACGCACGCTGCTCTTGAGCGGCTGATGGCCCCCGACGCGATAGAACTGGCCGTCCGAGAGCACGCGCAGCAGCCGCGTCTGCAGATCGAACGGCATGTCGCCGATCTCGTCGAGGAACAGCGTGCCGCCCTCGGCCTGCTCGAAGCGGCCGCGGCGCGTGGTCTGCGCTCCCGTGAACGCACCGCGTTCGTGGCCGAACAGCTCGCTCTCGAGCAGATCCTTGGGGATCGCCGCGGTGTTGATCGCGACGAAGGGCCCGTTGGCACGCGGGCTGTGCTTGTGCAACGCACGCGCGACCAGTTCCTTGCCGGTGCCGCTCTCGCCGGTCACGAGCACCGTGACCTGGCTTTGCGACAGTCGCCCGATGGCGCGGAACAGGTCCTGCATCGCGGGAGCCTGGCCGAGAATCTCGGGCGCGTCCGTGTGGCGCTCGACCGCGACGGCTTCGCGCAGACTCTCCTCCACCGCGCGGCGGATCAGCTCCACCGCCTTGGGCACGTCGAACGGCTTGGCCAGGTAGTCGAAGGCGCCGCCCTGGAAGGACGAGACGGCGCTGTCGAGGTCGGAGTACGCGGTCATCACGATGACCGGCAGGCCGGGCAGGCGTTCCTTGACCTTGGCCAGCAAGTCCAGGCCCGAGCCGCCGGGCATGCGGATGTCGCTGACCAGCACCTGCGGCTCGTCGTCGTCGAGCGCGCCGATCACGTCGCGCGCGTTGGCGAAGCTGCGCACCTTCAACTGTTCGCGCGCGAGCGCCTTCTCCAACACGAAGCGGATCGATTGATCGTCGTCGACGACCCAGATGTCTCTCATGCGCGCAATCGCTATTTCAGGGCAACGGTAGCAGAACCGTGAACACGGTGCGTCCGGGCGCGCTGTCACATTCGATCGTGCCCTGATGTTGCTGCACGAAAGTCTGTGCCAGTGTGAGACCGAGGCCCGAGCCGCCCTCCCGCCCCGTCACCAGGGGGTAGAAGATGCGGTCGCGGATCGCCTCGGGCACGCCGGGCCCGTTGTCCTCGATATGCAATTCGAGTGCCAATCGCCAGCGTTGCTTGCCAATCGTCACCTGCCGCGCCGCCCTGGTTCGCAGCGCGAGCACGGCATCGCCTGCCGCGATGCGTTCGGACAAGGCCTGGCAGGCGTTGCGCGCGATGTTGAGCACCGCCTGGATCAGCTGTTCGCGATCGCCCCGGAACTCGGGAATCGAGGTGTCGTAGTCGCGCCGCACGGCGAGGCCTCGGGGCCATTCGGCCAGCACGAGCGAGCGCACGCGCTCGCAGACCTCGTGGATGTTGACGTCGGCCACCACCTGCGGGCTGCGGTGCGGCGCGAGCAGGCGGTCGACGAGCAACTGCAGCCGATCGGCCTCGGCGATCACCACGTCGGTGTACTCGGCCAGCTCGGGACGCTGCTCGAACTCCATCGCCAGCAGCTGCGCCGCGCCACGGATGCCGCCGAGCGGGTTCTTGATCTCGTGCGCGAGGTTGCGCAGCAGCTCGCGGTTGGCATGCACCTGCGTCGAGAGTCGCTCCTCGCGGTCCTGGCGCGTCTGCTGCTCGATCTCGATCATCTCCACCAGCACGCGTTTCGCGTCGTCGGTCTGGTTGACGATCACGTGAACCGGCAACAGCTCGGGCGATGCGCCGGGGGGGCGGCGCAGCGCGGCCTCGAAGCGACCGGTCGAGATGCGGTTCTCGGCCACTGCCGCGAGCGTTTCGGACAGGGCCTGCGGCTCGACCAGCCAGTCGGTCAGAGGCGTGCCGATCAGGTTGCGGCGCGCCACCCCCAGCTGGTTCTCGAAACTTGCGTTGGCGTGCAGGACGCGGCCGTCGGGCTGCACCAGGGCCACCAGCGTGGCCAGCAAATCGAGTGCGGCCAGACCGGGCGCGCCGGGCGCCACTGGCCCGTCACCGTGCGCCGCAGGGTTCACTCCGACCGGGCCTGTGGCAGCTTGGCCAGTTCGCGGCGCAGCGCCGCGATGTCGGCCTGCTTGCGTGCGATGGCGTTGCGCATCTCCTCGACCCGTTCCTGGTAGCGCGCGAAGTTGCGCTCCTCGCCGCGCCGGTCGGGCTCGCCGTTGTTGAACTCCTGCATCAGGGCCGCGAGCGCAGCTTCCTCGCGCTTGAGTTCGGCTTCGAGGATGCGGCGCGCGTCGCTGTCGCGCGCACGCTGCTCCTTGGCATCGACCTTCTCACCCTCGCCCCGGGGGCCCGAGGCGGGCGTGGCCTGCGACCGCGGCCTGGGCGGCGCGACGATCGTGATCGGGGCGCCTTCGATCGTGCGGCAGCCGCGGTCCTTGGCTTCCTGCGCAGTGATCTGGTCGGTGTAGAGCACCGGCGGGCCCGGGCAGCGGTAGACCGTGCTGCCCTGGGCGATCGTGCTGGCGCCGGCAAGCAAGGCGAGAACGAGTGCATGAACGCGCATGGCCATGCAACGCATTGTGACGCAGCGGCGCCGACCCAAAACAAGGGGCGGCTCGCGCCGCCCCTCGATTGCGTGACCGGTTGCCGGTCGATGTGGCTCAGAGGCTGTAATACATGTCGAACTCGACCGGATGAGTCGTCATGCGGAAACGCGTCACTTCCTGTGTCTTGAGCTCGATATACGCGTCGAGGTAGGCATCGGTGAAGACGCCGCCCTTGGTCAGGAACTTGCGGTCCTTTTCCAAGCACTCGAGCGCCTGGTCCAGGCTGTGGCACACGGTCGGGATCTTCGCGTCCTCTTCCGGAGGCAGGTGATACAGGTCTTTCGTCGCGGCCTCGCCCGGGTGGATCTTGTTCTCCACACCGTCGATGCCGGCCATCAGCATGGCGGCAAAGCCGAGGTACGGATTGCAGGTCGGGTCCGGGAACCGCACCTCGATGCGACGGCCCTTGGGATTGGGCACGTACGGAATGCGGATCGACGCCGAGCGGTTGCGCGACGAGTACGCCAGCTTGACGGGCGCCTCGAAGCCGGGCACCAGGCGCTTGTAGCTGTTGGTGCCGGGGTTGGTGATGGCGTTCAGGGCCCGGGCGTGCTTGATGATGCCGCCGATGTAGTACAGCGCGAACTCCGACAGTCCGGCGTAACCGTCGCCGGCGAACAGGTTCTTGCCGTCCTTCCAGACAGACTGGTGCACGTGCATGCCGCTGCCGTTGTCGCCGACCACCGGCTTGGGCATGAAGGTCGCCGTCTTGCCGTAGGCGTTGGCGACGTTGTGGATGATGTACTTCTGCAGCTGCAGCCAGTCGGCGCGCTGTACCAGCGTGCTGAACTTGGTGCCGATCTCGCACTGGCCGGCGCCGGCCACCTCGTGGTGGTGCACCTCGACCGGGATGCCCATCTGCTCGAGCAG
>Ga0209797_10000914_pt1 | contig 14882 bp, 11 predicted proteins | sample DOMMetBare3Fresh_2_FD_187472 | JGI IMG/M metagenome (GOLD analysis project Ga0209797, IMG submission 187472) | Wetland sediment microbial communities from St. Louis River estuary, USA, under dissolved organic matter induced mercury methylation -... | ecosystem: Environmental > Aquatic >... | reverse complement strand
TGCCTCGACTACCACATCGGCCGCTGCCGCGCGCCGTGCGTCGGCTGGCAGAGCGAGGACGACTACCGGCGAATGGTGCAAGATGTGGTGGACTTTCTGGAGGGCCGTACCGGCGACGTGCGCCAGAGGGTCCGTGAGGCGATGCTGGCGGCCAGCGCGCGCGAGGACTTCGAGCGCGCCAAGGACATGCGTGATGCGCTCCGCTGGCTCGAGCGGCTGGAGGAGCCGGCCAGCGTCGAGGTGATCGGCACCGGTGACGCCGATGTCGTGGGGTACGCGCGCGACGGCGATGATGCCGTCGGCGTGCTGATCCGCGTTCGCGAGGGCCGGGTGGTGGGCCGCGAGCACCGGTTCCTCGAAGGCCTGGAGGAGGAAGCGGACGGCGCCGTGCTGAGCGCCTTCCTCGTGCGCTATTATGTCCCGGCGGAGTCGCGGGCCCGCCGGGTCGTGATCCCGTTCCCGCCCGACGACTGGGATGCCCTGCGCCAGCTGCTGCCCGACGCGATCTGGTCGGTGCCCCGGCGGGGCACGGCGCAGCGCTGGCTCGAGCTCGCCGACCACAACGCGCGCCATCTGCTCGAGAGCCTCCGCATCGAGTCGTTCGAGACCGAGGAGCGCGCCGAGGACCCGGTCTACGCGCTGGGCCGTGACCTGGGCCTCAACGTGGTGCCGCGGAGCCTCGTCTGCGTGGACATCTCCCACAGCCAGGGCCGGGACACCGTCGGGTCGCTGGTCTGGTTCGAGGCCGGCCGCCCGAAGAAGAGTGAGTACCGCAAGTTCAAGATCCAGGGCCTGGGACAGCAGGATGACTTCGCGGCCATCCACGAGGTCATCACCCGCTACCTCACACGCCGCCGCGACGAGGGGCTGCCGATTCCGGATCTCATCGTCATCGACGGTGGCAAGGGCCAGCTCCAAGCTGCGCTCGATGCGATGGAGAAGGTCGGCCTCGGTCCCATCGCAATGGCGAGCCTAGCCAAGCGCGAAGAGGAGGTATTCCTCCCGGGCCGCGCGGAGAGCCTCCGCCTCTCCCGCCGGAGCCCTTCGTTACGGCTGCTGCAGCGCGCACGAGACGAAGCGCACCGCTTCGGGCTGGCCTACAACCGGCAGCGCCGAAGCACGCGCACGATCACCTCGGAGCTGCTCAACATTCCGGGGGTGGGGCCAAACCGGCGCCGCCAGCTCCTGGAGCGGTTCGGCAGCCTGGCCGGAGTGAAGTCCGCCTCGGTCGCCGAGCTCGCGACGGTCCCCGGATTCTCCACGCGGCTCGCGGAACGAGTGCTTGATCACCTGAACGACGCCACGTGACGCCGGCCGCCGGCGCCGACTGGGTGCTCGAGTGCTCGAACTGCGGCGCACACCGTGGTCCCGAGGGGCTACCCACGGTATGCCAAGCCTGCGGCCTGCCCTGGCTGGTCCGCTACCCCCGGCGATCGCCGACGCTGATCGACCGCGCCGAGGTCCGCCGGGGCCACGGAATGTGGCGCTTCCGCCCCTTCCTCCCGCTTCTGGCAGGCGAGGCGCCCGTCACGCTCGGCGAGGGAGACACGCCGCTGCTCCCGATTCGCCGCGCAGGTCGCCGGCTCGGCATGGACGATCTCTGGGTCAAGGACGAGGGCGCCAACCCGACCGGCTCGTTCAAGGCTCGGGGACTCGGGGTCGCCGTGACCCGCGCCATGGCGGCCGGAGCCGGGGGCTTCGTGCTGCCGACGGCAGGCAACGCCGGCGTCGCCGCGGCGGCCTACTGCGCTCGCGCCGGCGTGCCGGTCCGGGTCTACGCCCCCCGCACAACGCCGCGCCCCATCCTGTCTCAGATTCTCGCCTACGGCGGAGAGCTGATCCTGTTGGAGGGACACATCGGAGATTGCGGCCAGGCCTCCCGGGCGTACGCGGCCGAGACCGGAGCCGTGGACCTTTCCACGCTCCGGGAGCCATACCGGATCGAGGGCAAGAAGACACTCGGCCTCGAGCTCGCGATGCAGCTGGGGTGGACGCTGCCCGACGCGGTCATCTACCCGACTGGCGGTGGCACGGGCCTGATCGGCATGTGGAAGGCGTTCACTGAGCTCCGGCACGCCGGCTGGGTAAGCGGAGCCCTCCCACGCCTGTATACCGTGCAGAGCAGCGGCTGCGCCCCGGTTGTCCGTGCCTTCACTGCCGGAGCCGAGGAGTGCCGCCCCTGGGAAGATCCGTGGACCATGGCCAGCGGCCTGCGCGTGCCGGCGCCACTCGGCGGACGGCTGATGCTACGGGTGCTGCGCGAAAGCGGCGGGGACGCGGTAGCCGTGGACGACGCGGAACTCGATCTCGAGGCGCGGGTCGCCACGCGGGAGGAGGGAGTGGACTTCTCGCCTGAGGGGGGCGCGGCGCTGGCCGGGGCACGTGCGCTGCTCACGCGGGGAGCGCTCCGCCAGGAGGACCGCGTCGTGGCGTTCAACACCGGTGCCGGCTGGCTCTACCGGGGCCCCGGGGATTTGCCTCTGGTCTGAGCCTCGGCCATATTTATAAGTCTATGCCTGATGGACGTTTTGCCATCCTCGACCCGGCCGCCGGAATCAGCGGCGACATGCTGCTTGGTGCACTGGTCGCCGCAGGCGCATCCGCCGACTGGCTCAGCGGCTTGCCGGCGCGACTCGGTGCGCCGGAGGTGACGATTAGGGTAGAGACGGTCGATCGCTGCGGCGTGCGCGCGACCAAGGTCAACGTGGTACTCCCGGGAGGCGTTCAGGAGGCGCCCGCCGAGCCGGTTCATCACCACGACCACACTGAGCCCCATGACCATGCCCGCGGCCACGGTCTCCATGGGCATCCCGAAACACGGGCGCCGCACCGGCACATCGGCGACCTGATCGCCGCCGTCGAGCGGGCCCCGCTGTCCGAGTGGGTCCGCGAACGCGCCGTGCGCGCGTTCCGCCTGCTCGGAGAGGCCGAGGGCCGAGTCCATGGAGTGGCGCCGGAGCAGGTGGCCCTGCACGAGGTGGGGGCGGTGGACGCGCTCATCGACATCGTCGGGGCGATCGAAGGGTTCGAGCAGCTGGGCATCCGCCGGATCTACAACCGACCGGTGAGCCTAGGCGGCGGCTGGGTGCGTGCGGCGCACGGCGTGATCCCCGTGCCGGCCCCCGCTACGGCCATTCTGCTCGAGGGCGTCGAGATCGGGCCGAACGGTCCGGTCTCGGGCGAGGCCGTCACACCAACCGGCGCGGTGCTCCTGCGGGTGCTGTCCGAGGGTCCACCCCCCGCACGCTGGCGCTCGGTCCTCGGCGGTGCCTGGGGCGCCGGTGGGCGAAACCCCGACTCGTACCCGAACGCGCTGCGGCTCATTCTGGCGGAGCCTGCTGCCGAGGCGGGCGAGGTCACGCTGCTCTCGACCGACCTGGACGACCTGAGCCCTGAATACCTCGATCCCTTGCGCGAGGCGCTGGTGGCGGCGGGCGCGCTCGACGTCCAGGTGTGGTCCACCCAGATGAAGAAGGGGCGCACGGGCTTCCGAGTGGAGGCCGTAGTGGCTCCGGCCGACGCAGATCGGGTGGCGGATGCCTTCTTCCGTCACAGTACGACCGCCGGGGTCCGTCGGCAGGGCGCCGAGCGGGTCACGCTGGCCCGGCGGGAGCTGCAGGTGGAGGCCGCCGATGGCACCCGCGTCCGGGTCAAGGTGCTGGACGCGCCCGATGGACTCCGCATGAAGCCGGAATACGATGACGTGGCGGCCCTGGCTCGACGCACGGGGCAGCCTGCCCATGAGGTGGCAAGGGACTTGCGTGATAGGGCTTTTCGCCTGGTGTCCGGCGAAGGAGCCAGCCGGATCCAGACCCCGAACAAGGAGTCGTGACGAGTGAACGCACAGATCGCGTCGGCCCTCATCCTGCTCTCGCTCGGCGCCACGGTCGCCGCCGCCCAGCAGCCGGTCCTGAATGACCGGGTGGCCAAGTCGATGCCCGGCAGGTACGAGGCAGCCGCCTGCAACATCAAGCCGAATCACTTCAAGGTGAGTAGCGGCGCCGCGTACCTCAAGACCAGCATCGAGACCGAAGTGCCGGAGAACAAGGCCCGCACGCTCAACAGCGGACAGAAGGTGATCCTCGAGGCAATGGAGCAGAACGGCCAGGACAAGAATCCAGCCGCCTGGTATTACCTGGGCCGCATCTATCTGCAGCAGGGTGACCTCTACCACGCCGATACCGCACTCACGCGGGCCGAGCAGCTGGCGCCGGACTGCGCCAAGGACATCGCCGGCTACCGCCGGAATGCCTGGGTCGCACTGGTGAAGGCCGGCAGCAAGTTCGAGGAGGACAAGAACGCGGACTCCGCGCTCGCGCTCTACCGGCAGGCCGGTTCGATCTATCGCGGCTCGCCGATCGCGTTCTATCAGATCGCGGCGCTGCTGAACGACAAGGGGCAGACCGACAGCGCGGCGTACTACTTCGGCATGGCGGCCGCGGTGGCCGCCGACGCCAAGGACACAACCGATCTCAAGTACCGGAACCGCTCGGCGTTCAATCAGGGCGCGCTGCTGCTCAACGGCAAGAAATACGACCAGGCTGCCGTCGTGTTCGAGCAGTATCTCAAGTGGGTCCCGAACGACAACGAGGCCAAGCGGGGTCTGGCCGCGGCCTACCGGGGGCTCGGCAAGGTCGAGCAGGCGCAGGCGCTGGAAAAGGAAATCGTCGCGGCCGGCGGGGCGCCCGGTGCAGGCGGGGGCGGGGGCGCAGCATCGCAGGATCTGATGTCCGCGGGAGTGAACGCGTACAACGACAAGAAATACGCGGACGCGGCGGCCGCGTTCGAGAAGCTGGTGGCGGCCGAGCCGAATAACCGCGATGCGCTCTCCAACCTCAGCAATACGTATCTTGCCATGAAGGACGGGCCGAGGCTCGCCCAGACCGCGGACAAGCTCGTCGCCATCGAGCCGCTCAGCGAGAATGCACTCAAGCTGCGGGGCGAAGGGTACAAGCAGAGCGGCAAGGTGGATGAGGCAGTCAAGACCGCCGAGCAGGTGCTCGCACTCCCAGCCGACGTCAAGGCGTCGGATTTTTCCGCGACCGCAGGCGGCGCGACGTTGACGCTCTCCGCTACCGGCCGATCGGCGCAGACGCCCTCCGGCAAGCCGATCGCCCCGGTCGCGGTGCCGATCGTGGTCGAGTTCCTGGACGCCACGGGCGGGGTCGTCGCCGTTCAGGAGGCGCAGATCCCGCAGCTGGCCGCCGGCGCTTCTCAGGAGGTGAAGGTGGCTGCCCAGGGCGGCGGCGTCGCCGCCTGGCGGTACAAGCGAAAGTAGCTTGACACAAGGAGCGGTCATGGCGGGAGCACAGGCGGAGCGGTCGGCCGGCGCCGGCCTGACCACCACGCGGGCGCCGTTCATCGAGCAGGCCCAGGCCGAAGGGCGGCTGTACATCAGCCAGCCGTACGAGCTCTACACCGAGGCCAACCACGAGGCCTGGTGCCGGCTGTTCACGCGGATGGGCGATCGTTGGAGCCGCTACGCCAACCCGCGGTTTCTGCAGGGCATCGACAATCTCTGCCTCGATCCCCACCGGGTACCGAGGCTGGAGGACGTCAATCGATTTCTCAGCCCGCTCACCGGATTCAAGGCCAAGCCGGTGAGCGGGTACGTTCCTTCCTTTCTCTTCTTCGACTGCCTTCGCAACCGCGAGTTCCCCACCACCATCACGATCCGGGACGGCGCCACGCTGGACTACCTCCCGGAGCCGGACATCTTCCACGATATCGCGGGCCACGTGCCGATGCATACCGATCGTGCATTCGCCGATACCCTGGTGCGATTCGGCGACTGCGCGCATACGGCGGCAGAGATCGTGGCCGGGATTCGCGACGAACCGGAGCAGATTCGGCGGATCACGAGCATCTTCAAGGCCCTCGCCCGCTTCTTCTGGTTCACCATCGAGTTCGGCCTGATGCGGAGCCCCGACGGGCTCAAGGTGTACGGCAGCGGGCTGCTCAGCTCCCACGGCGAGATCGCCCATGCCATCGACTCGCCGGACGTGCAGCGCTACCCGATCCAGCTCGAGTGGGTCATCAACCAGTACTTCGAAATCGACCACTACCAGCCGCTCCTGTTCATCGTGGACTCGTTCGACCATCTCTTCGACCTGGTCGGCCAGCTGGAGCGGTGGATGCGGGCCGGCCGGCTGAACAACGTCTCGGCGGGGGAGCCGCAGGTGAGCGAGCCCGATCTCCGGAGCTTCTTGCAGGCGTCTGGAGCCAAGTGACGATCGGCTTGACACCGGACACGAGGCCGGTCACATTCACCTCGCATCCCGCGGGCGTAATTCAGTGGTAGAATGCCAGCTTCCCAAGCTGGACGTCGCCGGTTCGAGTCCGGTCGCCCGCTCTCCGCTGTTCAGCCTCCTGCTCGCTATGCCCCTCAGCATGCATCGAATTGGGCCCGAGCACCGATCCTCCGCAACGGGCTCAACCGGGTCGTCCTGCTAATCCGCGCCTACCTTCGGCGCCCGGCGTAGGCCGCATAGCGTACGGTCTGCGGCGTGCGGCACCCGAGTCCCGATCGATTCGCGGCCGGACACGGTCTCCCGGCCGGCTCCTGCTGCCGACTTGCGTGCGGCGCAGCCGATTCACGGTGCCGCGCGACCTCTGCTCATCACCCTCCTGTGGCGGCCGGCCGACACCTCCTGCGTCGTTTCGCTCTGTTCGTAACTACCTTCACCACGCACTCTAGACCGCGCCCCCACCGTGCGGCACGAGGGGATACATTTCGCCGGTGCCCAGAGACGCCATGATCGTGTCCGACACCCCGAGCCGGTCACTCGAACGAGCGCTCCATGAGCGCTTCGGTCTGCGGGAGTTCCGACCCGGCCAGCGTGAGGCCGCCCTGGCCGTGCTCGAGGGGCGCGATCTTGTGGCGGTCATGCCCACCGGCGCCGGCAAGTCGCTCTGCTTCCAGCTCCCGGCGCTGCTGCTCGACGGTACCACGGTTGTGGTGTCACCCCTCATCGCGCTCATGAAGGACCAGGTGGACGGTCTCCGTGCCCGCGGGATAGCGGCGGCAACCCTGCATTCGGGACTGTCATCGCAGGAGCGCGCCGAGGTCGAGGCCGAGCTGGCCTCCGGGCGACTGAGCCTGCTGTACGTCGCGCCCGAACGGCTCGGCAGCAGCACCTTCCGCGACGGGCTCCGCCGCATCCGTCCGGTTCGCCTGATCGTGGACGAAGCACATTGCATCAGCCAGTGGGGACATGATTTCCGTCCGGACTACCGGCGACTCGCCGGCTTCCGCGCCGAGCTCGGCGTGCCCGTGGCCGCGTTCACGGCCACCGCCACGCCCGAGGTGCGAGCCGACATCTCGGCGCAACTCGCCCTCCGCAACCCTCTGGACCTGATCACGGGCTTCGAGCGGACAAACCTGACGCTCGCGGTCCAGGTCTGCCGCCGCCGCCAGGAAAAGGCGGCGGCGCTTTCCCGCCTACTGGCGGAAGTCGGGCCGCCAGGCATCGTGTACGCGGCCACTCGCAAGGCCGTCGAGCTGTGGGCGGACTACCTCGCCGGGCAAGGGCTTCGCACCGGGCGCTACCACGCCGGTCTCTCCGACCAGGAGCGCACGCAGGTGCAGGAGGACTTCGCGGCGGGACGGCTCGACGCCATTGCCGCCACGAACGCCTTCGGGATGGGGGTCGACAAGCCGGATATCCGGTTCGTGGCTCACGCGGAGCTGCCGGGGAGCGTCGAGGCGTACTACCAGGAGGCCGGTCGCGCGGGCCGGGACGGCCTGCCGTCGCGCTGCACGCTGCTGTTCTCGCCCGCGGATGTCCGCACCCAGGAGTTCTTCCTCGCCGGGTCGAATCCGTCATCCACCGTGCTCCGCTCGGCGTGGCGTCTGCTGGGAGATGGGGCCCCGGATGACGCGATCGTCGAGCGGCTCGCGCACGATGCCGCCACCTCGATGAGCGCGGCCACCGCGGTGCGGTTGCTGCGCCGTGCGGCCGAGAGTGCGGGAATCGCACCGGGCGTCGGACCGGTTCCGCTCGACGATAACGCACGCGAACTCAAGGCGCGCCGCGACCGGGAACGACTCGACACCATGGTGCGGTACGCCTTCTCCCGCGGGTGTCGCACGCGATTCATCTACGACTACTTCGCCGGTGGCGCCCGGGGCGGGGCAGCCCCGCGCTGCGGCACGTGCGACGTTTGTCTGGGGTGGGGCCGCACCAGCGGGCGACCGCTCGACGAAGCGGAGCTCCTCCGGGTGAGGATCGCCCTGTCGGGCGTGGGGCGACTCTCCGGGCGGTTCGGCGTCGAGCGGATCGCTCAGGTGCTCACGGGAAGCCGGGTGCGCGAGATCCTGGACCGCCGGCTCGACCGCGTGCCCACCTACGGAAAGCTCGCGGGCGTCGCGCTCGACCAGGTGAAGGAGCTGCTCAACGTGCTCGCAGATGCCAGGCTCATCGAGCGACAGGGCATCGAGGGTGGCCGGCCGGGTGCATTCGTCCTGGCACTCACGCCCGAGGGGCGACGCGTGGCGCTCGGCGAAATCCGGCCCGAACTCGCACTCCCGGCACCGGTGGAATCGCGCCGTGGAGGCGGGCGCGCCACCGCGCGCAAGGCTCCCCGCGGCGCGAGCACGGCGGACCGGCCAGTCGGTGAGCCTGGCGGCGAGGCAGACCCCGAGCTGCTCGCGCGGCTCAAGCGCTGGCGGACGGACGAAGCTCGCCAACGCGGGATGCCCCCATACGTCATCTTCCACGACCGGACGCTCGAGGCGCTGGCCGCCTCCCCCCCGCAGGACCGCGATTCGCTGCGCCGAGTGCCCGGCATCGGCCCCGCCAAGCTCGAGGCCTACGGAGAGGCGCTGCTCCGCCTCCTGGGCTGAGCCGGCCGCATCGCCGTGTGCTAAACGAACTTGAGAAGTCACTTCGACCTAGAGACCGAAGTGATTCCGGGTCTTGAATTTACCCACCTGCAAGGTCATCTTTCTCCACCTATGCGTACGCGACTGTCTCTTGCGGGTGAGAACCGATGATCCGGGTGACGTCAGTGCAGCCGGATACCATCGCGGAAGAGCTCGGGCTCCGGGAAGGGACCGAGCTGCTGGCCGTGAACGGTCGCGAGCTGGAGGACTTTCTCGACTGGGAGTTTCTCACGGCCGAGGAGGCGATCCTGCTGCACGTGCGTCAGCCCGACGGTGAGGAGATCGAGTTCGACATCGAGCGCCCGCTGGGCGAGCCGCTGGGCGTCTCGCTCGAGCCTGCGCGGATCCGCCGCTGTGCCAACCGGTGCGATTTCTGCTTCGTGGATGGCCTGCCCGACGGACTCCGCGACGTGCTGTACGTCCGGGATGACGACTACCGGCTCTCCTTCCGGTACGGCAACTTCGCCACCCTGACCAACCTCAAGCCCAGGGACGTGCAGCGCATCGTCGAGTACCGGCTGTCGCCCCTCTACGTTTCGGTGCATGCCACCGATCCGATGGTCCGCCGCTACCTGCTGCGCAATCCGACGGCGCCGGAGATTCTGCCGCAACTCCGTGAACTCGCGGAGCACGGCATTCGGTTTCACACCCAGATCGTCCTGTCGCCCGGCGTGAACGATGGCGCCGTGCTCGAGCAGACGCTGCGCGAGCTGTATGAGTTCGGCCCCGCGATCCTTGGCTGCTCGGTGGTGCCGGTGGGGCTCACGGAGTACAGCAAGCACCACCTGGTGCGGGAGCCGACGGCGGCAGAATGCCGCGCCGCAATCCGCCTGGTCGAGGCGCGCGCCGCGATCGCGTGTCGGGAACGCGGTATCCACTGGGCATTCGGTGCCGACGAGCTGTATCTCCGAGCTGGGGTCGAGCTCCCACCCGCGGAGATCTACGACGGCTTCGACCAGGTGGAGAACGGCGTTGGCAGCGTGCGGTGGCTGCAACGCCAGATCGAGCGCGGCGTCAGCGAGCTCCACGGCTGGACCGGTCGGCGGATCGGCGTGCTGACGGGGACCGCGATGGGCCAGCTCATGCCGATGGTGCTCGACCCCCTCGCTCGGCACACCGGGGCCGCGTTCGAGCTGATTCCGGTCGTGAACACGTTGTTCGGCGCATCGGTCACAACCGCCGGCCTCCTCCCCGGGACGGCGCTGCAGCAGGCGCTCGCCGGCCGCCGCGACCTCGACCTGGCGCTGCTGCCCGGCGAGTCGGTGAACGACGACGGCCTGTTCATGGACAGCATGAGCCTGAACCTGCTCGCGGCTGCGGTACCGATGGAGCTCAGGCTCTCCAGGGACTTCATCGACGCGCTTCATGAGCCGGTGGCTGCATGACCAAACCGACTGTCGCGATCGTCGGCCGTCCGAACGTGGGCAAGTCTACCCTCTTCAACCGCATCATCGGCGGTCGCCCGGCGATCGTCTCCGAGCACCCGGGCACGACGCGGGACCGGCACTTCGGCGGCGCCGAGTGGCAGGGCCGCCACTTCTGGGTGGTGGACACCGGCGGTCTGGTGCCGGAGTCCGAGGACTCGATGGATCGCGCTATCCGGCAGCAGGTGGAGTTCGCGCTGGCCGAGGCCGACGTGGTGATTCTCGTCGTGGACGGGCGCGAGGGGCTCAATCCGGTGGACAAGGCGATCGCGGAGCGCCTGCGCAAAGCGCAGCGTCCCGTGGTGCTGGCCGTGAACAAGCTCGACGATCTCGAGCAGAGCTCGGCCCAGTACGATTTCTACCAGCTCGGGTTCGGCGACCCGATGGGCGTGAGCGCGGCGGTGGGCAAGGGCAGCGGCGATCTGCTCGACGCAGTGGTCGAGCGCCTGCCGCCGTTCGACCCGACGGAAGCCGAGGAGACTATCGCCGTCGCGGTGGTGGGCCGGCCCAATGCGGGCAAGTCCTCCCTGGTGAACCGCCTGCTGGGCGAGGAACGGCACCTGGTCGCCCCGGAAGCCGGCACGACGCGCGACGCGATCGACTCCCACTTGCGCTATCGAGGTCAAAGCCTCAACTTCATTGACACCGCTGGGTTACGCCGCCGTGCTAAAGTAGAAGATGACCTCGAGTTCTATTCCACCCTTCGGACCGAGCGCGCTATCGAGCGGGCGCAGGTCTGCGTGCTGGTGGTGGACGCCACGCTGGGCATGCACAACCAGGACCTTCGCATCGCCACCGAGGCATGGGAGCACGGGTGCGGCCTCATCGTCGTGGTCAACAAATGGGACCTGGTCGAGGAGAAGGACGCCAACACGGCGCGCCGCGGCCAGGAGGAATTGGTCGCGAAGGCACCGTTCCTCCGCTACGTCCCCTTCGTGTACGTCTCCGCGCTCACGGGCCAGCGCGTGCGAAAGATCCTCGACCTGATTCTCGAGGTGGCCAAGGGACGCGGGGAGCGGGTCCCGACGGCAGAGGTGAACCGGGTGCTCACGGCGCTGCTCGACCGCAACGCCCCCCCGCAGAAGCCGGGTGAGGAGGTGAAGCTGCTCTACGCCTCACAGATCGCGGTGGCGCCGCCGACCTTCGCCATCGTGAGCAACCGGCCCGACGACGTGCCCGACGCCTACCAGCGCTACCTGGTGCACGGTTTCCGGGAGGCGTGGCCGTTCCCCGGCTCGCCGCTCAGGCTCAAGTTCACGGCGCGGGGATCGAGGCGCTGATGGCGATGCTGCCCTGGCTGCTCGCCTCGTACCTGCTCGGCGCCATTCCGACGAGTTACCTGGCGGGGCGACTGTTCGGGGGGATCGACCTCCGCGAGCATGGCAGCCGCAACCTGGGCGCGACCAACCTGTACCGCGTGCTCGGCTGGCGCTTCGCGATTCCGGTGGGGCTCTTCGACGCGGCCAAGGGATTGGTACCGGTGCTGGTCTTCGCGCCGCGGGTGTCGGCCTCCGAGCTCTTTGCCCTGATCTGCGGCCTCACGGCGGTCGTGGGGCATGCGTTCTCGGTCTTCGTCGGCTTCAAGGGCGGGAAGGGCGTGGCCACGGCCGCGGGCGTGATGCTGGGGCTCACGCCGGTCGCGCTCGGCGTGGCGGCGGTAGTGTGGGTCGTGCTGGTGTATCTCACTGGCTATGTGTCGGTCGGGAGCATCGCCGCCGCGGCCGTCTTCCCGCTCGCGGTGTACGTGCTGGATCCGCCGGCCCATCCGGCCATGCTGTGGCTCGACGTCGCCGTGGCGGCCGCCATCGTCTGGTTCCACCGGGGCAACATCCGGCGGCTGCTGAACGGCACCGAGAACCGGTTTGGCCGGCACGCGACGGCGGCCCCGCGCCCGTGAGCGCCGTCGCGGTTCTGGGCGCGGGAAGCTGGGGCACGACGCTCGCCAATCTGCTGGCCGGCAAGGGCGAGACGGTGCGGCTCTGGGCCTACGAGGCCGAGGTGGTCGAGGCCATCAACCGCACCCACGAGAACCCGGCGTTCCTGCCCGGCATCCGGCTGCACCACGGCGTGCGGGCGTTCGCCGATCCGCACGAGGCCGTCGCGGAGGCCCCCGTGATCGTCTCCGTGCCGCCGAGTCACGCGGTGCGTGCGGTGGTGAGCCGGCTACACGACGCGGTCGCGCCCGGCACGCTGGTGGTGAGCGCCACCAAGGGCATCGAGGCCGACACCCTCGCGCTCATGTCGGCGATCTTCGCGGAGTGCCTGCCGCAGGCTCGGTTCGCGGCGTTGTCGGGGCCGAGCTTCGCCCTGGAGGTGTGCCAGGGCCAGCCGACCGCCGTGGTGGCGGCGTCCCGCGACGAAGCGACCGCGCATGATGCCCAGCGCATTTTCGCCACCCCCACCTTCCGGGTGTATTCGGGACGGGACGTGGTCGGCGTCGAGCTCGGTGGCGCGCTCAAGAACGTGATTGCCATCGCCGCCGGCATCCTCGAGGGACTCGGCCTGGGCCACAATCCGCGCGCGGCACTGATCACTCGCGGGCTTGCCGAAATCACTCGGCTTGGGGTCGCCATGGGGGCCGATCCGCTGACCTTCGCCGGCCTGGCGGGGCTGGGCGATCTCGTGCTCACGACCACGGGGAGCCTCAGTCGCAACCGCGCTCTGGGCGTGGCGCTGGCGCAGGGAGTGACGCTCGAGCGCTACAACGCGACGCATCGGAGCGTCGCGGAAGGGGCCAATACGTCGCGCGCGGCCGCGGCGCTTGGGGCGCGCATGGGCGTCGAACTGCCGATCACCCAGAAGGTCTGCGAAGTCCTCTTCAGCGGGAAATCGGCGCGCGAAGCCGTGCCCGAACTGATGGGACGCGAACTCAAGTCGGAGCAGTGGAGATGACCACCACCCGCCCGGTCCAGGAGTTTTATTCCATTGGCGAGGTCTGTGCCCTCACGGACCTCAAGCCGCACGTGCTCCGGTACTGGGAGAGCCAGTTCCGGTTCCTCAACCCGGCGAAGAACCGCTCCGGCAACCGGGTGTACAAGAGCCGGGAGGTGGAACTGATCATGCTGGTGAAGCACCTGCTGTACACCGAGAAGTTCACCATCGACGGCGCCCGGCAGCGCATCGACCAGTACCGGCGCACCGGCGAACTGCGCGCGTCCGCGCGGAAGGCGTTCGAGGTAGAGCTCGCGACCGAGGTCCGGGCCGCCATCGAGGAGGTGGTGAAGATCCTCGACGGGCGCCCGGACGGGCCGCGCGGATGAACATCCTCGTCACCAACGACGACGGCATTCTCGCTCCGGGTCTCGCCCTCCTCGCCGATGTCTGCCGCGAGGTGGGAACCGTGACCGTGGTCGCGCCCGACCGTGAGCAGAGCGGCACATCCCACTCGCTCACGCTCCATCGCCCCCTCCGTCCCGCCCGACGGCCCGACGGCGCCTGGCAGATCGACGGCACCCCGACGGACTGCGTCATGCTTGCCATTCAGGCGCTGATGCCCGCGCGGCCCGACTTCGTCTTCTCGGGGGTCAACCATGGTCCCAACATGGGCGAGGACGTGCTGTACTCCGGCACCGTGGCCGCGGCGATGGAAGCGGTGACGCTCGGCGTGCCGGGCATCGGGATCTCCTTCTCCGGCAATCATCCCGAGACGATGAGCACCTACCGGGCGATGCTGGTGCAGTTGGTCCGGCAGATCACGAGCGTACCGAACTTCCCCGAGCAGACGCTGCTCAACGTCAATCTCCCGAAGGTCCCGGCGACCGATGTGCTGGGGATCCAGGTAACGAAGCTGGGCAGCCGGTTCTTCTCGGAATCGCTGACGCGAATGAAGGATCCGTGGGGCCGGGAGATCTACTGGATCGGCGGCGGGACCATCACGTGGACGGGCACCGAGAACTCGGACCACCTCGCGGTGGCCGAAGGGTACGTCTCGGTGACGCCGCTGCACATGGACCTCACGAACTACGCACTGCTGGAAACGGTCAAGGGATGGTCGCTGGAGGGGTAGGGGAGGGCGACGGCTACGGCGGCTACCGGAGTCGCCTGGTCGAGACGCTCCAGCAAAAGGGCATCCGCGACCTGGCGGTGCTGCGCGCCATCGGCACCGTGCCGCGGCATCTGTTCGTCCCGGAGAGCGTCCGGCACCGCGCGTACGAGGACTCCGCGCTCCCGATCGCGGGCGGGCAGACCATCTCCCAGCCCTGGGTGCAAGCGCGCTATCTCGAGCTCGCGGGCCTGACCGGCCGCGAGCGTGTCCTCGAGGTCGGCGCAGGCTCGGGCTACCAGACGGCGCTGCTCGCCATGCTCGCCGACGCCGTCTTCGCGGTAGAGCGGATCTCGGCGCTCGCCCAGGGCGCCCGCGCAGCACTGGAAGCCGCCGGGATCCGAAATGTCACCGTGCTCGTTGGCGACGGAACCCTCGGCTGGCGGCCGTTCGCGCCGTACGACGCGATCCTCGTGGCCGCGGCCTCGCCGGAGCTCCCCGCGCCGCTGGTGGAGCAGCTGAGCCCCGGCGGCCGGCTTATCATTCCCCTGGGCGACCGCAGCACCCAGGTGCTGACCCTCGTGCAGCGCGA
>Ga0209797_10000913_pt1 | contig 14887 bp, 10 predicted proteins | sample DOMMetBare3Fresh_2_FD_187472 | JGI IMG/M metagenome (GOLD analysis project Ga0209797, IMG submission 187472) | Wetland sediment microbial communities from St. Louis River estuary, USA, under dissolved organic matter induced mercury methylation -... | ecosystem: Environmental > Aquatic >... | reverse complement strand
GCTGTCGCTGTGGCAGCACCCGCGCTTCTTCGGCTACTTCCCGGCCAACAGCGCCCTGGCCAGCGTGCTCGGCGACTGCGTCAGCACCGGGCTGGGCGTGCTCGGCCTGGCCTGGCAATCCAGCCCCGCGCTGACCGAGGTCGAGGAAGTCGCCACCGACTGGCTGCGGCAGATGGTGGGCCTGTCGCCGGCGTGGAGCGGCGTCATCCAGGACACCGCGTCGACCAGCACCCTGGTCGCGCTGCTGTCGGCGCGCGAGCGGGTCAGCGCGTACAGCCTGGCGCGTGGCGGCCTGCAGGCCGAGGAGCGGGCGCTGGTGGTCTATGCCAGCGCGCACAGCCACAGCTCGGTCGACAAGGCTGCGCTGCTGGCCGGCTTCGGCCGCGACAACATCCGCCTGGTCGCTCATGATGACAACTATGCGATGCGCGCCGATGCGCTCGATGCCGCGATCCGCGCCGACCTCGCGGCGGGCAGGCGGCCCTGCGCGGTGGTCGCGACCACCGGCACCACGACCACCACCGCCGTCGACCCGGTCGGCGCGATCGCCGCCGTGGCCGGGGCGCACGGGCTGTGGCTGCACGTCGATGCGGCGATGGCCGGCTCGGCGATGATCCTCCCCGAGTGCCGCTGGATGTGGGACGGCATCGAGCGCGCCGATTCGATCGTGCTCAACCCGCACAAGTGGCTGGGCGTGGCCTTCGACTGCTCGGTGTACTTCGTGCGCGACGCCGAGCACCTGGTGCGGGTGATGTCCACCAATCCGAGCTACCTGCAAAGCGCCGCCGACGGCCAGGTGAAGAACTACCGCGACTGGGGCCTGCCGCTGGGGCGGCGATTCCGCGCGCTCAAGCTCTGGTTCCTGATCCGCGAACAAGGCGTCGAGGGCCTTCGCACGCGCCTGCGCCGCGACCTCGACCACGCGCGCTGGCTGGCCGGGCAGGTGCAAGCAACACCAGATTGGCGCGTCCTGGCGCCGGTCGCGCTGCAGACGGTGTGCCTGCGGCACGAGCCGGCCGGCTTGGCCGGCGACGCGCTCGACCGCCACACCCAGGCCTGGGCGGAGCGGCTGAACCGCTCGGGGCTGACCTACCTGACGCCTGCCGTGCTCGACGGCCGCTGGATGGTGCGGGTGTCGATCGGCGCCGAAGCCACCGAGCGCCGACACATCGAGCAGGTGTGGTCGGCGATGCAGGCGGAGGTGGCGGCACGGTAGCCGGCGCCGAAGGGCAAGCCCGGGGGCAGGCGGGGACGCGACGGCTTGCCTGGGCCGCTCCCGGGCAGATCCGCACCTGCCGGGTTGATCGGATCGCCCGGCGAGGCTCTCAGCAGCGCCCCGAGCGCCGGCTGCGCGGCTGCAGCTTGTCGAGCTCGGCGAACTGCTGCCTGAGCAGCAACATCAGGGCACGCGCATGGTCCACCGGCAGGCGCAGGCAGGTGCTGGCACCGGCCTCGTCGCGCACCGGGCGCGGCAGCACGAGGGCGTCCAGGCTCAACTCGATCAAGCCCTTGTCGTGCTTGATCGCCTTCAGGCGCTGGACTTCGATGTCGTAGGTCTTCACGCGGGTCTCCGGCAGGCTTGGGGTGGCTTGGGGGTCGGATTGTCCGGGGTCCGCGCGGGCGTGCCGGCGACGGCCGCAGGTCGGTGCCGATTTCAGGCAGCACCGCGGCAAGCCCCGCAAGTTCGGGTTCGGCGGACCCGGTGACAATGCCTCGCGATGAGCTTTCGACCCCTTCATCTGCTGCGCCTGGCGACGGTCGCCCTGACCACGGCACTCGCGGCGGCGGCGCCGGCCGGCGCGGAGCTGCTGCCGTCGATCGACCCGATCGTCGACTACAGCCCGAAACTGCCGCTGCGCGTGCTCACCAGCGACGGTGTGGAGATCGCGCAGTTCGGCACCGAACGCCGGCAGTACCTGCCGCTGGCGCAGATGCCGAAGCTGATGCGCGACGCGGTGCTGGCGGTGGAGGACGCGCGCTTTCACGAGCACTCCGGCATCGACCTCCGGGGCATCGCGCGCGCGGTGCTTGCCATGCTCACCGGCGGCGAGCGCCAGGGCGCCTCGACGATCACCCAGCAACTGGTGCGCACGATGCTGCTCACCCGCGAGCGCACCGCCACTCGCAAGCTCAAGGAGATGGCGCTCGCGCTGCGGGTCGAACGGGCGCTGCCCAAGGACCGCATCCTCGAGATCTACCTCAACGAGATCTACCTCGGCCAGCGCGCCTACGGCTTCGCGGCGGCGGCGCAGGCCTACTTCGGCAAGCCGCTGGCAGAGCTCTCGATCGCCGAGACGGCGATGCTCGCCGGCCTGCCGCAGAACCCGAACTTCGCCAACCCGGTGGCCGACTTCGACCGCGCGCAGGCCCGCCAGCGCCTGGTGCTCGAGCGCATGCGCGACACCGGCGTCATCGACGCGCGCCAGCACGAGGCCGCGCGGGCCGAGGTGCTGCGCCTGCGCACGTCCGGCCGCCAGCTGGTGCACGCGCCGCACGCCGCCGAGATGGCGCGCCAGGCGGTGGTGCAGCGCTTCGGCAACGCGGCCTACACCGGCGGCTACCAGGTCGTCACCTCGCTGCTCGCCGCCGACCAGCAGGCCGCGCAGGCCGCCGTGCGCCGTGGCGTGCTGGCCTACGACCGGCGCACCGCGTGGCGCGGCCCGGAAGGGGTGGAGGCGCTGCCGACTGGCGACGACGACGCGGTCGAGCCCGCAGCGGCACTGGCGCTCAAGGACTACCGCGACGACGACGCGCTGCGCGCGGGCATCGTGCTGTCGGCCTCGCCGCAGGCGGTGCACGTGCTGCTGGCCAGCGGCGAGCGGGTCAGCGTCACCGGCGACGGACTGGGCTGGGTACGCACCGCGCTGCAGCCGGGCGCGAAGGCGCCGCTGCGCATCGAGCGCGGCGCCGTGCTGCGCCTGGTGCACGACGGCAAGGCCTGGGCGGTCTCGCAGTGGCCCGAGGTCGAAGCGGCATTGGTGGCGATGAACACCAGCACCGGCCGCGTGCGGGCCCTGGTGGGCAGCTTCGACTTCACGCGCCAGCCGTTCAACCATGTCACGCAGGGCTGGCGGCAACCGGGCTCGAGCTTCAAGCCCCTGCTGTACTCGGCCGCGATCGAGAGCGGCGTGATGCCGGGCACGGTGATCGACGACCTGCCCTTCACCGCCGGCAACGGCTGGAGCCCGGTCAACAGCGACGGCCAGTTCCTGGGGCCGATCACGCTGGTCGAGGCATTGGCCAGGTCGCGCAACATCGTCAGCGTGCGGCTGCTGCAGGTGGTGGGCACGACGCGCGTGCGGCAATGGGCCTCCCGCTTCGGACTGGACCCGGCGCGCCAGCCCGCCGACCTCACGCTGGCGCTGGGCACTGGCAGCGTGACGCCGATGCAGATGGCGCAGGCCTATTCGACGTTTGCCAACGGCGGCCATCGCTTGAGCCCGGTGGTCATCGAGCGCATCAGCGACGCGCAAGGCAAGGTGGTCTTCGAGGTCCCGGCCCCGGCCAAGTTGAGCGACGAGACACGCGCCATCCCCGCCCGCAACGCCTACCTCACCGCCAGCCTGCTCAACGAGGTGGCCCGCAGTGGCACCGCGGCCCGCGCGCAGGCGGTGCTGCATCGCGTCGACGTGTACGGCAAGACAGGCACCACCAACGACGTGCTCGACGCCTGGTTCGCGGGCTTCCAGCCGACGCTGACGGCGGTGGTCTGGATGGGCCATGGCGAGCCGCGCAGCCTGGGCGACCGCGAGTCCGGCGCCCGCCTCGCACTGCCGATCTGGATCGACTTCATGGGCTCGGCGCTCAAGGGCGTGCCGGTGGCGCCGCTGAAGGCGCCGCCCGGGCTGGTGCAAGTCGGCGCCCATGCGGTGTACGCCGAGTTGGCCAAAGGCGGCTGGATGGCGCGCATCTCGGCCGACAGCGGCGTGACCCGCGCCGGACCGCCCGAGCCGGCGGCGAGCGCCGAGGACGGCGCGAACGCAGGCGGCGCGGCGGCCAACGCGGCGAACCCGGCCGGCGGCGCGCCCTCGCAGCTTCCGGGCCGTGCGACCGGCGGCGGCACACCGGCGCCGGCTGGCGCGGGCTCCGCCCCCTAGCGCCTGCGCGGCCGGCAGGCGCCACGGATGGCGCCGATCCGGCGTCACATGTTCGCCGGCGCTCTCCGCCGCGTGCCGGTCCGTCGCGTCCCGGCCCGCTGCCGTCATCCGATCGTCCGGTCGACGGGCGGGCCCGTGGGGCATTTGGCGTGCGAGTCGGGCCACAAGCCCCATCGGCATCGGGTGAACCCTGCCTCGCCACGGGTGCGGCGGGCTGGCCCGGGACTTGCTGACTTCCCTCGACAGCCGCTGTCCGGCCAACGTCGAGAGGAACTGAACACCATGCCCAGCCCATCGGCCCGCCACGGCCGGCCCACCTGCCCCGCCCTCGCCACCGGATCGAGCCGTGTCGCCTTGAGTCGACGCGCGCGCCGTGCCAGCGTGTGGGCCACTGCCCTGCTCGGCATCTGGGGTGTCACGGCCGTGGCCCAGGCCCAGACGCAACCGCGCTACCTCGTCACCGAACTCGCGCTGCTGCCCGGCACCACGTCGTGCGTGGCGAGTCGACTCAACGATCTGGGTGACGTGGTGGGGTACTGCTCGCCGGCGCCCGAGTCCTTCAACCAGATCGCGGTGGTCTGGCGCGGCGGCGGCGCGCCGTCGGCGGTGGGCAAGCTGCCGGGCGGCCTGTACAGCATGGCCAACGCGATCAACAACCAGGGTGTGATCGTCGGCGACGGCGACACCGGCAACTACCGTCCCCAAAGCTGGGTGACCACCGCCACTGGCAGCCTGCTCAACATCTTCCCCAACAACGGCGGCAACACCCACGCGCTGTTCATCGGCGACGACGGCATGATCGGCGGCTACTACACCAAGAGCTTGTCGGGCAGCACGTCGTCGTGGAAAGGCGCGATCTGGCGCCCCGACCCCAAGGACCCGCGCAAGGTCCGCACCACCGACCTGCCGGTGCTGCCCGGCGGGGTCGACGCCAAGGCGTCGTCGTCGGTGCCCTTGGCCTTCAACCAGAGCGGTCAGGCGGCGGGTTATGCCACCAACGACCAGATCGGCCAGCACGCCGCCTTCTGGAACAACGACGGCATGCACACCGTGGTCGACCTGGGCGTGATACCCGGTGATTGGAGCAGCCTGGCCTATGGCATCAACGACCTCGGCCAGGTGGTGGGTTCGAGTCACCCGCCCTTCGGCAGCCGCCCGGTGGTCTGGAACAACGACCCCGCCCACACGCCCTATGTGCTGCCCACGCTGCCGAACGACAACTACGGCCGTGCGACGGCGGTCAACAACGTCGGCCAGGCGCTCGGGGTGAGCTACTACGGCACGCCCGGCACCTGGGACGCCACTCCCGAGCGGCTGGTGATCTGGCAAGGCGGCCAGGCGGTCTACGAGCTGCAAACCTCGCTCGACAGCGCCAGCGGCGCCGGCTGGACGATCACTGCCGCGGCGGCGATCAGCACTACCGGCCGGATCGCGGCCAGCGGCACCCGAGGCGGCGCCACCCGGGCGCTGCTGCTGACGCCGGCACCTTGAATTCGATGGCCGCGGGTCGGGCGCACTGGGCCATCGGGCAGGTGGACGCGCCACGGCCCGCGTCCGGCGGCGCCCAGTCGACAGACCCCTGAGGGTCCTCGGCGACCGCAAGGTCTTCGGGGTCGCGGCACCCTCACGCGTGGCCGCACCCGCGGGTGCGGCCACTTCGAGCCCGCGACCGGTCGGCCGCTGCCGGCTGTGGCATGCTGTCCAGCCTCGTCGACCCTTGCCTGGAGCGCCGCCTTGAATCGCCGACGTCTCACGCCCGCCGTTGCCGCCCTGGCGGCCTCGCTGTGGGTCGCCGGCTGCGCCGGCCTGGCCCCGCGTGCGCCGCTCAGGCTCACCATCCTGCACACCAACGACCACCACGGGCGCTTCTGGCCGAATGCCGATGGCGAGTACGGGATGGCGGCGCGCAAGACGCTGATCGAACGCGTGCGCTCCGAGGTGACCGCAGCCGGCGGCGAGGTGCTGCTGCTCGACGGCGGCGATGTCAACACCGGCGTGCCCGAGAGCGACCTGCAGGAGGCCGAGCCCGACTTCAAGGGCATGAACATGCTCGGCTACGACGCGATGGCGGTGGGCAACCACGAGTTCGACAAGCCGCCGGCGGTCCTCGACAAGCAGCGCCAGTGGGCGCGATTCCCGCTGCTGTCGGCCAACATCTACCGCGACGGCCAGCGCATGTTCGAGCCCTGGCGCATCTTCGAGCGCACCGGACAGCGCATCGCCGTCATCGGGCTGACCACCGACGACACCCAGAAGATGGTGCTGCCCGACCACATCCGTGGCGTCGAGTTCCGCAAGCCGATCGACGAGGTGGCGAAGGTATTGCCCGAAGTGCGCGGCCAGGCCGACATGGTGATCGCCGTCACCCACATGGGCCACTACCCGGACGGCAACCGCGGCGTCAACGCGCCCGGCGACGTCGAGATGGCGCGCGCGGTCAAGGGGCTGGACCTGATCGTCGGCGGCCACAGCCAGAACCCGGTGTGCATGGCCGCCGAGAACCGCCGCCAGGCGGCCTACGTGCCCGGCACCCCCTGCGCGCCGGACCGCCAGAACGGCACCTGGATCGTGCAGGCCCACGAATGGGGCAAGTACCTCGGCCGCGCCGATTTCGTCATCGACGGCGGCAAGGTCGAACTGGTCAGCTACGCATTGCTGCCGGTGAACCTGATGAAGCCCGGCGCCGACGGCACGAAGACACCCTACACCGAGCCGATCGCCGAGGACGCCGGCGTGCGCGCCTTCCTGCAGCCGTTCCAGACGGCCGGGCAGGCGCGGTTGAACGTACCCGTCGGTGCGGCCGACGGTGTGCTCGACGGCGACCGCGAGCGCGTGCGCCGGCAACCCACCAACCTCGGCACCCTGGTGGCCCGCGCGATGATGGACCGCACCGGCGCCGACCTGGCGGTGATGAACTCGGGCGGGGTGCGCGATTCCCTGCCTTCCGGGACGATCAGCTACCGCGACGTGCTCAAGGTCCAGCCCTTCGGCAACACCGTGGCGGTGGTCCAGATGAGCGGCACCGAGCTGCTGGCCTACCTCAAGTCCGCAGCGGCCATGACGCCGGGGTCGGGAGCCTTCCCGCAGACCGCCGGCGTCCAGATGCGCATTGCCGGCGGCCAGCTCGAGGAGGTTCGCATCGCCGGCGCGCCGCTCGATCCGCTGCGCAGCTACCGGATGGCGCTGACCAACTTCACCGCCACCGGCGGCGACGGCTACCCGCGCCTCGCCAACCACCCGGGCTATGTCGACTCGGGCTTCGTCGACGCCGACGTGCTGCGCGCCTACATCGCCCGCCGCAGCCCCTTGAAGGTGGCCGACTACGGGCCCGGCGACGCGGTGACGAGGCGCTGATCATGAGCGAGCCGACGATGCTGGCCGCCGAGATCATCCGCACCAAGCGCGACGGCCACGCGCTCGACCAGGCGCAGATCGAGGCCTTCGTGCGCGGCCTGGTCGACGCCAGCTGGAGCGAGGGCCAGGTCGCCGCGCTGGCGATGGCCACCCTGCTGCGCGGCATGAGCCGCTCCGAATGCGTGGCACTGACGCGGGCGATGACCGCCTCGGGCGAGGTGCTGCGCTGGGACGACGCCGGCCTGCGCGGGCCGGTGCTCGACAAGCACTCGACCGGCGGCGTCGGCGACAAGACGAGCCTGGTGCTGGCGCCGCTCGTCGCCGCCTGCGGCGGCGTGGTGCCGATGATCTCGGGCCGCAGCCTGGGCCACACTGGCGGCACGCTCGACAAGCTCGAGGCGCTGCCGGGTTACCGCGTCGATCCGCCGCGCGAGCAGTTGCTCGCCGTGCTGCGCGACGCCGGCTGCGCGATCGTCGGCGCCGGCGCGCAGCTGGCGCCCGCCGACCGTCGGCTGTACGCGGTGCGCGACGTCACCGCCACCGTCGAGTCGGTGCCCCTGATCACCGCCAGCATCCTCAGCAAGAAGCTCGCCGCCGGCCTTCAGGGCCTGGTGCTCGACGTCAAGCTCGGCAGCGGCGCCTTCATGCACGACCTGGAGCAGGCGCGCGCGCTGGCCTCGAGCCTGGTCCAGGTGGCTGCCGGGGCCGGGCTGCCGGCGGTGGCGCTGATCACCGACATGAACCAGGTGCTGGGCCGCAGCGCCGGCAATGCGCTCGAGGTGCAGGAGGCGATCGACTTCCTCACCGGAACCGCGCGCGACCCCCGGCTGCTCGCGCTCACGCTGACCCTGGCCGCGCGCCTGCTGATGCTCGGCAACCTGGCCGCCTCGCCCGCCGAGGCGCAGCACAAGTGCGAGGACGCGCTGTTCAGCGGCCGCGCCGCCGAAACCTTCGCGCGCATGGTGGCCGGGATGGGCGGCCCGCGCGATGTGCTGGCCGCCGGCGGGGCCGCCCTGCCGGTGGCGCCGGTCCACCGCGACCTGCCGGCGCCGCGCGACGGCGTCATTTCGGCGATGGACGTGCGCGCGCTGGGCCTGGCGGTGGTGGCGCTCGGCGGCGGCCGGCGGCGCGCCGGCGACGCGGTCGACCCCCGCGTGGGCTTCAGCCGCATCCGCCGGCTCGGCCGCCGCGTGCGCGTCGGCGAACCCCTGCTGCGCGTGCACGCCGCCGACGCCGAGTCGGCCGAAGCCGCCTTGCGCGTGGCGGCGGCTGCGTTCAGCATCGTCGACGAGGCGCCGACCGCCTGGCCGCTGATCCACGACGAGATCGCCACCGCATGACGCCGGCGGTCGAGGCCGGCCGCATCTTGGAAATCGTCATTGGCGGCGCCCGGACGAAGCGATCACACTTGCAGCGAGGAGACTTGCCCATGCCACCGATCAGCCGCCGCCACCTGCTCACCCTCCCCGCGGCACTCGCCCTGCCGATCGCCCCTTCACGGGCGCAGGCCGGGCGCATGCAGTCCTGGCCGCTGAACACGCCGCAGCGCACCGGCATCCACGACCTCGCGCCGGCGCCCGACGGCGGCGTGTGGTTCACCGCGCAGCGCAGCGGGCACCTGGGCTGGTTCGATCCGAAGACCGGCAAGACCGAGCTGATCGCGCTCGGCCCGGGCTCGTCGCCGCATGGCGTGATCCAGGGCCCCGACGGCGCGGCCTGGATCACCGACGGCGGCCAGCAGGCCATCGTGCGTGTGGCCTGGCCGCAGCGCGAGCTGCGCAAGTTCTCGCTGCCCGAAGGCACGCCCTACGCCAACCTCAACACCTGCGCCTTCGACGGCGACGGCGACCTGTGGTTCACCGGCCAGAGCGGCGTGGTCGGCAAGGTGGCCGTGAAGACCGGCGCGGTGACGGTCAAGGACTCGCCCCAGGGGCGCGGGCCCTACGGCATCTGCGCCACGCCCAAGGGCGAGGTCTGGTGGTGCTCGCTGGCCGGCTCGTACATCGCGCGCATCGACCGCCGCACCGGCGACTCGATCGTCGTGCAGCCACCGACGCCGCGCCAGGGCGCGCGCCGGGTGTGGAGCGACAGCCGGGGCCGGATCTGGGTCAGCGAGTGGAACTCGGGCAACCTGTCGCTGCACGACCCGGCCAACGGCAGCTGGCGGCAATGGAAGCTGCCCGGCGACAACCCGCGGGCCTACGCCGTCTACGTCGACGAGCGCGACATCGTCTGGGTCAGCGAGTGGAGCGGCAACGCGATGTTCGCCTTCGATCCGGTGCGCGAGCAATTCGAGCGTTATGCCTTGCCGCGCGAGAACGCCCACGTCCGCCAGATCCTCGGCCGCAAGGGCGAGGTCTGGCTGCCCGAGAGCGGGACCGAACATATCTCGGTGATTCGCACCGCCTGAGGCCGAACGCGAGCCGGCAAGCCTGCGGGCATGCCTCGCAGGCCGCCCATTGATTACCATCCGCGCTCGACACCAGGAAGCCTGCCACCCATGAAGACCCAGGTAGCGATCATCGGCGCCGGCCCGGCCGGACTGCTGCTCGGCCAGTTGCTGGCCAATTCGGGGATCGACAATGTCGTCCTCGAGCAGCGCAGCGCCGATTACGTGCTCGGCCGCATCCGGGCCGGCGTGCTCGAGCAGGTGACCGTGGACCTGCTCGGCGAGGCAGGGGTCGACGAGCGCATGTTGAGCGAGGGCTTGCGGCACGATGGCATCGAGCTGTGCTTCGACGACCGCCTGCACCGCATCGACCTCTACGCGCTGACCGGCAAGCGGGTGATGGTCTACGGCCAGACCGAGGTCACGCGCGACCTGATGGACGCCCGCGCGCAGTCCAAGCTGCCCACCGTCTACGAGGCCGACGACGTGAGCGTGCATGGCTTCGACGGCCACACGCCCAGCGTGCGCTACCGCAAGAACGGGCTCGACCACGAGCTGCGCTGCGACTTCATCGCCGGCTGCGACGGCTTCCACGGCGTGTGCCGGGCCAGCGTGCCGGCACAGGCCATCGCGCTGTACGAGAAGGTCTATCCCTTCGGCTGGCTGGGACTGCTGGCCGACGTGCCGCCGGTGAACCCGGAGCTGATCTACGTGAACCACGCCCGCGGCTTCGCGCTGTGCAGCCAGCGCAGCCGCACGCGCAGCCGCTACTACCTGCAGTGTTCGCTCGAGGACCGGGTGGAGCAGTGGTCGGATGCGGCATTCTGGGACGAGCTCGGCCGCCGCCTGCCCGCCGGCACGGCGGCCCGGCTGGCCACCGGTCCCTCGCTGGAGAAGAGCATCGCGCCGCTGCGCAGCTTCGTCGCCGAGCCGCTGCGCTTCGGGCGGCTGTTCCTCGCCGGCGACGCCGGCCACATCGTGCCGCCCACCGGCGCCAAGGGACTGAACCTGGCCGCCACCGATGTCGGTTATCTCTGGCAGGGCCTGACCGAGTTCTATCGCGGCAATCCGGCCGGCATCGACCACTACTCGGCGCGTGCTCTGGCCCGCATCTGGAAGGCCGAGCGCTTCTCGTGGTGGATGACCTCGCTGATGCACCGCTTCGACGATGCCGGAGGCTTCGGCCAGAAGATCCAGGCCGCCGAGCTGAACTACCTGTTCGGCTCGCAGGCCGCGATGACCGCCCTGGCCGAGAACTACGTCGGCCTGCCGATGGTCTGAACGCCCCTGGGCCGGGCGGCGGCCAAGCCCGCCGGACGTACCATGCGGCCGATCCGCCACCGACCCTGCCGCTGTCCATGCCCGAATCCTCCCGCATCCCCGGCCGCCGCCTGCTGCATTCGCCCGGCCCGACGCCGGTGCCCGACGAGGTGCTGGCCGCGATGTGCCGCCAGCCGATGGACCTCGCCGACCCCCGCGTGTCGGCCAACATCGCCGCCTGCGAAGCGGGCTTGCGGCGCCTGCTGCACACCGACGCCGCCGACGTGTACTTCTACGCCGCCAACGGCCACGGCGCCTGGGAGGCGGTGGTCGAGAACCTGGTGCCGCCGGGCGGCGCCGTGCTGATCCCGGGCACCGGACACTTCTCCGAGTCGTGGGCGGTGCAGACCGAGGGGCTGGGCCGGCGCGTGCTGCGCACGCCCTGGCACGAAGGCTTGCCGATCGACGTCGAGGCGGTCGCGCAGGCGCTGCGCGAAGACCGCGAACGGGCCATCGTCGCGGTCTTCGTGGTCCACACCGACACCGCCAGCAGCGTCACCACCGACTTGGCCACGCTGCGTGCGGCGATCGATGCCACCGGCCACCCCGCGCTGTTCGTCGTCGATGTCGTGGCCTCGCTGGGCGCCACGCCGTTCGCGATGGACACCTTGCGCGCCAACGTCGTGGTGGGGGCCTCGCAGAAGGGCCTGATGTGCCCACCGGGGCTGGGCATCGTGGCGGTCGATGCCGCCGGGGCGGCGGTGGCCGCGCGCAACCCGGCGCCGCGCTTCTACTGGGACTGGCGCCTGCGCAAGAGCGAGCTGTCCTACCGCAAGTTCTGCGGTACCGCGCCGCAGAACCTGATGATGGGCCTGGAAGCGGCCCTCGGGCTGATCTTCGACGAGGGCGAGCCCCAGGTCCACGCGCGCCACCGGCTGCTCGCGCGGACCGTGCAGGCCGCCGTCGAGGGCTGGCGCAGCGGCGGCACGCTGGACTTCTTCGTCCGCACGCCGGCTTGCCGGTCGGTGTCGGTGACGACCATCGCGGTCGCGCCGGGCATCGACGTCGAAGCGTTGCGCGGCTGCGCGCGCGAGCGCTTCCAGGTCGCGGTGGCGGGCGGCCTGGGGCCGCTGGCCGGGCGGGCATTCCGCATCGGCCACCTCGGTGACCAGAACCCGGCCCAGATCATCGGCGCGCTCGGCGGCGTGCAGGCGGCGTTGCAGGTGCTCGGCATCGCCCACGGCGACGGCCTGAAGCGCGCCGTCGACTGCCTGGCCGGCGGCGCCGATTGACGCGCGAGGGCGGCCTCGCCGTCGCCACCGATCCACCCCCTCACCGGAGCCCACCCATGATCCTCGAAATCGCCGACATCCGGATCGCCCCCGGCAAGCAAGTCGAGTTCGAAGCCGCCCTGCAGCGCGGCGTGGCCACCGTCGTCAGCCAGGCCCAGGGGATGAAGGGCTGGAAGGTCAACCGCGGCATCGAGAACCCGCAGCGCTACATCCTGCAGATCTTCTGGGACACGCTCGAGGACCATACGGTGCGCTTTCGCCAGGGGCCTTTGTTCGGGCAGTGGCGCGCGATCGTCGGCCCGTTCTTCGTGCAGCCGCCGGTGGTCGAGCACTTCGAGCTGGTCGACAAGATCGGCTGAGCGCCCATGCACGCCGCGCTGGCCCTGGCCGAAGCCGCCTTCGACAGCGGCGCCTTCCAGCGCGACCTGGCGCGCCGCGTCGCCCACCGCACCGAGAGCCAGAACCCGGCACGCGCCGCCGAATTGCGCACCTACCTCGACGACGAGATCGCGCCCACCCTGCGCGCCCTGGGCTTCACCACCTCGACGCACGACAACCCGGTGGCCGGTGCGCCACCGCTGCTGAGCGCCGAGCGCTTCGAGGACGCGGTCCTGCCCACGGTGCTGTTCTATGGCCATGGCGACGTGGTGCGCGGCCTCGACGGCCAGTGGGCGCAGGGCCGCGATCCCTGGACCCTGAGCGTCGACGGCGAGCGCTGGGTCGGCCGCGGCAGCGCCGACAACAAGGCCCAGCATGGCATCCTGCTGGCCGCGCTGGACTGCGTGCTCGCGGCCAGGCGCGGACGGCTGGGCTTCAACGCCAAGTGGCTGCTGGAGATGGGCGAGGAATCGGGCTCGCCGGGCCTGGCCGAGTTCTGTGCAGACCATCGCGACATGCTGGCGGCCGACGCGCTGATCGCCAGCGACGGGCCGCGGCTGCACGCCGACCGGCCGACGGTGTTCCTCGGCAGCCGCGGGGTGGCGAACTTCGAACTCTCGCTGCGCGAGCGCGAGGGCGGCCACCACTCGGGCAACTGGGGCGGCCTGCTCCGCAATCCCGGCACCGTGCTGGCCAACGCGATCGCCTGTCTGGTCGATGGCCGCGGCAGCGTGCGGGTGCAGGGCCTGCGCCCGCCGCCGCTGCCCGGTGCGGTGCGTCGAGCGCTGGCCGATGTCGACCCTGGCGGCGACCCGGGCGACCCGGCCATCGACCCGGCCTGGGGCGAGCCCGGGCTGACGCCGGCCGAGCGCGTGTTCGGCTGGAACACGCTCGAGGTCCTGGCGCTGGGCTGCGGCAACGTCGACGCGCCGGTCAACGCGATCCCGCCGGCGGCGCGGGCCGTGCTGCAGCTGCGCTACGTGGTCGGCACCGACGCCGGGCGCATCCGCGAGCATGTGCAGGCGCAACTGGCCCGCCATGGGTTCGACAGGATCGAGGTCAGCGTTCCGGTGTGCATGGCTGCCACCCGGCTCGATCCGGACAACGCCTGGGTCCGGCTGGCGCTGGCGGCGATCGAAGCCGTCACCGGTCGCAAGCCGGTGCTGCTGCCCAACCTGGGCGGCTCGTTGCCCAACGATGTCTTTGCCGAGATCCTGGGCCTGCCCACGGTGTGGGTTCCACATTCCTACCCGGCGTGCTCGCAGCATGCCCCTGACGAGCATGTGCTGGCGCCGCTGATGCGCGAGGGCCTGGTGATGACCACGGCACTGCTGTGGGACGTCGGCGAGCACGCGAGCAGTCTTCCGCGTCGTGCAAAGTAAGCGCTGGCCGACGTCCCGTTGGGCACCCACGGCTGTCTTGACATAGCGCAGTGCGGTAATCTGACACGCACCTCGTCCCGCGCTCGCCGCGTGGTCCTCGCGCGGATCGCCTTTGGCTCAGGTCTGGCCTGAGCGACCCGATATTGACCGACAAGCCCTGCCCGCCCTGTCATGATCCCGTCCCCACGAGCTCCAGGATCTGCCGCGCCCGACGCACGGCAGTTCAAGCTCACGCGGTTTTTCTCGATCACCAGCCTGATCGGCATCGTGGTCGTGACGGTGGCGCTGATCGGCATCTACCGCGAGCTCACGGTGCGCACGCTGGTCGAGCACGAGAGCCGGGCCAACGCCGACATCACCCGTGCCTTTGCCAACAGCGTCTGGGACAGATACCGGGGTTTCGTGCTCGGCCCGCCCGGGCGCACGCGGGAGGATCTGCTGGCCGATCCCAGCCTGGCGCAGCTGCGCACCGATCTGCTGGCCAAGATCGGCGGCCTGGAGATCGCCAAGGTCAAGATCTACAACCTCGATGGCCTGACGGTGTTCTCCACCGACGACAAGCAGATCGGCGAGGACAAGAGCGACAACCCCGGCTTTCGCGAGGCCCGCGCGGGCAAGGTGTCGAGCCTGTTCGTCTTTCGGGAGAAGTTCGACGCCTTCGAAGGCACGCTGTCGAGCCGCAACCTGGTGGCCTCCTACATCCCGGTGGTGGCCAAGGCGGACGGTCGGGTCGAA
>Ga0209797_10000912_pt1 | contig 14892 bp, 10 predicted proteins | sample DOMMetBare3Fresh_2_FD_187472 | JGI IMG/M metagenome (GOLD analysis project Ga0209797, IMG submission 187472) | Wetland sediment microbial communities from St. Louis River estuary, USA, under dissolved organic matter induced mercury methylation -... | ecosystem: Environmental > Aquatic >... | reverse complement strand
CCCTACCAGGCGGCCTCCGACAGCGCCAGGGCGGCGCTGGCCAAAGCGCAGGCCAACCTGATGCAGGCCAGCGCCCAGGCCACGCGCTACAAGCCCCTGCGCGACGCCAATGCGATCAGCCAGCAGGATTACGTCAATGCGCAGGCCGCGCAGGCCCAGGCCGAGGCCGATGTCGCCGCGGCCAGCGCCGCGCTGCGCACGGCACAACTGAACCTCGGCTACGCCACCGTGACCGCGCCGATCTCCGGCCGCATCGGCCGCGCACTGGTGACCGAGGGTGCGCTGGTCACGCAGGCCGAGGCCACGCAGCTGGCGCTGATCCAGCAGATCGACCCCGCCTACGTCAACGTGACCCAGGCCGTCGCCGACGTGGCGCGGCTGCGCCAGCAGGCCACGCCCGACGGCCGCGCGCTGGCCGATTCGGCGCCGGTGCGCATCGTGCTGGACGACGGCAGCGAGCTGCCGCAGCGCGGCAGGCTGCTGTTTTCCGACCTGTCGGTGGACCCGACCTCGGCCCAGGTCACGCTGCGCACCGAGGTGGCCAACCCGCAGGCGCGGCTGCTGCCCGGCATGTACGTGCGCACGCGGCTCGTGCAGGGCCAGATCGCCGGCGCGGTGCTGCTGCCGCAGCAGGCCGTCACGCGCGGGCCGCAGGGCGATTCGGTGCTCGTCGTCGGGCCGGGGGGCGCGCCCGCGCCGCGCCCGGTGCGCATCGGCGGGGCGACCGGGTCGCATTGGATCGTCCTCGACGGCCTGAAGCCGGGCGAGCAGGTCATCGTCGAGGGCTTCCAGAAGATGCGCCCCGGCTCGCCGGTCAAGCCGGTGCCGTGGGCCGGGGCGGCGGCACCGGCCGCGGGCGCGGCCTCCGCCGCAGCACCGGCCTCCGCCGCCAGCCGCTGACATGGCCAAGTTCTTCATCGACCGGCCCGTCTTCGCGTGGGTGATCGCGCTGTTCGTGCTGGTGGGCGGCGTGGTGTCCATCCTGCAGCTGCCGGTCGCGCAGTACCCCACGGTCGCGCCGCCGGCCATCATCGTCACGGCGGCCTACCCCGGCGCGTCGGCCAAGGCGCTCGAGGACAGCGTGCTCGCCGTCATCGAGCAGGAGATGAACGGCTCGCCCGGCCTGATCTACATGGAATCGGTGAGCCAGGCCAACGGCAGCGGCACGCTGACGCTGACCTTCCAGCCCGGCACCAGCCCCGACCTGGCCCAGGTCGACGTGCAGAACCGCCTGGGCCGCGCCACCCCGCGCCTGCCGCAGGCCGTCACGCAGCAGGGCGTGCGCGTGGACAAGGCGCGCTCGAACTTCCTGCTCTTCACCATCCTGTCGTCGGACGATCCCAAGCTCGACCCGATCGCGCTGGGCGACTATGCCGCGCGCAACGTGCTGCCCGAGATCCAGCGCCTGCCCGGCGTGGGCCAGGCGCAGCTGTTCGGCACCGAGCGCGCGATGCGGATCTGGCTCGACCCGGCCAAGCTCGTCGGCTTCAACCTGTCGACCATCGACGTCACCAACGCGATCCGCGCGCAGAACGCGCAGGTCTCGTCGGGCACGATCGGCGACTTGCCCAACGTGCCCGGCCAGACCCTCTTCGCCACCGTGGTGGTCGAGGGCCAGCTGGCCAGCGTCGAGCAGTTCGGCGCCGTGGTGCTGCGCGCCAATGCCGACGGCTCGGCGGTGCGGCTGCGCGACGTCGCCCGCATCGAGCTCGGGGCGCAGAACTACGCCACGTCGGCGCGCCTGAACGGCCGGCCCTCGACCGGCATCGGCGTGCAGCTGTCGCCCAGCGGCAACGCGCTGGACACGGCGCGCGCCGTGCGCACGCGCATGGACGAGCTGCAGCGCTACTTCCCGAGCGGCGTGAAGTACAGCATCCCCTACGACACCTCGCGCTTCGTGCAGATCTCGATCGGCAAGGTGGTGGAGACGCTGCTCGAGGCGGTGGGGCTGGTCTTCCTGGTGATGTTCCTGTTCCTGCAGAGCTGGCGCTACACCGTGATCCCGACCATCGTGGTGCCGGTGGCGCTGCTGGGCACCTTCGGCGTGCTGCTGGCGCTGGGCTTCTCGATCAACGTGCTGACAATGTTCGGCATGGTGCTGGTGGTGGGCATCGTCGTCGACGACGCCATCGTCGTGGTCGAGAACGTCGAGCGCATCATGAGCCAGGAGGGCCTGCCGCCGCGCGAGGCCACGCGCAAGGCGATGGGGCAGATCTCCGGGGCGATCATCGGCGTGACCGTGGTGCTGATCTCGGTGTTCGTGCCGCTGGCCTTCTTCACCGGCGCGGTGGGCAACATCTACCGCCAGTTCTCGGCCGTGATGGCGGCGTCGATCGGCTTCTCGGCCTTCATGGCGCTGTCGCTCACGCCGGCGCTGTGCGCCACGCTGCTCAAACCCGTGCAGGCCGGCCACGCCCATGCCAAGACGGGCTTCTTCGGCGGCTTCAACCGCGGCTTCGCCGGCACCGCCAGACGCTACGAGGGCTTCCTCGCGCGGCTGCTCAAGCGCACCGGGCGCATGCTGGTCGTCTACGCGGCCATCGTCGGCGCGGTGGTGTGGATGGTGTCGCGCCTGCCGAGCTCGTTCCTGCCCAACGAGGACCAGGGCTACATCATCGTCAACGTGCAGCTGCCGCCCGGCGCCACGACCAATCGCAGCCTGCGGGTGATGGAGCAGGTGGAAGCCTTCATCCTCCAGCAGCCCGAGGTCAAGAGCATGGTCGGCGTGCTGGGCTTCAGCTTCTCGGGCCAGGGTCAGAACGCCGCGCTGGCCTTCGTCACGCTCAAGGACTGGGACGAGCGCAGCGGCCCCGGCCGGTCGGCGCAGGACGTGGCGCAGCGCAGCTTCGGCGCGCTGATGGGCATCAAGGACGCCTTCATCTTCCCCTTGAGTCCGCCGCCGATACCGGAGCTGGGCAGCGCCACCGGCTTCAACTTCAGACTGCAGGACCGGGGCAGCAACGGCCGCGAGGCGCTCATCGCCGCGCGCAACCAGCTGCTGGGCATGGCCGCACAGAGCAGGCTGCTGGCCGGCGTGCGGCCCGACGGGCTGGAAGACGCGCCGCAGCTGCAGCTCGACATCGACCGCGACAAGGCCAACGCGCTGGGCGTGGGCTTCGACGCCATCAACGCCGTGGTCTCGACGGCGCTTGGTTCGAGCTATGTCAACGACTTCCAGAGCCGGGGCCGCCTGCAGCGCGTGGTGGTGCAGGCCGACGCGCCCGCGCGCATGCAGGCCGAGGACCTGTTGCGCCTGAACGCGCAGAACGTGCGCGGGCAACTGGTGCCGCTGTCGGCCTTCGCCAGCACCCGCTGGATCGACGGCCCAATGCAGTCCGTCCGCTACAACGGCTATCCGACGATGCGCATCGCCGGTGATGCCGCGGCCGGTGTCAGCACCGGCGAGGCGATGGCCGAGATGGAGCGCCTGGCGGCACAGCTTCCTGCCGGCTTCGCCTTCGAGTGGACCGGCCAATCGCGCGAGGAGCGCCTGGCCGGCGCCACCGCCATCTACCTGTTCGGCTTCTCGCTGCTGGCGGTATTCCTGTGCCTGGCGGCCTTGTACGAGAGCTGGTCGATCCCGTTCGCCGTCGTCCTGGTGGTGCCGCTGGGCGTGCTCGGCGTGGTCCTCGGCACCGACCTGCGCGGCTACAGCAACGACGTCTACTTCAAGATCGGCCTCATCACGATCATCGGCCTGTCGGCCAAGAACGCGGTGCTGATCATCGAGTTCGCCAAGGACCTGCAGGCGCAGGGGCGCACTGCGGTGCAGGCGGTCCTCGAGGCGGCGCACCTGCGCTTCCGGCCGATCGTGATGACCTCGATGGCCTTCGTGCTCGGCGTGCTGCCGCTGGCCATCGCCAGCGGCGCAGGTTCGGCCAGCCAGCGCTCGATCGGTACCGGCGTGATGAGCGGCATGGTCAGTGCAGTGGCGCTGTCGGTGCTGTTCGTGCCGGTCTTCTTCGTCGTCGTCCGGCGCTGGTTCAAGGCCAGCGAGCGACAGCGCAAGCTGTATGCGCACGAGCCGTTCGAGGGCGGCGGTGCGGCTCCCGACAGCCAGTCGGCTCCGCACTGAACCGGTATCGAAGGGATGGCCGGGATGCACGCTTCGACGACGCTGAAGAACGCCACGACGGTGCTGGCGGCCGCGGTCCTTGCCGGGTGCATGCAATTGGCGCCCGATGTCGAGCGTGCGCCGGCGCCCGTGCCGGCGGCGTTTCCGAACGCTGCCGAGGGGACTCCGGGCGCTGCTGCCGCCGACCTGCCCTGGCAGGACTACTACACCGACCCGGCACTGCGCGACCTGATCGGGCGGGCGCTGAAGAACAACCGCGACCTGCGGATCGCGGTGCTCAACATCGACACCGTGCGCGGCCAACACCAACTGCGTCGCGCCGATGAACTGCCGACGGTCAACGCGGGCCTGAGCGCCAGCCGGCAACCCGGCAACAGCGGCAGCCTGGTCGGTGCCTACAGCGCCGGGCTCAGCGTCGCCGCCTACGAGCTCGACCTCTTCGGGCGCGTGCGCTCGCTGAGCGACGCCGCCGCCGCCCAGTTGCTGTCGACCCAGGAGGCGCGCAGGGCCGTTCAGATTTCGCTGGTGGCCTCGGTGGCGCAGCTGTACCTGGCGCTGGTGGCCGACGATGAACTGCTGGACCTGACACGGCGCACGCTGGACACGCGCAACGAGTCACTCGGGCTGACCCAGCTCAGACTCGACAACGGCGCGGCTTCCGAGCTGGATCTGAGCCTGGCGCGGACGCTGGTCGAGGCCGGGCGGCTCGCGCTGGCGCAGTTGCAGCGCCAGCGCGAGCTCGACCGCAATGCACTGGCGCTGCTGGTCGGCGAGGCCCTGCCCGAGTGGCCGTCGGGGCACGGCCGGTCCGATGCGATCGAGCTGGCCAATGTCCCGGCGGGCCTGCCATCGGAGGTGCTGCTGCGCCGGCCCGATGTGCGGCAGGCCGAACATCAGCTCGTCGCCGCCCAGGCCAACATCGGCGCCGCACGCGCCGCCTTCTGGCCCCGCATCACGCTCACTGCCAGCGCGGGCACGGCCAGCAGCCAGCTCTCGGCGCTGTTCAAGGACGGCGCCTGGGGCTTCGCGGCGCAGCTGCTGCAACCGATCTTCGACGCCGGCCGCAACAGCGCCAACCTGGCGGTGGCCGAGGCCCAGCGCGACATCGCGCTCGCCCAGTACGAGCGTGCCATCCAGGCCGCATTCCGGGACGTTGCCGACGCGCTGGCCGGCCGCGCCACGCTGGCCGAGCAGTTGCGGGCGGCGCAGGCGCAGGCGCAGGCCGAGGGCACGCGCTACCGCCTGTCGGAGCTGCGATTTCGGCACGGTGTGGCCAGCTCGCTCGAACTCCTGGACGCCCAGCGCTCGCTGTTCGCAGCGCAGCAGGCGGTCGTCCAGACCCGGCTGGCCTGGCTGCAGAACCGGGTCGCGGTCTACCGTGCCATGGGCGGTGGCGATCCCGGGACGCTGCCTCGGTAGGCCCGCGGGGTCGGCGCTCCTGCTCGCGGCGGCGCCGGGTCCAACCTGGCGCATCGGAAGCTGGCGCGCCCAGCGCGCGTGAGTTGAGCCTGCCGCGCCGGGCGATTGACCGCCTGAATGGGTCAGATTCCGACAATCAATTCGACGAATGTCGGCAAATCTGACCCAATACCCGCAAACGAGCGCCCATGCGACGCGCATGGACATCATGGAGATAGGCTTGGACGATCCGTTCGAGGGCCCCATCGACGCATGGCCAGTCGGCGCCGCCGCGCCGGCCGATCGGGGCGCGGGCGCGCTCGTCGGCCGCGCGCGCCCACCTCGTGCTTTCCGCCATCGACGCGCGATTCCTGCGCGTCGAGAATGCGCCGCGCAGTCCGCCGCGCAGTCCGCCGCACAGTCGCGTCGGCGATCGCGAGCCGCCATTTCGCACCGAAGAAGAGTCGGCAGCAGCCGCCCGCCATCCCTGCCACCCACCGACCTCGTTGGAGACCTCCCATGACTGTTCGCTCTCTCGCCACGCGCCTGGTACCGGTTGCCGTGCTGGCCTTCACCGCTGGTCTCGGCCAGGCCCAGGACAAGCCCGTCGAACTGCGCTTCGCGCATTGGCTGCCGGCGCAGCATTCGCTGGCCAAGACCGGCTTCGAGCCCTGGGCCAAGGCGGTCGAGGCGGCCTCGGGCGGATCGATCAAGGTCACCATGTACCCCGCGCAGCAACTGGGCAAGGCCCCCGACCATTACGACATGGCGCGCGACGGCATCGCCGACATGGCCTGGGTCTCGCCGGGCTACCAGGCGGGGCGCTTCCCGATCTTCGCCGCCAGCGAGCTGCCGTTCATGGCCACCAACCCGAGCGGCGGCTCAGCCGCCCTCGACGCCTGGTACCGCAAGTACGTCGAGCGCGAGATGAAGGACGTCAAGCTGTGCTTCGCGCACATCCACAACGGCACGCTGCACAGCAAGAAGCCGATCACCGAGCCCGGTCAGATCGCCGGCATGAAGATCCGGTCCGCCAACGGCACCGTGGCGCAGATGGTCACGTTGCTCGGCGGCACCAACGTGCAGGTCTCGGCACCCGAGGCGCGCGATGCGCTCGAAAAGGGCGTCGCCGATGCCATCACATTCCCCTGGGATTCGACGATCAGCTTTGGCATCGACAAGGTCGCCAAGTACCACATCGACTTCAAGCTCTATTCGGCCAGCTTCGTCTGGCTGATGAACCGCGGCTGGTATGACAAGCTCTCGGCCGGCCAGAAGAAGGTGATGGACGACAACTGCAACAACGCCGCGGCGGCCAAGTACGGTGCCGCCTGGGGTGACTTCGAGGACGGCGGCGAGGCCAAGATGGAGAAGATGGGCGGCCACACCATCACCAAGCTCACGCCGGCGCAGCTCGCCTCCTGGCGCAAGGCGGTCGAGCCGATGACGGCGGCCTGGATCGCGGCGGCCGACAAGGCGGGCGTCAACGGCAAGCAGGCGCTCGACGAGCTCAAGGCCGAGCTGAAGTCGCGCAACGCCGCGTACTGAGGCCGCGCACATGACAGCACCTGCGTGCTGTCATGTGGCTGCCGAAGGGCTCGCCGCATGCTTGCGGCGAGACACTGACGAGACCGCACGGATCGACGCAGCCCGAGCTTGGTCGGCCACTTAGCCCGGGATCCCGGATGAAACGACTGCTCACCCTCACCGAATACACCGCCGCGGCCTTCCTGCTCGCGATTGCCCTGCTCACCTTCGGCAACGTCGTCGCCCGCGACGTGCTCCAGTCCCAGATCCCGGACTGGTTCGACCTGTCCAAGCAACTGCAGGGGATCGCGGTGTTCTGGGGCATCGCGATCGCCACCTACCGCGGCAGCCACATCTGCGTCGACATCACCTGGGAGCGTGCCAACGCGGTCTGGCGACGCTGGATCGACATCGTCGCCACCACCTGCGTACTGGCGTTCCTGCTGCCGCTGGCCTGGATGGTGTGGGTCAAGCTCGGCTCCACCGGCACCCAGACCACCAGCGACCTGCGCATCCCGCTGGTCGTGTTCTTCGCCGTCTCGGCCGCCGGCGTGACCGCCAGCGCGCTGCTCGCGCTGGCGCGCCTGATCAAGCTGGTGCGACGCTCGCCGTTGGCCGAGCCCGAGGTGGTCCATGGATAGAGGACTGGTCGCGGCGCTGGGCTTCGCGCTGATGTTCGTGCTGATGGCGCTGAGGGTGCCGATCGGCATCTCGATGGGCATCTCGGGCGTGGTCGGCTTCGGCATGATTGCCGGCTTCGCGCCGGCGCTGAACCTGCTGGCCAACGTGCCGATCTCAGTGGTCACCGACTACAACCTGTCGGTGATCCCGATGTTCATCCTGATGGGCGCGCTGTGCTCGACGGCGGGCATGAGCACCGAGCTGTTCAGCGGCGGCATCGCCTGGTTCGGGCACCGCAAAGGTGGCCTCGCGCTGGCAGCGATTGCCGCCTGTGGGGGCTTCGCGGCGATCAACGGCTCGTCGGTGGCCACCGCGGCGACGATGAGCCAGGTCGCACTGCCCGAGATGCGCAAGGCCGGTTACGACGCCGGCCTGTCGGCCGGCCTGATCGCTGCCGGCGGCACCCTGGGCATCATGATCCCGCCCTCGGTGATCTTCGTGCTCTACGGCATCATGACCGAGACGGACATCACCAAGCTGTTCTTCGCCGGCGTGGCGCCGGGGCTGATGGCGATCGCGTTCTACTCGCTGGTGGTGATGTTCATCGCCCACCGCCACCCGGCCGCGATGCCTGCCGGCAGGCCCCACAGCTGGGGCGAACGACTGGCCAGCCTGCGCGACCTGTGGTCGACGATGCTGCTGTTCCTGATCGTCCTCGGCGGCATGTATGCGGGCTGGTTCACCGTTACGGAGGCCGCCGGCGTCGGCGCCGCCGGTGCCTTGCTGATCGGCCTGGCGCGTCGCAAGCTCGATATCGCGCAGCTCAAGCATGCGCTGGTCGATTCGCTGCGGGTGTCGTCGGCGATCATGCTGATCGTCGTCGGCGCGTACCTGTTCGGCTACTTCCTGACCATCACGCAATTCACGCAGAAGGCCGTCGACGTGTTGGTGCACCTGCCGATCGGCGCCTACGGCGTGCTGGCGCTGGTGATGGTGGGCTACCTGATCCTGGGCGCGGTGATGGACGAGCTGGCGATGATCCTGCTGACGGTGCCGATCGTCTTCCCGGCGATGATGCAGCTGGGCTTCGACCCGGTGTGGTTCGGCGTCATCATCGTGATGGCGGTGACCTTCGGCATGATCTGCCCGCCGGTGGGCATGAACGTCTTCGTCATCAACTCGATCGCGCGCGACATCTCGCTCACCCGCATCTACAAGGGCACCATGCCCTTCATCGCCGTGGACGTGGTGCGCCTGGTGTTGCTGTGCGCGTTTCCGGCGATCAGCTTGTGGTTGCCGGGGAAGTTGGGGTGAGTGGCTGCCGGGTTGCCAGGACGCCGTCGACCTCGTCGCGGCAAGACAGGACACCGGTGTGCGCGGTCACGCCATGCGGCGCCTCGGCTCTGCCTATTTCGACGGTTCGTTGGCCGCGCTTGCCTTGGCGGCCGATGCCTTCGCAGCCGGCTTTGCAGCAGCCTTGGGCGCCGGCTTGGCCGCAGCCGCTGGTTTGGCCGCCACGGCGGCAGCAGCAGCCGGCGCAGTCGTGCTGGTGGTGGCGGCCGTCGGCTGAACGGCTTCCTTGGGCACCGAGGTCGAACCGCCGTCGACGCTCAGTCGTCCACCGGTCCCCAGCCCGCCCTTGACGGTCTGCGCCTTGTAGTTGCGCAGCGCTTTGACCATCTGGTTGTACGAGTCGGCGAAGGCAGTGACGATCACCTTGCCTTGCGGCGTGCTCGAGTAGCCGCCGGCGCCGACGCCGGTGAGCCCGCCAAACGCGCCGCCGAAGAGGCTGAAGTCCATGTTCTTCGCTGTACCTTCGGCGGCCGAGACCTGCACGCCTGAACGGTTGTCGACAAGCAGCAACGTCGTCGAGGCCTCGTTGGTGCTGAGGCCACCGGCCAAAGCGCCCAAGCCTCCGAGGGCACGCGTGGCCAGGCCGGCCGCCGCGCCACCGGTCTTAGCGGAGAACTGGATCGACGGGCTCATCGTGTAATCGGCCGACACCATCTGGCCCTTGCCGAAGTTGCTGCCGGTGCGTGACTCGCCGCTTTGTTGCAGTGCACGCTCCTGCATCATGTTGTTCATTGCCCCGCCGCGCTCGACGATGACGAAGCAGTTGCTCTGCTGAATCATCAGCCGCAGCACCGGGATCGTCGAACCCAGCTGATGGCTGCGCAATTGCATGTACCAGGGCGCATTGACGTCTTCCTGCAGCGCCAGCGTGCCCAACGTCTCACCACACTTCTCGAGCTGGCTGTTGTTGCTCTGCGCCGTTGCGCCGCCAGCCGCGCCCGAGACCGTTCCCTTGTTCTCGCCCATCGTCGGTGCGGTGGCCAGGCAGCCTCCGAGCGACAGCGACAACACCGCCAGGCCCAGGAATACACCCGACCCTGAGTGACGACCCCAAGAAGACAATTCCCGGCGGGCGGTGTACAAGGACATTGCAGTTCCTCGGTGGATTGGGTCGGCGCCCACCCCGAGCACCGATGAGCGGTCGAGTTTACGTCTGCTCACCTATCGAATGGTGCGCAATCTGCCCACTTGGGTGGGCGGCGGTGACGATTTCGTCGAAACAGCCATGCGCTCAGCCGTGGCGCGGCGGCTCGGTCTCGCCACTTGCCGCGCCGTTGCGCTCGCGCTCGATCATCCTCAGCATCGTGGCCAGCGTGATCGAGTTCATCGTCGCCTTGGCGATCTCGTCGATCTCGGCCTGCACGGCGGCCAGGGCACGGCCGGCAGGCGTGCGTTCCGGGGCGCGGGCCTCGATGGCGGTGAACTCCTCGAAGTGCGCGATCACGTCGGCCAGCGTGAGGCGGCGCGCATTGGCCGCGAAGCGGTAGCCGCCGCCGACGCCGCGCACCGATTGCACGATGCCGGCGCGGGCCAACTCGGCCAGGACCTTGGCCAGGTGGTGGGGCGAAACTTCGTACTTGTTGGCGATCTCGGCGGCCGAAATGTGGCGCGTCGGGTCGGCGGCGAACTCGAGCACGCTGTACAGCGCCAAACGGGTATTCTGTTGCAACTTCATCGTCGACGGTCCCAGGTTTCGGCGCCCGGCCTTCAGTGCTCGAGGCTCATCTCGAGCGGTATGAAGGGCCCGGTGGTCATGCCCTGGCTGCGGAAGAACGACAGGATGAGCGTGTTCTCGCGCGCCAGGATCGTGCGCACCTTGCGCGTGCCGGCCTTGCGGAACACCGCGCACATTGCCTGCAGCAGCCGGGTGCCGGTGCCGGCCAGCCGGGCATCGGGCTGCACGTTGACCGCGAACACCCAGCCGCAGGGCGGCGAGCCGAATTCCCAGTCGCGCACCTCGCCGATGATGTAGCCCACCACCGTGCTGCCGTCGAGCGCGACCAGGAACTTGCGCTCGGCGCCGTTGGTGTCGCCGTAGCGACGGAACAGCGAGCGCCAGTAATCGCGCTTTTCGATGCCGGTGGCCTGCGCGTCGAGTTCGATCACCGCGTCGAGGTCGCCGCGCCGCGCCTCGCGGATGGTGGCGAGCACTCGCCCGGGCTCGGCGGCCGCCGGCAATGCGGGCGCTGGGGCCCGACGCGCACCGCGGCGGGCGACAGGGTGGGTGGTGCCGGCGGGCCTGAGCTTGGTGTTCATTGACTCATCGCAAACAATTATCGCATCCGACTGCAAGAATAGCTCAAATCGACCGTCGGTGGCCAGGCCCCTGCAAGGATGATGACCCCGGGGCCGTGCGGGGCAGTGGCCCGCGCCGGGCCGGCGCTGCTAACCTCCCGGGGCCGCCCGAGCCGGCGGCCGAAACCCCCGGAAAACCCTAACGGAGAATGCGATGAAGGCCTCGCTTGCAACCGGACTGCAGTCCACCCACAAGCTGACCGTGGACCGCGAGCGGACGATCGATTTCATGGGCGAGGCCGCGCGCGTCTACGCCACGCCGATGATGGTGCGCGACATCGAGATGACCTGCCGCAACCTGTTGCTCGAACACCTCGATGCCGGCGAGGATTCGGTCGGCACGCGGGTCGAGGTCGACCACATCGGCGCCACGCTGCTGGGCATGGCGGTGGAGATCACGGTGCGCATCGCCGAGCTCAATGGCCGCGCGGTGACCTTCGAAGTCGAGGGCCGCGACAGCGTCGAGCCGATCTGCCGCGGCAAGCATTCGCGCTTCATCGTCGACGTCGCCAAGACCGCGCAGCGCCTGGCGGCCAAGAAGCAGAAGGCGGGACTCGCGTGATCACCGACGCAGCGCCCGGCCGGCGCGGAGTGCGGCCGTGAACGCACCGGCTGCGGCCGGCGCCGGCACCGGCACGCACAAGGTCGCGACCTACTGCTACCAGTGCGTCGCCGGCCCCGACCTGCTCACCGTCAAGGTGGTCGACGGCGTGGCCACCGAGGTCGAACCCAACTTCGGCGCCTGCAACGTCCATCCGGGCGGCGGCAAGGTCTGCGTCAAGGCCTATGGACTGGTGCAGAAGACCTACAACCCGAACCGCGTGCTCGCGCCGATGAAGCGCACGAACACGTTGAAGGGACGGCATGAGGACCCGGGCTTCGTCGAGATCAGCTGGGACGAGGCGATGTCGACGATTGCCGAGCGGCTCAACCGGCTGCGCGCGGAAGGGCTGACCGATGCGTCGGGCTACCCCCGCCTGGCGGCGAGCTTCGGCGGCGGCGGCACGCCGCAGTTCTACATGGGCACATTCCCGGCCTTCCTCGCGGCCTGGGGTCCGGTCGACATGGGCTTCGGCTCCGGACAGGGTGTCAAGTGCTACCACTCCGAGCACCTCTACGGCGAACTCTGGCACCGCGCCTTCATCGTCGCCGCCGACACCCCGAGCTGCAATTACCTGATCTCCTGCGGCAACAACATCGAGGCCGCTGGCGGCGTGGTCGGCGTCTGGCGCCATTCACAGGCGCGGGTGCGCGGCATGAAGCGGGTGCAGGTCGAGCCGCACCTGTCGGTCACCGGCGCGTGCTCGGCGCAGTGGGTACCGATCAAGCCCAAGACCGACGCCGCCTTCCTCTACGCGCTGATCCACGTCATGCTTCACGAGACGGCACGCGACAAGCTCGACCTGCCGCACCTGGCGCGCCACACCAGCTCGCCCTACCTCGTCGGCGCGCATGGCTACTACCTGCGCGACCGCGCCACGAGGAAGCCGCTGGTCTGGGACGAGGCCGCAGCGCGCGCCTGCCCGCACGATGCGCCCGGCATCCGCGAGGCGCTGTCGGCGAAAGTCGAGGTCGATGCGGTCGAGATCGGTGCCGATGGCGACGTGCTCGGCGACGGCCTGCTGGCCGGCGAGACCGCGTTCGACAAGCTGGTCGCTCACATGGCGCCTTACTCTCCCGAATGGGCGGCGACGATCTGCGACGTGCCGGCGGCGACGATGCGCAGGATCGCCAACGAGTACGTCGACCACGCCTGCGTCGGCCAGACGGTCGAGGTCAACGGCAAGACCCTGCCTTTCCGGCCGGTCGCGGTGACGCTGGGCAAGACCGTCAACAACGGCTGGGGCGGCTTCGAATGCTGCTGGGCGCGCACGCTGCTGGCCACGCTGGTGGGTGCGCTCGAGGTTCCCGGCGGCACCATCGGCACCACCGTGCGCCTGGTGCGGCCGATGGCGCAGCGGCTCGAGAGCGTCAAGGCCGGCCCCGACGGGCTGCTGGACTACCCGTTCAACCCCACCTCCAAGGAGCATTGGTCGGCCAATCCGAACATCCGCAACGCCTACCGGACGATGGTGCCCTTGGTGGGCAACAATGCCTGGGCGCAGGCGCTGGGGCCGACGCACTTCTCGTGGATGTTCCTCGACGCCACGCCCAAGGGGCTGCCCAAGGTCAATCCGCCGGACGTCTGGTTCGTCTACCGCACCAACCCCGCGATCTCGTTCTGGGACACCAAGGGCATCGGGGAGAAGCTGGCCCGATTCCCCTTCGTGGTCGCCTTCGCCTACACCAAGGACGAAAGCAACCACTACGCCGACATCCTGCTGCCCGACGCCACCGACCTCGAAAGCCTGCAGCTGCTGCGCCTGGCCGCCACCAAGTACCAGGAGCAGTTCTGGGAGCACGAAGGCTTCGCGCTGCGCCAGCCGGCGGTCGCGCCCCGTGGCCAGGCGCGCGACTTCACCGACATCGTCACCGAGCTCGCGCAGCGCTGTGGCATCCTCGAGAAGTACAACGCGGCGATCAACCGCGGCACCTGCGGTGTCGCGCTCAAGGGCGAATTCGGCGACTTCTCGCTCGACCTCACACGCGCGCACAGCCGCGACGAGATCTGGGACGCGGCGTGCAAGGCCGCCAGCGTCGAGCTGACCGAGGGCGCCGAGGTGCTGGGCCTGGACTGGTGGAAGGCCAACGGTCTCAAGACCCGGCCGTTCCCGCGCGACGAGTGGTACCTGTACCCGACCATGGTCGAGCGCGGCCTGCGCTTCGAGATGCCCTACCAGGAGCGGCTCAAGCGCGTCGGCGAGGAGCTCGGCCGCCGCCTGCACGAGTCCGACATGAACTGGTGGGACAAGCAGCTCAAGGAGTACCAGGCGCTGCCACCTTGGAAGGACTTCCCCGGCCTGTGGGAGACCAGCGTGGTGACCCACGGCGGGCGCGTCGAGGACTACCCGTTCTGGCTCATCACCGCGCGCAGCATGCAGTACGCCTGGGGCGGCAACGTCGGCATGCAGATGATCAAGGAGGTGGCCGACAACGTCGCCGGCCACCGTGGCGTGATCATCAACACCAAGGCCGCCGAGCGGCTGGGCATCGCCGACGGCGACGCGATCGAGATCGCCACGCCGCAGAACAAGGTCAGCGGCATCGCCGTGCTGCGCCAGGGCATCCGTCCCGACACCCTGCTGCTCATCGGCCAGTTCGACCACTGGGCGACGCCGCTGGCCAAGGGCTTCAACATGCCGAGCATGAACTCGCTGGTGTCGATGTCGATGGACCTCACCGACGCCACCGGTTCGGGCTCCGACATCGTGCGGGTGAAGATCGGCAAGGCCTTCGAGGGAGCGCGAGCGGCGGGCCGAGCGCCGGGCCGCCCCAAGCCGGCCCGCGTCCCCTCGGGGGACCGTTCGACGTACTCGTCGGACGAGGGGCAGCAATGACCCGCTGGGCGATGGTCGCCGACCTGCGGCGCTGCGTCGGCTGCCAGACCTGCACCGCCTCGTGCAAGCACGCCAACGCCACCCCGCCCGACGTGCAGTGGCGCCGGGTGATCGACATGGAGTTCGGCGAGTACCCCGACGTGCAGCGTGCCTTCGTGCCGGTGGGCTGCCAGCATTGCGACGAGC
>Ga0209797_10000911_pt1 | contig 14894 bp, 13 predicted proteins | sample DOMMetBare3Fresh_2_FD_187472 | JGI IMG/M metagenome (GOLD analysis project Ga0209797, IMG submission 187472) | Wetland sediment microbial communities from St. Louis River estuary, USA, under dissolved organic matter induced mercury methylation -... | ecosystem: Environmental > Aquatic >... | reverse complement strand
TGGCAATGACACGCGCCAAGGACCAGCTGTGCCTGATTTCCCCGCTGCGCTTCCCGGTTACCAGCAAGGCGCCGCAGAGTGACGCGCATGTCTATGGCGGCCGCAGTCGCTTCATCACCGACAAGGTCCTGAAGACACTGGAAGCAATCACCTTCCATGGCAGTCACGGCGGTGAAGGCGATCTCACCAGTCTGTCCGGCGACAAGCTCGATATCAGCAGCAAGCTCAAACAGCTTTGGTAGCGTTACTGGCCGGCTGCGCCTCGCGCTCGAGCAGCGCACGCTTGCGGGTCAGGCCCCAGCGATAGCCGGCGAGCTTGCCGTCGGCCCGCAGCACGCGATGGCAGGGCACCAGTACCGCAACGCGATTGCGCGCGCAGGCCGATGCGACTGCTCGAATCGCCCGTGGTTCATGCAGCGTTTCCGCGACCGCGCGATACGAACGCGTTTGCCCGACCGCAATGCGTTGCAACGCGCCCCAGACACGAATCTGAAAGGCCGTGCCGCGCAGGTCGAGCGGTATGCGCGACAGCGGTGCGCCATGGCCGATGGTTGCCAGCAGCGCCGCCATCCACGCGTGCAGCCGCGAACCGGGCTCGGACTTGCCGGCATCCCGCAGCGCGGCCCGCGGGAACTCCGTAGCTAACAACTGGCACAGGCTCGCCTGGCTGTCGCCGAATTGCGCGAAGCAGACTCCCTTGCGGGTCGCGGCAATCATCAGCCAGCCGAGCGCCGAGCGCTGCGCGAGATATTCGATGTCTTCGCCCTGCGCGCCGCGGCGAAACTGCGTTGGCGTCATGCCGAGCGCGCGCTGCGCCGCACGGTAGCCATCGCTCAGCGAGGCGAAGCCGGCATCGAGCAGCGCCCGGCCGATTTCGCTGCGGCCACGCAATAATTGCCTGAGACGGCCGAGGCGCGCTGCCTGCTGAAATTCCCGAGGCGAAACCCCCAGGGCCTGCTTGAAGCGCCGCTGGAAGTGTGCCGGCGACATATGCGCACGCCGCGCCAGGGCGGCAAGGCCGGCCACGCTATCCGGCTCTGCTAACAGAAATTGCGCGACTGCGAAGACCGGCCGGTCGATCGCGTTGCCAGGGGCGTCCGGCCGGCAGCGCTTGCAGGCCCTGAAGCCGGCGGCCTCGGCGGCGCTGGCATTGGCAAAGAAGCGCAGATTTTCCGGCCTGGGCGTGCGCGAGCGGCAGGGCGGCCGGCAATACACGCCGGTGGTAATGACTCCGTAGAAAAAACGCCCGTCCATCGCCGGATCGCGCGCCATCACCGCAGCCCGCATGCGCGTGTCTGTTAGCTTCATGGGACTATTCTAGGTTGAGAGAACAGGCTGCGCCTCGCGATTCTTGTGCAGTAATTACCGCCAGCCTGTTGCCTTCAGACCACGATCAGCGGCTCGTCCATGTCGGCCAGCGGCCGGGCGCCGTCGGCGGTGATTTCGACCAGGTCTTCCAGGTGACAGGCGCCGAAACCCACGTCGAGGTGCGGGAAATCCACGGTCAGGGTCATGCCCTGCTCCAGCACGATGTCGTCCTTGAGCTCGAACGGACTGTCGTCACGAAACGGCTCGTCGGTGTGCTGCAGGCCGACGCTGTGCGGATTGGCGACGGTGAGATAGCGGTAACCGGCCCTGGCGATCGCGTCGAGACCGGCCTGGCGGATCTCCGAGTACTTGCGCCCGGGCCGCAAGGCCTCGAAAGACGCCTGCCAGCCGATGCGCAGGGCCTCAACGCGCCGGCGGACTTCGGCGCTCGGCTCGCCAACGACGACCGTACGGCCGAAATCGCCGTGGTAATGCTGGTAATGACTGACCGCATCGATGAGCAGCGGCTCGCCGCGGCGCACTTCGCCGTGCGGCAGCAGGCCGGTGCCACCAGCCACGACGAACACCGTCTCCGCGCCGCGCTTCGCAGTTTCGATCCGGAACAGGGTTTCGATGTCGCGCATTGTCATGCCGACCGTGATCTGGCGCGCGGTGGCAATTGCCGCGGCCGCGTTACGCCGCGCGGCTTCGCGCATCAGGCCCAGCTCGACGTCGCTCTTCACCATGCGCAGGCGACGGAACAGATTCGGCAGGTAGCGGCACTCGACGCCGTCCAGGCCCGCGACGGCTAACAAACCGGCGAGCCGCGGATCATCCGTGGCGACGCGCGCCCGAGTGAGGCCGCAGTCGCGCAACGCGCGCGCGATGCCATGGATAGTCGTGGCGGCCTCGTTACCGGCCGCAGCGCGCGAAGCCATGACCCAGCCGCGCTGAATTGCAGACCAGTCGGTCTCCCGGGCCGATACCGGCCAGGTGCTGGCGTGCACGCCGGGAGCGTCCGGGTTGTGCAACGAGCGGGGGTTCGCGGGCGCCGTGACTGGAATGATTCGCTCGGGGTAGTCACGCTCGCGCAGCGACAGGCGCCAGAGTTGCGAGGCGGACGTTATCAGCGCGGCGCCGCGGGAATGTTCGCGCGGCAGCACGGCGGCGCCGGCGAAATCAAAACCCATCTTGTGCAGCACTGACCAGAAGCCGCTGCAGTAGTAGACGTTGACCGGGTGCACGGCCAGCAGCGCTTCGACGCCTGCGGCGCGCATCAGGTGTTCGGCGCGCGGCAGGTTAACGAGGCTGCGTCGTTCGTCCATCAGAAAAACAACCCCGCGCTGGGCGGGGTTGCCAAAATTAACTTTGTTTCGTCAGCGTGGATCAGCGTCGTGGTGGACCACCTGGCCGCGGACCACGTGGGCGCTCCTGCGCCTCATTGACACGCAGTGGACGGCCGTTCATTTGATAACCGTTGAGGCCCTGAATCGCCGCTTGCGCTTCGGTTCCCGGCATTTCAACGAAACAGAAGCCGCGCGGCTTGCCGGTTTCACGGTCATTGATGAGTTTTACCGAGTCAACTTTGCCGTGACGCTCGAAAAGCACACGAATATCAGCCTCGGTCGCGGAAAAGGGCAGGTTGCCCACATAGATCGTCGTCATCCAGACACTCTCAAAAATACGAACAGCGGCGCCGTCCAGCAAAGCTAACAACGCATGCTCGCGTAACAGATAAATCGCGTGCCGCCGGCGCCAGGCGCCCGCAGCTCGCACCCGCCACACCCCGTCTGAAACCGGGGCATGAACGGGCCGGATGTTACCCCCCGGAATCGGCTCGGGCAAACCCCCGGCGGGATTCTTTGCTGCAACGCAACAAGGAATCCCGCATGCGTATTCCGTTAGCGCGCGGGTGCGGCCGGCGGCGGCACTTTCTTCTTGAAATAGGTCCAGCTGGTTTCGTTGGGCCGTGTGTCGTCGAGCGCCGGTGGGCGCGTGTAATCCGGGTAGTTGGCTGCGATCTCGTACTTCATCACTTCAGGCAGTTGCGCAAAGTTGTCGAGCTTGCGTCCGGCGGCGTTGATGTAAAAGAGTCCTGCGCGATCGCCCATCTCCATCCACGGCAACCACGAGGACATTCGTACCCAGGCCACGTTGACAGCTGCATTGGGTTTCTTCGGATCGGTCAGGTCATCGAGCCTGCCGAAGAAATTGAACATCTCGGTCGCATGGTAGGTGCCGCCGATGTACTTCTGGTAATCACCGGCTAACGGATTGGTATAGAACAGCGGTACCGTCAACGTGTTCCACCAGTTGTCGCCCTGGATGGTGCCGGTGAATTTCGCAAACGGCGCGGGATTGCCGTCGGCGTCACGCGGGAACATCCAGCGCTGGTTGACCGGGTCGTTAGCCACGTGCAGCACATCGACCACGGCGCCGGTCCAGGGATTGGTCCATTTGCGCAGCAGCTGGCCGGACTTGTGATCGACATAGAACAGCACTTCGCGCGACAGCAGGCGCCAGCCCGTGCCTTTCTTGTCCTCGGTCTTCGAGGCGCAGGTGCGGATGTTCATGCCTTCGACATTGAACAGCTTGCGATCCGCTTCACCCGGCACCCGGCTGAAGGCCTCGCCGTGGAAGTAGTACACCGACGGCTCGCCGTCGATGAGCGAGCACTGCACCTTGCGCGCCGCCTGGGTGGCGCCTTCCGGCGTGCCGAGGTCAATGCGCTGGGTCTTCACGGCGGCCGCCGGTGCCGCGCCTAACAACATGGTCGCGCAGGCGGCGCCAGTCGCGAACAACATCTGCAATTTCGATTTCATGACTCTTCCTGTTAAGTAACGGTCAGTGGGCCAGCGGTGTCAGGTAATCTTACCTTCAGTCTTCAATTGCGCATAAGTCTTCAGGTACCGTGCAACATCCGGGTGGATTTCGGACACTGGCCTGCGATCCCGGACCAATTCCGACATGACCCTTTGCGTAAAAGCCGCGAGGTCGTCGTGGCGCCGTTGCGCTTCGTCGGGCGGCGGCTGGTGATTTTCAACGGCGCCGGCCGGCAGGACTTTGCGGCTGGCCAGCTCGGATTCCAGTGATTGCAGCCGTTCGCGCAACAGATAGACCTCGGCGCTCAACGCGAGAATCGCGCCGACCGCGTTGTCCATCGGCAGCCCGCTGAGAAAGTCCGGCTCCTGGCCGATGACGGGCCCGGCGAGCGGCGGATCAAACGGCTCAGCGGCCATGTGGCGTGCTAACGCTCAAACACATAAAGATTCCAGTGGTTGGGGGTGACAGGCGCCTTGCCTGCCCGGACCACGGAGCGGTTCAGGCGGTCGAAGGTCTGGCTGTCCGCTTTGGTGAATCCCGCTGCCAGTGCCATTTCCTCGATCGGCGACTCGTACCAGGGCGTCGCGTAGGTTTCGTTGTTGGTAAACGCATGCGAGCGTTGCAGCACGTTCTGGAAAGGATCGCCGGGTCGCAGGTGAAACTCATGCCCGGCAAACAGGCCGCCCGGCTTCAGGATGCGCGCGGCCTCGCGCAGCAAGGCGGGCGTTTCCGTCGCCGGCAGTTCGTGCAGCATGAAATTGAAGAAGATCAGGTCGAAGTGCGCATCCGGGTAGTCCATGCGCGCGAGATCCTGTTGCGACAGGTACAGCGTCATGCCGCGCTCGCGCGCGCGCTGGTGCGCGAGCACCAGGCAGGGCGCCGACAGGTCGACGCCGTGGCATTCCGATTGCGGGTGCAACTCCTGCCAGGTGATCAGCGCGGCGCCGTGTCCGGTGCCCCAGTCAAGTACGCGCTGGTATCCGCGCTTTGGCAGCGCGTCGAACAGGATGCGGTAAATGCCACTCGGGTCGGCATGCGAAGGCACCGTGGTGCGCCGCCCGATTTCGTAGCAGATGCCATCGAGGATATCGTGCGTGACGCCGCCGGTGTGCTGGTGAAACGGCACGTAGCGGAAGTAGTCCGGTTCGACCATATCCGGGTTGAGGCGCAGCTCGCGCGGGTCCGCGGATGTCGCCGCGTTCTGCAACGCCTTCGTCAGGCGCGCGCGCTGCGCGTCCACCGTTGCGAAAATACCTAACGTCGGGCGGTGGTACTTGAAGCGCTGCAGGTTGCGATACAGGAAATTGTAGAACTGAAATTCGGTTAGCGGCGCCAGCAGCGCTTGCGCCTGCTGCCAGTCTGCCGGCGGCGGCTTGCCGCTCGCGGTGACCGCGCATTCGTACTGATCGTGCATCTGGCCGACCAGTTGCTGCTCGGCGAAATTGCGCGCGGCGCGCAGGAACGAGTGATAGGCCCGGAAATCGCGGCTTTCCTGCACCATCAGGGGCGCGTTGCCGGGACGATCCTGCATTGCGGCGTTCATACAGGCTCCCAGACTGCCACAGATTCAGAGTGGCACGCGAGCGCCGCAGGCGGCCACTGCCAAGCTGCGGTGCGAAGCCACCCGGGGCTTGCCTCAGGGACGCGCTTGCCGGAAGCTCAACTTGATTATATGGGCGGCGGTCGGAGTGGAACCCATGGGCGAAATCGTTGCGCCGGACGGCAGTGCGCTGGCGGCTGCGGTGGTTGGCAGTCGCTCGCTCGAGGCCAGCCTCGCTTTCTACGTTGACTGCATCGGCTTCGACGCCGGGCCAGTCGCCGTCTGGTCGGGCGCCGACTTCGAACGTTTCTGGCAGTTGCCGGCCGGCAGTTCGGCGCGCAGCTGCCTCCTGACAGCTAACAATTGCGCGGTCGGACGCGTGCTGCTGCTGGAATTTTCCGGCGCCGCGCGCGAGCTGGTGCAGGCCGTGCCCAACTCGCAGGTGATCGGGCTGGCGAACCTGAATTTCTACACCGCTGACGCGCGCGCCGCGGTGGCGCGCCTGCGCACGCAGGGCTATCGGTTCTGGACCGAGCCCACGCAGCACAGCCTCAATGCCGGGGTCGGCAATCCGATCGAGGTGATCTTCGACGGGCCGGATGGCGTGGCCATGAACCTCGTCGAGCTGACCAGCCGCGATCCCGCGACGCGCATCGGGCAGATGCGCGCCTATGTCGAGCAGACGGGGTACACGCGCCAGGGATTCACGCCGGTCGTGACCACTTCGCACGTCACCCGTTCGGTGGCGCGGGCCTGCGAGTTCTACGAAAAAGTCTGCGGCATGGGCCGGCTGTTCGAGGATGTGATGACGGCCGATCACGTCAACGCGTTTCTGCGCCTGCCCCGGGCCGGGCGCACGAAGATCGTCTTCATGCAGGGCAATCACATGTTTGGCAAGATCGCGGTCTCCGAACCGCTCAACTACCTCGACCAGTGCGTCGACCTGCAACCGACCGCGCACGCGCCTAACATCGGTTATCTCGCGCAGATTTTCGAGGTGCGCGACCTCGCGGGATCAATGCTCGCCGTGGCGGCGTGTGGCGCGGACGTCGTCGCCGGCAGGACCAGATTCGAAGTCCCCGGGCTCGGCGTCCGCGATCAGGCGCTGGTGCGCAACCCCGGCAGCGGCGCGCTCACCTGGCTACTCCAGGTATGAGTAGCCGTTCAGCTCGCCCTCGTAGAAACGCTTGATGCCCTGACTTTCGGCGACCGTCATGCGGCCTTCGCGGATCGCCCGTTCGCAGTCGCGCGCCAGCGCCGGGTAGAGTTCCTCGACGTCGTACTCCATGTACTCGAGCACTTTGTTAGCGGTGTCGCCTAACACGACTTCCTCGATCCACCAGCCGCCGCTTTCCTCGAGGCGGATGTGCACCACGTGCGTGTCGCCGAACAGGTTGTGCAGGTCGCCGAGGGTCTCCTGGTAGGCGCCAACCAGGAACGCGGCCAGGTAGTACTCGTCGCCTTCCTTGAAATCATGCACTTCCAGCGTGCGCTTGACCTCGCGATGGCTGACGAAGCGGTCGATCTTGCCGTCGGAATCGCAGGTGATGTCGGCCAGCACCGCGCGCCGCGTCGGGCACTCCGACAGGCGATGGATCGGCATGATCGGGAACAGCTGGTCGATCGCCCAGCTGTCCGGCAGCGACTGGAACACCGACATGTTGCAGAACACGATGTCCGAAAGCACCGACTCCAGGCCGTCGAGTTCCTCCGGACATTCTTCCATCTTGCGGCACAGGTCCCGGATGCGCGCACAGATCACCCAATAGAGGCGCTCGGTCAGGCCGCGATGCTCGAGCGACAGCAGGCCCAGCTTGAACATCTGCAGCGCCTGCTCGCGCGCCTGTTGCGCGTCGTGGTAACACTCGACCACGCGCCGCTCGCTGATGCTGCGCATGGCATCGAACAGATCCTGCACCGGCTGCGGCAGCTCGCCGCGCTTCTTGAACTCGTCTTCGGTACTGGCAGTAACCTGAAACTTGTCGAGCTGTGAATTGCCGAGCGCGTTGAAGATCAGCACGCTGTGATGCGCCGCAATCGCGCGACCGGATTCGCTGACGATGATCGGTTCCGGGATGTTGCGCGTCTTGCAGACCCGCGCGACCCGATAGACCACGTCGTTGGCATATTCGGCCAGCGTGTAGTTCATCGATGACTGGTAGTTGGTGCCGCTGCCGTCGTAGTCGACGCCCAGGCCGCCGCCGACATCGATGTACTCCAGTCCCGCGCCCAGTTGTTTGAGCTCGGCATAGATATGCGCCAGCTCATCGATCGCATCCTTGACGCGGCGGATGTCCTGCAGCTGGCTGCCGGCGTGGCAATGCAGCAGCTTCAGGCAGTCGAGCATGCCCACGGCGCGCAGCTGCTCGAGGGCGTCGAGCATTTCGGTGACGAACAGGCCGAACTTGGATTTTTCGCCGACCGAGTCGCGCCAGCGGCCGGAGCCTTCGCTGGCCAGCTTCACCCGGACGCCGATGCGCGGGCGCACGCCGTATTTCTGCGCATGCTTGATGATGAGCCCGAGCTCGGAGTAATTCTCCACCACCGGAATGATCGTGCGGCCGAGCTTGGTGGCGAGGATCACCGCTTCGATGTAACTGTCGTCCTTGAAGCCATTGCAGACGATCAGGCGCTCGGGTGAATCCTCGGTCATGGCCATGACGGCTAACAACTCGGGCTTGCTTCCCACTTCAAGACCGAAGCCGTACTCCTTGCCGTAGCGGAACACTTCTTCGACCACCAGGCGCTGCTGGTTCACCTTGATCGGGAAGACCGCGGTGTAGCGATTCTTGTAATCGTTTTCGGCGATCGCCTGCGCAAACGCATCGTGCAGGCTCTTCAGCCGGTGCGCGAGAATGCCCGAAAAACGCACCACCACCGGCGCCCACAGGTCGCGCGCCTTGAGGCCCTGCACGACTTCCAGCAGGTCGATTTCGCGGCCGGGTTGCTGGTCCGGCCGCACCACGACGTTGCCGGCTTCGTTGACCGAAAAGTACCCGCCGCCCCAGGCATCGACGTGGTAGAGCTCGCGAGAGTCTGCGACCGACCAGCCGCGTTCCTGAGGGATGTTCATTGGGGCGGAAGTATAAGGCGCGACTGCGGCGCTGCAATGTGGATTTGCTGGGATTGTGAGAGGCGCGCGCTGCATGCCGGCCTGGAGCGAGGCTCACAATCGCGCGCCCTGCGGGTGCCCTCGTGAGCGCTACTCGCTTGGACACATTCGACCACCTCGAGTCCAAAGCCTCATCGACCGCGCTCGCCACGCCCTCACTCGGCGCGCTCCAGTTCGCTCGCTCCAGGCCGGCATGCAGCGCGCGCCAGCCAGACGCCTAACAAATCCGCCGTTACACGGACCCGATGGCCACAGGCCGCGCCGGATCGCGGATCCACTCGCTCCACGAGCCCGCGTACAGCTTCGCGCCGGACAAACCGGCGTGCTCGAGCGCCAGCAGGTTGTGGCACGCGCTGACGCCCGAGCCGCACATCATGATTGTGCGCGACGGATCCGGGAGCTTCTGAGTCCAGCGGTCGCGCAGTTGCGCGGGCGACAGGAAGCGCCCGTCCGGCCCGAGATTGCCGGCAAACGGCATGTTGCTGGCGCCCGGGACATGCCCGGCGACGGGATCAATGGTTTCATTCTGTCCGGCGAAGCGGTCGGCGCCGCGGGCATCGCACAGCACCTGGCCGCTGAGTCCAGCCTCGACCAGCGGCGCGAGCTGCTCCGTGCTAACAACCCAGTCCTTGCGCAAGCGCGCAGCGAACGGGCCGGCCGCAAGCGTCACGACATCGCGGCTCATGGGCCGCGACGGAACCCGGGTCCATTCGGTAAGTCCACCATTGAGCACCGCAACGCGCTCATGCCCTAGCCAGCGCAGCAGCCACCACAGTCGCGCGGCACACATGCCATTGCCCTGGTCATAGGCGACAACCTGGGTCCTGGCAGTGATGCCCCAGCCCGCGCAGCGCGCCGCGAGTGTCGCCGGGTCGGGCAGCGGATGCCGGCCACTGCTCGGCGTGACCGGCGCGGACAAGTCCCGATCGAGATGCGCGTAGATAGCGCCGGGAATATGGCCTTGCCAGTATTGCGCGCCGCCCAGCTCAGGTTTCCCGAGGTCGAAGCGGCAGTCAAAAACGCGCCAGTCCGGGGCGCCCAGGTGCGGAGCGAGCGTGTCGCAGTCGATTAGAGTACGGTGCATGCCGCCATTCTCTGCGCGCAGGCGCTGCCGTTACAATGGCCACAGGAGATTGAATGGCGATCCAACTTTGGTGGGGCAGTGGCAGCCCTTATTCCTGGCGCGTCATGCTGGCGCTGGAACACAAGCGCCTGGATTATGAGAGCCATCTGCTGCAGTTTTCCAAGCAGGAACACCAGTCGCCGCAAATGCTGGCGATGAATCCGCGCGGGCGGCTGCCGGTGCTCAAGGATGGCGAGTACGTGGTGTTCGAGTCTCTGGCCATCCTCTACTACCTCGATCTGAAATACCCCGAGCATCCGCTGTTCGGTCGCACGCCCGAAGAGGCAGGCGTGATCATGCGCGTGATCAATGAATTCCAGGCCTATACCGAAGCCGACCTGGGGCGAATCACGCAGGCGATCTATACCGGCAGTTTCGTTAGGGACAGCGAGAACATCACCAACGCGATTCACCTGGCCGCGCGCGAAGCTCGCACCATCGAGCTGCGATTGTCGAAGCTGGACTGGATCGTGGGCGATGCCCCCTCCGCGGCGGACTTCGTGCTCTATCCGTGGATCATGCTGTTGCTGCGGGCGCTGAACCGGCCGGAGGCGCATGAGCTTTCGGGGCGCTTTCTTCCGACTGCGGCGAATTACCCGGCGCTGGATCGCTGGCTGCTGCGTGTCGCGGCACTGCCGGGTTACGAGCGCACGTATCCACCCCATTGGCGCTAGTTGCTAAACTGAAGTCACTATGACCGAACACATCAAGTACCTGGACTTCCCGGGACGCATCGTATTCGTCGGTTTTGGCAGCATCGGGCAGGGCACCCTGCCGCTGCTGTTGCGCCACATCGGCATTCCGCCGAGCCGCATCACGATTGTGACCGCCGATGAGAAGGGCAAGGCCGAGGCGGAAAAGTACGGCATCAAGCACGTTGTCGAGCCACTGACGCGCGAGAATTTTCGCCGCGTACTCGACCCGTTGATCGGTCGCGGCGATTTCGTGTTGAACGTTTCGGTCGACGTGTCGTCGATCGCGTTGATCAAGTTCTGCTGGGAAAAAGGCTCGATGTATCTCGATACCTGCATCGAGCCGTGGCCGGGCGGCTACACCGATCCGGGCCTGCCGATGGCTAGGCGTACCAACTATGCGTTGCGTGAAGAAGCGCTCGCGCTGCGCGCCGGTCATGCACGCGCACCGACGGCGGTGCTGACGCACGGCGCCAACCCGGGATTCGTGCAGCACCTGGTCAAGCAGGCGTTGCTCAATGTCGCGGGCGATCTGGGCATCGATGCCGGCAATCCCAAGGAGCGGCTGGAATGGGCCCGGCTCGCCATGAAAGTCGGCGTCAAGACCATCCATATCGCCGAACGCGACACCCAGGTCTCGCCGGTGCGCAAGAAGCCTGATGAATTCGTCAACACCTGGTCGGTGGACGGTTTTGTCAGTGAAGGACAGCAGCCCGCCGAGCTCGGCTGGGGCACGCACGAGAAGAATTTCCCGCGCGATGGCCGGCGCCATGACCGATGCCATGAAGCAACGCGGCGCGACGGTCACCGAATCTGGTGGCGGTGCGCCCGCCGCAGCTGTGGCCAAATGTGTTAAGTGCGGCGCGGCGATGCCTACGGGGTCAAAGTTCTGTAGCGAATGCGGGGCTTCACAAGCGGCGGCAAAATGTTCCAACTGCCAGCAGGAACTCAAGCCGGGCGCGAAGTTCTGCGACGAATGCGGAACGAAGGTTGGTTAACTGAGTCAAGAGTTAGTTACCGGAAGGGCCGGGCGTGATAGGCGTCCGGCCCTTTGCTTACACTTTGACAGCGGCCGGCCGCGAACATACTTCTCCTCTCCTGAATCCAAATCCTGGCGGTAGTTAGTGGGTCAGTTTGAGAAAGTGGCACGGGCGTCCCGCCCGTGAATCACGCGCAAGATGCGCGTGCCACAACCAAACTGACCCACTACCTGGCGGTACAGACTGCATATCAGAACAAGCGGGCGTGGTATAGTTCCTTCATGATTGAGGTCTCGCCGAGCAAAGAATTGTCGGTCAAAACAATACGCGATGGGGACGCAGAGCCCTTCGATGACGAGTGGAACAAGTCTTCACCTGAAGAAAGAATTGAAGCGGTGTGGACCCTGACCAGGCTTTGCCTCGCCTGGAACAATCATCTGACGGATGAACCGCGACTTCAGCGAACTATTACTCGCATTCAACGAGCATCACGTTGAGTACTTGTTAGTCGGCGCGCATGCACTGGCTGTTTATGGACACGTGCGCGCCACTAAACACCTTGACGTTTGGGTGCGGCCTGATTCTGAGAACGCTCAGAGAGTGTTGCGCGCGTTGTCGGCTTTTGGCGCGCCTCTTGGCGATTTAGGCAGGGATGATCTCACCAGGCCCGGGACCATTTTCCAGATCGGGATACCGCCACTGCGCATTGACGTAATCACTGCGATAGACGGTGTGGATTTCGCGGACGCCTGGCCGGATCGCTTCAAGACACACTTTGGCGGCCTCCCCATCTTTGTAATTTCCCGTCACCATCTCATTACTAATAAGAAGGCTGCGGCGCGGCTGCAAGACCTGGCCGACGCCGAGCATTTGGAAGCGCGAGGGGATCCAGGTATCTAAAGCGGTCCTTTATCAGTTCTCACTTCGGGTGCGGCTTATATCGTTCAATCAGCATGTCCTGCCGGCTCGGTTCCCGAATCTCGCGCCCGCGGATCAGAACATGTTCTACGCGGGTCGAGAATTCAAAAGGGTCGCCGCTCCAAACCACGACATTTGCGTCACGCCCAGGTTGCAGCGAGCCGAGCCGGTCGCTCAGGCCAAAAACTTCGGCCGGGGTTAAGGTCACGGCGCGCAAGGCGTCGTCGTGTGACATGCCATAGGCCACGGCGTTTCCAGCCTCGTACTTCAGGTTACGGGCGTTGAAACGCGAAACGTCGCTGCCGCCGGTGGCCACCAGCACGACGCGGACGCCGGCGCGGCGCAGCAACCCGGCATTTTCCTGACGCTGATTCAGCGTCGCGAAACTTGATGGTATGTTGCTCATGGCCCCGGTTAACACCGGCACCTGGGCGGCCGCCAGCCGGTCGGCACTGAGCCAGGCCTCCGCGCCGCCTGAAATTATCAGCTTGAGATGATAGTCACGAGCCAGTGCCAGCGCCGCGTCGATCTCGTCCATCCGGTTGGCTTCCACTACCAAAGGCAGCTTGCCTTCAATCACCGGAATCAGGCTTTCGAGATCCGCGTTCGTCGCGGTGAGGGATCGGGCTGCACCTCGATCGTAGTCGGTCCGATGCGCCAGGTAAAACAACACGTCTTCGAGGATCGCGCGGAGCTTGCTGATCAATTCGCCGCGCGCGCCGGTTCCCGCTCCATTAGGGCTGTCGACCTGCGCCCACATGGCTACCGGCGCTTTCCGGATCATGTCGTTTGCGTGCCCCGTAACCAGATCGATGACTGCCGCCTGGCCGGCAATCAGACCGCCCTGGGGTGAAATGATCGCCGTGGTAACGCCTTCGCCGCGGGTAGGCGCGAATAGCTGAGACGCCGGGTTCAACCCTTCCCAGACGCGAAACGCGGCTGAGACGTTGTTGCTGCCCTTGGCCGTGTCATCCTTGGTCTCTTTGACCTGGGAAATCTCGATCACCCCAAGTTCCGTCGCCGAGTTGATCAGGCCCGGCGTCACGACCTTTCCGGTTGCGTCGATCCTAAGCGCATTTGCGGGCACGGCGACTCGCGCCCCAACCTCAACGATCACGCCATCCCGGACAAGTACTGTCCCATTCGGAATCGGCGCGCTGCTGACCGGGTAGACGGTTCCGTTTGTGATCGCGATCGTCTGCGCGAATGCGGGCGCCGCGACGGCCACAGTAATAATCGCACTCAGAATCCTGGCTCGCATCTCAGTCTTACTCCCGGACCGTGCCCAGTTCAAAGTCGGTGCGCCAACGCCCGGCCATGTCGGCGCGATCAAAAAGCAGGGCCCCATCAATCCAAACCCTTTCGACTTTTGAATAAACGCTGAAGGGATTACCGGACCAGAGCACTACGTCCGCGTTCTTGCCGACCTCGAGGGATCCGATCTTATCGTCCAGCCCCAGCGCCCAGGCGGGGTTGATAGTCAACCAGCGCATCGCCTGGTCCTCAGTAACGTTGATGCCCGCAGCTCGTCCGGCGTACATCGCCTTGGCTACTTCCTGATTAAGTCTCTGCGCCCCATCCGCACTATCCGAGTGGATCATCGCCCGCGCCCCGGCGGCATCGGTGATCGCGAGGTTCGCCTTGATCGAGTCGTTCGATTCCATCTTGAAGCCGCCCCAGTCGGCCCACTCTGCCGCGCCCGTCCCGTTCGCTTTTAAAAGTTCGGCGACCTTGTAACCTTCGACCGCATGATGAAAGACGCGAATCTGGTAACCAAACTCTTTGGCGATGTCGAACATCTGCGCCATCTCGTCGGCACGGTAACAGTGGTTATGAACCAGGATATTGCCGCGCAGCACTTCAGCCAGGGTCTCGAGGCCCAGGTCCCGCGCCGGCGGCTCACCCTTTCGGGTCGCGTTCCAGGTGTCCCACTTCCGCCGGTAGCTTTCCGCTTGAATCCAGGCGGCCCGATACCCCGCCACATTTCCCATGTTTGTTGCCGGCCCCCGGGTTTGGTAGACACGCTTTGGATTTTCACCACAAGCCATTTTCAACCCATACTTCGCGCCGGGAAACTTCATGCCCTGCACCGTCCGCGACGGCACCACCTTTAACACTACGCTGCGGCCGCCGATCAAATTGGCAGAACCGGGAAGGACCTGCATGGTCGTCACGCCGCCGGCCAGAACCCGCGGTAACTGCGGATCCTGAGGCCAGACCGAATGCTCGGCCCACACGTTGGCGGTCACCGGATTGGTGGCTTCATTGCCATCGCTGTTGGCATCCACTCCCGGCGCCGGATCATGCAGATCGGGATCCTCGTGTTCGGCGTGGGCTCGGTGGCCTGCGGTCTCGCCCAGACGATCGACCAGCTGATCGTGGCACGCGCGCTCCAGGG
>Ga0209797_10000910_pt1 | contig 14894 bp, 14 predicted proteins | sample DOMMetBare3Fresh_2_FD_187472 | JGI IMG/M metagenome (GOLD analysis project Ga0209797, IMG submission 187472) | Wetland sediment microbial communities from St. Louis River estuary, USA, under dissolved organic matter induced mercury methylation -... | ecosystem: Environmental > Aquatic >... | reverse complement strand
GCCGGCGCGCTACACCGAGGCCACGCTGCTGTCGGCGATGGAAGGCGCGGGCAAGCTGATCGACGACGACGAACTGCGCGAGGCGATGCGCGAGAAGGGGCTGGGCACGCCGGCCACGCGGGCGCAGACGATCGAAGGCCTGATCAACGAGAAGTACATGCTGCGCGAAGGTCGCGAGCTCGTTCCCACCGCCAAGGCGTTCCAGCTGATGACGCTGCTGCGCGGCCTGGACATCGAGGACCTGACCAAGCCCGAACTCACCGGCAACTGGGAGTATCAGCTGGCCGAGATGGAGCATGGGCGCCTGAAACGCGACGCCTTCATGGCCGAGATCGCGAAGATGGCCGAGCGCATCGTCAGGAAGGCCAAGGAGTACGACCGCGACACGATCCCGGGCGACTACGTGACCTTGAAGACGCCTTGCCCGAATTGCGGCGGCACGGTCAAGGAGAACTACCGCCGCTATGCCTGCGAGGCGTGCGACTTCTCGATCACCAAGATCCCGGCCGGCCGCGCATTCGAGATCGCGGAAGTGGAAGCCTTCCTGCGCGACAAGAAGGTGGGGCCGCTCGAAGGCTTCCGCTCCAAGGCAGGTTGGCCCTTCACGGCCGAACTCAGGCTCGTGTTCGATGAAGAGATCAAGAACTGGAAGCTCGAGTTCGACTTCGGCGATGCCGACAAGAACAAGGCCGACGGCGAGCCGGTGGACTTCAGCACGCAGACGAGCCTGGGCGCCTGCCCCAAGTGCAAGGGCCATGTCTACGAGCATGGCGCGAGCTATGTGTGCGAGCACGCGGTGGGCGCGCACGTGACCTGCGACTTCAAGAGCGGCAAGATCATCCTGCAGCAGCCGGTGATGCGCGAGGAGTTGACCAAGCTGCTCGCAACGGGCAAGACCTCGTTGCTCGAGAACTTCGTGTCCAACAAGACGCGGCGCAAGTTCAAGGCCTACCTCGCCTACGACAAGAAGGAAGGCAAGGTGATCTTCGAGTTCGAGCCTCGCGCGGCGAAGGCGCCGGCCAAGAAGGCCAAGGCCAAAGGGCCGTGACGGCCCGGGCCGAGCGCAGGGCCGTTGGCGTGCCGGCCCGCATCGCCCCGGGAAGTCGCCCGTGGTGCCCGCCGTGCGAGGGGCCCGCGTGACCGCGGCCGTCGCATACAAGCTGCTCGCGGTGGCGTGCGCGGTGGTGCTCGGCTACGCAGCCGGGCGCATGAAGTGGCTGGGCACCGGCACCGACGCGAGCGACCCGGCGCGCGTGCTGTCTAACGCCGCCTTCTACATCTTCATTCCGGCGCTGCTGTTCCGCACCACCGCGCGGCTGGACTTCGCCACCTTGCCCGGGCCGCTGGCCGTGGCGTACTTCGCGCCGGTGTCGCTGTGGCTGCTCGGCACCTACCTGTGGCACCGCCGGCGCGACGCCGGCGCCGCGCCATCGGTGCGCGCGATCACGGTGACCTTCGGCAACACCGTGCAGCTGGGCATCCCGCTCGCGGCGGCGCTGTTCGGCGAGTCGGGCCTGGCGCTGCACATCGCGCTGGTCAGCGTGCATGCGCTGATCCTGCTGTCGCTGGCCACCGTGCTGGTCGAGCGAGACCTCGCGCACGGCGCGTCATGGCGCGCCCAGCTGTTCGTCACGCTGCGCAACACGGTGATCCACCCGGTGGTGCTGCCGGTGCTGGCCGGCATGGCCTGGAACCTCGGTGGGCTCGGCCTGCACCCGATCGCCGACGAGGTGCTCGCGATGCTCGGCTCGGCCGTCGTGCCGCTGTGCCTGGTGTTGATCGGCATCTCGCTGGCCTATTACGGCGTGGCCGGTCGCTGGCGCGCGGCGTTCGCCTTCTCGCTGGCCAAGCTGGTCGTGCTGCCCGCACTGGTGCTCCTGGTTGCCAAGGCGGGCTTCGGCATCAGCGGGCTGCCGCTGGCGGTGATCGTCGTGATGGCCGCGCTGCCGGTGGGCAGCAACCCGCTGATCTTTGCCCAGCGCTACCGCGTGCTCGAGGGCGAGGTCACCGCCACGATCGTGGTCTCCACGGTCAGCTTCGTCGCGACGCTGGCGCTGTGGCTGTCGCTGCTCGCGCTGCTCGAGCCGCGCATCTGAGCCCTTGCCCTGGGCAGGACGTCACGTGCGACTTCGCGGGCCGGGCCCGCGTTTCGGGGACAATCGGTGCGTGAACCGCACGCTCGAGCTCGACGCCTACATGGCCCACCTGGGCACCGCCGCGCGCGCGGCGGCCAGCGTGCTGGCCGCCGCGCCGACCGCGGCGAGGAACCGCGCCCTGCGCTCGCTCGCGTTGCGCCTGCGCGGCAACCGCGCCGCGATCGAGGCTGCAAACGCGCGGGACGTGGCTGCCGCGCGCAGCGCCGGACTGGCCGCGCCGATGGTCGAGCGCCTGAGGATCACGCCCGCGATCCTGGGCACGCTGGCCGAGGGCTGCGAGCAGATCGCCGCGATGGCCGATCCGATCGGCGCGATGATCGACGTCCAGCGCCGGCCCAGCGGCATCGCGGTGGGCCGCATGCGCGTTCCGCTCGGCGTGTTCGGCATGGTCTACGAGAGCCGGCCCAACGTGACGATCGAGGCGGCGTCGCTGGCGATCAAGAGCGGCAACGCGGCGATCCTTCGTGGCGGCTCGGAGGCGCTGCACAGCAACCTCGCGCTCGCCCATGAGGCGCAGGCCGCGCTCGTCGAGGCCGGCCTGCCGGCCGAGGGCGTGCAACTGGTCGAGACGACCGACCGCGCAGCGGTGGGTCGCCTGATCGCGATGCCCGAGTCCGTGGACGTGATCATCCCGCGCGGCGGCAAGGGACTGATCGAGCGCATCTCCCGCGAGGCACGCGTGCCGGTGATCAAGCACCTGGACGGCAACTGCCATGTGTACGTCGACGCCGAGGTCGACCTCGAGATGGCCGTTCGCGTGACCGACAACGCGAAGACGCAGAAGTACAGCCCGTGCAACGCCGCCGAGTCGCTGCTCGTGCATGCCGGGCAGGCAGCCGCGTTCCTGCCGCGCATCGGCGCGGTCTTCGCTGCCAAGGGCGTCGAGATGCGCTGCTGCACGCGCAGCCTGTCGCTGCTGGCCGCCGTGCCCGGCGCCAGGGTCGTCGAGGCGGCCGAGGCCGACTGGAGCGAGGAGTACCTTGCGCCTGTCATCAGCATCAAGGTGGTCGACTCGCTGGACGCGGCGATGGCGCACATCGCCCGCTACGGATCGCACCACACCGACGCGATCCTGACCTCGAACCACGCCAACGCGATGCGCTTCCTGCGCGAGGTCGATTCGGCCAGCGTGATGGTCAACGCGAGCACGCGCTTTGCCGACGGCTTCGAGTACGGGCTGGGCGCCGAGATCGGCATCTCGACCGACAAGTTCCACGCGCGCGGCCCCGTCGGGCTCGAGGGGCTCACGAGCCTGAAGTGGATCGTGCTCGGACAAGGCGAGATCAGGAGCTGAGGCGATGAAGGTCGGCATCCTCGTCTTCACCGCCGCCGAGGAACTGGACATTGCCGGCCCCTGGCAGATGCTGGGCATGTGGAGCCTGGTGGCGTCCAAGCCGTCGCCGCTGCTGGTGGGGCAGGTGGCGCAGCCGGTGCGTTGCGCCAAGGGCCTGACGATGCTGCCCGACTACAGCTTCGACGACTGCCCCGAGCTCGACGTGCTGGTCGTGCCGGGCGGCCAGGGCACGCGGCGCGAGGTCGACAACCCGGTCCTGATCGATTTCATCGCGCAGCGCGCAGCAGCCGCGAAGTATGTGCTGTCGGTGTGCACCGGCGCGTTCCTGCTGCACAAGGCGGGGCTGCTCGCGGGCCGCAGCGCGACCACGCACTGGGCCTCGCTCGACCGCCTGCGCGAGCTCGGCGACGTCAAGGTGCTCGAGCAGCGCTACGTTGCCGATGGCCCGATCTGGACCTCCGCGGGCGTGTCGGCGGGCATCGACATGACGCTCGAGTTCATCTCGCGCGTGGACAGCCCGGCAGTCGCGGGCAAGGTGCAGCTGGTGTCGGAGTACTACCCCGAGGAGCACCGCTACGGCGGCGGCATCGCGCACCGCAAGGCGCCGGACTACGTGCAGGTGGTGCGGCGGCAGAGATGACCGCTTGGACCACGGCGCGCACGGCGCTGGTGCTGTTCTCCGGCGGGCAGGACTCGGCGACCTGCCTGGCCTGGGCGCTGGAGCGCTTTGCCAACGTCGAGACAGTGGCGTTCGACTACGGCCAGCGGCATCGCATCGAACTCGATTGCCGGCTCACCGTGCTGCGCGAGCTGCGCTCGCGCTTTCCTGCCTGGGGCGAGCGGCTGGGCGACGACCACGTGGTGGATCTGTCGCTGCTGCGCGCGCTCGGCGACTCGGCGCTCACCAGCGAGCGCGCGATCGAGATGCAGCAAGGTGGCCTGCCCAACACCTTCGTGCCGGGTCGCAACCTGCTGTTCCTGACCGCGGCGGCGGCACTGGCCTACCGGCGCGGCGCTGCGGTCCTGGTGGGTGGCATGTGCGAGACCGACTACTCCGGCTATCCCGACTGCCGCGACAACACGCTCAAGGCGCTCCAGGTCGCGATCTCGCTCGGTCTCGCGAGCCCGATGACGCTGGAGACCCCGCTGATGTTCCTCGACAAGGCCGACACCTGGGCACTGGCGCATGCGCTGGGCGGCGACCGGCTGGTCGATCTGTTCGTCGAGCACACCCACACCTGCTACCTCGGCGAGCGCGGACAGCGCCATCCATGGGGTTACGGCTGCGGCCGCTGTCCTGCCTGCGAGCTGCGCGCGCGCGGCCATGAACGCTGGCTCGCATCGGGACCGCGCTGACCGCGGGCGCGCATGGACGCCGTACAACTCGCTTGGTTGATCGGCGCGCTGGTGTTCGCGCTGTGGGTCCTGGGCGCCTACAACCGGCTCGTGTCGCTGCGCACCGCGATCGGCCAGGCCTGGGCCCGGGTCGAGGAGCCATTGCGGCTGCGCGAACTCGATGCGACAGCCCTCGTGCAGCGCCTTCGCACGCAGCTGGCCGACGGGCATTCCACGCTCGATGCGGTGGTGGCCACGCAAGCCCAGCTGCACGCGGACCTGACGGCGCTGCGCGGCCGGCCGCTGCAGCAGCGCGCCGCGCTGGCCGCCCTGGTAGCGCACGACATCGCGTGCACCGAAGCACTCGCGTCGCTACACGCAGCCGTACAGGCCGACCCGGCGCTGCGATCCGACGCGCACCTTGGCGCGACGCTGGCCGAGTTCGTTCGCCTCGACGCGCGCCTGGCTGACGCGCGCGAGCGCTTCAACGAAGCCGGGCAGGCCTACGACCGGGCCATCGCGCAGTTCCCGACGCGGGTGATCGTGCCTTTGTTCGGCTTCCGGCGCGCGGGCCGCTTCTGAGCCTATCTCGTGTGCCGTCCCGCCTTGGGCCCCCCGGCCCCGGGTTGGTCGGCCGTCGGGCTTCATGGTGCAATCGCGGCCACCATGTCGCTGTCCCCCTCGACTCTGCCGCGCTCGGACAACCTGGTGCATGTGCGTGCGCCGCGCGAGTTCGACCGCACCGACCCGGCCCTGCGCGAGCGGCTGACGCGCCTGACTTTGCTCGACGACCCGCCCGCCATCCAGGCCGCGGTGCTCGCGCTCGTGGTCACGCCCCGCAACGCACTCGAGCGCGCGGCATGGCACGCCGCCGCCCGGGGCCTTGCCGATGCCGACCGCCTGTTCGAGGACCTTGCCGCGCTTTCCCAGCCGCGGCGCCTGCCGTGGTTCGAGCACCTCGCGCGCGGACTGGCGCCCGAGGCGGTGGCGTTGCGCCATGCGGTGATCGACGCGGCGCGCCGCATCATGACCGCCGATGGCGTCGTATCGCCGCTGGACCAGCTGCGCTGGGTCACGCTGCGCCACCTGCTGGCCGGCAGCGCCGTGGCGCCACCTGCCGCGGCACACACCGACCTGGACACGCTGGACGACAGGCTCGCGCACCAGGTCTGCGTGTTCTCGGCCTTCCTGTCGCAAATGGTGCCTTCGCCCGAGGTGATGCTGGACCTGACCGGCTACGAGTCGGTCAGCCAGACCTGGTATGAGAGCGTCACCGCGCCCTGGCGCGAACGGCTCGGCGTGCCTGCGCGCGAGGGCCAGGACATCGACGCGTCGCTGCGCGCGTTGCGCGAACTGCAGAACATGGCCTGGCTGCTGCGTCCGGTGCTCGTGCGCAGCTGGTTCGACGCGGCGCGCACCCTCACCGAGGGACCCGCGCTGCATGCCGACGCGGCCGACGCGCTGCGGCTGAGTTGCGTGCTGCTGGATTCCCCGGTGCCTCCCGAGCTGGGTCGACAGTACATTGAGGTCGATGCGGCGCGAGCCTAGTGTGCCGTTCCGCAGGTCCATGCACATGGTGAAAGCGATGCGTTTCGGCTCTGGGCAAGGCGCGAACCACGGCGATACCCGTAGGTTTCGCGTGGTCTTGCAACGCCGCCACGAGTCTAAAGGCCAGTTTTCGCGTGCATGTACTTGCGGGACAACACAGTAGCGCATCGCCGCCGTTGACCCTCCAAGGAGAACGCGCGATGCGCATCCGATCGTTGCGGCCGCTGGCGGCCGCCCTCTGGCTGGCGGCGGCCAGCGCTCCGGTACTGGCTCAAGACGCGCGCGCACTGAACCAGCGCGCGCTGGCCGCCACCTGCGCGAACTGCCACGGCGCCGGCGGCCGTGCGGTCGATGGCGCCACGGTGCCCGGCCTGGCCGGCATGCCCGCCGGCTACATCGTCGAGCAGATGAAGGCCTTCAAGGCCGGCACGCGTCCGGCCACGGTGATGCACCAGCTGGCCAAGGGCTTCAGCGATGCGCAGATCGAATCGGTGGCCGCGTACTTCGCGGCGCAGCGGAAGTGAGGGCCCGGCCATGAAAACGACGATGCAACGACGTGAATGGCTGTTGGGGACCGGCGCATTGGGCCTGTGGGGATTGGGGGGCTGCGCCAGCACCGCCGGCGGCATGGTGCCCGCGCGCACGCGCGTGCTGGTCGTCGGCGGCGGCTACGGCGGCGCCACCGCCGCCAAGTACGTGCGCCTGTTCTCCGACCAGAAGATCGAGGTCGTTCTGGTGGAGCCGAACGAAGCCTTCGTTTCGTGCCCGATCAGCAACCTCGTGATCGGCGGACACAAGACCATCACCGACGTCACCACACGCTACGACAGCCTGGCGAACAACCACGGCGTGCGCATCGTCAAGGACATGGTCGCGTCGATCGATGTCGCCAAGAAGGTCGCGGTGCTGGCCTCGGGCCCGACGATCGCCTACGACAAGCTGATCCTGTCGCCGGGCATCGACCTGATGTTCGACGGGGTTCAGGGCTTGCGTGCGGCGCAGGCCGAAGGCCGCATCCTGCAGGCCTGGAAGGCCGGTGCCGAGACGGTGGCGCTGCGCCGGCAGCTGGAGGCGATGCCCGACGGCGGCACCTATGCGATCACCATCCCCGAGGCGCCGTACCGCTGCCCGCCGGGCCCGTACGAGCGCGCCTGCCAGGTGGCGAGCTACTTCAAGGTGGCCAAGCCGCGCGGCAAGGTGCTGATCCTCGATGCCAACCCGGATGTCACGAGCAAGGGGCCACTGTTCAAGAAGGTGTGGGCCGAGCAGTACGCCGGCATGGTCGAGTACCGCGGCCAGCACAAGGCGGTGGCCGTCGATGCGCGCACGAACAGCGTCAAGTTCGAGGTGCAGGACGACGTGAAGGCCGACGTGCTCAACGTGCTGCCGCCGATGCGCGCCGGCGCGATCGCGGTGCAAACGGGGCTGGCCAACGCCAACGCGCGCTGGTGCAACGTCAACTACCTGAACTTCGAATCCACCGCGGCCAAGGACATCCACGTGCTCGGCGACTCGATCCAGATCGCGCCGGGCATGCCCAAGAGCGGCCACATGGCCAACAGCCACGCCAAGGTGGCCGCCGCGGCGATCGTGGCCGAACTCGCGGGCTGGGAGATCAACGCCGCGCCGATGCTGACCAACACCTGCTACAGCTTCGTCGACGGCAAGAACGTGATCCACGTGGCCAGCGTGCACGAGTACGTCGCCGCCGAGAAGACATTCAAGACGGTGGCCGGCTCGGGCGGCGTGTCCGCCGCTCCGACCGAGCTCGAAGGCAACTACGCCTGGAACTGGGCGCGCACCATCTGGGCTGATGCACTGGCATAGCACTGATCGAGCCGGGTAAACGCCGTGGAACTGGCTTCGCCAGGTCGCTGGCGTTGCCCCCTTGACGGGGAGCGGCGAAGCCGCTTCGGGGGTGGGCCGTCTACTGGCCCATGATGGCGGCGGTGGCCACCAGCTCCTCGAACAGTGCGAGCGAGATCCGGCCGCTGACCGCATAAGGATCGAGCTTTGCGCACTCGGAGTACTTCAGCAGCAGCGCCGGGTTCAGGCGCGACATGTTCACCTGGCCCATCGACCAGCCGGCAAAGCGGCGCTCCTCGATCTCCTCGTAGCTGAGCAGCACCACGTCGGTGTGGCGGCTGTCGCTGGCAATCCGGTTGTAGAGCTTGCTCACCGCGTTGCGCCCGCCCTCGAGCACCTGGATGAAGATGCCATCGGAGAAGCACAGCGCGCCGGTGACACCGCTCTTGCCGTTGTTGGCCTTGCTCTTCTTCAGGATCGCGATCAGCTCTTCCTGATCGACCGCCGGCACGGCACGACTGGTGTACATGAGGCGTACGAGCATGGTCAGTTTCCGTTCTTCTTCGACAGCAGCGAGAGGAATTCGCGCCGTAGGTTGGGGTCCTTCAGGAACGAGCCGCGCATCACCGAGTTGGTCATCGCGCTGTCGTCGTCCTTCACGCCGCGCCAGTGCATGCAGAAGTGGTCGGCCTCCATCACGATGGCCAGCCCGTCGGGCTTCACGCGCTCCTGCAGCTCGTCGGCCAGCATGATCACCGCTTCTTCCTGGATCTGCGGCCGGCTCATGATCCAGTCGCAGATGCGCGCGTACTTCGACAACCCGATCAGGTTGGAGAATTCATTGGGCATGATGCCGATCCAGATCTTGCCCAGGATCGGGCACAGGTGGTGCGAGCAGGCGCTGCGCACCTTGACCGGGCCGACGATCATCAGCTCGTTCAGGCGCGAGAAGTTGGGGAACTCGGTGACGGTGGGCGCGGCGCGGTAGCGCCCGGCGAACACCTCGTCGATGAACATCTTGGCCACGCGCTTGGCGGTGTCGTTGGTGTTGTGGTCGCTCTCGGTGTCGATCACCAGCGCCTCGAGCACACCTTGCATGCGCGTCTGCACCTCGGCCTTGAGCTCTTCGAGCTCGCCGGCGTGCACGAACGCCGAGATGTTGTCGTTGGCGTGATACCGGCAGTCGGACCCGACCAGTCGATAACGGATGCGCTGCGACGCGGGCAGCTTGGCGAGGTCTTCCTCGTTGCGAACGATCGGCGCTTTGGCTTCGGACATCGCGGCCTCCTGGCAGCTCGAAATTCGGGGCGGGCGCGCATTGTGCCGGTTTGCGCGTGCCCCTGCGGTGCGGCTGCGTAGACTCGGTGCGTGAACGACCGTGCCGCGCCCGTCGCCCTGTCGCACCTGCTGCACCACACGGCCGAGGCCGTGCTCGCGGTGCAGGCGGGCCGTTCGCTGACCGACGTACTGGCCGCCGTTCCTGCGGCTGTGCGTCCCGGCGTGCAAGCGCTCGCCTTCGAATCGCTGCGGCGGCTCGGCGGTGCCCGCGCGGTGCGCGCGGCGATGGCCGGCAAGCCGCCGCCGCGCGAAGTCGACGCGCTGCTCGTGACTGCGCTGGCGCTGCTGTGGCCGCCCGCGCCGGGCCGGCGCGCGATGTATCCCGACCACACACTGGTCGACCAGGCGGTGCAGGCCGCGCACCGCCGGACCCCGGCGGCCGTGGGCTTCGTCAACGCGCTGCTGCGACGCTTCGTGCGCGAGCGCGAAACCCTGGTGGCCGCCGCCGAGCGTACCCCCGAGGGCGCGTTCAACCATCCGCTGTGGTGGATCGAGCGGGTCAAGCGCGAATGGCCGGCCCAATGGCAGTCTTTGTTGCGCCAGGCCAATGAGCGCCCGCCGATGACGCTGCGCGTGAACGCCCGCCGCAGCACCGCCGAGGCCTGCGTCCTGCGGCTTGCGGCCCAGGGAATGGCAGCCCGCGCGCTGGGCCCGCACTGCGTCATGCTGGCCGAGCCCTGCCCGGTCACGCAGCTGCCGGGCTTCGCCGAAGGCGAGGTCTCGGTGCAGGACGCCGCCGCCCAGCGCGCAGCGCCGCTGCTGATCGGCCAGGGCCTGGCGCCGCGCGCCCGCGTGCTCGACGCCTGCGCCGCGCCGGGCGGCAAGACCGCCCATCTTCTCGAACTCGCCGAGCTGGACGTGCTGGCACTGGATGCCGACGCGCTGCGCCTGGCGCGCGTGCGGGACACGCTCGCGCGTCTGGGCCTCGCGGCCACGCTGCGCGCAGCGGATGCGCGCCGCAGCGCCGAATGGTGGGACGGAAGACCGTTCGACGCGATCCTGCTCGATGCGCCCTGCAGCGCCTCGGGCATCGTGCGCCGGCACCCCGACATCCGCTGGCTGCGCCGGCCTGACGACATCGACGCGCTGGCTCGCACCCAGGCCGAGTTGCTCGACGCGCTGTGGCCCCTGCTCGCGCCGGGTGGACGCCTCCTGTATGCCACCTGCTCGATCTTCCAGGCCGAAGGACAGCGCCAAATCGACGCTTTTTTGCAACGCAAGCCCCCAGGGGGCGCCTGCCTCGACCCCGCCTCGCCGGGCCACCTGCTGCCCCTGCCGGACAATGGTCCGGCAGGGGTCGCGGCACCTTCGGCCGATGGCTTTTTCTACGCCCTGCTGCACAAGAACCCGTCACGCTGAGTCCAGCCATGCCCTCCGTCATCGCGGCGCGCCAGACCACCGGGCCCCGCGGCAGGCAGGGCTGGGGTGGGTTCGCCCTGGTATTGGCGATCGTGCTGGCGGCGCAGCCCGCGCGCGCGCAGGGCATCGACGTGCTGGGGCTGAGCGCGACGCGAGGCACCGAGGTCGTGAGCGTGGACTATCAGCTGCGCGTGGCACTGCCGCGCACGGTCGAAGACGCCGCGCAGCGCGGCGTGCCGCTGTATTTCCGTGCCGTGGCCACGCTGTGGAAACCGCGCTGGTACTGGCGCGACGATCGTGTGGCGCGCGTTCGCCGCGAGTGGCGCCTGGCCTACCAGCCGCTGACCAGCACCTGGCGCGTGAGCCAGGGGGGTCTGGGGCAAAGCCATGCCAGCCTCGCCGAGGCGCTGGGCACGATGTCCAACAGCAGCGGCTGGCGCATCGCCGACGCGGCACTGGTCGAGCCCGACAGCCGCCACTACGTCGAGTTCAGCTGGGAACTGGACACGTCGCAGCTGCCGCGCCCGCTGCAGATCGGGCTGGCCGGGGTGGGCGGCAGCGACTGGGCGCTGGGTGTCGAGCGCAGCCTCAAGGTCGAGTCCCGCCCGGAACCCAGGGCCGAAGCCAAGTGAGCAAGTCCGCGCGCTGGGGGTGGTTCGTGGCGCTGGTGGCGTTGACCGGCGTCGCGCTCGTGCTGCTGTTCGTGCTGTCGCTCACCGGCGAGAGCGGCAGCTTCGTCGAGCGCCACGTCGCCTGGCTGTTCTGGCTCAACCTGGCCGTGGCCGTGCTGTTGGCGATCGTGGTGCTGCTGGCAGCGTTGCGGCTGGCCCTTCGCAAACGCCAGGGCAAGTTCGGCAGCCTGTTGCTGATCAAGCTGGCCGGCATCTTCGCCCTGGTGGGCGTGCTGCCCGGCGTGCTGATCTACGGGGTCAGCGTGCAGTTCGTCTCTCGCAGCATCGAAGTGTGGTTCGACGCACGCGTGCAGGGCGCGCTTGATGCCGGCATCGACCTGGGCCGCGGCACGCTCGACGCACTGGTGGCCGACCTGGGCGACAAGACGCGCGTGGCGGCCGAGCGCCTGGCCGAGACGCGCGGCCTGCCCGCGCCGCTCGCACTCGAACGCCTGCGCGAACAACTCGGCGCGAAGGACGTGGCCGTGGTCGGGGCGGGTGGACAGGTCCTCGTCACGGCCAGCGGCGATGCCGCCGCGATCGCGCCCGACCGGCCGAGCGCGGCGATGCTGCGCCAGGCGCGCAGCCAGCGCGTCGTGAGCCAGATCGAAGGCCTGGATGACGAGTCGGCCACGCTCGCGGTGGTGCGCGCGCGCGTGCGTGCGCTCGCGCGCCTGCCCGCAAACGACTTGGCGCTGGGCAGCGAGGAGCGGTTCCTGCTTGCGGTGCAGCCGATCCCGCGTGCGGTGGCGGCCAACGCGCTCGCGGTGCAGGGCGCCTACCGCGAGTACCAGCAGCGCGCGCTGGCTCGCGACGGCCTGCGCCGCATGTACCTGGGCACGCTGACGCTGGCGCTGATCCTCGCGGTGTTCGGCGCGGTGCTGCTCGCCGCGGTGCTCGGCACCCAGCTCGCGCGCCCGCTGCTGCTGCTGGCCGAGGGCGTCAGGCAGGTGGCGGCCGGCGACCTCGGTGCCAAACCGGTGTCGACCGCGCGCGACGAGATCGGCGGCCTGACGCGCAGCTTCGCGGTCATGACCGAGCAGCTCGGCCATGCGCGCGAGCAGGTGCAGCGCGGCGTGATGCAACTCGAGAACGCCCGCACCCACCTGCAGACGATCCTCGACAGCCTGACCGCGGGCGTCGTCGTGTTCGATGCCGAGCGCCGCATCGAGACGGTGAACCCGGGCGCGACGCGCATTCTCAAGCTGCCGCTGTCGGCCTACCGCGGCCGCACGCTCGGCGAAGTGCCGGGGCTGGAGGACTTCGCGCGGGCGGTGTGGCAGCGCTTCGAGCTGCATGGCGCGAGCCCCGAGGCCGGCGAGCGCGACCACTGGCAGGAGGCGTTCGAGTTCGCGGCGCCCGGCAGCGCCGCGACGGCGTCCAGCGTCTCGCGCGCCACCGACGCGAACACGCTGAGCTTGCTGCTGCGTGGCGCCACGCTGCCGGCCGACGCACGCCTGCTCGTGTTCGATGACATCTCCGAGGTCGTCTCGGCGCAGCGCCAGGCCGCATGGAGCGAGGTGGCGCGGCGCCTGGCGCACGAGATCAAGAACCCGCTGACACCGATCCAGCTCTCGGCCGAACGGCTGCTGCACAAGCTCGATGCCAAGCTCGACCCCGACGACGCCGCGCTGTTGCAGCGCTCGGTGGCGACCATCGTCGCGCAGGTCGACGCGATGAAGAGCCTGGTCAACGAGTTCCGTGACTACGCCCGCCTGCCCGCGGCCAAGCTCGCGCCACTGTACCTGAACACGCTCGTGGCCGAGGTGCTGACCTTGTACGGCGAAGCCACCGACCGCGGCCACTTGGCGGCGCGCTGCGCGCCCGATCTGCCTCGCATCCAGGGTGACGCGTCGCAGTTGCGACAGGTCGTGCACAACCTGGTCCAGAATGGCCTGGACGCAGTGGCCGAGCAGCCGGACGGACGGGTCGTCGTCAGCACCGAAGTGCTGCGCGGCGAAGCCGGCGCCGTGCGCGCCGTGCGGCTGTCGGTGCAGGACAACGGGCCGGGATTCTCGGACAAGGTGCTCAAGCGCGCCTTCGAACCCTACGTGACGACCAAGCTCAAGGGCACCGGGCTGGGTCTGGCGGTGGTCAAGAAGATCGCCGACGAGCACGGCGCGCGGATCCGCCTGGGCAATCTCGCAGACGACTCGGCCGGCGACGGCAGGACCGACGTCCCGGGCCGCGGCACCGCGCCCGAGGGTGCGGCGCCGCGTGGCGCACGGGTGTCGCTATCATTCGCGCTCCTTGCCGACGCGCCGACGACACCGCACCCCGAATCCCGGTCCCACGCCTGACAGCGAGCGCGGGACGCACGAGCACTCATGGCCACCATCCTCGTAGTCGACGACGAAGTCGGCATCCGCGCACTGCTGTCGGAGATCCTGACCGACGAGGGCCATGTCGTCGAACTCGCCGAGAATGCGGCGCAGGCTCGCGCGGTGCGCGAGCGCACGCCGCCCGACCTGGTGCTGCTGGACATCTGGATGCCCGATGTCGATGGCATCAGCCTGCTCAAGGAGTGGGGCGGCCTCGGGCAGCTGTCGATGCCCGTGATCATGATGAGCGGACACGGCACGATCGACACCGCGGTCGAGGCCACCAAGTTCGGCGCCAGCGCCTTCCTCGAAAAGCCGATCACGCTGCAGAAGCTGTTGCGCGCGGTCGACCAGGCCCTGGTCAAGCCGGCCGCGGCAGCAGCTGCGGCATCGGCGGCTTCGCTGCGCGGTGCGCCGGGCAACGCTGGCGGCGCGGGCCCCGTGTCGCTGGCCGCGGCGCCTGCGCTGGGCCATGCGCTCGGCGCTGCACGTGAAGGCGAATCCGGACTGCACAGCGCGGGCGAATCGATGCCCGGCATGCTCGGCCATCCGCTGCCCGCGCCCACCGGCCCGCAAAGCCATCAGAGCTTCGAGCTCGACCGCCCGCTGCGCGAGGCGCGCGACGCCTTCGAGAAAAGCTACTTCGAGTTCCACCTCGCCAAGGAGAACGGCTCGATGACCCGCGTGGCCGAGAAGACCGGCCTGGAGCGCACGCACCTGTACCGCAAGCTCAAGCAGCTCGGGGTGGATCTCACGCGCAACAAGCGCGGCGGCTGAGTGCGGCCGGGCCGGCCGAATGCCACTCGTATAATTCGCGACTCTTCAGGCCAAGTAGCTCAGTTGGTAGAGCAGCGGATTGAAAATCCGCGTGTCGGTGGTTCGATTCCGCCCTTGGCCACCAGACAGCTGTTTCAGGGAATCCAAAGAAGTCCCGGAACGTCCCGAAAGCCCTAGAGAATCAACGCTCTAGCCCGTCTTTCTCAATTTACCCCTGACACCGCTGCTAAGTGGTTGATTTGACTTGTGCGAGACCCGTAGGTCTCCACTACAGGACGGGTTCTGCGGT
>Ga0209797_10000909_pt1 | contig 14896 bp, 13 predicted proteins | sample DOMMetBare3Fresh_2_FD_187472 | JGI IMG/M metagenome (GOLD analysis project Ga0209797, IMG submission 187472) | Wetland sediment microbial communities from St. Louis River estuary, USA, under dissolved organic matter induced mercury methylation -... | ecosystem: Environmental > Aquatic >... | reverse complement strand
GATGGTGCGACCCACCGACGACTTGCCGCAGCCGCTCTCGCCCACCAGGGCGAGCGTCTCCCCTCGACCGACCTCGAACGAGACGCCGTCCACCGCGCGGACGGGCGGCGCCGCGCCGTGGAAGAGGCCGGCGGCGGCGTAGTGCTTCACCAGGTCGTGGACCTGCAGGAGTGGGGTCATGGACTCGGAGATCGGGGTTCGATCGTCGCCACCGAGTCACCCTGAGCGCAGCGAGGGGCTCAGGATGACTCCTCCGCGAGCCAGCACCGCATCGAGTGCCCGGAGCCCACCGGGCGCAGGCCGGGGGGGAGCTCGCACTGCTCGAACGCCTGCGGGCAGCGCGGCCTGAAGCGGCAGCCTGCCGGCCACGCGACGGGCGGCGGCACGGTACCCCGGATCGGGGTCAGGCGCCGCACGGGGCCCGTGATGCGCGGAACCGAGGCGAAGAGCCCTTGCGTGTACGGGTGGGACGGGCGCGCGAACAGATCCGGCGTGGCCGCCTCCTCGACGATCTGGCCGGCATACATCACCGCCACCCGGTCGGCCCGCCCGGCGACGATCCCGAGATCGTGCGTGATCAGCAGCACTGCCATCCCTCGGCTCCGGCGCAGCTGATCGAGTACCTCGAGAATCTGCGCCTGCACGGTGACGTCGAGGGCCGTCGTCGGCTCGTCCGCCACCAGGATGTCGGGCTCCGCCGAGAGCGCGATCGCGATCATCACCCGCTGGCGCATCCCCCCGCTCAGCTGGTGAGGATACGCATCGAGCCGGGCGGACGGGTCCGGGATACCCACCTCCTGCAGCAGCCGAAGCGCCCGCTCCCGAGCCTCCGATTTCGACACCGGGAAGTGTGCCCGCACGCCTTCCGCGATCTGGGCCCCGACAGTGAACACGGGATTGAGGCTGGTCATCGGGTCCTGAAAGATCATGCCGATCCGCCGACCGCGGATGCGGCGGAGCGCCTCGCCCTCCAGCGCCAGCACGTCCGTATCGCCGAGCCGGATGCCGCTCCCCGGATCGACTCGCCCTGGAGGCGGGACCAGGCGCAGCAGCGCGAGACTCGTCAGGCTCTTGCCACAGCCCGACTCCCCGACGAGCGCCAGGGTCTCGCCGCGATCGAGCGAGAAGCTCACCCCGTCCACCGGATGCAATCGGGAGCCGTCGGCGGTCGGGAAGGAGACGCGCAGGTCGCACACGTCGAGCACTCGGGTCATGCGCCTCGCGGGTCGAGGGCGTCGCTCAGGGCGTCGCCGACGAGGTTGGTGGCCAGCACGGTCAGGGTGATCGCGATCCCGGGGAAGATACCGACCCAGGGTGCCGTCTCCAGCACCGGCCGTGCATCCAGGATCATGCCGCCCCACGAGGGAGTCGGCGGCTGCACCCCCAGGCCGAGGAAGGAAAGGCCCGCCTCGAGCAGGATCACATCGCCCACGCCGAGGGTCGCGGCGACGAGCAGCGGTCCCGCGGCGTTCACCAGCAGGTGCCGGAAGATAATCCGCCGGCGTGAGGCCCCGAGCGCTTCCGCGGCGTGCACGAAGGTCTCTTCCCGCAGCCGCAGCACCTCGGCGCGGACGAGGCGGCTGGTCGCGAACCAGCCGGTCGTGCCGATCAACAGGATCAGCGCCAGCAGCGGCACCCGCTCGGGCACCGCCAGGACGAGCAGCAACAGGAAGAGCCGCGGGACTGCCAGCGCCCCGTCCACCAGGCGCATGAGAGTCGCATCTACCGCGCCGCCCCAGTAGCCGGCTACGAGCCCAACCCCCGCCCCCAGGGTCACCGAGAGGGCGACCGCGATGGCTGCGACCGCCAGCGAGACCCGCGCCCCGCTCACCACCCGGGACAGCACATCGCGGCTGAGCTGGTCCGTGCCGAACGGGTGGTCGGCGCTGGGTGGGGCGTTCGCCAGCTCGATCAGGTCGAATTGCCGGAAGGGATCGGGTAGCAGCAGCGGGCCCACCAGCGCCAGAAGCACCAGAAACGCCAGGAACGACGCGCCTGCGCGGCCGCGGGGCGTCCCGAACAACTGTCGCAGTGCCTCGGCCGCCGCGGTCATGAGAGGCGGACTCGCGGATCCAGGAAGGCGTAGGCCACGTCGCTCACGAGGCTCGCAGCCACCACGACCGCGGCGACCAGCACGGAGGCGCCCATCAGCAGCGGGTAGTCCCGATTCCCGACCGCCGAGGCTGCCAGGGAGCCCAGGCCGGGCCAGGCGAAGACCGCCTCCACGAACACGGAACCGCTGACCAGGATCGGGAGCCACAGCCCGAACAGGGTGAGCACCGGGAAGACGGCGTTCCGCCAGGCATGCCGCCAGGTCACCCGGGTCTCGCTGAGGCCCTTGGCCCGCGCCGTCATCACATAAGGAAGGCGGAGCGTCTCGAGCATGGCGCTGCGCTGGTAGCGCATGGTGGCGGCGATGCTCACGACCGAGAGCGTCACGGCGGGCAGCACGAGGTGCCGCAGCACGTCGGCCGAGGTGGCCAGCACCCCTCCCTCGAGGACCGGATCCCGCATGCCCGCGGGCGGGAGGAGGTGCCACTTGATGCCGACGAGCCAGGCCAACACGAGGCCCAGCCAGAATGACGGCGTGGCGTAGCCGGCGAGCGAGAGGGTCGTCAGCCAGCGGTCCTCCGCCGTCCCCTTCCTCACCGCCTGCCGCACGCCCAGCCAGATACCCAGGGTGAAGTTGAGCAGCAGCACCGTCCCGCCGAGCAGTATGGTCGCGGGGAGCCGCTCCAGCAGCAGTCCGGTGACAGGTCGTCCGTACTCGATCGACGTGCCCAGGTCACCATGCGCGAGCCCGCCGAGAAAGGCGCCGAGCTGCTCGTGCAGCGGCCGGTCGAGGCCGTAGCGGGCCCGGAGCGCTTCGATTTGCGCGGCTGTGAGCGGATGTCCGGCGCCCTCGCGGGAGAGCGGATCTCCGGGGAGGACGTGTGTGATGAGGAAGAGCAGCACGACGGCGACCGCCAGCGTGAGCAGCGCCTGAACCGCTCGACGGAGGAGCCAGCGCCGCACGTCAGTAGCCCGCGGGGCGGCGCGGCGGTGGCCCGCCGACGGTCCATTCGCGCAGCGCCAACCATGACGATTCCGGCCGGATGCGCACGTTGGTGAAGCGACGGTGGACGGCGTACAGGTAGCTCGGGGCGTACATGAAGACGGCCGGTGCGTCGGCTTCGATCCGACGCAGGACGGCGTGCCACGCGTGACCGGCGCGGTCGGTCGTGCGGGTCGCGGCGTCGAGCAGGGAGTCCACCGCCGGATCGCAGTATCGGGCGACGTTGGTTCCACCCTGACAGGACCACCCCTGCGACAGCCCCGTCGGCGAGGGATCCTGGCTCGTCGCCGAGAAGTCGATGTCGAACTGGCCCGCATTGCGGCGCTCGTTCCATACCGCGCCTTCCAGCCGCTCGAGCTCGATGCGAACCCCCACCTGCCGCAGCTGCTCCTGCACCTGGAGCGCCAGCTGCTGACGGATGGCGCTCGTATTGGGCAGCGTCAACCCGAGCGCCAGCGGCTGTCCGTCGCGGTCCAGTACGCCGTCGCCATCGTGGTCCAGCCAGCCGCGCGCGGCCAGGAGGCGCCGCGCCTCGCGCACGTCCACCGGCTCCGGGACGGGGGCGCCGTGCCGGATCCACAGGATCGGCGACGTCGGGCCGTACGGCACCACGCCTGCGTTGCCGAGCGTCGCGCGCACCATGAGCCGGCGGTCGAGTGCGAGGCCAATGGCCCGGCGGACATCGCGATCGCTCAGGATCGGATGCGGACGTGCGCGGTCGCGCGGGTCGCGCTGATTGAAGAGCAGATAGCCGACGGTCGGCGAGGGGACCGGCACCACGCGCAGGTTTCGGTCGGCGGCGATGCGCGCCAGGTTGGTGCGCGGGGAGGGGATGTTGTCCATCGCGTCCGCCTCGCCGCCGAGCACCAGGTTCAGACGCGCGTCGGGATCGGCCGCGACCCGGAAGAAGACGCGGCGGATGGCCGGCACCCCGAGGAAGAACCGCTCGTTGGCGGCCAGCTCGACGTATTCCCCCGGGACCCGCCGTACCCAGCGGTAGGGGCCGTCGCCGACGGGCGCCTGCACGAAGGGGGCGTCGGCAAGCGCGCCCGCCGGGATGCTCGCCAGCAGGTGCGCCGGCAGGGGGGCGACGTGAAACGCCGCATCGTAGAGCTGCTCGGCGTAGGGATGAGAGAATCGGAATACGACCCGGCGCTCGCCTTCGGCCGTCACCGACGTGACATGCCGGAGCAGGTCCGCGACCCGCGGTGAGGTGGCAGGATCTCGGGCGCGCGTGAAAGTGAAGACGACATCCTCCGCGGTGACCGGCACTCCGTCGTGCCAGGTGGCCCGTGGGTCGAGGTCGAACGCCAGCGTCACCGAATCACGCCGGGTCCAGCTCCGCGCCAGCAGCGGCTCGAACGCCCGGTCGCCGGACGTGATGAGCGTCGGGCCCAGCTGGGCCAGGCGGAGGAAGAGTTGATCGGCGATGTCGCTATTGGCGATCGAGGCGTGCGGCCCCTCCATGAGCGTCGGGATCGGCACCGACGGCTCCTGGCCCGTCACGATCACGATGCTCGCTCGGGCGGGATCGCTCTGCGGCATCGCGCCGCGCGCGCCCGCGGTGTCGAGCGTCGCGATGAGGCTCGCCACGAGCCATGCCCTGAGCGTCAACCAACTGGTGGTCCGTGGCGTGCAGCACGTCACAGGAGCTCCGGGTGAACGATGCAGAGGGGGGTAGGGGGAGAATCTAGCAGGCTGGCGGGGTGCCGTCAGGCGCGCGTGGTGCCGGCCCACGTCCATTCGGCCGAACGGAACCGCTCGCCATGGCGCCTCGCCCCCTCGAGCAGCGATGCGGGTGGACCCACCCGCTCGACGCCCCGTCCCCAGCGTGTGCCCGCCGCCGCGGCGACCGCTTCCGCGACCGCTTCCGCGACGTCCGCCCACCGGGCCGGGCGGCCCAGGTACCGGCTGAGCGGGGCGGAGCGGTCCGGCGGCGCAATCCCTCGAGTCACCTGCGCCACCATCGCCTGATCGTCCTCGAGCAGCACGCTCCCGTGTTGGAGGAATGCCGCACCCCGCCGTAGTTGGGCGCTCCCCACCACCTTCCGTCCGGCGACCATCACCTCGCCCCCGGCGGGGCTACTGAAACAGGCCCCGGCGTCGACAGGGGCGCTGCGCTGCATGGGCGCCAGCTCGGCCGGAGCTCCCAGCGCGCGGAGGGCGTCGCGGAGCATCGCGTGAATCCCGCCGTAGACCTGGGAGAGCGTCCCGAGCCCATCGATCGGGCCGGCCACCGCGTAGGTGAGCTCGCGCGCGTGCCACACAGCGCGTCCGCCCGTCGGCCGCCGCACGACCGACAGTCCGAGGCCCGTGATCCGGTCGGCGTCGTACCGCCGGGCCGCGGGCTCATGGCGCCCGAACGAGAGACACGCCGGCTCCCACGCGTAGAGCCGGAGCCACCACTCGCCCGCCTCGGCCCGCTCGAGCAGGGCGCTGTCGATCGCCATGTTCATCCAGCCGGGGCGGGCGAAGGCATCCATCCAGAGGCGAGTCATCCCGAGCGGCGGGAAGGAGTCGCGGGCCCGGCCATGCCCCTTCGCTTCGCTCAGGGTGACTCCCTCGACGCTCCTCAAGCGTATGCTTCCACCGGCGGGCACACGCACTGCAGGTGCCTGTCGCCGTAGGCGCTGTCAACCCGTCCGACCGTAGGCCAGACCTTGTGCTCGCGCGTGGCGCGGGAGGGATAGGCGGCACGTTCCCGGCCGTATGGCCGACTCCACCCGTCCGCGATCACCTGCTCGAGGGTGTGCGGTGCGTTGGTGAGGAGGTTCTGCTCGCGATCGGCACGGCCGTCCTCGATCTCGCGGATCTCCTCCCGAATGGCGATCATCGCGTCGCAGAAGCGGTCGAGCTCCTCCTTGGATTCGCTCTCGGTCGGCTCGATCATCAGGGTCCCGGCCACCGGGAACGACACCGTCGGCGGGTGGAACCCGTAGTCGATGATCCGCTTGGCAATGTCCTCCACGTCCACGCCCGCCGAGGCCTTGAACGGCCGGGTGTCGAGGATGCATTCGTGCGCGACCAACCCGTGCGGCCCCGTGTACAAGACGCCGTAGTAGGGCTCCAATCGGCGCGCGACGTAATTCGCGTTGAGGATCGCGATCTTCGTCGCCTCCGCCAGCCCGTCGTACCCCATGAGGGCGATGTACGCCCATGAGATCGGGAGGATCGACGCGCTGCCCCACGGCGCCGCCGAGACGGTGCCGCAGGCCTGCGCGTGGTCGAGGTCGACGATCGGATGGCCCGGCAGGAACGGGGCCAGATGCTTCGCCACCCCGATCGGTCCCATGCCGGGCCCGCCTCCGCCGTGCGGAATGCAGAACGTCTTGTGCAGGTTGAGGTGGCAGACGTCGGCGCCGATGTCGCCCGGCCGGCAGAGCCCGACCTGCGCGTTCATGTTGGCGCCGTCCATGTACACCTGACCGCCGTGCTCGTGCACGATCTCGCAGATCTGGCGAATGGAGCTCTCGAACACCCCGTGGGTGGACGGATAGGTCACCATGAGCGCCGCCAGCGTGTCGCGGTACTTGGCCGCCTTGGCGCGCAGGTCCGCGACGTCCACGTTGCCGTGGGCATCGCTCACCACCGGCACCACCTCCATGCCGGCCATGACCGCGCTGGCGGGGTTGGTGCCGTGGGCGGACATCGGGATCAGGCAGGTCCGGCGGTGGGCCTCGCCGCGCGCCCGGTGCCACGCGCGGATGACCAGCAGGCCCGCGTACTCGCCCTGCGACCCGGCGTTGGGCTGCAGCGACACCGCGGAGAAGCCGGTGATCTCGGCGAGCTGGTACTCGAGCTGCCGGAACATGAGGTCGTAGCCCGCGGCCTGGTCGCGCGGCGCGAACGGATGCAGGCGGTTGAACTCGCGCCAGCTCACCGGCATCATCTCGGTCGTGGCGTTGAGCTTCAGCGTGCAGGAGCCGAGCGGGATCATCGCGCTGGTGAGCGAGAGGTCTCGCGCCTCGAGTCGCTTGATGTAGCGGAGCATCTCGGTCTCGGAGTGGTGCAGGTGAAAGACCGGGTGCGTCAGGTAGGCCGAGCGGCGCTCGAGGGCGGGGGGGATGGCGCGATCGGTATGGACGCCGATGTCCTCCAGCATGAACGGCAGCGCCTCGTTGAGCGAGAACACGGCGATGATGTCGGCCAGGTCGCCGAGGGTCACGGTCTCGTCCAGGGCGATGCCGAGCCGGGTCGGCGGCAGCGGGCGGAGGTTGATCATCCGGGCGCGGGCGGCGTCGAGCAGCCGGGGCAGCGCCCACTCGGGCACCTCGATGCAGATGGTGTCGAAGTAGGAGTCGTGCACGACGCGGTAGCGGAGCCGGCGGAGCGCGTTGGCGAGAATCACGGTGCGCCCGTGCACCCGGTCGGCGATGCGGCGGAGCCCGTCCGGGCCGTGATAGACCGCGTACATGCTCGCCATCACCGCGAGCAGCACCTGCGCCGTGCAGACGTTGCTCGTCGCCTTGTCGCGACGGATGTGCTGCTCGCGCGTCTGGAGAGCCATCCGGAGCGCGGGCCGGCCGTCGCGGTCACGGGACACGCCGATGATCCGTCCGGGGAGGAACCGCTTGTACGCGTCGCGTGTCGCGAAGAATGCGGCGTGGGGGCCGCCGTATCCCATCGGCACGCCGAAGCGCTGGCTGTTCCCGACGGCGATGTCGGCGCCCCATTCTCCGGGCGGCAGGAGCAGCGTCAGACTCAGGAGGTCGGTCGCCGCCGTCACCAGCGCGCCCGCCGCGTGGGCCCGCTCGCAGAGGCTCCGGAAGTCGCGCACCGCGCCATCGGTGGCCGGATACTGTACCAGCGCACCGATCACGCCCGGGCCGAAGTCGAACGTCTCGGGCTCGCCCACCTCGACCCGGATTCCCCGGGCCTCCGCCCGCGTCCGCACCACGGCGACCGTCTGGGGATGACAATACTCGTCCACCAGATAGACCGGTGCTTCCTTGACGCTGCTGACCGCGAGCGTCATGTGCATCGCCTCGGCGGCCGCGCTGGCCTCGTCGAGCAGCGACGCGTTGGCGATCTCCAGCCCGGTCAGGTCGGACACCATCGTCTGGAAGTTGAGCAGCGCCTCGAGTCGTCCCTGGGAGATCTCGGCCTGGTACGGCGTGTAGGCGGTGTACCATCCCGGATTCTCGAGCACGTTCCGCTGGACGACCTGCGGCGTGAACGTCCCCGCATACCCGAGGCCGATGTACGAGCGGAACACCCGGTTCATTCCGGCCAGGCCGCGCAGCGCCTGCAGCACCTCGCGCTCGCTCCGTCCCGGCGGCAGCGCGAGCGGCCGGCGGAGCCGGATCTCTTCGGGCACCACCGCGTCGATGAAGGCGTCGAGGTCCGGGTAACCGACCACCTTCAGCATCTCGGCCAGATCCCCCCGACGCGGGCCGATGTGCCGGTACGCGAAGTGGCCGGGATGCAGCACGTCGATCTCGGGGGGCGCGGCGGAGGCGGGGAGGGTAGTGGTCATCGGAAGCTGGGACTCCGGCTCGGGAGAAAGGGGAGTCAGCTTGAGCAGAGCGAAGGGGGCATGGGCAGAGTCATGGCTCCTTCGCTGCGCTCAGGATGACTCGACAGGAAGAAAAATAATGCCCCGAGGACAACCCTCGAGGCATCGTGTCTTCGGGACGGTCACCACGATTCATCTTGCCGTTCACGCCACGCCCCTTGTCGATCCGGTGCTCACTCCCCGATGTGGGCCCGGTAGGCGGCGGCCGAGAGCAGGCCGCCCAGCGCCTTCGGGTCCGCCACCCGCAGCGTCACCATCCATCCCTCGCCGTAGGGATCGCGGTTTACGACCGCCGGGTCCCCGTCGAGCGCCCGGTTCACCTCGACGACTTCGCCGGGCACCGGGCTGTACAGCTCCGAGACCGCCTTGACGGCCTCGATGGTTCCGAACGATTCGTGGGCCTCGAGCCGTTGCCCGGGCTTGGGGAGATTCACGAACACCACGTCGCCCAGTTCCCCCTGCGCGTAATCGGTGATGCCGACCCGCACGACCGCGGCGTCGCCGGTCCGTGCGACGTACTCGTGCTCGGGGGTGTACGCCAGCTCTTCCGGTACGTTCGACACGGCGTGCTCGCGATCTGGGGTGGCGGGTGGGAGGATAGGCGGCTCGGCGTGCGGGGTCAAGCGCGTGCGCGATCCGCGCGCGCCAGCAGCTGCGTCCATACGTGACGCGCCTGCGCCTCGAGCGTCGCGCGGTCCCCGTCGTTGTCGATCACGAACGTGCTGCGCTCGCGCTTGGGACCGCTCGGCGCCTGCGCCGCGAGCATCCGATCGGCGTCCTCGGCCGACAGCCCCCGCTGCGCCAGCAGGCGGGCTCGACGCACCGGCTCGGGCGCGTCCACCAGCACGACGGCGTCGAACGCGTCCGGGTCGGCAGCCTCGAACAGCAGGGGAATGTCGCTCACCACGATGCGGTCGCCCCGGTTCCGTGCCTCCTGTTCCAGGGCCGACCGGCGGCGCATCACGTCGGGATGAACGATCCGGTTGAGGTCGGCGAGCGCCGCGGGGTCGCCCATGGCCCGGCGGCGGAGCTTCTTCCGGTCCAGGACGCCCGCGGGATCGATGAGGTCCTGGCCGAAGCGGGCCGCGATGGCGCGAAGCACGGAGCTGCCGGGCGCCTGTGCGTCGCGCACGAGGCGGTCGGTGTCGATGAGCGTCGCGCCCCAGCGTCGGAACAACTCGGCGACGGTGGACTTGCCGGAGGCGATGTTGCCGGTGAGGGCGACGGTGAGCATCAGAGGAGGGCCGTCTGGTCTTCGTCTTTGCGAGGCACCTTGTGGCAGTGGCGGCAGCGCGCCTCGTAGCTCTCGCGGCCGCCCACCATGATCGTGGGCGAATCGTAGCGGGCCGGCTTGCCGTCCAGCAGCCGCTGGTTGCGGCAGGCCGGGTCGCCGCACACCACGCAGATCGCCTGCAGCTTGTCCACCATCTCCGCGACGGCCATCAGGTCGCCCATGGCCCCGAACGGCTCGCCCCGGAAATCGGTGTCGGTGCCGGCCAGAATCACCCGCACGCCGCGGCCGGCCAGGATGGTGGCCACGGTGACGATGTCGGGGTCGAGGAACTGCGCCTCGTCGATCGCGACGAGCTGACTCTCGGGGCGGACCAGCCGGAAGATCTCGGCGGCGGAGTCCACCGGCGACGCTTCGAGCTCGGTGCCGTCGTGGCTGGTGACGGAGTACAGGCCCGTGTAGCGGCTGTCGAGATGGGACTTGAAGACCTGCACCCGCCGTCGGGCGATGATCGCGCGCCGCACCCGCCGAATCAGCTCCTCGCTCTTTCCGGCGAACATGACGCCGCTGATCACCTCGATCCAGCCGGCGCGTGTCCCGTAGTTCATCCCGATTCTCCGCAGCGATGAGGACTGGGACGCAAATCTAGAGCACTGCGGCGACGGCGCCAGCCACCTTGCGGCGCGTTCGCGCACACGGCGATATTCGTCGCCCGCCCCACTCAAGGAGACTCGGTGAACAAGCAGGACCTGATCGGCGCCGTGGCCCGGCGGCTCGACGTGACCCGCGCCCGCGCCGCCGAGATCACCGAGCTCTTCTTCGCGCCGGATGGGGTGATCGCGTCGGAGCTCAAGCGAGGTGGCAAGGTGGCGATCAGCGGCTTCGGCAACTTCGAGATTCGGGCGCGGGCCGCACGGGAGGGCCGGAACCCCCGAACCGGCAAGGCGATCAATCTCAAGGCCTCGATGGTGCCCGCGTTCCGCGCCGGCCGGGCCCTGAAGGATCTCATCAACCGCAAGCGCCCCTAGCGCTTTACCGGAGGCCGCGAGGCGCGCCCCGCCCCTACCGCGCCGGCACCGCGGTCCACCCGTGCCGTCACGCGTCGCCGCCGGATCGTCATCCCGTTCAGCTCGCCGGCGATCCGCTCGGCGTCCTGGGCCGGAAGCTCCACCAGCGAGAACGCGTCCCGCAGCTCCACTCGCCCGATCTTGCCGCGCTCCACCCGCACCTCTTTTGTCAGCACCGCGACGAGATCGTTGACCGTCGCCCCGTCCTTCTTGCCGATCCCGACGTACACCCGGGCCGTGGCGGGGATGTCGGGCACGGCCGCCGGCGCGGCGGCGCCGGCCGCGCTGGTCCACAGGTCGTACAGCGCGGCCGCTACCGTGGCCGGATCGTGGCGCTCGAACAGCGGCGCGAGGATGAGCAGCGCGCGGTCCGGGGCGCCGGACTCGAGGGCGCGGACGATCGCCGCCCGGCGCGCGGCGGCGGCCGTCGTGGCCGGGTCGAGTGCTCCCGGAAGCCGAATGGGCCGGCGGGTGGCCGCGAGCCGCTCGACGTATCGCTCCGTGCCCGGCGGCACCAACAGCACGACGTCGCCGGCAGCCGCCAGCTGGCGCAGCCGCGACGGACTCGGCAGATCGAACGCGATCACTAGCTCGGCCTTGGGTGCGTCGCCGGTGACCACCCGGCCCTCGGGCTCCCGCAGCGCGGTCGCGGCGGCGATGGCGTCGTGGGTGCCGCGATCCGCGGTCCAGACCACGAGCGACCCAGGGTCGAGCAGCTCGATCAGGTCCGACAGCGCGGCGACGCGGCGCCCCCACGGCACGCTCACCGTGCGAACGCGGCCGGCCTGCCCTCCCTCGAGCGCGGCGGAGCCGAGCATGAGTGCTCGGCGCGCATAGCGCTCGACCAGGGCCGCCGCCCGCTCGGGGGCGCTGGTGAGCACGATCCGCTGCGTCTCCTTGCCCAGGTCCTGCATGAGGGGACTCAGGGTCTCCTCTTCCTCCCACAATTCCGGCCAGGCCAGGAGCACCGCCGCAAGGGTATCTGCACGCAACGCGGAGCGGCGCTGGAGCGCGAGGGCGGTCTCGGGCGTGGTCACCAGCAGATCGATCGCGTCGCCGCGAAGGCGCCTGGTCGCGCGGGCGGTGCCGTGCGCCACCTGCACCCGGATCCCGGCCTCGCCGGCCGTCTGATGCGCCACGCGTCCCCACTCCTCCAGCTGGTCAGCCGGGGCGAGCAGCAGAGCGGGATGCCCCGCGCCGAGGCGGCTCAGCATGCCCGCGAGCGCGGGCGCGGCTGCGGCCGGCGACGGCGGCAGCACCAGGACGAGGTTGTGTCCCCGTGCGACCGTCGGTGCGGCTTCGCGCGCCAGCGGATCCTCGGCGCTCCAGCCCAGCCGCGTCAGGGCGGCGGCGATCGGCGGCGTCAGGTGCAGGTCTTCAAAAGCGGACACGGGGGTCCTCTATGGAGGCGTGGGACGGCCTCGCCAACCTAAGGGTGCCGAAGGTGCGCGCCAACCCCTCGAGCCACCATTTCAGCGGTTGACATCGCCCCTCCGGGGCCTGACTTTTCCCCCGACTTTCGCGCCGACTCTTTCATCCGGATGTCCCGCATGCCCGACCCCCTCTCCCCCAACGTGCAGCACCTCAAGGCGTCCGAGACCGTCGCCATCAGCAATGAGGCGAAGCGCCGCAAGGCCGCCGGCGAGGACGTGCTCGACCTTGGTGTAGGAGAGCCGGACTTCGATACGCCGGCGCCGGCCGCGCAAGCGGGGATCCAGGCCATTCAGCGGGGGCTCACCCGCTATCCGCCCAACGTCGGGATTCTGGAGCTGCGGACGGCAATGGCGCAGAACCTGAGCCGCATGTCCGGTGGGCGCCCCATCGACCCCGACCAGATCATCGTGAGTTCGGGCTCCAAGCAGTCGATCTTCAACGCCTGCTTCACCCTGTTCGGCCCCAAGGACCGCGTGCTGATCCCCGCGCCGGCGTGGGTGTCGTATCCGCAGATCGTCCATCTGTGTCGCGCCGAGCCGGTGCTGGTGCCGGGCGACCTCGAGTGGGGGCTCAAGGTGAGCGCCAGGGACCTGGACCGGGCCAGCAACAAGCTGACCCGCGGGCTCATCCTCTGCTCGCCCTGCAACCCGACCGGCGCAGTGTACACCCTCGCGGAGCTGAGGTCGATCGTGGAGTGGGCCAAGGCCAACGATGTCTGGATCATCTCCGACGAGATCTACCGCCGGATCAACTACGGCCCCGGCCCCGCGCCGTCGCTGCTCGATCTGCCGGACGATCTGCTCGAGCGCGCCGTCATCATCTATGGTGCCAGCAAGGCCTACGCGATGACCGGCTGGCGCATCGGCGCCGCGCTGGCCCCGCCGCACCTGACGAAGGCCATGGCGGCCTTCCAGTCGCACACCACCACGGGGGCCAACCAACCCGCCATGTGGGCCGCCGCCACCGCCTTCGCGGACGAGAAGGTGGATGCCGAGGTCACCCGGATGGTGGCCGCGTTCCGGCGCCGCCGCGACACGCTGGTGGAGCGCTTCCGCCGGGAGGCGCCCGGGGTCGAGTTCGTGGAGCCGCACGGCGCCTTCTATTTCTTCTTCAGGGTGGACGGGATCCGCGAGAAGGATCCGGTCACGGGGACGGTATTCTGCGAGCAGCTGATGAAGCAGGAAGGAGTGGCGCTGGTGCCGGGTGGCGCCTTCGCCGACGATCGGTGGGTGCGTCTGAGCTACGCCGTCTCGGACGCCGAGCTGGAGCGGGCCTTGGACAAGATCTTCGGATTGATCCATCGCCTCGCATCTGCCCGTGCCGCCTGAGGCCCCGACGGTGAAGGTGGATACGCGGGTCGAGCCGCTGACGGGCAGCCTGCCCTCCATCGGCTGGCGCTGGGATCCCGAGACCGACATCCTGTCGGGCGCGTTCAAGGGCAACCGGAAGAGCGGGGGGCTCACTGGCACGGTCGAGCTCACCGACGCCGAAGGGTCGGTGGCGGTGCTCGACGTGAACAACGGGGTCATCTGCGGGCTCGACGTGGTCGTCTGGCCCGAGGTGACCACCAGCGCCGGTCTGCAGATTCCGGCCAGGCTGACCGACGGTCGGGTGGTGCTGCCGGCGCGGCCTTCCCGCCCCGGTGTGGCCTCGGTCGAGGTGGACACGACCCTCTCGGTGGAGACCAACAGCGCGGAGAGCGTGTTCCATTTGCGCATCGGACCGCGTCGGCCGGTCGAGGTAGTGAGGGTAGCCGACAATTTCTACATCGAGGTCGATCAGCGCGGCGGGCTGGCAGGGTTCTGGCTGACCAACGTGCCGCCGTTCACCGCGTTCGAGGACGAGATGTAAGGCCGGGCACCGAGTCGCGCTGAACCTGGTGAAGGGGGCATGAGCTGAATCATGCCCCCTTCGCTTCGCTCAGGGTGACTCTCCATCTCCGCCCCGCGTACGGCACCGCTAGGTTTCCGCAATGATCCCGCGCCCGCGCACGGCTCAAGGGCGCCCCTACTCGTTTGACGGCCGGCCCGCCACATTGCTGCAATGTCCCAGCGCGTTCCGCCGCTCGGCCGCGTGGTCGCCACCGAGCTCAAGCCCTCCACGCCGCACCAATTCCATTTCTGGACCGCCCGCGACACCCCGATCGGCATCGGGGCGATCGTGCGGGTCGAGGAAGCAGGACGGGTGGTCTTCGGCGTCGTCACCGACGGGTTCGCCTACTCCGATCTAGCGACCCCGATGCAGGCCGTGATCGGCGCCGACGGCGATCCGGTCGCCGCGGGCCTGGAGCCGAGCCAGCGGGCGGAGATTCGCCTGTTCACGGCCGCCGTGCTGCGGCAGATCCCCGAAGAGCCGCTCCAGCCGGTGCCGCTCGGCGCCGTCTGGCTCGCGAGCGACGAGGACGTGGTGCTCGCGCTTCGGATGGATGCGTACGCCACTGGCGACCGCGCCACGGGCATCCCGATCGGACTCTACGCGGCCGGGGGCCTGGAGTCCCCCGTCTACCTGGACTGCGACTTCCTGCTCGGCCCCGAGGCCGCGCACCTCAACATCACGGGGGTCTCGGGTCTCGCCACGAAGACCAGCGCGGTGGA
>Ga0209797_10000907_pt1 | contig 14906 bp, 14 predicted proteins | sample DOMMetBare3Fresh_2_FD_187472 | JGI IMG/M metagenome (GOLD analysis project Ga0209797, IMG submission 187472) | Wetland sediment microbial communities from St. Louis River estuary, USA, under dissolved organic matter induced mercury methylation -... | ecosystem: Environmental > Aquatic >... | reverse complement strand
GCTCCCGCGCTCCCGCGCTCCCGCGCTCCCGCGCTCCCGCGCTCCCGCGCTCCCGCGCTCCCGCGCTCCCGCGCTCCCGCGCTCCCGCGCTCCCGCGCTACCGCCCGGCCGCCCGCAATGCGTTGAGGATCACGGCGACATCGATCACCTCCTGCAGCAGCGCGCCGACGATCGGCGGAATCATCCCCGCCGCCGCGAACCCCATGGCGATGCCGCTGAGCCCGAGCCCGGCCCAGATGCTCTGCCGGGCCACGCGCAGCGTGCGGCGGCTGATGGCGATCGCCTCCGCCACCCGGCTCGGGTCGTCGGCCAGGATGACCGCGTCGGCCGCCTCGGCGGTGATGCCGCCGCCGCCGCTGGCCAGGGCGATCCCGACGGTGGCGCTGCTCAGGGCCGGCGCGTCGTTGGTGCCGTCACCCAGCATCAGCACCCGCTCGCCCTCCTTCACCAGCCGCCGGACGAACGCGACCTTCTGCTCCGGCAACAGGTCCCCGTGCGCCTCGTCCACGCCCACCTCCCGGCCGACGGCTGCGGCATTGACCGGGTTGTCACCCGAGAGGAGCACGGTGCGGCGCACGCCAAGCCGGTGAAGCGCGGCCAGCATGCCGTGCACCTCGGGGCGGACCTGATCGGCGTACTCGATGACGCCGGCCCCGTGCCCGTCCACCGCCACATAGGCCCGGAGGCCACCGTGGGGCGCGTTCTCGAGCGCCGCCCTGAGTCCCGCCTCCGCCTCCGGGTGCCGGCGCACCACGAACGACCAGCCGCCGATCGTGACCCAGCGGCCCCCCACCTCGCCCGTCACGCCTTCGCCGGGCGATTCCATGATTTCCCGGGCCTCCGGCGCGACGATCCCCCGCGCCGCCACCTCCTCGGTCAGCGTGCGCGCCAGGAGGTGGCCGGAGCCGTGCTCCACCGCGCCGGCCAGACGAAGCACCTCTTCCGGCGTGAACGGCGGGGCCGCGTGCACGTGTGACACCCGCGGCCGGCCGATGGTGAGGGTCCCGGTCTTGTCGAACACCGCCACGCTGATCCGGCCCAGCTGCTCGATGGCGGAGCCGTGGCGGAAGATGATCCCCCGGCGCGCCGCGCGGCTGATGCCCCCGACCACCGCGACCGGCGTCGCCAGGATCAGCGGACACGGCGTGGCGACGACCAGCACCGCCAGCACCCGGACCGGATCGCGGGTGAGGAAGTAGGCGCCGGCACAGACGAGCAAGGTGAACGGGGTGAACCAGACGGCGTAGCGGTCGGCGAGCCGCTGGAGCGGCGACTTGCTTTCCTGGGCGGTGCGCACCAGCTCCACGATGCGCGCATACTGGCTCTCGCGGGCCAGCGCGGTGGCGCGGAGGGTGAGCGGCCCGTCGAGGTTGAGGCTGCCGCTGAGCAGGGCGACGCCGGGGCCCGCGGAGACCGGCACCGGCTCACCGGTGAGGCGGGCGGCGTCCACGTGCGACCGGCCGGTGAGCACGACCCCGTCGCAGGGGATCAGCTCGCCGGGACGGACCAGCAGCTCGTCGCCCACGACGACCGCCTCGGCGGCCACGTCCTCCACCACGCTCCCCGCGCCCAGGCGGTGGGCCAGGCGGGGGGCCGCCGCTTCGAGCTCGCGCACCGCCTGGGAGGCGCGGCCTTCCGCGTAGCGCTCGAGCGTCTCGCCCCCGGTCTGCATGAGCACGACGATGAGGCCGGCGACCGGCTCGCCCAGCAGCAGCGCGGCGACAATGGCCAGCATGGCCACCAGGTCGGCGGCGAACCGTCCCGCCGCGATCCCGGTGAGGGTGCGCCAGACGACCGGAGTCCCGGTCAGCGCGAGACCCGCCGACCATACGATGGCGGCAGGCCCGGCGTGCCCGGTCAGCCGAAGGGCCACGCCGATGGTGATGGAGAGCAGCGCGGCGGCGGGGAGGAGCGCCGCGCCGCGGGGAATCAGTGGGCCGGAGAGACTTCGGTTGGATCCTTGCCGCGGCGGAGGCTGAAGCCCACCCCCCGTACCGTCGTCAGCAACTGCTCGCCGGCCGCGTCCGTGAGCTTCCGACGCAGATTCCCCACGTGCACGTCCACCACGTTGCTCTCCGGATCGAAGTGCATGTCCCATACCTTCTCCAGGAGCGTGGTCCGGCGCACGACCTCTTCGGGGTGCAGAAGGAAGAACTCGAGCAGCTGGAACTCCTTCGGCGTCAGGTCGAGGCGAGTGTCGTTGATGGTGGCAATGTGACGGAGGCGATCGAGGGTGATCGGGCCGTAGCGGAGTATCTCGAGCCGCTCGGCGCCACCCCGCCGGTGCAGCGCTCGGATGCGGGCCAGCAGTTCGTCGAACCGGAACGGCTTCGAGAGGTAGTCGTCCGCGCCGGCGTCGAGGCCCCGAACGACGTCCTCCACGGCGTCGCGTGAGGTGAGCATCAGGATCGGGGTGTTCCGCCCCTCCCGGCGCAGCTCCGACGCGACCTGGAATCCGTTCTTCTTGGGAAGGACCACGTCGAGCAGGATCACGTCGTACTCGTAGACGTGCGCCAGCATGGTGGCCTCATCCCCGTCGGGGGCGACGTCCACCACGTAGCCCTCCTCCTTCAGGCCCTGCTCGATGAAGCCCGCGACCTTCCGGTCGTCTTCAACGACGAGGATCTTCATGGGTCGCAATCTACGGCTGCCGTTTGAACGCTTACGGAACTCTTCGTGAAGCCCTCTTCATATTGTCCGCGTCGTCGGGAGCTCCAGCACGAACCGGCCGCCCTGACCCGGCGTGGACACAGCCCGCAGCTCCCCGCCGAGCAGTCGGGCCAGCCGGCGTGAGAGGGGGAGCCCCAGGCCCACGCCGCGATCCTCCCCGATCGCCTTCGTGACGTAGATGTCGAACACCCGCTCGACCTCGCCCTCCGGAATCCCCGGCCCCTGGTCCCGGACGACGTAGATCACCAGCCCTTCGCGCGGGGCCACCGTGAGACGGACCGTGGACGCCTCCGGCGTGTGGTGGATGGCGTTCCCCAGCAGATTCACCAGGATCTGCTCAACCCGGTTGGCGTCGGTCTCGCAGCTTGGCAGCCCATCGGCGAGGTCGAGCTCCACCTCCACCCGCTTAGCCTCGGCCGCCGGGGTGACCCGGCCGATTGCCCGGCGGGCCATCGCCCCGGGCTCCACCGCGCGGATGACCGGCTTGAGCCGGTCCTCGTCCAGTCGGCTCAGGTCCAGCAGGTCGTTCAGGAGCCCGATGGCCAGCTGGGCGGAATCGAGCACCTCGAATGCGGCGCGCGGGACGGTCGCCGGATCCTTCTTGCGGACCAGCATCTCGGCCCAGCCGAAGACCGCGGCGAGCGCGTTCCGGAGCTCGTGGTTCACCATGGCGAAGAAACGCTCCCGGGTCCGCTGGAGTCCCTGCACTTCCTCCAACAGGCGGGCGCTCTCCTCGTGCAGGCGGGCGTTGTCTATCGTGGCCGCCGCGGTCGTGGCGAGCAGCACCGCGATGTGCTCGTCTTCCTCGGTGAAGGCCTCGGCGTCGAGCTTCTCGGTCAGGTAGAGATTCCCGAAGACGCCGCGCCGGCCCGCGATCGGCACGCCCAGGAACGAATGCATCACGGGGTGGTGCGGCGGGAAGCCGTGCGAGGCCGGATGCCGCGCCAGGTCGGGCAGCCGGATCGGTCGCGCCTCGTGGATCACTAGCCCGAGAATGCCGTGGCCGCGGGGCGGGGGTCCGATGAGCGCACGTTGCTCGGGCGTGATTCCGTGCGTGGTGAAGCTTTCGAGGATGCGGCCGTCGGGGCCAAGCACGCCGATCGCGGCGTAGCGCGCCCCGATGACCTCGGCGGCGATCTGCACGACCTTCTGGAGGACCCCCTCGAGCGAGAGCTCGGTGAGGAGGGTCGAGCTGGCGACGACCAGCCGCTCGAGACGGGCCTCGGTGCTGTGGTCGTGGTTGGCGGCCGCATTGTGCATGCTGGAAAGGTACGGCCGCTGCGACCGTGCCCGAAACCCCTCACCCGGCACGGCGGCTCCCCTTGACCAGGTCGCCCACGGTGCGCTCGCGGAAGAAGGTCGACACCCGCTCGCTCACCGACCGCCACTGCTGGTGGGCGGGACAGGGGTTGCGGTCGCTGCACTCGGGCCGGCCGAGGAGGCAGCGGCGCTCGCCGGTCAGCTGGTCGAACGGCTCGACGACCCGGGCCAGGGTGAGCCGACCGGGCTCGACGGCCAGCCGGAAGCCGCCGCCCTTGCCGCGGGCGGAGACCAGGACCCCTTCCCGGGCGAGCCGGTGCAGGGTCTTCGAGAGGTAGTTGCGGGGGACGCCGAGGTGCCGCGCGAGGTCCTCCACGCTGGCGGGCTCGTCGCCGCGGTCGGCCAGGAAGAGCACGGCGCGGAGGGCGTACTCGGCAGTATGGGAGAGCAGCGGGGCCTCCGGTGGGCGACGGAGCAAGGCTTCACCGACAATTAATCATATTCTCATGATGATATCAAGTAATTACGGTCGCCTCTGACCGGGCGGGATCGTGATGAAAGCTTCACGGTGACTTCACGGCGGCTCTTCCCTCCGGTGGCGAGGTTCTGTCGGGCTCCCCACCGCACTGCACTGCTACCCCAGGAGGTTGTGCCATGTCGCGCAGCAGCACGATCCGAGGCCGCCACGTCCTCACTCTCGCCCTGCTGGCGGGCGGGGCCATCGCCGCGATCGGCTGTGGCCGCGCGGACACCGCCCGGCTCGGCGAGGCCGGCGATGCGGCTGCCAGGGTGTACGTCGCCCCCGGCAAGTACGACGAGTTCTATGCCTTCATGTCCGGCGGATTCGACGGGCAGGTCGGTGTGTACGGCCTGCCGTCTGGCCGCCTGCTCAGGCACGTGCCGGTCTTCTCGCAGAACCCGGAAAACGGCTGGGGCTACAGCGAGCAGACCAAGGCGATGATGAACACCAGCTACGGGTTCGTGCCCTGGGACGACGCGCACCACCCGCAGCTGTCGCAGACCGCCGGCATCCCGGACGGGCGTTGGCTGTTCATCAACGGGAACAACACGCCCCGGATCGCCCGGCTCGACCTGACCCGGTTCGAGACCGATGAGATCCTCGAGATCCCGAACGCCGGCGGCAACCACTCCTCCCCGTTCATCACCGAGAACAGCGAGTACGTGGTGGCGGGCACCCGGTTCAGCGTGCCGGCGCCGCAGCGGGACGTGTCGATCGAGGACTACAAGGACGCGTTCAGCGGCGTGCTGAGCTTCGTCAAAGTGGACAGCGCCACCGGCCACATGGCCATCGCGTTCCAGATCCGCATGCCGCCCTTCGACTACGACCTGTCGCACGCGGGGAAGGGGCCGTCGCACGGCTGGTCGTTCTTCACCATGTACAACACCGAGCAGGCCAACACCAAGCTCGAGGTGAACGCCTCGCAGAAGGACAAGGACTACGTCGCGGCGATCAACTGGAAGCAGGCCGAACAGTGCGTGGCCCAGGGCAAGGCGACCACCGAGCCCGCCCGCTACGCCCACAACATCATGGGTGCCGACGGGATCGCGCGCACGGAGTGGGGTACCAGCACCAAGATGCTGACCCCGGCCGCCTGTCCGGGCCTGGTGTACTACCTGCCGACGCCCAAGAGCCCGCACGGCGCGGACGTGGACCCGACCGGCGAGTTCATCGTGGCCGGAGGCAAGCTGGCCACGGTCATCCCGGTGCACAGCTTCTCGAAGATGCAGAAGGCGATCGCCGACAAGGCGTTCGATGGTGAAGACCACGGCATTCCAGTGCTCAAGTACGAGGCCACCGTCGCCGGCGAGGTACAGAATCCCGGCCTCGGCCCGCTGCACACCGAGTTCGACGACCAGGGCAACGCCTATACCTCGATGTTCCTGAGCTCCGAGATCGTGAAGTGGAGCCTCAAGGACTTCAAGGTGCTCGACCGCGTTCCGACGTACTACTCGATCGGCCACCTGATGATCCCCGGCGGCGACAGCCGGAAGCCATGGGGCAAGTACGTCGTGGCGCTGAACAAGATCACCAAGGACCGCTACCTGCCCACCGGGCCGGAGCTGACCCAGTCGGCCCAGCTCTACGACATCACCGGCGACAAGATGAAGCTGTTGTCCGACTTCCCGACCATCGGCGAGCCCCACTACGCGCAGGCGCTGCCCGCGTCGCTCATCCAGGACCGGCAGCTCAAGATGTTCTCGCTGATGGGCAACACGGACCCGTACGTCGCCAAGAACGAGAAATCCACCCGGGTGGATCGGAAGGGCAGCGTGGTGCACGTGATGATGACGTCGGTGCGCAGCCACTTCATGCCCGACAAGATCGAGGGGATCCGGGTCGGCGACTCGGTCTACTTCCACGTCACCAACCTGGAGCAGGACTGGGACGTGCCCCACGGCTTCGCGGTGCTGGGCGCCAGCAACGCCGAGCTGCTGATCATGCCCGGACAGACACGGACGCTGGTATGGATTCCCAGCCGCGCGGGCGTGTTCCCGTTCTACTGCACCGACTTCTGTTCGGCGCTGCACCAGGAGATGCAGGGGTACATCCGGGTGTCGCCCAAGGGCTCTGCGGTGCCGGTCAAGTGGAACAGCCCGAGCTACCACGAGGCGGGCGAGGGCAAGCCCGCCGAGTCCGCCGAGCACGGAACCCAATGACCCGCGCGCCGGACGGGGACGCCAGCGTCCCCGTCCGGCGGCGCGTGCCGCCGAGACATGATTGAATGAAACGCTCCTCCCGCCTGGCCGTGGCCGCCGGCTCCCTGCTGCTGCTCGCGGTGTACGTCCTGCCGCTGTGGCGCATCGAGCTCCTGGCGCCGCAGTACCCCGAGGGGCTCGGCCTGCACATCTGGGTGAACCAGATCACGGGGATCAAGCCGAACGACCTGACCAACATCAACGGCCTGAACCACTACATCGGCATGCGGGCGATCGACCCCGACACCTTTCCCGAGCTCCGGTTCATGCCGAAGCTCCTGGCCGCCGCGGTCGTCGCGGGGCTGCTCGTCGCGCTGATCGGCCGCCGCCCGCTCCTCTACCTGTGGGCGGTGCTGTTCACCGCGGGCGCCCTCGCCGGGCTGGGCGACTTCTGGAAGTGGGGCTACGACTACGGCCACCAGCTCGATCCGCACGCGGCCATCAAGGTGCCCGGGATGAGCTACCAGCCGCCGGTCATCGGCAGCAAGCAGCTGCTCAATTTTCACGCGACGTCGTGGCCGGGGCTCGGCGGCTGGATCATCGTCGCGTCGCTCGCCTGCGTCCTCGTCGTGGCGGCGCTGGAGTGGCGCCGCGCACGGTCGCCGCAGGCGGCCCCTGCCGGGACGGTGCGCCCGGCGGTAGCCCGGGTGTGACCGGGGCGCTCGCCTGCCGGGCCGCCGCCCTGGCGGCGCTGCTCGTGGGCGGGTGCGCCTCGCCGGCGCCCCGGCCGATCGCCTGGGGCGAGGAGCGTTGCCGCCACTGCCACATGACGATCGCCGATCCACGCTTCGCCGCCGAGCTGGTGACGTCGAAGGGGCTGGTGTACACCTTCGACGACGTCGGCTGTCTGGCCGCCTTCCTGCGCGAGGGCACGGTGGCGGAGACGCAGGTGCACTCGCTCTGGGTGTATGACTATCTCCGGCCCGACTCCATGCTGGATGCCCGCCGGGCGGTCTATCTCCGCGCCGACACCCTGCGGACGCCGATGAGCAGCCATCTGGCCGCGCTTCGCCCAGGGCCCGCGGCGGACAGCCTCCGCGCCAGACTCGGCGGGGAGCTGGTCGCCTGGGACCGGCTCCTCCCGGCCCGGGGGGACGGTGGTTAGCGCCGTCCTGGCGCTGCTGCAGATCGTGGTCGCGCCCGGCGGGCCGGTTCCGACGGTCACCGCGGCGCTCGCCCAGGCGCGCGCCGGCGACACGGTGGTCGTGACCGCAGGCGTCTACCGCGAGCCGCGGATCATCGTCACCGTCCCGGTGACCATCCTGGGCCAGGGTGAGGCGGTGCTCGACGGGAGCGGCGCGCACGAGGTGCTGACGGTGCGCGCCGACGACGTGACGGTGCGGGGGCTCACGATCCGGAACGTCGGCGCCAGCTACACCGAGGACCGGGCGGGGATCCGGCTCGACGGGGTGCGCCGCTGCGTCATCGCCGACAACCAGCTGACGAACACCTTCTTCGGGATCTACGCCGCCCGCGCCTCCGACTGCCTGGTGTCGGGCAACCGGATCGAGGGACATGGCACCCGGCAGACCGCCGCGGGCAACGCGATCCACCTGTTCTATTCCGAGGGCTTCACCGTCGCCGGCAACCGGATCCACGGCCACCGCGACGGGATCTACCTCGAGTTCGCCCGCCGGGCCATGATCCTCGACAACGAGAGCCGCGGGAACCTGCGCTACGGCCTGCACTTCATGTACTCGGACAGCTGCGAGTACCGGCGCAACGTCTTCGCCACCAACGCCTCGGGGGTGGCGGTGATGTACAGCGGCCACGTCACCATGGCCGACAACCGGTTCGAGGACAACTGGGGCTCGGCGGCGTACGGGCTGCTGCTCAAGGAGATCAAGGACAGCCGGATCGAGCGGAACCTGCTGGCGCGGAACACCGTCGGACTGTTCGCCGAGGGAGCGGACCGGCTGGTGGTCGAGGGGAACCAGTTCCTGCGGAACGGGTGGGCCCTGCGCCTGATGGCCGACGCGACCGACAACAGCTTCCGCCACAACCGCTTCGAGGGAAACACCTTCGACGTGGCCACCAACAGCCGGGTCAGCAGCCCGAGCAGCTTCGCCGAAAACTACTGGGACGCGTACACGGGCTACGACCTCGACCACGACGGCTTCGGCGACGTGCCGTTCCGTCCGGTGCGGCTCTTCTCCGTGCTGGTCGAGCAGAACGAGCCGATGCTGATCCTGTTGCGCAGCTTCTTCCTGGACCTGCTCGAGGCCGCGGAGCGGATCGTCCCTGTGCTCACCCCCGCGGCGCTGATGGATTCGCGCCCGATGATGCACTGGACCGCGTCGTGACCAGGGACACCGCCGCCGGGCGCCCGTTGCCGCTCCCGGCCACTGTGGTATCGGCCTCGGGGGTGACCAAGCGCTTCGGCCGGCAGCAGGTGCTCCGGGGAATCGATCTCGCCGTCCGGGCGGGCCGCATCACCGCGATCCTGGGGCCCAACGCGGCCGGGAAGTCCACCGTCATCAAGATCCTGCTTGGGCTCACCCGCGCGGACGGCGGCTCGCTCGCCGTGAACGGCGCGGCGGTGGGGAGCGACCCCGGCTACCGCGCTGAGATCGGCTACATGCCGCAGCATCCGCACTTTCCCGAGAACCTCACCGGCCGCGAGGTGGTGCACCTGCTCCGCGACCTGCGCGGCGACGCGGTGCCGGAGGACGACGAGCTGTTCGGGGCGTTCGGCCTGCCCGCGGAGCTCGATAAGCCGATCCGGGCGCTCTCGGGCGGCACCCGGCAGAAGCTGAACGCGGCGGTGGCATTCATGTTCCGGCCCGCACTGCTGATCCTGGACGAGCCCACCGCGGGGCTCGACCCGGTCGCCAGCGGCCACCTCAAGGCCAAGATCCTCCGCGCCCGGCACGACGGCACCTCGGTCATCCTCACCTCGCACGTATTGAGCGAGCTGGAGGAGCTGGTGGACGACGTGGTCTTGCTGCTGGAGGGGCGGGTGGAGTTCCAGGGCTCGCTCCGGCGGCTCAAGGACGCGACCGGTGAGGGGCGGCTCGAGCGCGCCATCGCGCACCTGATGCAGCGGGGGACGAAGTGACCGCCGCCGTCAAGGTGTTCCGCTATGAGATCCAGGACCTGCGGCGGAGCCGCTGGCTCCTCGGCTACGCGCTGCTGCTCCTGGCGCTGACCGACGCGCTCCTCCGATTCGGCGGGGGCGGACCGCGCGCGGTGTTGAGCCTGATGAACGTCGTGCTCGTCTTCGTGCCGCTGGTGAGCATCGTCTTCGGGACGATGTATCTCTACGGCGCCCGCGACTTCATCGAGCTGCTGCTGGCCCAGCCGGTGGGGCGCACCGCGCTCTTCGCCGGGCTCTACGCCGGCCTGGCCGCGCCGCTCGCGGCCGGGTTCCTGATCGGCGTGGGGCTGCCGTTCCTCTGGGGCGGCGCGGGCGACGGTTCGCTGGCGGGGCCGCTGGCCATGCTGCTCGCCGCCGGCGTCCTGCTGACGCTGGTGTTCACCGCGCTTGCATTCCTCGTCTCGCTGCTGTTCGAGGACCGGGCCAAGGGTCTCGGGATCGCCATTCTGGTCTGGCTCGCCGCCACCGCCCTCTACGACGCGCTGCTCGTGGTGGTCGCGACCACGTTCTCCGACTATCCGCTCGAGCTGCCGCTGATCGGGCTCACCCTGCTCAACCCGGTGGACCTCGGCCGGGTGCTGCTGCTGCTCCGGTTCGATACCGCGGCGCTCATGGGCTACACGGGGGCCGTCTTCGAGCGCTTCTTCGGGAGCCGGCTGGGCGTGGGCCTCGTGCTGGCGGCGTTGGGCCTCTGGTGCGCGGCGCCGCTCCTGCTGGCCAACCGGCGGTTCCGCCGGAAGGACTTCTAGCAGCCCTTTCATCCTTTTTTCACGGCGGCTGGGCTAGCCTCACAACAACCGGAGGAGCCCATGGATCTCACACACATCGTAGCGGCCACCGACGAATCGGAGGCGGGGCGGCAGGCGGTTCGGACCGCCATCGAGCTGGCCGCGAACGCCGGCGCGCGGGTCACGGTCATGCGAGCGGTGCATGTCAGCGGTGCCGTGCTGGCGGGCATGACGGAGGCCCTGCCGACGGCCGAGGAGCTGGGCGCACCCGGCGTGGAGCGCCTGCAGCGCTGGGTCGAGGCGGATCTTCCCGCGCTGGAGCGCATGCCGTCCATCAATTACGCGATCGCCTTCGGGATCCCCGGGGTGGAGATCGCCCGGTTCGCCGAGCACGAGGGCGCCGATCTCCTGGTACTGGGCCGCAAGCCGCGCTCCCGGATGGCGCGGCTGCTGCTGGGCGACACCGCGGACGCCGTGGCGCGGCGGAGCCAGCTGCCGTGCCTGTTCGTGCCCCCGTCCGGCACCCTCCCCCGTCAGGTGCTGGTGGCGATTGACGGCTCCCACCGGGGGATGGCGGTGCTGGCCGCCGCCGGCGATTTCGCCCGTCTCGTCGGGGCCGGCTTGCGCGTCCTCACGGTGGAGGCGGCTCCTCCCGGGGAGCATGATCCGCTCGACATTGCTACCCCCGTGGCGCGCACCATGTACATTCGATCTCAGGTGCAAAGCGCCGTCGGCCGTGACCTCGAAGTGCGGCGGGGCGAACCCGCCGACCAGATCCTGGCCGCGGTGGATGAGCGCCCGCCCGACGTGCTCGTGGTGGGGTGTCACCGCGGGGGACCCGCCGGGATCATCGAGGCCGGCAGCACGGCACGCCGGGTGGCGCACACGGCTCCGTGCGCGGTGCTGACTGTACCATTATGAGCGCGACCGTTGGCGCGACTGTGAGTGCGGCCATGACGAGCAAACAGCTTCTCCGCCCCCAGCTCGAGCGGGAGCATGCGCGCTGGATCGAGGAGGTGAGGGCGGCGCTCGAGCCGGCCCAGCGCGCCGACGCCGGCGCCTGGGCCCGCTGGAACGCCCTGCGTTACCTGCAGTCCGTCTTCCCGGCGAGGCTGGACCAGGAGCGGCGCATGGTCCAGAGCGTTTCGGGCGCGCTGAGCGACGACCAGCGGGACAACCTCTGGGCGCTCGGCGAGCTGCTCGATGTGCTGCGCGAGCACCTCGACCACCTGGTGGGACTCTGCCACCGCGCCGCGCAGTTCTCCACGGTGACCGGCAAGATCCTGATGGCGCTCGATCATTGGTGCCGCGCGGTCGAGGCCGATCTCGGGCCGATGCCGGTGACTGCGGTGTCTCCAAGTACGCGGGATATCCTGGCGCAACTCTCGGCGGAGCCGGCGGCGAGTGGCGCGTAAGCCGAGCTCGCTGCGCACCATCCTCCTGCCGCTCGACGGGTCGCAGTTCGCCGAGCGGGCGCTGCCGCTCGCCACGGCCGTGGCCCACCGGAGCGGCGGCAACCTCCGGCTGGCCCTGGTGCACCGGCTCCCCGCGCCACCGGCCACGCGAGACGCAGTGCGCGTGTACGCCGCCATGGAGAACGCGGTGCGGAAGGCCGAGCACGCGTACCTGCGCGGCATCGCGACCCGCGCGGCCGAAACGCTGGGCCGCCCGGTCCGGTCGGTGCTCCTCGAGGGCCCGATAGCCCGGGCGCTGCAGGACCATGGGCGCGAGATCGACGCTGACTTGGTCGTGATGACGACGCATGGCAGGGGACCGGTACAGCGGGCCTGGCTCGGCAGCGTGGCGGACCGGCTGCTTCGCTCGCTCGAGGTGCCGTTGCTCCTCGTGCCTCCGCCAAGCCCCGGGCGCGAGGCGACGGAGGGGGAGCCCTCGATCAAGCGGGTGCTGGTGCCGCTCGACGGCTCGCCGCGCGCGGAGGCAGCGCTCGCGCCCGCGGCGGTGGTGGCGCGGCTGTTCAACGCCGAGCTGCAGCTGGTGCAGGTCGTGACGCCCGTGGTGGTCGTGACCGAGCCGCCTTCGCTCCCGAGCGGCCTCGACGAGGAGCTGACCGCGATCCGGAAGGGTGCCGCGCAGGACTACCTCGACGATCTCGCTGGCGGGCTTCGGGCGGAGGGCGTGCCGGCGACCGCGATGGCCGTGCTCGGCGCGGGCGCCGCGGTGACGCTGCTCGAGCTGACCCGCCCCGGCCAGATCGATCTCGTCGCCATCGCGACGCACGGGCGGTCGGGCGTGCGGCGGCTGGTGCTCGGGAGTGTCGCCGACAAGCTCGTGCGGGCGGCCGAGTCGCCGGTGCTGGTCTGCCGGCCGCCGAGCGCCGCCCGAGGCAAGCGCGGCCGCGCGAAGAAGTCAGCCTGAGCCAAGCGAGTCACCCTGAGCCCTTCGCTGCGCTCAGGGCAGGCTCCGAGAAGGGGGCATGACCTGAATCATGTCCCCTTCACTGCGTTCAGGGTGACTCGGGACGCGTGACTCGCGGGCCCAATCCCCTTACACTTCGGCTTGCCGCCAGGGGCATCCCTCCGCGCACCCGCGCCCACGGATTGAGACGTCACCCTTGGAACCTGATCCGGCTGATACCGGCGAAGGGAGTGCGGCGCCCGCGCATTCCCGCGCCCGCGCTGCGCTTCCCGCCGCTCGACCCACGGAGCGACAGCGATGGCCACCCGTCCCACCCGTCCCCGTCCGACCCGCGCCCGCAAGCCCGTCGCGCCGCCCGCCGCCGAGAGCTACGCCGAGGCGTTCCCCGGATCCAGCAAGGTGCACGTGGAGGGGCCACGCGGCATCCGCGTCCCGATGCGCGAGATCGCGCTCTCGGGTGGCGAGCCGCCGCTCCGGGTCTACGACGCCACCGGCCCGCAGGGCTTCGACGTGCGCGGGGGCCTGCCGCCGCTCCGGCGCCGGTGGATCCGCGCGCGCGCGGTCGCGGACACCGGCCGTCACACGGCGGGCGATCCGCTGCTCGTGCCCGAGAGCCTGCACCGGTCCGTGCTCCGCGCCACCGGCCCGCTCACCCAGCTCCAGTTCGCCCGCCGGGGCGAGATCACCGAGGAGATGGAGTTCGTGGCGCTGCGCGAGGGGGTACCGGCCGAGTTGGTGCGGAGCGAGGTAGCGCGCGGCCGCGCCATCATCCCCGCCAACATCAACCACCCCGAGCTCGAGCCGATGGTCATCGGCCGGGCCTTCCACGTGAAGATCAACGCCAACATCGGCAACTCGGCGCTGCGCTCGTCGATCGAGGACGAGGTCGAGAAGCTCCGCTGGGCCACGCTCTGGGGCGCCGATACGGTGATGGACCTCTCGACCGGCGCCGACATCCACGAGACCCGCGAGTGGATCGTGCGCAACTCGGCGGTGCCGATCGGCACGGTGCCGATCTACCAGGCGCTGGAGAAGGTGGACGGCGTCGCCGAAGATCTCACGTGGGAGGTCTACCGCGACACGCTCATCGAACAGGCGGAACAGGGGGTGGACTACTTCACCGTCCACGCCGGCGTGCTGCTCCGGTACGTGCCGCTCACCGCTAACCGCGTCACCGGCATCGTCTCGCGCGGCGGGGCGATCATGGCCAAGTGGTGCCTCGCGCATCACCGGGAGAGCTTCCTCTACACCCGCTTCCGCGAGATCTGCGAGATCATGGCGGCCTACGACGTCTCGTTCTCGCTGGGCGACGGGCTCCGGCCCGGCAGCATCGCCGACGCGAACGACGAGGCGCAGTTCGCCGAGCTGAGGACCCAGGGCGAGCTGACCAAGATCGCCTGGGAGCATGGGGTGCAGGTGATGAACGAGGGGCCGGGGCACGTGCCGATGCACCTCATCAAGGAGAACATGGAAAAGCAGCTCGAGTGGTGCGGCGAGGCGCCGTTCTACACCCTCGGGCCGCTCACCACCGACATCGCCCCCGGGTACGACCACATCACCAGCGCCATCGGCGCCGCGATGATCGGTTGGTACGGCACCGCCATGCTCTGCTACGTGACGCCGAAGGAGCACCTCGGCCTGCCGGACCGGGACGACGTGAAGGCGGGGGTGATCGCCTACAAGATCGCGGCCCACGCCGCGGACCTGGCCAAGGGGCATCCCCGCGCCCGGGCGTGGGACGACGCGCTGAGCAGGGCGCGGTTCGAGTTCCGCTGGGAGGACCAGTTCAATCTGGCGCTCGACCCGGTGACCGCGCGCGCCTTCCACGACGAGTCGCTCCCCGCCGAGGGGGCCAAGCTGGCGCACTTCTGCTCCATGTGCGGGCCCAAGTTCTGCTCGATGAAGATCACCCAGGACGTGCGGGACTACGCGGCGGAGATGGCGGCCAAGTCGGCGGAGTTCCGGGAGCGGGGCGGGCAGATCTACGTGGCGCCGGAGGAGACCGAGTCACCCTGAACGAAGTGAAGGGGCCATGAGTCGGGTCATGCTCCCTTCGT
>Ga0209797_10000905_pt1 | contig 14922 bp, 11 predicted proteins | sample DOMMetBare3Fresh_2_FD_187472 | JGI IMG/M metagenome (GOLD analysis project Ga0209797, IMG submission 187472) | Wetland sediment microbial communities from St. Louis River estuary, USA, under dissolved organic matter induced mercury methylation -... | ecosystem: Environmental > Aquatic >... | reverse complement strand
ACTTGGTCTGGGCGATGGCGGCGTGCGACATCACCAGGGCGGTGGTCAGCACGGTTAGCATGGCGCGCATGGAAGCTCTCCGTCGTCGGTGTGAAACGCAAAGGATAAGGCCAGGCCGGCGCGGCGGCGATGAGGGCTTGCCCGCTCGACCGTCGCCCCAGCCGACGCTTCGACGTGCCCTCGGCCGCGATGGCCCGGGGGTGGCGCGGTGAGGCCGGGCAGCGCGGGCTGGCAGTTCTGGATCGACCGCGGCGGCACCTTCACCGACATCGTCGCCCGCCAGCCCGATGGCCGGCTGGCCACCGCCAAGCTGTTGAGCGACAACCCCGAGCTGTATGCCGATGCGGCGGTCGAGGGCATCCGCCGCCTGCTCGGGCTGCCGCCCGGGCAGGCGATCACGCCGGCCGAGGTCGAGTGCGTGAAGATGGGCACCACGGTGGCCACCAACGCACTGCTCGAGCGCAAGGGCGAACGCACGTTGCTGGTCATCACCGAGGGTTTCGGCGACGCGTTGCGCATCGCCTACCAGGCGCGGCCGAGGCTGTTCGATCGCCACATCGTGCTGCCCGAGTTGCTCTACGAACGGGTGGTGGAGGTGCGCGAGCGCATCGGCGCCCACGGTGAGCTGGTGCAGCCGCTGGACGAATCGGCGCTGCGCGAGGCGCTGCGCGCGGCCTGGGACGACGGCATCCGCGCCTGCGCGATCGTCTTCATGCACGGCTGGCGCGCCCCGGCCCACGAGCAGGCCGCGGCGCGGCTCGCGCGCGAGATCGGCTTCACGCAGGTCAGCGTCTCGCACGAGGTCAGCCCCTTGATGAAGCTGGTGCCGCGCGGCGACACGACGGTGGTCGACGCCTACCTGTCGCCGATCCTGCGCCGCTACGTCGACCAGGTCGCGGCCCAGATGCCGGGAGTGCGGCTGTACTTCATGCAGAGCTCGGGCGGCCTGGCCGAGGCCCACCGCTTCCAGGGCAAGGACGCGATCCTGTCCGGTCCCGCGGGCGGCATCGTCGGCATGGCACGCACCGCGCTGGCCGCCGGCTGCGACAAGGTGATCGGCTTCGACATGGGCGGCACCTCGACCGATGTCTCGCACTTCGCCGGCGAGTTCGAGCGCGCCTTCGACACCCAGGTCGCCGGCGTGCGCATGCGCGCGCCGATGATGAGCATCCACACCGTGGCCGCGGGCGGCGGCTCGGTCATCGGCTTCGACGGCGCGCGGCTGCGGGTGGGGCCGCAATCGGCGGGCGCCAACCCGGGGCCGGCGTGCTATCGGCGAGGCGGACCGCTGGCGGTGACCGATGCCAACCTGATGCTCGGCCGCCTGCAGGCCGAGCATTTCCCGCGCGTGTTCGGGCCACAGGGCGATCAGCCGCTGGATCGCGCCGCGGTCGAGGCCGGCTTCGAGGCCCTGGCCCGACGGATCGCCGACGCCACCGGTCGCCCGACCACGCCCGAAGGCATCGCCGCCGGCGCCTTGCAGATCGCCGTGGCCAGCATGGCCAACGCGATCAAGCGCATCTCGGTGGCCCGCGGCCACGACGTGACCGGCTACACGCTGCAGTGCTTCGGCGGCGCCGGCGGCCAGCACGCCTGTGCGGTGGCCGACGCGCTGGGCATGAAGCGCGTGATGGTGCATCCGCTGGCCGGCGTGCTGTCGGCCTACGGCATGGGACTGGCCGACCAGGTCGCGATGCGCGAGGCCTCGATCGAGGCGCCGCTCGACGACGCGGGGCTGCGCGCGGCGCGCTCGCGGCTCGACGAACTGGGCGCCGCGGCGGTCGACGAACTTGCCGCCCAGGGCCTGGACCCGGCGGCGATCGGCCGGCGCGAGCGGCTGCACCTGCGCTACACCGGGACCGACACCGCGCTCGAGGTGGCGATGGCCGATCCTGCCGGCGCGCGGGCCGAGTTCGAGGACGCGTACCGGCGGCGTTTTTCCTTCCTGATGCCCGACCGCACGCTGGTGATCGAGGCGGTGTCGGTGGCGGCGATCGGCGCCAGCCCGGGCGTGGTCGACGCCGGCACGCCGGCGCCATCCAGCCGCCACCGTCCGCCGCCGCTGGCCACCGTGCGCATGTACTGTGGCGGCGAGGGCGGCGAAGTCCGTGCCTGGCGGCCGGCCGGGCTGCATGTGCGCGAGCAACTCGCCGCCGGCGCGGCCATCGACGGCCCGGCGATCATCGCCGAGCGCAACGCGACCACGGTGGTCGATCCCGGCTGGCAGGCCCGGTTGCAGGGCGGCGGCGTGCTCATGCTGCAGCGGGTGCGCGAGCGCGCCGCCAGCCATGCCATCGGCACCGAGGCCGAGCCGGTGATGCTCGAGGTGTTCAACAACCTGTTCATGAACATCGCCGAGCAGATGGGCCTGCGGCTTCAGAACACCGCGCACTCGGTGAACATCAAGGAGCGGCTCGACTTCTCCTGCGCGCTGTTCGATGCGCAGGGCCAGCTGATCGCCAATGCGCCGCACATGCCGGTGCACCTGGGCTCGATGAGCGAGTCGATCCGCACGGTGATCGCGCGCAACCCGGCGATGCGGCCCGGCGACGTCTACGTGCTCAACGACCCCTACCACGGCGGCACCCACCTGCCCGACGTGACGGTGGTGACACCCGTCTATCTGGATGGGCCCGCCCCCTCCGAGGGGGCGGGGCGGGGTGGGGGTGGTCGTCATGACGGCGGCTTGCCGCGGGAGGCTACGTTCGTCGTGGCCTCCCGCGGCCACCACGCCGACATCGGTGGCATCACGCCGGGCTCGATGCCGCCGTTCAGCCGGACCATCGACGAGGAGGGCGTGCTGTTCGACAACTTCCTGCTCGTGCGCGACGGCCGGCTGCGCGAGGCCGAGCTGCGCGAGGCGCTGGGCGGCGGGGGCCATCCGGCGCGCAACCCGGCACAGACCATCGCCGACCTGCGCGCCCAGATCGCTGCCAACGAGAAGGGCGTGCAGGAACTGCGCGCGATGGTCGCTCAGTTCGGCCGCCAGACGGTCGAGGCCTACATGCGCCACGTGCAGGACAACGCCGAGGAGTCGGTGCGGCGGGTGATCACGGCGCTCCACGATGGCCGCTTCGAGCTCGCCCTCGACAACGGCGCATGCATCCAGGTCAGGGTCGCCGTGGACGCCGCGGCGCGCGAGGCGACGATCGACTTCACCGGCACCAGCGACCAGTTGCCCAACAACTTCAACGCGCCGAAGGCGGTGACGATGGCGGCGGTGCTGTATGTGTTCCGCACGCTGGTCGACGACGACATTCCGCTCAATGCCGGCTGCCTGAAGCCGCTCAAGGTGGTGGTGCCGGAAGGCTGCATGCTCAACCCGCGGCCGCCGGCGGCGGTGGTGGCGGGCAACGTCGAGACCTCGTCGTGCGTGACCAACGCGCTCTACGGCGCGCTGGGCGTGATGGCGGCCGGCCAGTGCACGATGAACAACTTCACCTTCGGCAACGCGACGTACCAGTACTACGAGACCATCTCCGGCGGCAGCGGCGCCGGTCCGGGCTTCGATGGCACCGCCGTCGTGCAGACCCACATGACCAACTCGCGGCTGACCGATCCCGAGGTGCTCGAGTGGCGCTTTCCGGTGCGGCTGGAGAGCTACCGGATCCGCCGCGGTTCGGGTGGCGCCGGCCGCTGGCGCGGTGGCGATGGCGGCGTGCGGCGGCTGCGCTTCCTCGAAGCGATGAGCGCCTCGATCCTCAGCAACGGACGCCTGGCCGGTCCTTTCGGCGGCGATGGCGGCGGTGCCGGCGCGCCGGGGGTCAACCGCATCGAGCGCGCCGATGGCCGCCTCGAGACGCTGGCCCACATCGGCTCGGCCGAGATGGCGCCGGGCGACATCTTCGTGATCGAAACCCCGGGCGGCGGCGGCTGGGGAACTCCGACGCGCTGACCGCGCGGACGCGCCCGGGATTCCGAACGCCGACGCCGTCGACACCGCGATGCTCGATCGCCAGCTGCTCCGGCTCTTCAAGCCCGCGCTCGAGCGTGGCGCGGCAGCGCTGGCGCGCCTGGGCATCGGTGCCGATGCGGTGACGCTGGCCGGTTTCGGCGCCGGCATGGGCGCAGCCTTCGCCATCGCGGGGGGGCGGCCGCTGGTCGGACTGGCGCTGATCGCGATCGGCCGCATCGCCGACGGGCTCGATGGTGCGCTGGCCCGTCGCACGCACAGCACCGACCGCGGCGCCTTCCTCGACATCACGCTGGATTTCGTCTTCTACGCCAGCGTGCCGGCGGCCTTCGCGATCGCCGATCCGGCCGCCAACGCGCTGCCGGCGGCGCTGCTGCTGCTGGCCTTCGTCGGCACCGCATCGAGCTTCCTCGCCTTCGCGGTGCTCGCCGAGCGGCGAGGCCTGGCGAACCTGGCCAATCCGAGCAAGGGGATGTACTACCTGGGCGGCCTCACCGAGGGCACCGAGACGCTGGCGTGCTTCGCCGCGATGTGCCTGTGGCCGCAGTGGTTCGCGCCCTTGGCCTATGGCTTTGCGGCGTTATGCGCGGTGACCTGGCTGACGCGCATGCGGGTTGGGTGGACGCTGTTGCGCGGGGTCGATTGAGCACCGCCGCCGACCTCAACTCCGGGCGCCGCCTGGAGCTGGCGCTCTCGCCGGGCGGCAGGTTCTTCCTCGAGATCCTGATGGCGGCGGTCGAGTCGCCGCCGCAGGTCGCTGCCGAACGCATCGCACGTGCCTTCGAGCGCGGCAGCGCACAGGGCTTGCTGCGCCTGGGCGCGGCCGAGCTGGGCACGGCGATGCCGGCGTCGCTGGCCTTCGGGCGCGAGATCGGCCACCTGTTCATGGCCAGGCTGACGGCCGCACCGGCGCTGGCCGAGAACTGGGCCACGCTCGATCTTCCGGCACCCACGGCCGAGCTGGACGCATTGGCCGCCGCCGCGCCACCCTTCACCGGCGCCGAGCAGCTCGACGGCGCGCTGCTCGCGTCCACTTGGGCGGCGCTGCTGGTCGCGGCACGCGAAGCGATCGCTGCCGTCGATGGCGAGGTCAAACGCTGGCTTCAGGGCCTGCACCCGAGCTGGAACCTGGTCGGCCGGATCTGCTTCCACCTGGCCGAGAACAAGGCCGACGAGAACGCGCCCTTTGCCTTCCTGGCCACTTATGCAAGCCATGTCTCGCGGGAGGCGCGGGTGCAGCACCTGCCGCTGGCGCGCGCGCTGCAGGCCTACGCCGGCGCCAACAACCGGGCCGCGCTGCTCGAACTGCTGTTGCCGGTGCACAAGGCCGCCGAGCAGAGCGACTGGCTTCGTGACTGGGTCGACACCGGGCGTGTCTTCCAGCCGCAGGCGCTGACGCCGCCGCAGGCTCTGGCCTTTCTGCGCAGCGCTGCCACCTTCGAGGCCAGCGGCCTCGTCGTGCGCCTGCCCGACTGGTGGCGCGCGCGCCAGCCGCCGCGCCCGCAGGTGCGCGTGCAGGTCGGCCAGCGCGCCGCGGGCCTGGGTCTGGAGACGATGCTCGATTTCCACGCCGAACTCACGCTCGACGGCGAGCCGCTGACGCCCGAGGAGTGGCAGGAGCTCGGCGCCGCAGGCAGCGGCCTGGTGCGCCTGAAGGGCCGCTGGGTCGAGGTCGACCGCGAAAAGCTCGACGCGGTGCTCGCGCACTGGAAGAAGGTGCAGCGCGCGGCGGCCGAGGACGGCGTGCCCTTCCTCGAGGGCATGCGATTGCTGGCCGGTGCGCGCATCGGCCACGAGGCCTCGGACGAGGTCGAGCAGGCGCAGGCCGAATGGTCGCGCGTGGTCGCCGGCGACTGGCTGCGCGACACGCTGGCCGAACTGCGCGCGCCGGGCGAGGGTCCCGATCCGCGACCCGAACTGCGCGCCGAGCTGCGCCCCTACCAGCGCCAGGGCCTGCGCTGGCTGTGGTGGCTCAAACGCCTGGGCCTGGGCGGCTGCCTGGCCGACGACATGGGCCTGGGCAAGACGGTACAGTTGCTGGCGCTGGCCACGCTGGCCAAACGCGAGGGCGACCGCGGGCCGCACCTGCTGGTGGTGCCGGCGTCGCTGATCGCCAACTGGCAGGCCGAGGCGGCGCGCTTCGCGCCGGGGCTCTCGCTGCTCGTCGCCCATCCCTCGGTGGTGCCGGCGCATGAGCTGGCCGCGATGGGGCGCGAGGCGCTGGCCGGTGTCGACCTCGTCGTGACCAGCTACGCCACGCTGGCGCGGCTGGCCTGGCTGCAGCAGGTGGCGTGGTCGATGGTCGTGCTCGACGAGGCGCAGGCGATCAAGAACCCCGGCGCGCAGAAGACGCGCAAGGTCAAGGCCTTGCAGGCCCGCGTGCGCTTTGCGCTCACCGGCACGCCGGTGGAGAACCGGCTCGGCGACCTGTGGTCGCTGTTCGACTTCGTGTGCCCGGGGCTGCTGGGTTCGGCCGCCGCCTTCGGCCGCTTCGTGCGCCGGCTCGAGCAGCACGAACCGGTCGACTACGCGCCGCTGCGCCGGCTCGTGCAGCCTTACCTGCTGCGGCGGCTGAAGTCCGACCGCCGCGTGATCGCCGACCTGCCCGACAAGACCGAGCTCAAGGCCTATTGCTCGCTGACCCGCGCGCAGGCCGGCCTGTACCAGCAGTCGGTCGACGAACTGGCCCGGGTGGTTGCCAGCCTCGACGGCATCGCCCGTCGCGGCGCGGTGCTGGCCTTCCTGATGCGCTTCAAGCAGATCTGCAACCATCCTTCGGCGTGGCTCGGCGACGGCGAGTTCAGCGAGTCCGCGAGCGGCAAGTTCGCGCGGCTGCGCGAGCTGGGCGAGGCCATCGCCGCACGCCAGGACAAGCTGCTGGTGTTCACCCAATTCCAGGAGATGACGGCGCCGCTGGCCAGCTTCCTGCACGCGGTGTTCGGCCGCCCGGGGCTGGTGCTGCACGGCGGCACCGCGGTCAAGGCGCGGCGCGGCCTGGTCGAGGACTTCCAGCGCGACGGCGGGCCGCCCTTCTTCGTGCTCTCGCTCAAAGCCGGCGGCACCGGGCTGAACCTGACCGCCGCGTCGCACGTGGTGCACTTCGACCGCTGGTGGAACCCGGCGGTGGAGAATCAGGCCACCGACCGTGCCTACCGCATCGGCCAGAAGCGCAACGTGCTGGTCCACAAGTTCATCTGCCGCGGCACCGTGGAGGAGAAGATCGACGCGTTGATCGAACATAAGCTCGGGCTCGCCGGCCAGATCGTCGAGGGCGGCGGCGAGGCGCTGTTGACCGAGTTGAGCAACGAGGAGCTGTTGCGCATCGTGGCACTGGACATCCAAAGCGCCCTGGAAGGCTGAACGACCGGAGGAACAGGTGGCGAGAGGCTATTTCGACGGCTGGGCGCCCTATGTGCCGGTGTCCGAGCGGCGCCGTCAGGCCGCGCGCGAAGCGGCGGCGCTGAAGAAGAAGGGCCAGGTCTGCCAGCCGGTGACCATTGGCGGCCGCGCGATCGCCACCACCTTCTGGGGCAAGGCCTGGTGCGACAACCTCGAGGCCTACAGCGACTTCGCCAACCGTCTGCCGCGCGGGCGGACCTATGTGCGCAACGGCTCGGTGATCGACCTGCGCATCGAGGCCGGCAAGATCGTCGCCCTGGTCTCGGGCTCGGAGCTCTACCGCGTCGAGATCGCGATCGATGCGCTCGACGCCAAGGCCTGGCAGGCGATCGTCGCGGAGTGCTCGGGCAGGATCGGGTCCTTGATCGAGATGCTGCAGGGCCGCTTGTCCAAGGGCGTGATGGAGATCGTCACCCGCCCGGGCAAAGGCCTCTTCCCGGCGCCGCGGCAGATGCGCTTGTCGTGCAGCTGCCCCGACTCGGCGTCGATGTGCAAGCATGTCGCGGCGTCGCTGTACGGCGTCGGCACGCGGCTGGACGACCAGCCCGAGCTGCTGTTCCGGCTGCGCCATGTCGACGCCGGCGAGCTGATTGCCAAGGCCATCGACGCGCCGGTGATGGCGACGCCGCTGGCAGCGGGGTCGCTGGCCGGGGCCGACCTGTCGGCGCTGTTCGGCATCGAGCTCGCCGACCCGACCGCGGCACCGGCAGCACTGGCTGCACTGGCGATACCGGCGACGCGCAAGCCGCGCCAGACCGCGCCGCCAGCGGCCAAGCCCGCGGCCACGCCGGCGCGTGCCAGGACCATCACCGCGGCCGAACTGCTGGCGCGCGGCATTCCACGGCACATGGTCCAGGCCTGGCTCGGCAACGGCGTGCTCCGACCAGGAAAGCAACGTGGCATCTACATGACCACCCGCCAGACCGAGCCGCGCATCGACGCCTATCTGTCGCGCGACGCCCGGTGAACGGCGGCGGTTAGCATCGCGCCATGTGGCAGACGCTGATGGATTCGCTGCGGGCGCAGCTGAGCAACCAGATCTTCGCCGGTGGCCTGGCGCTGGGGGTGGTGGGCGTGCTCGTGGCGGCACTGCGCAGCCTGCCTGGCAAGCTGTGGTCGCAGGCCAAGCGGGCGATCGTGGTCACCGCCACGCTGGACAGCCGCAACGACCTCTTTGCCGCCTTCGTCGCCTGGCTCAACGACCAGCGCTTCGGCCAGCGCAGCCGCTGGTTCACGGTGGTGCAGGCCCCGGCCGCGGTGGCCGAGGACGAGGCCCAGGTCGACGACATCCCGCAACTGCAGTACAGCCCGGCGCCGGGATTCCACCTGTTCTGGTACCGGGGCCGGCTGATGTGGATGCAGCGCGACATCGCGATGAACCTGCAGGTGGTGGAGACCATCCGCCTGGGGGCGCTGTTCACGACGCGGCGCCTGATGGAGGAGTTGCTCGAGGGCGTGTTGCGCCACGCTGGCGCGCGGCGCGCCAATCGGCTGACGCTGTACACCGTGGACCGCTGGGGCGACGAATGGCGCCAGGCCGACAGCAAACCGCGCCGGGCGCTCGACTCGGTGGTGCTCGACGAAGGCGTGGCGCGGCTGCTGCACGACGACATCCACGAGTTCTTCTCGCGGCGCGAGTGGTACGCGCAGATGGGCATCCCCTGGCGGCGCGGCTATCTTCTGTACGGCCCGCCCGGCACCGGCAAGACCAGCGCTGCCTTCGCGCTGGCAGGCGAGTTGCGGCTCAAGCTGTGCGCGCTGTCGCTGACCAATCCCAAGCTCACCGACAACGTGATGGCCGACCTGCTGCAGCGCACGCCGGCGCGCTCGCTGATCCTGATCGAGGACATCGACGCCTTCTTCAACGCCCGCGAGAAGCAGGATGGGCGCATCCAGATCAGCTTTTCGGGCCTGCTCAACGCGCTCGACGGTGTCGGTGCCCAGGAGGGCCGCATCGTGGTGCTGACGACCAATCACCGCGAACGCCTCGACGCCGCGTTGATCCGCCCGGGGCGCATCGACCTCGAGATCGAACTCGGCAACGCCACCGCCTCGCAGTTGTCGGGCCTGCTCGCCCGCTTCTACCCCGAGGCCGCCGAACGGGTGGCCCGGCTGGTGGCGGACTACCCGCCCAAGACGCTGTCGCCGGCCCAGATCCAGCAGATCCTGATCGCCGCCGACAGCCTGGACGAAGCCGAGACGGCGCTGCGATCGGCCTACGCGACCGCACGCGCCAGCGCGGCCGGCGAGCGGTCGAACCCGCTGCCGGCGTGAGCGCCGATCGGTGACGCTGGCGCGCCCTGGACGCCCGTGCCGATGAGGCCGGGCGGTCTGCGTCACTCGCGCCGCGGAAACACCAGCAGCATCGTCGCCGGCACCCGCCCATCGACATCGCGGGGCAGCACCTCGGTGCGGTCGATCGCACGCAGCACGGTGTCGTCCCACACCTCGTTGCCGCTGCGCTTGACGAGGCGCCGGCCGATGATCGTGCCGTCGCTCGCGCAGCGCACCTCGACCTCGGCCACCGGGTTGCCCGCGACTTCGACCGCGAGCACGATGTTGGGCTTGATGCGCGCCTTGATGCGCCCGGCGTAGGCCGCCGAGGGCGCCGCGTCGCGCTGGGCGCTGCCGCTGGCGTCGGGGGCGCCGGTCGCTCCGGCGAGGCCGCGGATGCGGGCCAGGTTGGCTTCGCGCTGCTGGGCCAGGCGCTGCTCCTCGGCCTGGGCCTCGCGCTGGGCGGCCGCGTCCTTCTTGCGCTGTTCTTCCTTCAGCCGCTCCTCGCGCAGCTTGTCGTCGCGGGCCTTCTGCAGCCGCTGCTCCTCGTCCTTGCGCACCTGCTCGATGCGTTGCTGGCGCTGCGCCTTCTCGACCGCGATCTGCGCGTCGGCGCGTTCGGGTGGCGGCGGCGTGCGCTGCTCGACCCGTGGCGGTGCGGGCGGGGGCGCCACCGGCGCCGGCGCGGCCTGCTGCGGCAGCGCCGACCACAGCTCGGCGGCGTAGACCACCTCGGGCGAGCGCAGGCGCCAGTTCAAGCCGACGCTGAGCGCGGCGATCAGCAGCGCGTGGGCCAGCGCGGCCAGCAGCAGCGAGCGCCCGAGCCCGGCCGGACGCGGCGGCAGCAGAGGATGGGGTCGCATCAGAGCGGCAGCCATCAGGCGCCCTGCCTCACCGACAGGCCCACGCGCTGGATGCCGGCGCGCTGCAGCGCGTCCATCGCACGCACGACCTGCTCGTACTTGACGCTGCGATCGGCCGAGATCACCACCGGCGTGCGCGCATCGCCAGCCTGGGCCTGCTGCACGCGCGCGGCCAGCTGGGCGAGCGTCGCGCCCTGGGGCTCGCCGCCATCGACGCGGATGCGAAGCTTCTCGTCGGCGCCGACGATCACCTCCACCACATGCTCGGGCCGCTGCGGTGCCTTGCCCACCGTCGGCAGGTCGACCAGGCCGGTGGTGATCAGCGGCGCGCTGACCATGAAGATGATCAGCAGCACGAGCATCACGTCGATGAACGGCACCATGTTCATCTCGGCCATCGCGCGCCGGCGACGGCTGCCGCGGGAGACCACCGCCGGCATGGCCGCTGCCCCTCAGCGCGCCGCCGGCGCCGCTGCGGGAACGGCGGCGTTGCGCTGCAGGATGTTGGAGAACTCCTCGATGAAGGTCTCGAGCTGGATCGCGATGCGGTCGATGTCGCGCGCGAAGCGGTTGTAGGCCACCACCGCCGGAATCGCCGCGAAGAGGCCGATCGCGGTGGCCACCAGCGCCTCGGCGATGCCGGGGGCGACGGTGGCCAGCGTCACCTGCTGCACCTTGGACAGGCCGACGAAGGCGTGCATGATCCCCCACACGGTGCCGAACAGGCCGACATAGGGGCTGACCGAACCGACCGAGGCGAGGAAGCCGACGTTGCCTTCGATGACGTCGAGTTCGCGCTGCAGGCTGGCGCGCATCGCGCGGCGCGCGCCGTCGAGCTGGCTCGGCGCATCGTGCCGTCGCTCGCGCAGCTTGAGGAACTCGCGCATGCCGCTGGCGAAGATGCGTGCCATCGGCGCGTTGCCGTCCTTCTGACCGACCGCGGTGACGAGCTCGTTCAAGTTCTTGCCCGACCAGAACTCGCGCTCGAAGGCCTCGTTGCCCTGACGCAGCGCGCGCAGGCCGAAGAGCTTGGCGAAGATCACCGTCCAGCTGGCCAGCGAAGTGAGCATCAGGCCGGCGATCACCAGCTGCACGACCAGGCTGGCGTGCAGCACGAGGGTGACGATGGAGAAGTCCTGGGTCATAACCTGGCCGTGATCTCGGCGGGGATGCGCCGGGGCTTGAAGCTGCGCGCATCGACGCAGCCGATGCGGATCGCGCCTTCGCACAGCAGCTGCTCGTCGCGCAACGCCTGCTGCGTCATCCGCATCGAGGCGCCGCCCAGATCGTCGAGCGCGACGGTGACCTGCAACAGGTCATCGAGCCGGGCCGGACCGACGAATCGCAGCTGGGTGTCGGTGACGATGAAGATCGCGCCGGTGCGATCGCGCAGGGACTGCTGCTCGACGCCCAGCGCGCGCAGCCACTCGGTGCGGGCGCGCTCGAAGAACTTCAGGTAGTTCGCATAGAACACCACGCCGCCGGCGTCGGTATCCTCCCAGTACACGCGCAACGGATGTCGAAACGGCGGCTTCGGCTGCGGGGAGGCGGGCGGCGTGCTCATCGGGCCGGGCGATGATAGCCCAGCGCTACGGCGCCAGCCTTCGTCGCGCGGCGCCAAGGACGGCGGGCCCGAGCGGCCGTTCCCGCCCCCTGCGCAGGTCCGGTTCTGCCGGGCTGCCCAGTTCCCCGCGGGGGACGGCCGGCGCGGCCGGCCGCGGGGCGCTCAGCGCAGGTGCCACCACAGCACCGCGGCCAATGCGGCCAGCAGCAGGACCGGCCAGAGCCAGCCCGGGCGCTGACCGGACCGCGCAGCCAGCGTGTGCGTTGTCTCTTCGGCGATCGCCGCCGGCGCCGGTACCTGCACGCGACGTGCCGCCGCGGCCGTGACCTGGGCCTGCGCGCCGGCGCGCAGGTGCCACTGGCGCAGCGCGACCGACAGCTCGCGTGCGCTGGCGTATCGTCGCGCCGGATCGAGCGCCATCGCGCGTTCGGCGATCGTCGACAGCTCGGCGGGAACGCTCGGCACCAGTGCCCGGGCCGGCACCGGCTGGCCTTGCAACACGGCTTCGACGATCGACTGGATCGAACCGCCGGTGTAGGCGCGGCGCCCGGTGAGCAGTTCGTAGAGCACGACCCCCATCGCGTAGACATCGGTGCGCGCATCGACCGCTTCGCCGCGCAACTGTTCGGGCGCCAGGTAGTGCGGCGAGCCGGTGATCAGGCCCTCGAGCCCCGGCGCGCCACCCTGGTGGGTGATGCGCGCGATGCCGAAATCGAGCACCTTGGGCTTGCGGCGATCGATCATGAAGATGTTGGCCGGCTTGATGTCGCAGTGGATGACGCCCTTTTCGTGCGCGCAGTCCAGCGCATCGGCCACCCGCCGCATCAGCCGCGCGGCACGCACCGCATCGGGCCGCCAGCCATCGTCGAGCAGTTGCCGCAGATCGCAGCCGGGCAGCTGCTCCATGGCGATGTAGACGCCCAGCTCGGACAGCCCGGCGTCGTAGATGGTGACGATGTTGGGGTGGTTGAGTCCGGCCACTGCGCGTGCCTCGTCGAGGATCATCGCGTCGAGCCGTTCGTGGCGCGTGCCCAGGCTGCCGCACTGCACGACCTTGATCGCCAGGTTGCGCGACAGCAGCGGATCCCAGCCGGCATAGACGCGGCCCAGGCCGCCGTCGCCCAGCAGGTACTTCAGCGCATAGCGGCCGACATGGCCGATCGTCGATTCGGCCTCGTTGGGCGCGGGCAGCACGTCCAGCGGCACCGGCGCGCTGTCGTCGGTCAGGCGGTGCCAGTTGTCGGGCAGGTCGCCGCCGGGAAAGGGCTCGATCTGCGTGGGTTCGAAGTCGGGCCGGCGTTTCGGGGCTGCAGGTCGCAGGGGATTCACCGAGCCAAGCATAAGGCCGGGGGGCGGGCCTTATGCGTCCAAATGCAGGGCCATGTCGGTTCGAGTTAGTGCTTGACACCGCCGACGGGCGCGTGCTAGCCGGACCTCACAGCACCCGTTGCAGCCGCTGCAGGGCCTCTTCGAGGCGATCGGTCGAGGTGGCGAACGACAGGCGCAGCCAGCGCCCCGGCTCGTGGCGCCCGAAATCGCGGCCGGGGGTCAGCGCGACATGGGCCCGGCGCATCATTTCGAAACAAAACTCCCAGCTGTCGGGCGAATGCGCGCTGCAGTCGGCGTAGGCATAGAACGCGCCGTCGGGAGGCACCGGCACCGCCAGGCCGAGGCGGTCGAGCACCGGCACCACGGCATCCCGCCGGGCCTGGAAGACGGCTCGGCGGCGCTCGTACTCGGTCAGCGACTCGGGCTCGAAACACGCCAGCGCCGCATGCTGGGCGATGCTGGACGCGCAGATGAACAGGTTCTGCGCCAGCCGCTCGACGGGCTCGACCAGAAGCTCGGGCAGCACCAGCCAGCCCAGGCGCCAGCCGGTCATGCTGAAGTACTTCGAGAAGCTGTTCACCGAGACCAGGTCCTCGCCATGGACGAGCGCGCTGTGGCCGTAGGTCTTGTCGTAGCTCAGGCCGAGGTAGATCTCGTCGACCACCGTGACGCCGCCGCGCTCGCGCACGAACGCGGCGATGCGGCGCATCTCGTCGGGGTGGATCGAGGTGCCGGTGGGGTTGGACGGCGAGGCCAGCAGCACGCCGCGGGTGTCTGGCGTCCACGCCTGCCTGACCATCCCGGCATCGAGCTGGAAGCGCTGCGCCGGCGACGACGGCAGCAGCCGGGCCCGGGCCTCGGCGGCGGCCACGAAATGCCGGTTGCAGGGGTAGCTGGGGTCGGGCATCAGCACCTCGTCACCGGCCTCGAACAGCGCCAGGCAGGCCAGCTGCAGGGCCGCCGAAGCGCCGGCGGTGACGACGATGCGCCGCGCCGGCACCTCGAGGCCGTAGCGGCTGCGGTACCAGGCCGACAGGCGCTCGCGCAGCTCGGGCAGTCCGGTGGCCTGGGTGTACTGCGTGCGGCCGTCGCGGATGGCGCGCTCGGCGGCCTCGCGCACCAGCGGCGGTGCGGTGAAATCGGGCTCGCCGATGTTCAGGAAGATCATGCGCTCGCCGCCCCGGGCCGGATCGCAGGCCGGGCTGGCGGCGATTTCGGCCGCCGCCTTGGCGCATTCCATGACGTAGAAGGGCTCGATGTGCTCGAGCCGCCGGGCCAGCTTCATCGTGAACCGGGGCTTCAGCGCGGATTGGCGCGGCGCGCGGCGACCTCGGCCGGGCGCAGGTCGGATGCGGCCTTGTCGAGCACTCCGTTGACGTACTTGTGGCCATCGGTGCCGCCGAAGGATTTGGCCAGCTCGACCGCCTCGTTGATCGCCACCCGGTAAGGGATGTCCAGGCAGTGCGAGAGCTCGTAGGTGCCGATCATCAGCACCCCATGCTCGACCGGCGACAGCTCGCCGATCTTGCGGTCCACGTGGCGGGCGAGCACCGCGTCGATCGCGGTGGCCTGCGCGATGC
>Ga0209797_10000901_pt1 | contig 14940 bp, 9 predicted proteins | sample DOMMetBare3Fresh_2_FD_187472 | JGI IMG/M metagenome (GOLD analysis project Ga0209797, IMG submission 187472) | Wetland sediment microbial communities from St. Louis River estuary, USA, under dissolved organic matter induced mercury methylation -... | ecosystem: Environmental > Aquatic >... | reverse complement strand
CGCTTCTGGACGGACACGCGCGAGCGCCACCGCTTCCTGCAGCACGACCGCGAGCGGCCCATCCTGCCGCCCGAGGACCTGTTCCTCAGGCCGGAGGACTTCTTCACCCTGGGCAGTGCGCTGGCTGTGCTGGCCCTGCGCGGCAGCGAGCCTTTGGAGTGGGCCAGGCCCTTGCCCGACCTCACTGCCGACCGCGGCGCCCCCGAGCCGCTGGTCCGGCTGCAGCGGCACGTGGCCAGCACGCCGCACCGCGTGCTCATCGTTGCCGAAAGCGAAGGCCGGCGCGAAAGCCTGCTCGAGCTGCTGCGCGACAACCGCATTGAGCCGCCTTCGGTGGCCACGCTGGCCGAGTTCGAGGCCGGCCAGGCGCATTTCGCCATCGCCGCCGCACCGCTGGCGGTGGGCTTCTTCTGGCACGAGCCGCAAGCTGGGAAGGCGATCCAGTTCGTCACCGAGACGGAGTTATTCGCCACCTCGCCCACCGCGCGGCGGCGCCGCAAGCAGGAACAGGTTAGCGACGTCAACGCGCTGATCAAGGACCTGTCGGAGCTGAAGGTGGGCGATCCGGTGGTGCACGTCAACCACGGCATCGGCCGCTACGTGGGGCTGGTGAACATCGACCTCGGGAACGACGACGGGGGGCCGAGCGAGTTCCTGCACCTGGAGTACGCCGACAAGGCCACGCTGTACGTGCCGGTGGCGCAGCTGCACCTGATCGCACGCTACACCGGCGTGAGCCCGGAAGAAGCACCGCTGCACCGGCTCGGCTCCGGCCAGTGGGACAAGGCCAAGCGCCGCGCCGCCGAGCAGGTGCGCGACACCGCCGCCGAACTGCTCAACCTCTACGCCCGGCGCGCCGCCCGCGAGGGACATGCCTTCCGCTTCACGCCGCACGACTACGAGGCCTTCGCGGCCAGCTTCGGCTTCGAGGAGACGCCGGACCAGCAGGCGGCCATCCACGCCGTCATCCAGGACATGGTGAGCCCCAAGCCGATGGACCGGCTGGTCTGCGGCGACGTCGGCTTCGGCAAGACCGAGGTGGCGCTGCGCGCGGCGTTCGTGGCCGTCACCGGCGGACGGCAGGTCGCCATCCTCGCGCCGACCACGCTGCTGGCCGAGCAGCATTTCCAGAACATCGCCGACCGCTTCGGCAAGTGGCCGGTCAGGGTGGCCGAGCTGTCGCGCTTCCGCTCGCCCAAGGAGGTGAAGGCGGCGCTGGAGGGCCTCGAGGACGGCACCATCGACATCGTCGTGGGCACGCACAAGCTGCTCAGCCAGACGGTCAAGTTCAAGCGCCTGGGCCTGCTCGTCATCGACGAGGAGCACCGCTTCGGCGTGCGCCACAAGGAGGCGATGAAGGCGCTGCGCGCCGAGGTCGACGTGCTCACGCTCACCGCCACGCCGATCCCGCGCACGCTGGGCATGGCGCTGGAGGGGCTGCGCGACCTCAGCGTCATCGCCACCGCGCCGCAGCGCCGGCTGGCGATCAAGACCTTCGTGCGCAACGAAGGCGCGGGCACCATCCGCGAGGCGGTGCTGCGCGAGCTCAAGCGCGGCGGACAGGTCTACTTCCTGCACAACGAGGTCGACACCATCCAGGCGCGGCGCGACAAGCTGGCGGAGTTGCTGCCCGAGGCGCGCATCGCCATCGCCCACGGCCAGATGCCCGAGCGCGAGCTCGAGCGCGTGATGCGCGACTTCGTCGCCCAGCGCCACAACCTGCTGCTGTGCTCGACCATCATCGAGACCGGCATCGACGTGCCCAGCGCCAACACCATCGTCATCAGCCGCGCCGACAAGTTCGGCCTGGCGCAGCTGCACCAGCTGCGCGGGCGCGTCGGCCGCAGCCACCACCAGGCCTACGCCTACCTGCTGGTGCCCGACGTCGAGGGCCTGACCAAGCAGGCCGCGCAGCGCCTGGAGGCGATCCAGCAGATGGAAGAACTGGGCAGCGGCTTCTACCTCGCGATGCACGACCTCGAGATCCGCGGCGCCGGCGAGGTCCTGGGGGAGAACCAGAGCGGCAACATGATGGAGGTCGGCTTCCAGCTCTACAACGACATGCTGGCCGAGGCGGTTCGCTCGCTCAAGGCCGGGCGCGAGCCGGATCTGCTGTCGCCGCTGGCAGCCACCACCGAGATCAACCTGCACGCGCCGGCCCTGCTGCCCGACGCCTACTGCGGCGACGTGCACACCCGCCTGAACCTGTACAAGCGCCTGGCCACGGCCGCCAAGCCCGAGCAGATCGACGCCCTGCTCGAGGAAATCACCGACCGCTTCGGCAAGCTGCCCGCGCAGGGCCAGACCCTGTTCGACACCCACCGCCTGCGCGTGCTGGCCAAACCCTATGGCGTGGTCAAGATCGACGCCGCGCCGAAGCTGGCGGTGATCGCCTTCCGCCCCAACCCGCCCATCGACGCGCTGCGCATCATCGAACTGGTGCAGAAGAACCGCCACATCAAGCTCGCGGGCAACGACAAGCTGCGCATCGAGCGCGATACCCCCGAGGCCAAGGACCGCGCGCAGATGATCCGCGACGTGCTGCGCGCGCTCGGAACCCCCAAGGCAGAACCATCCGCATGAACGCCGTTGAATTTTCTCCCGGCCTCGCCCTGCGCGGCTTCACGCCGCCGCTGCAACTGGCCGAGTTCCGGCTGATCGCGTTCGACATGGACTCGACGTTGATCAACATCGAGTGTGTCGACGAGATCGCCGCCGCGGCCGGGCGCAAGGCCGAAGTCGCGGCGATCACCGAGGCCGCAATGCGCGGCGAGATCAGCGACTACAAGGACAGCCTGCGCAAGCGCGTTGCATTGCTCGCGGGCGTGCCGGCGTCGGCGTTGGAACAGGTGTATCGCGAGCGCCTGCAACTCAACCCCGGCGCCGAGGTGCTGGTGCGCGCGTGCCAGGCTGCCGGCTTGAGAACCCTGCTGGTCTCAGGGGGATTCACCTTCTTCACCGATCGTGTTCGTGACCGCCTGGGCCTGGATTTCACTCGCAGCAACGTGCTCGAGGTTGCGCTTGGAGAACTCACCGGCCGCATGGTCGACCAGCCGTGGGGCGACATCTGCGACGGCGAAGAGAAGAAACGCATGCTGCTGCAGACCTGCGAAAGCCTGGGCATAGCCCCTGCACAGGCCATCGCTGTCGGTGACGGCGCCAACGACCTGCCGATGATGGCCGCGGCAGGCCTGTCGGTGGCCTTTCATGCCAAGCCGCGCGTGCGGGAGCAGGCCATGGTGGCCATCGACAGCGGCGGGCTCGACCGCCTTCTCGAAGTGCTGCGGCAGCCTTAGCCACGCCATCCCGCTTTCTTGGGATGGCAGGCAACGGTGAAGTGACTAGACTCTCGCCGTGAACCCACCCTTCGTCCTGCGCTGTGCCACCCTGGCGCTGCTGCTCGCAGCACCCGCGGCGTGGGCCGACGCGGCTGCGGAAGATGCGACCGCGGTGATGCCTCGCAACAGCCCCGAGGCGGTGGCCGAGATGTGCCGCATGGCACGCCGCGGCGACGCCGAGTCGCAGTACCAGCTGGCGTGGATCTTTGCCCATGGCCGCGGCAACGAACGCCACGATGAGTGGGCCGCGTACCTCTTCTTCTCCGCGTCGCTGCACGGCCACAAGGATGCGAAGAAGATGCTGCAAGCGGTCACCTGGCCCGCGGCCGAGGTGCCGGACTGCTTCACGCGCGCGACCGCCGCGGCGCCGACGCCCGCCACGGTGATGGTCGCCGCACCGCCGCACATCGAAAAGCTGGTGCGCCGGCTGGCGCCGCAGTACCAGGTGCCGCCGCAACTGGCACTGGCGATCATCGCCGTCGAGTCGAATTTCGATGTCGCGGCGCTGTCGTCGAAGAACGCCATGGGATTGATGCAATTGATCCCGCAGACCGCCAGGCGCTTCGGGGTGCGCGATGCTTTCGATGCGCAGCAGAACATTCGCGGCGGCATGGCCTACCTGCGCTGGCTGCTGGCGTACTTCGAGGGCAACGTGGCGTTGGTCGCCGCGGCCTACAACGCTGGCGAAGGCGCAGTCAACCAGCACCGCGGCGTGCCGCCGTATTACGAAACGCGGGAGTACGTGCGCCGTGTGGTGGCCCGCGTCGGCAACGCACCTCAACCATTCGACGTACGGGTCACCGCGCCGTCGCCGCAGATGCGCGAAATGCGCACAGTGGCACGGCTCGACTGAGTCAAGCGTCGAGTTGCGCCCACACGCGCTCGAGCCGCTTCACGCTCACCGGCTGCGGTGTGCGCAATTCCTGCGCGAACAGGCTCACGCGCAGCTCTTCGAGCAGCCAGCCGAATTCGTCGAGGCGGGTGTCGGTCGTACCGCGGCGCTCGGCGACACGGCGCAGCCAGCGCTGCTCGATCGGGCGCAATTCGCTCAGGCGCTGCGCGTCGCGCACGGGGTCGGCGCGCAACTTGTCCAGACGCATCACGACCGCACGCAGGTAGCGGGGCAGATGGGCCAGCGCGCTCCACGGTACGGAGACGAGAAAGCGCTTGCCGACCAGTCGCTGCAGTTGCGCGGTGATGTCGTCAGCCACTTCTTTGCCCGGCTTGCTGTCCTTCAGCTTGCGCAGCGCATTGGTGTGTTCCTGCAGCACCGCGGCCGCGGCGCGAGCGACCTCTTGCGCGATCAGGGTCAGCCGGCCCCGGCCAGCGTCGAGTCTGGCCTTGAAGCCCGCCGCATCGGTGGGCAGCGGATCGGCGAGGAACGCGCGGTCGAGCGCCACGGCGATGATCTGCTCGCGTAGCTCCTCCGCGCTGCCGAGCGGCATGTACTGGGTGGCCATGCGCGGCAGGTCGGGGATGTTCTTCTCGAGGTACTTCAGCGGCTCCTTCAGCTGCAACGAGACCAATCGACGCAGACCCGCACGGTGCCTGGCTGCTGCGACGTCGGGCTCGTCGAAGACCTCTATTTCGACATGCGTGGTGCGGTCGATCAGCGCCGGAAAGCCGACCAGCGTCTGGCCACCCTTGCGCACCTCCATCAGCTCGGGCAACTCGCCGAAGCTCCAGTCGGTGTAGCGGGCGGACGCCGTCGGCGGCGCGGCCACAGGCTGCTGCGCAGTGGATCGGACCGCGTCGGCCGGCGTTGCCTGGGCGGTCGTGGCGGCGACCTTCAGACCGGCCAGGGCCTGGAACGCAGATCGTGCCTGCGTGCCAAGTTCGGCCTTCAGCGCGGCCAGGTTGCGCCCCGTACCGAGCTGGCGGCCGTTTTCATCGACGACGCGGAAATTCATCCACAGGTGCGGTGACAGGGTTTCGAGCTTGAAGTCATTGCGCTGCACTGCGATCTGCGCGCGCTCGCGCACGGCCTTCAGCAGCGCGTCGATCAGGCTGCCCTGCGCGAAGGGTGTCGTCGAACAGAACTCATCGGCATAGTCAGGCAGCGGCACCAGGCGCGAGCGCGGCCGCTGGTGCAGGCTCTTCACCAGTGCCAGCACCTTGGCCGACAGCATGCCCGGCACCAGCCACTCGCAGCGCTCGTCGCTGACCTGGTTCAGCGCATAGATCGGTACGGTGACCGTCAGGCCGTCCTTGGAGTCACCGGGTTCGTGCAGATACTCGACCGCGCAGTCGATGCCGCCGAGCCGTATCGTCTTCGGGAATGCGGTGGTGGTGATACCCGCTGCCTCATGCCGCATCAACTCGTCGCGCGTGAGCTTGAGCAGCTCGGGCTGTCGCTTCACTTCATCGCGGTACCAGCGCTCGAAGCTCGCGCCGCCGACCACGTCGGCCGGCACCTGCTGGTCATAGAAGGCGACGATCAATTCGTCGTCGATCAGCACGTCCTGCCGTCGCGCCTTGTGCTCCAGCTCCTGCACCTGGCGGATCAGTTTCTCGTTGTGGGCCAGGAACGGCAGCCGGGTGTCCCACTCGCCGTGGACCAGCGCTTCGCGAATGAAGATCTCGCGCGCGGCCGGCGCATCGATGCGTCCGAAGTTGACCTTGCGATTGTTGTAGATCACCAGGCCGTAGAGCGTCGCACGCTCCAGCGCCACCACTTCGGCCGCCTTCTTCTCCCAATGCGGTTCGAGCAACTGCGTCTTCAGCAGGTGGCCGCCGATGCGCTCGATCCATGTCGGCTCGATCGCGGCCAGCCCGCGACCGAACAGGCGCGTGGTTTCGACCAGCTCGGCGGCCATCAGCCAGCGGCCGGGCTTCTTCGACAGGTTGGCCCCTGGGTGACGCCAGAACTTGATGCCGCGCGCGCCGAGGTACCAATCGTCGTCATCGGCCTTGAGTCCGATGTTGCCGAGCAGGCCCGCCAGCAAGGCCAGGTGGATCTGTTCGTAATTGGCCGGCGCGGCGTTGAGGCGCCAGCCGTGCTCGGCGACGACGGTGAGCAATTGAGAGTGGATGTCGCGCCATTCGCGAACCCGGCGCGGCGAGATGAAATGCTCGCGCAGGCGTTGCTCCTGCTGGCGATTGGAGAGCTTGTGCGCGTCATGCGCCTCGCCGTGGCCGCGACCGGCTTCGATCCAATGCCAGAGCTTCAATGTGCCGCTGAATTCGCTGCGCTCGTCGTCGAAGGGCTTGTGCTTCTCGTCGGCGGCCTGGGCTCGTTCCTGCGGCCGGTCGCGCACGTCCTGGCCCGACAGCGCTGCGGCGATCACCAGCACCTCGGTCAGCGACTGCCGCTCGCGCGCCTCGACGATCATGCGGCCGATGCGCGGGTCGAGCGGCAGGCGCGACAGCTCGCGGCCAGTGGCAGTCAGCTCGTTGAGTTCGTCGACCGCACCGAGCTCGCCGAGCAGCGCGTAGCCATCGACGACAGCCTTCTTCGGTGGCGGCTCGAGAAACGGGAATTCCTCGACCAGACCCAGACCGAGTGCCTTCATGCGCAGGATCACCCCGGCCAACGACGAGCGCAGGATTTCCGGGTCGGAGAAGCGAGGCCGGCCGGCGAAATCGGCCTCGTCATAGAGGCGGATGCAGATGCCGCCGGCGACACGGCCGCAGCGCCCGGCGCGCTGGTTCGCCGATGCCTGGCTGATCGCCTCGACCTGCAGCTGCTCGACCTTGTTGCGGTAGCTGTAGCGCTTCACGCGCGCCAGGCCGGCGTCGACGACATAGCGGATGCCGGGCACGGTGAGCGAGGTCTCGGCGACGTTGGTGGCCAATACGATGCGTGGCGCGCCGCCGGTGTCGAAGACGCGGTCCTGCTCGGCCTGCGACAGGCGCGCAAACAGCGGCAGGATCTCGGTGTGGCGCCGCCGCGGGTCGTGCGCGAGGTGCTTGCGCAAGTGGTCGGCGGTTTCGCGGATCTCGCGCTCGCCGGGCAGAAACACCAGGATGTCACCCGACGCGGCGCCGCGCCACAACTCATCGACGGCTTCGGCGATCGCCACCGAGAGGTCGCGCTCCCTGGTTTCCTCGAACGGCCGCCAGCGCTGCTCGACCTCGAACAGCCGGCCCGAGACCTGGATCACCGGCGCCGGCCCCTGCGCGCCTGTGAAGTGCCGGGAAAAACGATCGGCATCGATGGTCGCCGAGGTCACGATGACCTTCAGGTCGGGCCGCCGCGGCAGGATCTGCTTCAGGTGGCCGAGCAGGAAGTCGATGTTCAGCGAGCGCTCGTGGGCCTCGTCGATGATCAGCGTGTCGTAGCTGCGCAGCAGTGGGTCGCTCTGCGTTTCTGCCAGCAGGATGCCGTCGGTCATCAGCTTGACCGAGGCGCCGGGCTGCAGCCGGTCCTGGAAACGCACCTTGAAGCCGACCACCGCGCCCAGCGGCGTCTTCAGCTCGTCAGCGATGCGCTTGGCGACGCTTGACGCCGCGATGCGCCTCGGCTGCGTATGGCCGATCAGTTTGCCGGTGTGGGCCCGGCCGCGCCCCAGGGTGAGCGCGATCTTCGGCAACTGGGTGGTCTTGCCCGAGCCCGTCTCGCCGCAGACGATGACAACCTGGTGCGCCTGCACGGCCCGGGCGATCTCGTCGCGCCGCGCCGAAACCGGCAGCGCCTCGGGAAACGTGATCGGCGGCAGCGGCGTTGCGACGGGGGCGGCGGGAGCGTTGGGGGCAGTCGGCACGGGGCGCGGATTATCCCGCGCCCCGCAGCGCTCACATGTTGTAGGCGATCACGCTCAACGCGGCGCCTTGCGGATCGCGGATCACGGCCATGCGGCCGACGCCCTTGACATCCATAGGCTCCATCAACACCGATCCGCCGAGGCTTTTGACCTTGGCGAGGGTCTCGTCGACATTCTTCACGGTCACGTAACAGCCCCACATCGGCGGCATGCCCGCCGGCGCGCCCGGCGGCATGCCCATGATGCCGCCGACCGATGTGTCGCCGACCTTGAGCACGTTGTAGGGCCCGGTGCCCATGTCCATCGTCTCCACTTTCCAGCCAAAAAGCGTGCCGTAAAACTCGCTCGCAGCTTTCGGGTCGCTGGTCATCAGCTCGGACCAGCTGAACGCACCGTGGGTCTTGTAGGGGTCCATCGTTGGCTCCTTGGCGAAAAGGGGCGTCGATGCTGCATCGCGCGGCGGCCGACGTCAATGCCGAGCCCGGAGCCTGCGGCACAATCCGGGCGCCATGAGTCTTGTCTTCCCCCACACCTTCGTGCCCTGGTTCCGCTCCGTCGCGCCGTACATCCACGCATACCGCGGCAAGACCTTCGTGGTTGCGATGGCCGGGGAAGGCATCGCGGCGGGAAAGCTGTCGGCTTTTGTGCAGGACCTGGCGATCCTGCACGCCATGGGCATCAAGCTGGTGCTGGTGCATGGCTTTCGGCCGCAGGTCAGCGAGCAGCTGAAAGCCAAGGGCCACCCGGAGCGCTTCAGCCACGGCTTGCGCATCACCGACGCGGTCGCGCTCGATTGCGCTCAGGAGGCCGCCGGCCAGTTGCGCTTCGAGATCGAGGCCGCGTTCTCGCAGGGCCTGCCGAACACGCCGATGGCCAATGCCACGCTGCGCGTGATTTCGGGCAATTACCTGACGGCGCGGCCCGTCGGCATCGTCGATGGCGTCGACTTCATGCACAGCGGTGTGGTGCGCAAGGTCGACGCGGTGGCGATCCGCCACGCCATCGATACCGGCGCCGTTGTTCTGCTGTCGCCGTTCGGGTTTTCGCCCACCGGTGAAGCCTTCAACCTGACGATGGAAGACGTGGCCACCTCGACTGCGATTGCGCTGCAGGCCGACAAGCTGATGTTCGTCACCGAGGTGGCGGGTGTGCTCGAGAACCGCGATGACGCCAGCAGCGCCATCGACACCGAACTGGCACTGGCCGACGCCGAGCGGTTGCTCGCCGCGCTGCCCAGCCCGACGCAGCCGAGCGACGTCGCTTTTTACCTGCGCCACTGTGTCAAGGCCTGCCGTGAGGGCGTCGAACGCTCGCACATCCTGCCCTTCGGCGTCGACGGCGCGCTGCTGCAGGAGGTCTACACCCACGACGGCATCGGCACCATGGTGGTCGACGAAAAGCTCGAGAGCTTGCGCGAAGCCACCAGCGACGATGTCGGCGGCATCCTGCAGTTGATCGAGCCGTTCGAGCGCGACGGCACGTTGGTGCGGCGCGAACGCACCGAGATCGAGCGCGACATTGCGAACTACACCGTGATCGAGCACGACGGCGTGATCTTCGGTTGCGCCGCGCTGTACCCATACCCCGAAGCGGCAACAGCCGAAATGGCGGCGCTGACGGTGAGCCCACAGGTTCAGGGTCAGGGTGATGGCGACCGCATTCTCAAGCGGGTCGAGCAGCGCGCGCGTGCGATGGGTCTTGCGAGCGTCTTCGTGCTGACCACGCGCACGATGCACTGGTTCATCAAGCGCGGCTTCCAAGTGGCTGACCCCGAGTGGCTGCCCGAGGCACGCAAGCGCAAGTACAACTGGGACCGGCGCTCGCAGGTGCTGGTCAAGCATTTCAAGTGACATTCAACGGAGCCCCGACATGACCCGAATGGTTCAGTGCATTCATCTGAAGAAAGAAGCCGAGGGCATGGCCTATCCGCCCTACCCCGGCGAATTGGGCAAGCGCATCTACGACAACGTGAGCAAGGAGGCGTTCGAGATGTGGAAGAAGCACCAGACGATGCTGGTCAATGAGAACCGGCTGAACCTTGCCGACGCCCGCGCACGGCAGTACCTGGCGCGGCAGATGGAGCAGTTCTTCTTCGGTGACGGCGGGGACAAACCTGCGGGCTATGTGCCGCCGACCGCCTGACGTCAATCAGTTAAACGCGAATCATTCGCATTTGATATGGTAAGCTCCGTGGCATCGCATCCCGTCCACGGAGATATCCCATGTCCCTGCCGCGTACCCTCGCTGCTGTCACGCTCGCCGCTCTCCTCAACGGTGCGGCACTCGCGCAACCGTTGACCCTCAACCTGTACTCGGCACGTCACTACCAAACCGACGAGGCCCTCTACGAAAACTTCACCAAGGCCACCGGCATCAAGATCAATCGCGTCGATGCCGACGACGCAGGGATCCTCGCCCGCCTGGCCACCGAAGGCAGTTCCAGTCCTGCCGACGTGATACTCCTGGTCGACGCGGCACGCCTTTGGCGCGCCGAGGTCGACGGGCTATTCCAACCAGTAAAAAGCCCGACACTCGAATCCCGCATCCCACCCCAACTGCGCGGCAAAGACACCGGGCAGGGTTCACAGTGGTTCGGACTGTCGACACGCGCGCGGGTGGTCGTCTACAACAAGGCCGCAGTGAAACGAGAAGACGTCGATACCTACGAGGAACTCGCCGAGCCGAAGAACAAAGGCCGTCTGTGCACGCGGTCAGGCTCGCACCCATACAACCTGTCATTGTTCGGTGCGATGCACGAGCACCTGGGTCCGGCAGCCACCGAAATATGGCTGAAAGGCCTGGTGGCGAATATGGCGCGCACACCCAAGGGCGGTGACAGCGACCAGATTCGCGCCGTCGCCAGTGGTGAATGTGCGGTGGCACTTGTCAATACCTATTACCTGGCACGTGTGATGCGCTCGGACAAGCCGGAAGACAAGTCCGTCATGGACAAGGTGGCCGTGGTGTTCCCGAATCAGTCGACTTACGGCACCCATGTGAATATTGCCGGCGCAGCCGTCGCGCGGCACGCCAAGAACCGGGATGCTGCACGGCAATTCCTGGAATACTTGGTCAGCGAACAGGCGCAGGTGTATTTCGCCGACGGCAACAACGAATGGCCCGTTGTGGCCAGCGTCAAGGTTGCAAACCCTGCCCTACAGGCATTGGGACCGTTCAAGAGCGAAACGATTTCTGTGTCCATGGTAGGCATGAACCAAGTCAAGATTCAACAAATGCTCGACCGCGTCGGCTACAAGTAAGTCTTGATTTAATCTGTGCGGCCTTGGTATTATCTAATTAGGCTCCACTGCCGATCAGGAATACGACCATGGCAAATTTGACTGAACTTCTGGCCCAGAAAGTCGCGCTTGAAAAGCAGATTGCGCAAACCCAGCGCGACGAGCGGGAAAAGGCGATTGCGCAGATCAGGACGCTGATGACCGAATATGGTCTGACGGCAACTGACCTTGGCAAACGGCCGCCCAAGAAGCCGGGTGCAGGCGGCAAGGTCGCTGCCAAATACCGTAACAAGGCGACCGGCGAAGCCTGGAGCGGCCGTGGCCTGCAGCCGCGCTGGCTGAAGGCCGCATTGGCAGGCGGCAAGAAGCTCGCCGATTTCGCGGTCTGAAGTCGCACCACTCGCGCGGCTGCCCGAAGGCGACGAGCGCCGTGTGGACCGGCAGGACCGCGCGGGTTGGCGCGCACTCGCTAGACTCAGCCGATGATCCCGCCTGGATTCGTCGCCGAGTTGCTGTCACGCGTCGACATTGTCGATGTGGTCGGCCGCCACGTGCAGTTGAAGAAAGGTGGCGCCAATCTGATGGGCCTTTGCCCCTTCCACGGCGAGAAGTCACCGAGCTTTTCTGTCAGTCCGAGCAAGCAGTTCTATTACTGCTTCGGTTGCGGCGCGTCTGGCGACGCGATCCGCTTTCTCACCGAGCACACCGGCGCCAGTTTCCGCGACGCGGTGGCCGACCTGGCACAGCAAGTCGGACTCACCGTGCCCGACGACTCGCGCAGCGACGACGAACGCAGCCAAGCGGCACAGGACAAGGCACGCCATGCAACGCTGGCCGAGGTGCTGGCGCGCGCCGGTGATCACTACCGCAAGCAACTCAAGACCAGCCCGCGCGCAATCGACTATCTCAAGGGGCGCGGCCTGACAGGCGAGATCGCCGCGCGCTTCGGCGTCGGCTATGCGCCCGAGGGTTGGCGGCCGCTGGCCAGTGCCTTCGCCCACTACGACGACCCACTGCTTATCGAGTCGGGCCTCGTCATCGTGCAAGGTGACGAGGGGCCGGAACAGAAGCGCTACGACCGCTTTCGCGACCGGGTCATGTTCCCGATCCGCTCGGTACAGGGCGAGACCATCGGCTTTGGCGGCCGCGTGCTCGATCGTGGCGAACCGAAATACCTGAACTCCCCCGAGACGTCGCTGTTCGTCAAGGGCCGCGAGCTGTACGGATTGTTCGAATCACGCGCCGGCATGCGCGCGCGCGGCTATGCGCTGGTGGTCGAGGGCTACATGGATGTCGTGGCGCTGGCCCAGTCGGGATTCGACAATGCCGTTGCCACACTCGGCACGGCCTGCACCGACGAGCATGTGCGCAAGCTGTTCCGATTCACTGACTCCGTGGTGTTCAGCTTCGACGGCGATGCCGCCGGACGGCGCGCCGCCACGCGCGCCCTCGAGGCTGCGTTGCCACACGTGAGCGATCTGCGCTCGGTGCGTTTCTTGTTCCTGCCGCATGAGCACGACCCGGATTCGTTCGTCAGGGCCGAAGGTGCCAACGCGTTCGAGCGCTTCGTGTCACAGGCGCTGCCATTGTCGCGCCAGATGGTGGCGGTAGCTCGCGAAGGCTGCGACCTCGGCACCCCTGAGGGTCGGGCACGCTTCATCACGCAGGTGCGGCCGCTGTGGAGCGCGCTGCCCGAGGGCGCGCTCAAACGCCAGATGCTGACCGAACTGAACCGCACAGCCGGTTTGCCTGAAGGCGAGTTGCAGGGACAGTGGACCGCCGCACCGGCGCCGGCGCCAGGCACGACGTCCACGCGCGATGCCGGCCGTCGGGCCGCCGCGCGCAGCGGCTACGCAGCGACGCGCCGTGCGCCGCGGCGGCCCGAAGACCGCATCGTGCAACTGCTGCTGATGCAAGCTTCATGGTGGGACCGCCTGACCGCCGAAGACCACGATCTACTGCACGCATTGCCGGCACCGCTCGGCGAGTTGATTGCCTGGCTCGAGCGTGACCTGATGGAGCACGGAGCGCGGCCGTGGGCAGCACTGCGCGCCGCGTTGGGTGCCAACGAGCCCTTGCAGGCAATGGTGGCGCAATGGGCCGACGATCGCGACGACAGCGAGGCCGATTTCGCCGACTTGCGCCGCCTGCTCGATGGCCGCCTGCTCGAGTCGCTGGGGGCACAGCAGCGCGCGCTGGCCGAGACCGTAGCCAGCGATCCGGCCGCCCGTGAGACATTCCAGCGCCTGTTCGAACGGATGCGCCAGCTGAAACAGCGCCTGGGTCCGGGCGCCGAGGCAGCGCCCTGAGCACACGTCTTTGACGCTGCTGCCCGCTTCGACGATAATTCACGGTTTGTTGTTATTGCGACGGCAAGAGTGACAGCAGCACCTCCGGGCCCCGGCCACCCGCGACACGGGTACACACATCGGCCACCCTCACCCGCAAGGACTGCCCCGCGAAGACGTCACGCCAGCCTGATCGCTGGATGTCTTGGCGTGCCCGTTTGGCTCAGCCGATAGCTGCGCCGCGCCGTTAGCTGCGCGACCAGCAGGGGTTGATCCGTCCTGGGGTCACCGTTCTGCCCGCTGACAACGCCCATCACTGAGAGTTCTTCCGAGACCGCCTGCGAGGATCTGCATGACCGCCAAGAAGCCCGCCGCCAAACCAGCACTGCCCGCCAAGGCCGGCACCAAGACTGCGCCCACCAAGAAGGTCGTCGCCAAACCATTGCCGGTGAAGCCGGCAGCCAAGTCCGCCCCCGTCAAGCCCGCGACCAAGGCCGCGGCGAAGGCCGCTGAAGACCTGAAGACCAAGAAGGGCAGCAAGGGCAAAGCCGGCCCGCTGGGCAAGAAGGAAGACGTGCGCGACGAGGACTTCGTCGACCTCGAGACCGAGATCGAGGCCGAGGTCGAGGGCGAAGCCGCCGACGAGGGCGAAGGAAAGGCCAAGGCCAAGCCGCTGCGCATGAAGGTCTCGCGCGCCAAGGAGCGCGCGCTGATGCGCGAATTCGGCCTCGACGAGACGCAGCTCACCGAAGAAGAAGTCGCCAAGCGCCGCCAGGAGCTGAAGACGCTCATCAAGATGGGCAAGACGCGCGGCTTCCTGACGCACCAGGAGATCAACGACCACCTGCCCGAGAAACTGGTCGACAACGAGATCCTCGAAGCCATCGTGTCGATGTTGAACGACATGGGAATCGCGGTCTACGAGCAGGCTCCTGACGCTGCGACGCTGTTGATTGCCGGCGGCACGACCACCACCGCCACCGAGGAGGAGGCCGAGGAGGCCGCCGAAGCGGCGCTGTCGACGGTCGATTCGGAGTTCGGCCGCACCACCGACCCCGTGCGCATGTACATGCGCGAGATGGGCACCGTCGAGTTGCTCACGCGCGAAGGCGAGATCGAGATCGCCAAGCGCATCGAAGGCGGCCTGCAATACATGATGCAGGCGATCAGTGCGTCGCCGACGACCATCGCCGAGATCCTGGCGGTGGCCGCGAAGATCCGCGCCGGCGAGATGACCATCTCCGAGGCCGTCGATGGCTTCGTCGCCGAAGACGAAGCCGACGACTACGTCGCCGAGGAAGACTTCGACGAGTTCGACGCCGAAGACGACGACGATGGCCAAGGCGGCAGCAAAGCTCTGACGAAGAAGCTG
>Ga0209797_10000900_pt1 | contig 14940 bp, 18 predicted proteins | sample DOMMetBare3Fresh_2_FD_187472 | JGI IMG/M metagenome (GOLD analysis project Ga0209797, IMG submission 187472) | Wetland sediment microbial communities from St. Louis River estuary, USA, under dissolved organic matter induced mercury methylation -... | ecosystem: Environmental > Aquatic >... | reverse complement strand
CTCAGGCGCCACGGCAAGCCGCTGATCCTGGACGTGTGCCGCTTCTGCGAGAACGCGATGTTCATCAAGATGCGCGAGCCTGGCTACGAGAACACCTCGATCAAGGCGATCGCGCAGGAGATGTTCTCCTACGCCGACGGCGCCACGATGAGCGCCAAGAAGGACGCCATGGTCAACATCGGCGGCTTCATCGTGCTGCGCAGCGACGACTGGATGGACGCCGTGCGCAACCTGGAGATCCTGACCGAGGGCTTCCCCACCTACGGCGGCCTGGCCGGGCGCGACCTGGAGGCGATGGCCGTGGGGCTGGTCGAAGGCATGGACGAAGACTACCTGCGCTACCGCCTGCGCACCGCCGAATACCTGGGCGAGCGCCTCGACGCCGCGGGCGTCGGCTTCGTGCGGCCCACCGGCGGCCACGCGGTCTACATCGATGCCAGGACGGTGCTGCCCGACATGCCGGTGGCGCATTACCCTGCCTGGGCGCTGTGCAATGCGCTGTACCTCGAAGGCGGCATCCGCGGCGTGGAGATCGGCTCGGTGATGTTCGGCAAGCGCATGGATGACGGCCGCGAGACCTTCCACCCGATGGAGCTCGTGCGCCTGGCGTTCCCGCGCCGCATGTACACGCAGTCGCATTTCGACTATGCGGCCGAGGTGATCGCCGACACGAAGGCCCACGCCACGACCATCCGCGGCGTGCGCATCGCGAGGCAACCCAAGTTCCTGCGCCATTTCAGTTGCGAGTGCGAGTGGGTCTGAGGCCCTCGCTGCGCGCGCGCTCAATGACGAAAGCCGTGACCACGGTCACGGCTTTCACGGGCGCCGAGCGCACGTTCAGTCGCCAGCACCCGCGCCGCCTGCGGCGCGGGCCGGGCCGACGTTCAGTCGTCCGCCTTGATCCGGATGTCGTTCTTCACCGACACCACGCCTTCGGTGGCGCGCGCGATCGATGTCGCCTTGTCGATGGCCTCCTGGGTCCGGGCGGTTCCACTCATGACGACCACGCCGTTGGCGTCGGTGTCGACGCTGATCTTCGCCAGGCTGCTCATCTTCTCGGCCGCCAGCTTGGTCTTGATCTTCGTCGTGATGACGGAATCCTTGACGAAGGCCACGGGGTTCTTGCGGTCCTTGTCGCCATCATCGGCGGCCCGGGTCGCCAGGGGCGACAGCAGGGCGGCAACTACGAAACATGTGCTCATCAGAATCTTGGTGCTCAAAGGAATCTCCTTGGGTTGAAAGCAGATGGTGGCCGCGCAATCACCCTCGCGCCATCGGACGAGCGCCGGACCCTACGTAGGCCATGCCCTACAGCGCCCGAGCGGGCGCGGGTGCCGTGACTCGGCCAGGCCTGGCGTCGCACGCTGCGCGAAGGACGCAGCGCGAGCTGCACGGCTCAGAGCATGGCGGGACCGGGCCCGTACCGCGCCCCTCGGCTCGGCGATCGGCGTCGACCAGGCCCCGTGCCGACGCCGATTGACCCTGAAAAGGCGCTGGGGTAGCCTGCCCGCGACAGTCGATCCACCGCGCAGCGCATCGGAGGCCAGTTGAACCGCGACGAGCCCACGCCACGATTCAGCGGCCCCTTGCGGCTGGCACAGGCGCATTCGCTGCTCGCGCTGGCCGAGTTCTCCGACGCCGCGTTCACGCGCGACGGGCCGCGCGCCGACGTCGAGTACCGCGACCTGGGCCTGGCGGCGGCCACCGGCGGGCGCATCGGCGCCAAGCACATCCGCGCGCTGCACCCGTTCGACCGCGAGACGGGTTGGCACTGGCACGACATGACGGGGCATTTCGTCTACGTCCTGCGCGGCTGGATCGCGTTCCGCTTCGCGGGCACGCAGGGCGACGTGACGGTCCGCGCGGGCGGCTGCCTGTCGCAGCCGGCCGGCGTGGCGCACAACGTGGTCGCGCGCTCGGACGACCTCGAACTCATCGAGATCAACATGCCGGCCGAGTACGGCACCTGGGACCTGGACGGTCCCGAGGCGTCGCCACCGTGAGCGCGGTGGCAGCGCTCGAGGCGGCGCCGGACGCGGGCCTGGTGCGCTGGCTGCGCCAGCGCGCCGGTGCGCTGCTGGTCGTGGCCGTGCTGCTGGTGGCCTGGGAGGTCGGCGTGCGTGTGCTCGGCATCAAGGAGTACCTGCTGCCGCCGCCGTCGAAGATCTGGATCGAGTTCGCGAAACGCTCCGGTGTGGTCACGGCCGGCGCCTGGGTCACGACGCAGGAGATTGTCGGCGGCTACCTGGTGGCCGTGCTGGTGAGCGTTCCGTTCGCACTGGCCGTCACGTCGTCGCGCTTCATCGAGAACGCGGTCTACCCGGTGGTCGTGTTCCTGCAGATCGTGCCCAAGATCGCGATCGCGCCGCTGTTCATCATCTGGTTCGGTTTCGGCTACATGCCCAAGCTGCTGATCGTCTTCCTGCTGTCGTTCTTTCCGATCGTGGTGTCGAGCATCGCCGGCTTCAAGGCGGTCGATCCGGAGATCATGGACTTCGCGCGCACCACCGGGGCGAGTGGCTGGAAGCTGTTCGCCCGCATCCGGCTGCCGCAGGCGCTGCCCGACATCTTCACCGGCATGAAGGTGGGCGCGGCGCTGGCGGCCACGGCGGCGGTGGTGGCCGAGTTCGTCGCCTCCGACAAGGGGCTGGGCTACCTGCTGCTGCAGTACAACGGAAACCTGGACACGCCGATGGTGTTCGCGGTGATCTTCCTGCTCAGCATCATCGGCCTGGCCGTGTATTACTTCGTCGAGTTCATCGAGCGCATCACGATTCCCTGGCATGTATCGCAGGCGGGGACGGCACAGACGCCGCTGTAGTTCAACCAACGATCCATCGAGGAGCAAGATCATGAATCTGATTAAGTCGATCCTGGGCCTGCTGCTGCTGGCGGCGGGCCTCGCGGCACAGGCACAGGACGCCGTGTCGCTGCGCCTGAACTGGTACCTGGGCGGGCTGCACGTGCCGTTCTACTACGGCAAGGAGATGGGCTTCTTCAAGCAGGAAGGCATCGACCTGACGATCAACGAGGGGCGCGGCTCGGCCAACACGGTGCAGGTCGTCGCCGCCGGGTCCGACACCTTCGGCATGGCCGACTCGTCCAGCCTGATCACCACCGCCAGCAAGGGCGCCGACGTCAAGTCGGTGATGTCGCTGCTCAACTCGACCGGCTTCTCGGTCGTGTCGCTGGCGTCGGCCGGCATCAAGACGCCCAAGGACCTGGAGGGCAAGTCGCTCGCGGTGTCGCCCGGCGATCCGCTGGGGCAGCTGTTTCGTGCGCTGGCGGCGCACAACAAGCTCGACATCAACAGCATCAAGTTCGTGCAGGTCGACCCGGCGGCGAAGGTGGTCGCGGTGCTGGAAAAGCGCGTCGATGCCCTGCTCGGCGGCGCCGACGATCAGTTCTTCCTGATCAAGTACAAGGGGGTCGAGCCGGCGGCGCTGCGTTACGCCGACCATGGCGCCAACATCGTCGGCATGACGATCGTGACGACGGGCAACCTGATCAAGACCAAGCCCGACCTGGTGCGACGCTTCGTCAAGGCCTCGGTGCGCTCGTGGGAGGAGGCCAAGAAGAACCCTGGCGCGGCCGTCGATGCGGCGATGAAGGCCAAGGCCGACCTGAACCGGCAGTCCACGCTCGACCAGATGATGGTCGACTTCGAGTTGCTGGATTCGGCCAACTCCAAGGGCAAGATCGGCATGGGTGCCAAGGCCGACTGGGACCAGACGATCAACCTGCTGCGCCAGTACCGCGACCTCGACACCAAGGAGCCGTGGACCACGTTCCACACCAACGAGTTCGTGCCGCAGTGACGGCGGCGGCGCCCGGCGCCGAGCCGTCGGCGCCGGCGCACATCGACATCGCCGGCCTGCGCCACTCGTTCCGGCGAGGTGGCATGGTGACGCAGGCGCTCGACGGCGTCGACCTGGCGGTCCGGCCGGGCGAGCTGGTGGTCGTGGTCGGCCCATCGGGTTGCGGCAAGAGCACCTTGCTGCGCATCGCTGCCGGCCTGCTGCCATTCACGTCGGGCCGCGTGCGCGTGGGCGGGCGCGACGTGACCGGCCCGCAGACTGACCTGGGCATCGTGTTCCAGAGCCCGGTGCTGCTCGACTGGCGCAACGTGCTCGACAACGTGCTGATCCAGCTCGAGTTGCGCGGCCTGGATCCGGCACGCTATCGCGAACGGGCCGAGAAGTTGCTCGCCGACGTCGGCCTGGCCGAGTTCTGGAACCGCCGGCCGCGCGAACTCTCGGGCGGCATGCGCCAGCGCGTCGCGATCGTGCGCGCGCTGATCCACGATCCGTCGCTGCTGATGATGGACGAGCCGTTCGGCGCGCTCGACGCGCTGACGCGCGAGCAGATGCGCATCGACCTGGAAAAGCTCTGGCTGGCGCAGCGCCACACGCTGATCTTCGTCACCCACGGCATCGCCGAAGCCGTCGCGCTGGCCGACCGCGTGGTGGTGATGACGCCGCGACCCGGCCGCGTCGAGAAGGTCATCGCGATCGACCTGCCGCGGCCGCGCGACAAGGCCGTGACCACGAGCGCGCGTTTCTCGCAATACTGCGACGAGATCACCGAGTGCTTCATGCGCTACGGCGTCATCCGCTATTGAAAGCGAGCCTGCCCATGCTCAATCGTCCCTTCACCGGCGTCATCGCCGCGCCGCTGCTGCCGATGCATGACGACGGCGCGATCGACTGGCCCACGCTCGAGCGCTACATCGACTGGATCGCGGGCCAGCGCCCGGCCGCCATCGCGATGAACATGGATGCCTCGGAGGTGATCGCGCTCGAGGACGACGAGCAGGCGCGCGTGATCGAGGTCTGCCGGGTGGTGATCGCGGCTCGCGTGCCGCTGCTGTCCGGCGTGATGGGCGGCTCGACCCGGGCCGCGGCGCGCAAGGCGGTGCGCCTGCGCGACGCGGGCGCCGAGGGATTCGCCGTGTTCCCGCCGTTCCCCACCTTCAGCGGCGCCCCGGTGCCCGAGGCCATGATCGTGCGCTACCACCGGGCGATCGCCGACGCCGCGGGAGCGCCGATCATCTGCTTCCAGTTCCCGAAGGGCTGGGGGCCGGACTACACGCCGCAGATCCTCGCGGCGATCGCCGAGATCCCGCAACTGGTCGCGATCAAGGAGTCGAGCTTCGACATCGGCCAGACGCTGCAGACGATCGACGCCGCGCGCCGGCTGCCCCGGCCGATCGGTGTGCTGACCGGCAGCGACACCTTCATCTTCGAAGCGATGGTGATGGGCTGCGACGGCGCGCTGATCGGTTTTGCCGGCACCGCCACCGCCGAGCTGGTGGCGATGAACGACTCGGTCCAGCGCGGCGACCTTGCAGAGGGGCGGGCGATCTGGCAGCGTCTCGGGCCGATCGCGCGCGCCTGCTGGCGCTTGCCGATCCGCGACTTCAGGCCGCGCATGAAGGAAGTGCTGCGCCTGCAGGGCCACTTCCCGTCGGCGGCCTGCCGCGAGCCGCAGCTGGGCATCGCGCCGGCCGAGCGCGACGAACTCGCGCGCCTGTGCCGCCAGCAGGGGCTCGTCGCGTGAGCGGCTTGCTGGGGCAGGGCGCGCTGGCGATCTGGCACGACATCGCGCCCGAGGGCCGCGAGACCTTCTACGCCTGGCACGCCCAGCAGCACATGCCCGAGCGCCTGGGCATCCCGGGCTTCCTGCGCGGGCGCCGCTACGTCGGCATCGATGCGCGGCTCGAGTTCTTCAACCTGTACGAGACGACGGACCTGGGTGTGCTGCAGGGCGCGGCCTACACCGAACGGATCAACCATCCGACGCCGTGGACGCTGGAGGCGGTGCGGCACTTCCGCTCGGTCTCACGCTCGCTGTGCCGCGTCGGCGCGAGCACCGGTCACGCGCAGGGCGGGCTGATCGCGACGTTGCGCTACGACGTCAATGAAGACCAGGCGCCGTCGCATGTCGCGGCCTTGAGCGGCAAGCTGTTGCCCGCGCTGGCGCAACAGCCGGGCGTGGCCGGTGTGCACCTGCTGGTGGCCGACGCGCAGGCCAGCGGCGCGCCGAACGCCGAGCAGCGCGCACGCGGCGCGGCCAACACGGTGCCGCGCTGGATCGTGCTGCTCGAAGGCTGGGGCGACGAAGCGCCGTTCATCGCGCAGGCGCGCACGCTGCTGGCACCCGCCGCGCTGGAGGCGCTCGGCGGCATCGGGCCGTTCGAGCTCGACATCTACCGCCACCAGATCACCTGCATCGGCGCGAGGCGTTGATCCACCTCAGCGCGCCGGCTTCAGTGCAACAGCACGCGCAGCGACGCCACCAGCATCACCACGCCGGCAGCGGTCAGCAGCAGCAGCACCACGCGCCGGAAGCCCTGGTCCGTGAGGCCGTGGTACAGCCGGGCACCGAGCACCGACGGTACGAGCAGCGCCACGGCCACCACCGGCAGCCAGGGCCACATCGCTCGCGTGACCGTGCCGGTTGCGACGTAGCCCGCGAAGGTGACGGCCAGCGTGGCGAGGTTGAAGTTCTGGATCACGCTGCGCTGCGCCGTCTTGTCGAAGCCGCGCAGCGTGATCCACAGCGTCGGGATCACGCCGGTGAAGCCGCCGAGGCCGCCCATGAAGCCGCCGCCCAGGCCCGACGCGCCGTCGACCAGGCGCTGGACGGACGCGCGGCGGATCGCCACGCGCGGCAGTTGCGCGGTCAGCAGCATCGCCGGGCAGGTGGTCACCAGCAGCAGCCCGAGCATGAGCTTGAACGCGTGCGCGTCCAGCCGCGGCAGCAGCCACACGCCCAGCGGAATGCCGACCAGCCCGCCCGCCAGAAAGGGCCACAGCGTGGGCCACGCGAGAGCGCGCCGCACCGAGAACACGCCCACGACCTGGCCCGCCAGCGAGCCGAACACCCCCATCACGGCGGCGAAGGCGGGCGGCAGGCCCCAGACCCAGATCGACATCGCGACCATCGAGAAACCGAAGCCCGACAGGCCCTGCACGAAACCGGCCGCCACGGCGCCGGCGACGAGCAGGACGAGCTCGGCGTCGGTCATCGGTGAGCCGAGGCCTGTCGCTGCCGTATCGCACGCAGCAGCGCCGCGGTGTCGTCGTCGGGCCGCGCCGCGACCTTGCGGTATTGCTCGCCGCCGGGCGTGCGCTCGAGCAACTTCAGCTCGACCAGCTCGCGCCGCAGCAGGCAATGGTCGCCGAAGGCGTGGCGCGCATTGATCACTTCGTTGACCTCGCGCTCGCTGTAGCGGCGCTTGCCGTCGAAGGGCATCCACAGGCACCACAGCGCGAGCACCTGCTCGGCGCGCTTGTGGGGCCAGCGCAGCAGCCGGGCGTCGGCGTCGAACAGGCGCAGCACGCGGTCGGCCGCCGCAGACAGCGTCGCGTCACGCGGGCCGTGCCAACGGTGAGGTGCCGGCAGGCTGACGGCCGATGGCCGGCGCGCCGCTGCCTGCAGCGCCTGCACGTTGCGATGGCCGGCTGCGCGCGCGAGCAGGTTGAGCATCTCGACATGGCCGGGCAGGCCCGCGCCGCTGTCGAGCCGCTCGGACAGCCGCGCGCGCAGCGTCTTGGCGAAGGTGGAAAGGTCGGCCGCGACGAGCGGCGTGAGTTCACGAGGCATGGTGGTTGCTCCAATGCTCCACGCTCGATCCCCGAGGCTGTGCTATCGGGTGCCGGGGGTTGCCCTTGCCGGCCGGGCGCGCAGCATGCACCAAGCCTGATCAATTCATCATGGCAGGTTCAGCGCGGGCGATGTGCCCGCTGGCAACGACCTGGGTGAACTGCCGACCCGCCGCCAGTGTAGCGGGCCACGCGCCCGCTCAGCGTGGGCCGGAGGCGCCGGTCGGGATCGGGATGCCCAGCTGCGGCGAATCCAGGCGCCGCGCCGCATTGATCGGCGTGCCGCTGGGTGGCGGCAGCGAACGCAGGATCTCGCCCGTGCGCTCGGTCACCGACGATTTGGCAGGGGCGGCGGCGGCCGGCGCCGCCGAGCTCGCGCCCGCCGCAACCGGTGCGGCGACGGTTTTCGCCCCTGCGGCGGCCGGCGCCGAGGCCTGCGCAGGCGCCGGCTCGGCGCTCTTGCGCGCCGGGATGATCGTGATGCCCGGCGTGGTGCCGTCGCGCACGGCCTTGCGCGCATCATTGAGCGATCCGAGGGACTGCGCCGAAGCGGCACCTTGAAGCGCCAGCGCCGTCGATGCGACGACCAGGAAGGTGAGAGCGGTTTTCATCATGACCCGGATTATCCGCGCGCTGTCAGCGCGCGAAATCCGAGGCGCGCAACTCGATGGGCTGGCCATGCGGCGTTCGATCGGCGGCATGGTCCCAGGCCAGTGCGGTGCGCTCGAGCTCGTCGCCCGATGCAGCCCCCTTGCGCGTGACCAGTGTTTCCAGTGCCGCCAGCCAATGGTGATAGTAGGTGTCGCCACGGTCGGCGTCGCCCCGCGCCTGCGCGGCGGCGATCTGTGTGGCCAGGGTATCGGCCCACTCGGGCCAGGTGAACAGCCCGCGTTCGTGCAGCTGGAGCACCATGGCGAAGGCATGGGCCTGCCACGGCTCGGCGAACACCGGCGTGTCGTCATCGCGTTCGCCGGGCCGCCCGTCGGTCACGCTGCCTCCAGGTACGGTTCCCAGGCGTCCACCGACACCTCGAGCAACGCGGCCTCGCCCGCATCGGCGCGGCGCGGCCACAGTTCGGTGCCGCGAAACGCCACGGTGTAGAGCCATCGAGGGTCTTCGCCGCGCCCCAGCGCGTGCGCGTCGGCGAACACGTGCGGCCCCAGCACCCGCACGACCGTGCCACGCTTGCCGCGCACGTAGCGCGGCAAGCGGGTGTGGTGCGGCACCTCGCCGGCGTACATCCGTACCGCCTGGCCTGGCGCGAAGCGCGGCGGCGTGCCGGCCTCGCGCAACGTCGGCGAGCCTTTGGCCAGGGCCGTGCTCACGTCGGCGGCCCAGAGCGTGCGCGTCACGGGCCGTGCGCGGTGCAGCGCGCGACCCAAGAGCAATTCATCGGGCAGCGCCAGTTCTCGCTCGACCAGCAGCTTGACCAGCGCCTCGAACCAGACCTCGTAGTACGTCAGGCGCGCATAGTCCGGCAGCGTCTCGCGCGCGGCGCGGCTCATGTCGATGTTCCACGAGCCGGTGGCGCCCATCGCCAGCGTGAGCGCGAGCGCGCGCGGCTCCCACGGCGCATGGAACAGATCGCCCTCGGGCTCGGGCACCACGCGGCCGTGCCCGCGCTGGCCACCGAGGTCGGCATGCGAGACGTAGCGGCTCACCGCGCCCTCGCCGGCGGCGCCAATGGCAGGCCGGTGCCGATCATCGAGTCGCGCGTGACCAGCGCCGCGAGCGCTTCCTCGTCGAGGCCGTCGGTGCCGGCCGGGCGCATCGGCAGCACGAGGTAGCGCACTTCGGCGGTCGAGTCCCAGACCCGGACCTCGGTGGCGTCCGGCAACGTGACACCGAATTCGGCCAGCACGCTGCGCGGCTCACGCACCGCGCGCGACCGGTAGGGCGCGCTCTTGTACCAGGTGGGCGGCAGCCCGAGCACCGGCCAGGGGTAGCAGCTGCACAGCGTGCACACCACCATGTTGTGGCGCGCGGGCGTGTTCTCCACCACCACCATGTGCTCGCCCTGGCGCCCGCTGTAGCCCAGCGAGGCGATCGCCGCCGACGCGTCGCGCCGCAGCCAGTCGCGAAAGCCCGGGTCGACCCAGGCCCGGGCGACCACGCGCGCACCGTTGCGCGGTCCGATCCGGGTCTGGTAGGTGTCGATCAGCACGTCCAGCGCCGCCGGGTCGATGTAGCCCTTGTCCGCGAGCACGGTTTCGAGCGCACGCACGCGCAACTCCATCGGCGAGAGCTCGCTGTGGTCGTGATCGTGGTCGTGCTCGCTCATTGCCGTGGGCCTCGGGTCAGCCGCGCCGGCGCCGCGCCGCATGCGAGCACGACCCACCAGGTTCGATAGCCATCAGCGTCTCCTCGAGGCAGCCGCAGTCTAGAACAGCGAACCCCGGCTGCGCGCCGGGGCCTGGGGCGGCAGCGCAAACCCGTAATCCAGGGTTCCACGGCATTGCAGTGACGTAACAGCGAGCCCGCTACGGGCTAACACGGTTGCAAACCGGCCCGGCGGTCGATCCACTATCGGGTAAGCCCCTTCTTTGTCGCGCGCAGGCAGGGGCTGCCGTGCGCCTGCAATGCAACTGAACCTCCTTTCCCGGTTTGCCACACCGTCTTCGATGGCCCGCAGCGGGCCACCCAGCACGGTGCCCGGCGCATGGCGCGACTCGGCCATCTCGCAACTCGACGCCATCGCAGCCGCCAACGACGCCGCGGTCGCGAGCGCACGACGACGCAAGCTGGCCTGGTCGATCGCCCTGGGTGGTGCCGCACTCTGGTTGGCCAGCGGATCGCTTTCGAGTCCGGCTCGCGATGCGGCACCGCGCCAGACCCGGCCGCCGGCAACGGCGGCGCAGCCCCCGGCCACCCGGGTTGCGGTCCATGGCAAGGTCACCGAGGCACCCACCCAGACGCTGGCGGTCGTCAGCGAAGCGCGGCCCGCAGTCGTGACGGGTGCCGCGACGGTGGTCGACGACACTGCGACCAGGCCGCGCGCTGCCCAGGGCGCCGAGGCACGCCGCAAGGCCGCCGCGTTGGCGCAGGAACGCGCACGCGCCGACGAGCAGGCGCAGCGCCAGCAGCGCGCGCGCGAGCAGGACGCTGCCGACCATGCGACAGCGCTGCAACAAGCGCAGGAAGCGAGCGAGCGCGCCCAGGTGGCTGAGCAGGCGCAGCGGCAGGTCGTGCTGGTGGCGCAGAACACACAGGGCGCGCGACGCAGCGTGCGCGAGGCCTGCTCGAGCAGCGGCGGCACGCTGTCCCAGCAGTTCTGCCATGCGCGCGAATGCCGCAAGGCGGAACACCAGGACGACACGGTGTGCGCTCGCCTGCACGAGATCGAGGTCGCGCGGCTGCAATACAGCGTCGAACGCTGATTTCCGGCGCCGGCCGCGGCGGCCGTTACCATGCCTTGATGCAAAGACGTTCGGCCATCGCCACGCTCGCCGCGCTCGCATGGGCGCGCCCGGGCGCAGTACGCGCGGCGAGTTGGGTGCCGGCCGCCGCGCCGGTGCCGGGCGGCGTGGCCATCGTCGCCCTCGGTGCTGCAAGTGCGGCGCGTCCGGCGGCCAGCTTCGGCGGCCGCCCGCTGCTGGTGCTCGCGCAGGGCGCGAGCTGGGTGGCGGTGGTGGGCATCGGCCTGGCTGCCGATCCGAAACAACGGCCATCGCTGAGCGTGAAGGATGCCGACGGCCGCACGCGCAACGTGGTCTTCAGGCTGCAGGCCAAGCAGTACGCCGAGCAGCGCCTGACCGTGGCGCCGAAGCACGTCGACCTGTCGCCCGAAGACATTGCGCGCTACGAGCGCGAGCGCGTGCACCTGGGCGAGGTGCTGCACCGCTTCTCGGCTGCGCGCGAGCCGGCCACGCTGCAGCTCGTGGTGCCCACCAGCGGGCCGCGCTCTTCGTCGTTCGGCCTGCGCCGCGTCTTCAACGGGCAGGCGCGCAACCCTCACAGCGGGATGGACATCGCTGCGCCCACCGGCACGCCGGTGGCCTGCGCGGCCGCGGGTGAGGTGATCGACACCGGCGACTACTTCTTCAATGGCAACACCGTGATCGTCGACCATGGCCAGGGTTTCCTCACCCTGTACTGCCATCTGTCGGAGATCGAAACCACCGTCGGTGCCGCGCTCGACGCCGGCGCCCCGCTCGGCAAGGTGGGAGCGACCGGGCGCGTGACCGGCGCGCACCTGCATTTCAGCGTGTACCTCAACACGCAGGCGGTGGACCCCGCCTTGTTCCTGCTGCCGGCGTAGCGGCCCTTGCTTCGCGGCGCCGCGAGGCGCATCCTCTTCGACTTCCCGTCCATCCAGCGCGAAAGACCCCATGAAGCTCTATTACCACCCCGCCTCCACCGTCAGCCGCCCGGTGATGATGTTCATCGAGGACAACACGATTCCCGTCGACTTGCAGGTCGTGGACCTGATGACCGGCGAGCACCTGGGTCCTGTTTACGGCGCGATCAACCCGAGCCAGCTCGTGCCGACGCTGGAAGACGGGGACTTCCGGCTCACCGAGAGCTCGGCGATCCTGAAGTACCTGGCCGACAGCATCGACTCGCCGGCCTATCCGAAGGGACTGAAGGAGCGCGCGCGTGTCAACGAGATGATGGACTGGATCAACACCCAGCTCTGTCGCGACCTGGCGTACGGATTCGTCTACGCGCAGATCTTTCCCGGCCACAAGCGGCCGACCGAAGAAGCGCAGCGTGCCACGGTAGCCTGGGGCCAGGAGCGCGCCCGCCGCTGGATGGGCGTGCTCGACCAGAAGCTACTCGGCGCCGGCAAGCCCTACCTGTGCGGCTCGCAGATCACGATCGCCGACTATTACGGCGCGTCGTTCGTGCACCTGGCCGAGGTGGTGGGTTCCGACCTGTCGGCCTACCCGAACGTGAAGGCGTGGCTGGGCCGCATGAAGCAGCGCCCGACCTGGGAGAAGGTGTATTCCGCGATCAACGGCTTTGCGCAGCAACTGCCCAAGGGCCAGCTCGCGACGGTGTGATGCCATGCCGATCCGTGGCCTGCACCACAACGCCTACCGTTGCCGCGATTCGGAGCAGACGCGGCAGTTCTACGAGGGCTTTCTCGGCCTGCCGCTGGCCGGCACGCTGGAGATCGGCCAGACCAAGAGCGGGCGCAAGACCGAGACGCTGCACACCTTCTACCGCCTGGGTGACGGCTCCTACCTCGCGTTCTTCGAGGCCCCGGACATGCCGTTCGAGTTCAAGGCCCAGCACGACTACGACCTGCACATCGCGCTGGAGGTCGACCGCGCCACGCTCGACGCGATGTTCGCCAGGGGCCAGCAGGCCGGCATCGAGACGCGCGGCATCTCCGATCATGGCTTCATCGACTCGATCTACTTTCGCGACCCCAACGGCTACGTGATCGAGCTGACCTGCAAGCGCGAAGGACACGACGCGGCGATGGACCCGGCGCGCAACGGCGCGCGCGACAAGCTCGACCGCTGGACCGCGGCCCGCTCGCGCGCGACCTGAAGCGCGTGGCGCGGCTCAGCGCCCGAGCACGCCGCGCAGCACGTCGAACACGCCCGGCTTCTTCTCGTTCTTGTCGGCCGCCTCGGCCTCCTGCTGCGGTTCGGCCGTTTCGCGCGCGTTGCGCTGCATGTCACCCATCGACGGCATGCCCACCACCGTGTTGCCGACCGATTTGACGCGCACCTTGACCGCCCACACCGGCTCCCACGGCACCTTGGGATCGGTGGGTCTCGGCGGTTGCGCCAGATTGAGCTCGTTGCCGTAGGCGATCGCGCGCAGCATGGCGCCTTCGCCCGGGAACACGCCCTTGGGCACCGCACACCGCGTGGTCGTCGCCGGCAGCAGCACCTTTTCCCTCAGCCATCGGTCGACGGCGGCGTTGGTCTGGTAGTCGATCAGGCCGAAGCCGGAATCGGGCAACTCGCTGGACGTCCACAGCACCATCTCGTTGCGTCCGCGCGCTCCCATGCCGGCGACGAAGAAGGCGCGCGCGTTGGGCTGTGCGGCCCAGCTCAACGCGATGGCGCCGCCCTGGTCGGCCTGCGCCAGCTGCATCGGGGGCATCAGGTCCTGCCCCGCCGGGATGTTGAAACGCCATCCGTCGGGCACGCCGTTGCCGCTGAACTGGTGCGAGCCGACCAGCGACGCCGTGTCGGGCAGGCCACGGCCGTCGACCGGGTTGGGCCAGTGAGGGCGGCCGGCAGCCGCGTGGGCACCGCGCTGCGTGGCGCGCCGTGCCTGGAAGGCCTGTGCCAGCTCGGCCGGGGTGGCGGTCGCGAAGTCCACCACGCGAGGCTGACCGGGGCGCACGGTATCGCCGCAGCCCCAGTACAGGATCATCTTGCCTTCCGGGCGGCGCGAATCCGGCACGACCTCGTCCTCGACATCAGCCGGGGGCGGCGGTGCGTCGCGCGGCGCGATCAGCTTCAACGCCGGGCTCATGAAGCCCGGCGGGACTTCCTGCGTCGCCTCGGCCAACTGCGGGTTGCGCCGCGACGTCAGCGTCACGTCGACGAAGCGACCGGCACCGCCCGACTGCGTCATCAGGAAGCTCACCTTGCCCGAACCCCCGCCGCCGCCGAACAGGCTGCCCATCGCGGCCATCGGGTTGCCGCCGCCGGGCCCTCCCATGCCGCCGGGCATGCCCATCCCGGAAAACGTGGCCACGTCGATCCAGGCCTGGGCCTGGGGCGGTTTGACCTCCTGTCGAGGTTGGGTGGCCACGGGTGCAGCCACCGAGAGCGCGAGGGCGGTCAGCGTGAGGGTGCGAGGGGTGTTCATCGCTACTTATAGCGCGCCGCAATTCGATGGTCAAAACCTAGCTGATGATGAAGACTCGCAACCGCTGCGCCTACATCCGGCTGCCAGGCGCCGGGCTGGCGGGCAGCGCCTGCAACCAACTGCGCAGCCGCATCGGCATCAAGGGTTTGGGCAGCCAGGGCTGGCCCACGTCAGCGAGCCGGCGCAACCGGTCCGGCGCGATGTCGCCGGTGATCACGAGCGCCGGCAGCGCGACACCGAGGCTCGCGCGCAGGTCGGCAATCGCCTGCAGTCCGCTGCGGCCGGCACGCAGGCGCAGGTCCACGATCGCGGCGTCGAGCGCGGGTTCGCCCTGCGCACGCCACTGGCCGAGCGCCTCGCTGGCATCGCTGCCTTGCACCACGCGATGACCCCAACGCTCGAGCAGCGCGCCCAGACTGTCGCGCACCTGCGCGTCATCGTCGATCACGAGCAGGCCAAGCGCCGCACGCTCGCCGGTGTCGCCAGTAGCAGCGGCCTCGTCGGCCGGCGGCACCTCGCTGCGCGGCAGGTCGATGTGAAAGCTGCTGCCGCG
>Ga0209797_10000899_pt1 | contig 14948 bp, 15 predicted proteins | sample DOMMetBare3Fresh_2_FD_187472 | JGI IMG/M metagenome (GOLD analysis project Ga0209797, IMG submission 187472) | Wetland sediment microbial communities from St. Louis River estuary, USA, under dissolved organic matter induced mercury methylation -... | ecosystem: Environmental > Aquatic >... | reverse complement strand
ATCGTCATTCGGAGCATGCTGAGAAGCCGAGACTCCTACCACCTTGGGGCGCTTATCGCTCACCACTTGATCCTTCGGCAGCGGAAAAACGCCCAGCCATAGGTGGCGCCAAACAAGACAGGACGCCCCGTTCCGCTACCCTGATGGCCGTGCTGCACGCCACAGCGCCCTACCGCGCGATCCGTTTAGCCCTTTAATCCGAAGCGGCCCTCAGTCAAGGCGCATATTGGTAGCTGCAACGACCTTTGCCCAGGTCTGCGTATCGTCCTTGATCCGCTGCCGGGCCCCCGCACCGGCGAGTCCGAGAGGCACAATATACCTCAGGCGAAATCGCTCGATCAAATCGGGACGCTTAAGTGCGGCCTGTAACTCGCGCTCCAGCAATCCCACGACAGGCTCGGAAATTCCGGCCGGCGAAATCATCACAAGTTAGGTCTCGATCGTGAAACCAGGATAGCCCGACAGGTTCTCGCTTTATTGCTCCGCGAAGTGCGCAGCATTTTACACGATGCTCGCATTAACTTGGCGCGTCCCGTGGTTGTCCGCAGCGGCAGCTGGCGCATGCGGCCGGCCGGTTCGACCAGTAATTTCTTTTCGGGCGTCAAACACCAAGAGCGGGCGCGGGTAGATCACTCTATCCGCGCCCGCCGTTCATTCGGTCTGCTCTGCCGGCGCTTGGTCCTATGATGGCGCGCCTCTTTCGTAGAGCTTGGGAGTTCCGCCCTGCCCTGTCTGCTGACCAAAGACTAGCGGCGCGGCAGCCGCCGGACTGATCGGATCCATGGTGTCTCCTTAAGCTCTCACAGCGCGTTTTCTGATTCACGCCAGCGGAATCATCCCGGTCCACCATTGGGTGAACGGCTTGACATCGATGTCGTACTTGCGTGCGAATGTGAGCTTGCCGTCCTGCCCCATCCGGAACACGGTCAGGCCGGCCGGCAAGTCCACGACCTTGCCTTCCTCGCGTCGCGCACTGGGCGAAAGCGAGCCGGCGACGAGCAATCGCCCGCCGGTATCGAGCCCGAAGGTGCGCGGATGTGCGGCGCGAATGTCGGCATGCTGAACAGGGGTTGGCTCCCCAGTTTGTTGGTCGATGGCGAACACCGCGATGTTGCTTTCGCCGCCGCTGAACACCATCTTGCCGTCCACATTCTCCACCCCGGGACCGGCCGCCTGGGCCAGGCCCGAGCGATTCCCGAGATACAGAAATCGGCCATTCGGGTGGACGTGAATCGGACCGGCGCTCTGGATGCGGAACTTGTGAGCCGGGTCCGCCAGGGTGGGCTTCGTAAACAACGGCTCGGGCGCAAGATCGCCGTCCGGCGTCATCCTGTAGGCAATCAATTGATTCTGCCGTTCGACCGACAGGTAGACGAAGGGCTGCGACGGATGAATGTCCAGGTGCCGGCCGCCGAAACCGTAGCCACCGTTCGGCGCAATCTTGCGCCGATGTGAGAGAACGCCGCTCTTGAAATCGTAGACATGGAGCGAGCCTGGGTCTTCCGGCTTGGTCCCCTCGGGATTGTTGCCGCGCGCCACGATCAACACGGTCTTGTCGGCGGGCGTAGTCACGATCTGATGGAAGTAGATGCCCTTTTCAAGTGCGTCTGATTGTTTAACCTCATCGCCGATGCTGCCGTCGCCTTTGATCTTGTGAACGGAGACATTGGAGGGGAAATTGTAAGCCACCAGCACGTGTTCGCCGGCGTGATCCACGCTCGCATGGACCGGCCGCTGCCGCAGCTTGATCGGGTCGCCATGCGGCGAGAGCTCGCCGAGCGGCGTGACGCGGAATGCCGCAAGATAGTGCTGGTCGGGCGGATATCCGGGCACCGGTGCGATCCCAACGCCGCCACTGCTCGTCGCCACATATAAGTACCTTCTGGACGGATGTGGCCATGCGTACTGGATTCCGCCGGGGAGCGTGACCGCCGCCCGCTTGGCCAATGTGGCGGCGCCGAAATCAACCTCGTAGTGGGTCAATTGTCCGCCGACACCGGAATAGAAGGCGCAGTTGTTTTTGGCCTGCGCGAACGCGAGTCGAGGCGTGGCAAACGCGCCCGCGAGCATAGTGGAGAACGTGCGGCGAGTGACGACCATGGCTTTCCTCCCATCGAAACCTTGTTCCGGCTATCTAATCCCTAGTCGGAAAGCCACACAAGCAAGCCGCCAGGGCGATTTTTGGGAGCATCGACGCGCCAGCCGGCACGCGGCATGACGCAGTAGCCTAGGACGTTTTCGTTTGACTACTCTTGGCCCGGATGGTCGAGTCTTTGCAATTCAGCATTCCGTCCGCTTACTCGGGGGCTGCCGACGCAAAATTCTCAGCTTCAGTATTTCTCAAAGTGACCCAACTCGGAACCCACTCCGAAAGATCGATCCGTATCGCTAAGTATTCCGCTTAGCTTATCGTCGCGCAACGCTCTCTCCGCGCGACGTCGCTCGCATTCTCCTCACTAGGTCAACCATGACTTTTATGGCCGCGCCGAGGACCAGCGCGCAAAGGGCCGCCTTCGAAACCGTTTCCATCGCCCCCTCGATGAGCATGCCATGCACCACACTCCCTACGACGATGACCGCCGCGAGCACCATATGAGCGATGCGCCACGTTCGTAGTCCCAATCGCCGGCGGAAGGCAGCCAAAAGCGGGACGGTGAAGATCGCCCACATTGCGATCACACCGAAGGGGGAGAACGGCGTCGGCGATGCGAAGAGAAGGGCGTCAATCATGTCTGGCGGACTCGTGATCCAAAGGCCCCCGACGTGGACCACAACTGCCACGACCAGCGCGCCTCCGATCCAGTGATGTGCACGCCGCCCGCGATAAGCTGACAGTCCCGGCAAGTATCCTCCGGCCAGCAAAGGCTGAACGAGCAGGAGACCGAGTCCCACAATCCCTGCGAATCCGGCCAGTATGTAGACCGGGCCGCGCCATTCGAGCAGAGGACTCGTCGCTGCAGCGGCGATCGGCACGCAAATGGCGGCTGCAAGGGCGGCCCAGATCAGAGCCACCCGGGCCAATCTCATCCCTATGTTCCTAACTCGGTCAGGCCGGCTGAAGGACGAAGTGCGCCTCCAGGCTCTTATCTTTTGCGCTCCGCATCACGGGACGTAGAAAAACGGTTTTGAATTCACCGCTGTCATAGGCGAGGTGACCATGCGGCTGGCCAAAGATGGGAATGATCTGCGGTATCTCAAGACGGAACATCCCGTTCTTGTCGGTGAGCGTGGCTCCATGACTTTGCGGCTCATGCTCCTGCCCTTCGGTCGTGTGCGCCCAAATTTGGACGCGCTGCCCGGCAAGCGGAGCCCCGTCGCCTGCGCGGCGTACGGTGCCACTCATCCAGAATCCACCCTTGCCGATACGATCCACGATCGGCGCGCCTTTGCGGTAGTTGTTCGACCCACCCGACATCGATTGGGTCGGCGCGACACCTTGCGCGCAGGCGGGCAACAGGAGCCCGGAAACCCCGGTTGCGAGGACGGAGCCGCCAGCGGCGATGAGGTTGCGGCGGTTGAGTACGACGATGGTCATGTCAATTCCTCCTGGCGACCGTGCAGTTGCTGCAACGATAGCACGGCAACAGGCACGAGACAGCCTGAATTTAACCGACCTCGTTGACAAGGCATACTCAGTAGTAAGTCCGATGCTGAGGTTTGCTTCTTCAATTGGCCCGACTCGGATCTCACGGAATGTCCGTTTCTCCGCTCCTCATGGGGGCGGACATCAGTCAGCAATGCAGTCGCGATCGACGAACCCACGCCCTCGCTCACCGTACCGGCAGGAACAGTTCCTTCCAGATCTTCTCCCACTTCGGCGCCTCGTCGAACCATTTGATCGGATCGACCATGCTGAATTTGTGTTTGGTCATCAGCGTCGTCTGGGTCTTGCTCGCCGGGTTACGATCGAGGTCGTTGAGCACCTTCTGCCCGTCCGGCGACAGGAGAAAATCGGTAAACAGCAGCGCGGCGTTCGGATGCGGCGCCTTGCTCGCAACCGCCACCGCCTGCGGGCGGCCCACGATCGGCTCCACCGGAACCCATTCAACCGGTGCGCCTTTCTTCTTCAGCGAATCCGCATTGCCGCTGTAGACCGTGAGGCCAACAGGGACCTCGCCGGCGGCGATCAATTCGGCAAGCAACGCGTGGCCAAGCCGCATGTCGGGCCTCAGCGCGGCGAGCTTGCGGAACAGCTCCATGCCGCGCTCTTGCCCGAGAAACTGGACGACCGCATACATCCAGTCCTGGTCGGTCGACTCGATCCCGATCCGTCCGCGCCATTTCGGATCCGCGAAGCCTTCATAGTTTGCAGGTATCTCCTCGCGCTTCACCTTGTTGGTGTTGAAGGCGACGATCCAGAGATTGGCGCGCGCGCTCGTCCACTTGTGGTGGGCGGGCAGCGCCCAGTCCGGAAAATCCTTGAAGTGCGGGCTGAGATACTCGGCCACCACGCCCTCGCGCGCCAGCGCCTCGATTTCGGGCGCGTTGGTCTCGACCACGTCCATGGCGTTGCGGTTGCCGCGCGCCTCCGTGATCGAGCGCTGGATCACCTGGTCGCTGGTGGCGCGCCAAAGAATGACCTTGATGCCGTACTTCTTCTCGAACGCGGCCGACAGCGGACCCGATTCCGGCGTCTGCATCGACGTATAGAAGGTGAGCGTGCCCTCCTTCTTGGCGGCGTCGAGGAGCCGCTGATCGCGGTCGGCGCCCTTGTAGAGATAGACCGCCGACGGATCGACGCGCTGCGCGGGCGCCGGCGGCACCATGAGCAACGCCATACCCGCAACCAACAAGGCTGTGGTTATTCCACTCTGGAAGCGGATCATTCGTCTTGCTCCTGTCGTATTGACGCCGCTTGTAGCGCACTGCGCGCGGTGGCGGCAATGCGGCCAATCGCTGCTGCGCGGCCGTCCGTCTCGTCATTAACCTCTTGAGAGAGCTGGCGTTCCTTCGCCATAGTTGTGCTGATGGATCCGCGCCCACCACTTTCGCTTGCAGTCCGCATCGAGCACTGGCCGATTGCCGGCAGCTTTACGATCAGCCGAGGCGCCAAGACACAGGCTTCCGTCGTGGTCGCCGAGCTGAGCGATGGACGCCACCGTGGCCGCGGCGAATGCGTCCCCTACGCGCGCTACGGCGAAACCGTGGATGGCGTGGTCGAGGCCATCTCGGCGCTGACCGACGCGATCGCGCGCGGCCTTGATCGCGGCGCCCTGCAGGGAGCGATGCGGCCAGGCGCGGCCCGCAACGCGCTCGATTGCGCGTTCTGGGACTTGGCGGCCAAGCGCGCCGGCAAGCCCGTGCACGAGCTCGCCGGCCTGCCGCCGCCGAAGCCGCTCGTCACCGCCTATACGATCTCGCTCGCCGCACCCGAGGTCATGGCGGAGCAGGCCGCAAAGGCCGCCGGCCGCGCGCTCCTCAAGGTCAAGCTCGGCGGCACCGACGATCTCGCGCGCATCATGGCGGTGCGGCGCGCGGCGCCCAACGCAGAGCTGATCGTCGACGCCAACGAAGGCTGGCGAGCGGACAACCTGCCCGACAATCTCGCGGCCTGCGCGCAGGCCGGCGTGACACTCGTTGAACAACCGCTGCCGGCCGACGCCGACGATGTGCTCGCACAGATCGCGCGGCCGCTGCCGGTCTGCGCCGACGAGAGCGTGCACGCACGCGCGTCGCTGCCCGCGCTGGTCGGCAAATACGACGCCGTGAACATCAAGCTCGACAAGGCCGGCGGCCTGACCGAGGCGCTCGCCATGGTCAAGGACGCCGAACGCCTTGGCTTCGCGCTGATGGCCGGCTGCATGGTCGCGACCTCGCTCGCGATCGCGCCCGCCGTCCTGCTCGGACAGCGTGCCCGCGTGGTCGATCTCGACGGCGCATTGCTGCTGGCGCGCGACCGGCCGGACGGGCTACGTTACGAGGCAAGCTTGGTGCACCCGGCAACGCCGGCGCTGTGGGGCTGACGCTATCGTCTGTAATGACTGCATCGTCTGCAACGACAGGAGCCTTGCATGATCACCAGGCGAGACGCGCTGCCGGCGCTGCTCGGAGCATCGCTGGGCACACTGACGATGTCGCCGGTCGTTGCGCAAAACTATCCGAGCCGCCCGGTCAAGATGATCGTGCCGTTCGCGCCCGGTGGAATCGACGTCGTCGCGCGCCTCGTCGCAGACCGGCTGGCCGCCACGCTCGGACAGCCGTTTGTGGTCGAGAACCGTCCAGGCGGCGCCGGAGGCTCGATCGGCGCCAAATCGGTCGCAACGGCGGAGCCCGATGGCTACACGCTGCTGTTCAGCTCGCCCGGGCCGGCCACCATCAGCCCGGCGATCAACCGCAACGCCGGTTACGACATCAACAGCTTCGCCGCGGTGGCACTCGCCTCCATGAGCCCCATCATCCTGGTCACCAACCCGGCAGTGCCGGTCAAGACCGTCGATGAGCTCATCGCCTACGCCAAGGCCAATCCGGGCGAGCTGCGCTATCCCTCGCCCGGCTACGGCACGCAGCCCCATCTCCTCGGCGAGATGCTCAAGACCACGACAGGCGCTCCGGTCGTGCACGTTCCCTATCGCGGCTCGACACCCTCCATCACCGACCTGATCGCGGGCCAGGTGCACTTTTATTTCGATAACCTGACCAACGTGCTCCAGTACATCCGAAGCGGCCATCTGCGCGCGCTGGCGTTCACCACCGAGGCGCGCGACCCGCAATTTCCCGACTTGCCGACCGTCGCCGAGAGTGGCCTCAAGGGTTTCGTGGCGACCTATTGGAATGGCGTGCTGGCGCCCGCCGGCACGCCTGCAAGTGTCATCGCCAAGCTCAACGCCACCATCAATGACGGCCTGCGCTCGCAGGAAATGCAGGCGAGCCTGCGCCGGCTCGGTGCCGAGCCGCAGATCGTGTCGCCCGCGGAGTTCGCCGCCTTCATGCTGGCGGAACAGCGCAAGTGGTCGGACGTCGCGCGCGCCGCCTCGATCAAGGTGGAGTGATTGGGTCGCACACAGGTGGCAGAAGAGCGTCCGCCCCCACGCGATCAGGCCGAATTTATGGCGCGAAGGACCATTTCTGCACCGCCGTCCATTCGCCTAAATGCCCCCCTAGTGCCCTAGTACGAAAGTTCGTGATACGACTTCCTCCACGAACGTCGGAAGCGGGGCACTCGCAGAACCTATAATTCTGGTGCCGCTTTTCGATTTGAAGTTCCCGATCGTGTTTGCAGCAGCCGCTGCGGGAACCTCAGATTGGCGGGCACCGGGCGGAACCTGGAGGGGAGCAGATGCGGTCAGGCGCGGTCCTGCTTGGCGTTCTGGTAGCGGGGATATCCCTGTCGTCGGCCTCGGCCGCCGTGCGCATCGTCAGCGACTACGGCGGGCAGATCGGCCCCTACCTGGAGCAGTTCGCCGCCATCCGCAGCTCGGGCGAGCGTGTGATCATCGACGGCCCCTGCCTGTCGGCATGCACCATGATCCTCGGCCTGATCCCGCGCGACCGGATCTGCGTCACGCGCCGCGCGCGGCTCGGCTTCCACGCCGCCTGGAATCCAGGCGATGCCGGCGAGCCGATCGTCAGTGCCGGCGGCACCCAGCTCCTGATGGAGATCTATCCGCAAAACGTGCGCCAATGGATCTCCCGCCGAGGCGGGCTGACGCAGCGCATGCTCTTTCTCGCGGGCCGCGAGCTGGCATCGATGTATCGGACTTGCCGATAGAGTTTTATTTCGCCCAGCGCCTTGCTGCGAGCGCGCAGAGCCCGCCCGCACAGGCAATCGCCGCCATCGCCCCGTAAGCAACGCTGCCGAGACTGCCATACAGCACGCCAGCGAGCGCCATCGCGAGCGCCATGGTGGCACCGAGCACGATCGCAAAATAGCCCTGCGCGGTGGCGCCTGCTCCGGGCGGCGCCACGTGCGCCACGAAGGCGAGCGCCCCCAGATGCGTCGCGCCGAACGAGAGCGCGTGCAGGCATTGCAGCGCGGGCAGCACCACAGCCGGCGGCCCCGCCGCCATGGCGCTCCAACGCACGGCGGCGCCCACCGCGCCGATCAGCAGCAACGCCATCGGGGTGATCCTGGCCGGCAGCCGCGCTGAGATCGCGAACAAAGTGATCTCCGCAATGACGCCGAGCGCCCAGAGCGCGCCGATCGCCCCACCATCAAAGCCCGCCGCCTGCCAGTCGATGGTCGCGAACCCGTAGTAGAGTGCGTGGCTCGCCTGGATCAGGCTCGCGGCCGCAATCGCCGCCAGGAAAGCCTTGTCGCGCAGGAGCCGCGTGGCCGACGCCCGCGCCGGCAAGCCACTCGTCGCCTCCGCGCCAAGCGGGGCAAGCGCGAGCGCCGCGGCCGCCGCGATCGCCATCGCGGCCACCATCAGCCAGATCAGGTCGCCGGGCGCGATCCAATCCATGAGCGCGCCGGCGCCAAAGCTCGCCGCGATGAAGGCGGCCGAGCCCCACAGCCGCACCGGGCCATAGGCGCGCCCCCGCTGCTTGAGACCGCGCAGCGCATAGGTATCGACCAGCATCATCGCCGGCGCATAGGCGGCCGACGCGAGCGCATAGGCGAGCGTGATCGCGACCAGCCCTTGCGTAAAGGCGAGCGCGCAAAAGCCTGCCGTCGCGCCCGCCGCCGCCAGGATGATCACTCCGCGTAGCGCATCGTGGCGGTCCGCCATCCGCGTCGCCAGGGGAATCGCGATGACGCGAATCACCGCCGGGACCGCGAGCACGATGCCCACGGCCCGGGCGTCGAGGCCCTTGGCGGTCAGCCAGACCGGCAGAAACGGCAACTGAACACCCAGGGTAAGAAACAAGGCGGCGTAGAAAGCCTTGAGTCGCAGCGAGAAATTCTCGCCTGTGGATTTCTGGGGGATAGCAGCCATCAGCGCGATTGCGGTCCGGCCCCGATCATGCTGATCGTACGGTTTGCGGGTCGTGTGACGCCATGTCCGATGGGTCCCTAGCGCTATCGACGATGCCGCCGGGTCTGCCGGCGGACGCAGACTATGATGCCCTCTGCCAGGCGCTGATGGCGAGCGCCCGCGGGCGCTGGTTCCTGGAAGAATACGCCAAACGCAACCGCAACGCCGATACCGGGGTCGTGCTCGATGCCATCGCACGCGTCGAGGCGGTGGTGCGGGGTGAGCAGGCCAACCGCGCCACCCAGGGCATGCGGATCGAGCTTCTGGAGATGGCCAGGACGATCGCGCAGACGCGTGCCGACGTCGCCGAAGCGAAGCCCGCGCCCGCTTCCGCCGAAACGGCGACCGATATCTTTGCCGTCGCCGGCCGGCTGCAGGACGTCGCCTGGACCATGCGCGAGCGCGGGCTCGACATGGCCATGTGCGACCAGATCGCGGATTTGTCCTGCGCCATCCTGTCAGCCTCCTCGCTGCGCAACCCCAACGACGGCCGCGCCCAGAAGCTCGGCGAGGTGCTGCGCTCGCTCGAGCATCGCATCGACGCCATGCTGAGCGCCGCCTCCGAGCCGCCCGCCTCCGACGGCTCCGGCGGCGCCGAGCGCGCGGCGCCGGAGCATACCCACCGCGCCGCAATGGCGCTGCTGCCGGAGGCCGCGCCAAGCCCGGTCGCAACAACTCCCATCGCGACAACTCCCGTCGCGACAACTCGCGTCACGACAAGTCCCGTCACGACAAGTCCCGTTGCCACGGACGAGGTTGAACCCGACAAGCAAGCGGCGCTCGAAACCACCGCACCGCTGCCAGTCGCCGCACTGCCCTTCCCGGCCGTTGCGGAACCCGAGGCGGCGCCGGCTAGCACGGCGACGCCTGCCACAGATTCCGAGCCCGCCCAGATCGATCTTGATCCGATCCCGGTGCGGCCGCCGCCGGTCGCAGCCGCCGTTTCCGAGCCAGCTCCGCCGCCCGCGCCGCTGCAGGCGGATGCGGAGGCTGACGACTTCCTGCTGGCTCCGCTGCCGCTACCGGGAGTGCCCGTCGTGGACGTGGCCGCGTCGACGCCACCGGCGACGGACCCGCTCGCGGCGCTGCGCGCGCTGTCGCCAGAAGAGCGGATCGCGCTGTTCACATAAGCGGCCGCTCCTCGCATCGTTCTCATTTCTCGCGGAAGGCGCGCGAGAGCTGGTCCTGGAACGGCTTGACCAGATAGGACATCACCGTGCGCGGGCTGGTCTGAATCAGGGCCTCGACCGGCATGCCCGGCACCAGCTTGGCATTGCCAAGCCGCGCGACCTCGGTCTCCGGCACGTCGAGCCTGATGGTGTAGAAGCGCGCCCCGGTCTTGGCGTCCTCGCTGACATCGGCCGAAATCCTGATCACCGTGCCGGCCAGCTCCGGCGTGGTGCGCTGATTGAAGGCCACGAACCGCAGCACCGCCGCCTGCCCGATCCGCAACTGGTCGATCTCCTGCGGCGCGACCTTCGCCTCCACCTGCAGCGTATCGGTCTGCGGCACGATCAGCATGATCAGCTCGCCCGCCGTGATCACGCCACCGACGGTGTGGACCGTCAGCTGGTGCACGACGCCATCGATCGGCGCGCGGATATCGACGCGCTTGAGCTGGTCCTCGGCCGCGACCTTGCGCTCGATCAGCTCCGCCGTGCGCGCCCGGATCTCGGCCAGGTCCTTGCCGACCTCGGCGCGCATGTCCTGGTCGACCTGCAGGATCTGCAGCTCGATCTCGGCGATCTTGCCCTTGGCCTGGGCAATGGAGGCCACGAGCTGACCGCGCTCGCCGACCAGCCGCTCCTTCTCGCGCTCGAGATTGGTGACACGCGAATAGGGAACGAGGTTCTTCTGCCACAGCTCATAGACGCCGACGAGCTCCTTGCCGACCCACTCGATCTGCTTCTCCTTGGACGCGATCTGCGCCTCGTAGCCGCCGATCTCCTGGCGCAGCTGCACCATGCGCTCGCGCAACTGCGCCTTCTGGCCTTCGCGCGCCGCACGGCGGATCTCGAATTGCCGCTCTTCGCCGACGATCGCCTTGGCGACGTCGGGGTCGCTCCTGCGCGCGATCAGCTCGTCAGGAAACGTGATCTTGGCGATGCCGTCGCGCTCGGTCTCCTCGCGGGCCTGCCGCGCCGCCAGCTCGTTGAGCGCCTTGACCACGATGTCGCGGTTGGCGCGGATCTGGGTGTCATCGAGCGACACGACGATATCGCCGGCCTTGACCGGGCTGCCATCGCGCACATTGAGCGTGCCGACCACGCCGCCGGTCGGGTGCTGCACCTTCTTGACGTTGGAGTCGACGACGAGCTGGCCGGACGCGATCACCGCTCCGGAGAACTCGGTCGTCATCGCCCAGCCGCCGAGGCCGGCGACCAGCAGCAGCGCGGCCACCACGATCGCGACGGTCTGCCGCCGCAGCATGCCGCGCAGCTCCGGTGACAGCGTGGTCATGACGCGGTCCCTCCGGGTTCATTCACGACGCGCAGGCCCGCCGCCGGCGCAGCGGCCGGCGCTGTCGGCGCGGGCCGCCGCCTCTTTTGCACGAACTCATCCTTGCGCTCGGGCGCGGCCGCGCGCCCCTGGCGCATCTCCATGATCAGGTCGACGCCCGCAAGCGCGCTCGGGCGATGCGCGATCACGATCACGATCCCGCCGCGCGCACGCACGCTGAGGATGGCGCGCGTCAGCGCCTCATCGCCTTCGCCGTCAAGGTTGGAATTGGGCTCATCCAGCACGACCAGGAACGGATCGCCGTAGAGTGCGCGCGCGAGCGCGATCCTTTGCCGCTGCCCGGCCGAGAGCACCGCGCCGCTTTCGCCGATCTCGGTATCGTAGCCGTCCGACAGGCGCAGGATCATGTCATGCACGCCCGCAGCCTTGGCGGCGGCGATCACGTCGTCGGCGCGCGCCGCCTCGTCGAACCGGCCGATGTTCTGCGCGACCGTCCCGGACAGTAGCTCGACGTTCTGCGGCAGATAGCCGATATGCGGCCCGAGCGCCGCGGACGACCACTGATCGAGCGCCGCACCGTCGAGCCGCACCGCGCCACGCGTGGGCGCCCACACCCCGACCAGCGCCCGCGACAGGCACGACTTGCCGCTTGCGCTGGGGCCCACGACGCCGAGCCCGTAGCCCTTTTCAAGACGGAACGACACGTCCTGCACCACGAACCGGTTGACGCCAGGCGGCGCGACGCTGATGCCCTCGACCGCAAGGCTCGCAACGGGCTTCGGCAAGGTCATCTGGTCAGCGTCGGCCGGGAGGCGCGCCAACAGGGCGTTGAGGCGATGCCAGCTCTGCCGGAATGCGACGAAGCCGCGCCAGTTCGCGATCGCGAGATCGACCGGCGCAAGCGCGCGCGCCGACAGGATCGAACCCGCGATGATCACGCCCGCGGTCGCTTCCTGCATGATCACGAGATAAGCACCGACGCCCAGCACCGCCGACTGCAGCAGCATGCGCATCACCTTCGACATCGCGCCGAAGCCGCCGCTGACATCGCTCGTGCGCTGATAGGCGGCCAGGAACTTGTCGTTGAGCGCACACCAGCGCGCCGCAACGCGCGGGCCCATGCCCATGGCGTGCAGCGCCTCGGCGTTGCGCCGCGTGGCTTCCGCCAGCGTGTGACGCTGCCCCGACAGCTCGGTGACGGTCTTCTGCGGGCCGCGCGTCATCAGCTCGGTGAGGATCGTGAGGCAGACAATCACGAGCGCGCCACCGAGCGCGGTCACGCCGAGCCAGAAATGGAACATGAAACAGATCAGGATGTAGAACGGCATCCATGGCAGGTCGATGAGCGCCACCGGGCCAGGGCTCGACAGGAAGGCGCGCACCTGGTCGATGTCGCGCAGCGGCAAGAGGCCGTCGCCGCCGCCGCGGGTGGCGAGCGCAAGCCGGCCGATGACCTCGTAGACGCGCGCGCTCAGGCTTTCGCCGAGCGAGCGGCCGATGCGGACCAGGACGCGGCTGCGCAAGAGGTCGAGGCAACCTTGAAAGCCGTAAAGGATCGCCACCATGATGGTGAGGCCGACCAGCGTCGGGATGCTGCGGCTGGTCAGCACGCGGTCGTAGACCTCCAGCATGTAGATTGAGCCGGAGAGGTAGAGGACGTTGATCAGCGCGCTCGCCAGCGCAATGCCGACGATGGCGCCGCGGCAGGCGCGCAGCGCATGGGCAAGCTCGCCGCGCGGCTGCGGACCGACCCCGTTTGCTGGTGCTCTCGCGCTCAACTTCTTCTACCTGTCCTGCTGGACCGTCCTGCTGGCTTGTCCTGCTGGCTGTTTGCAGCGAATTTGCCCGCACCCGGTCGCAAACTGCATTCTAGCAAGCCCGGGTTAGTCTTCGATGAACCGGCCGTGTCTTCCCGGGCCCCCCATTAAAGCGCTGAAATACAACAGTAATTTTACGCCAGCCCAGCCCGGCGCTAAGACAGCCGCAAGTCGTCGTCGGGGACAAGCTGGCTATCCGGCAGAAGGTCGTAATCCTGGCGCAACGCCGCGGCGGCGGCCAGCCCAATCTCGCGACAGGCGGCGGGGACGGCGCCCCCCGGCGCGTAGATGTCGGCGACCTCCCAGCTCTCGCCATCGGCGGTCGGCCGCACAGTGACGGCGCTGACACCATTGCAGAGCGCGTACCGGCGCATGTCGGTGAGCACCATGCGCTCGAGATGGGAGGCGGTTTTCTGTCTGCGGTTCATGTCTCACGCGTCCGCCATCACATCACGCCACCAGGCGATGAAACAGGTCGCTATCGACATTGCCGCCGGAGAGCACCGCGACCGCGACCTTGCCGGTGATATCGAGCTTGCCGGCCATCAGCGCCGCGAGCGCGACCGCACCGCCCGGCTCGACCACGAGCTTCAATTCGCGAAACGCAAACGCGACCGCGCGAGCAACCTCCTCCTCGCTCGCCCACACGCCCTCGCCCACAAGCGTGCGATTGATTGCGAACGTGAGCTCACCGGGCGTGCGCGCCATCAGGGCGTCGCAGATGGTTCCGGTCGGCGCCGCATTGGTCTCGCGCCGTCCACTGCGGAACGAGCGCGCGTGATCATCGAAATGCTCCGGCTCCGCGGTGAATACGCGCGCCTGCGGAAGGCGCGCCTTGACGGCGAGCGCGATGCCAGCGGCGAGCCCGCCGCCGGAAGCCGTGACCGCGATCACGTCGGGCGCGAGGCCAAGTGCGGCAAGATCCTCGACGATCTCGCGGCCGGCGGTGCCCTGCCCGGCGATGATCTGCGCATCGTCATATGGTGGAACCAGGGTGGCGTTGCGCTTGGCCGCCAGCTCGCGCGCGATCGCTTCGCGGTCCTCGCGCACGCGATCATAGAGCACGACCTCGGCGCCGAGCGCGGCGGTGCGCTCGCGCTTGGCGCGCGGCGCATCCGACGGCATCACAATGAGCGCCGGCATGCCGAGCAATGCGGCGGCCGCTGCCACACCCTGCGCATGATTGCCGGACGAATAGGCCACCACGCCGCCGGCGCGGCGCTCCGGCGCGATCTGCGCGAGCTTGTTGTAGGCGCCGCGGAACTTGAACGAGCCGGTGCGCTGCAGCGTCTCGGCCTTCAGGAAGACGCGCGCGCCCGTCAAGGCGTCGAGCGCCGGCGAGGTGACGAGCGGTGTGCGCAACGCAACGCCGGCGAGCCGTTGCGCGGCGGCGTCGACGTCGGCGGCGGTCGGCAAGGCCTGCGTCATGGGCGAACGGTAGCTCCCGGGGGCCCGGTCGGGCAAGGCGGATACGCATCGATCAGGGAAGTCTCACGCGTTTTTGGTTTTGTTTTGTCGGCATTGAAGCGACAGCACACGCCTTCGGTTCGTTTCCGCGCAGGCCTACGTGCGAAATCCTCCGGGGGGATCGCACAATTGGGGGACATGACGGCGGATTGCGCTTCGCCAATCCGCCCTCGATCGCGCAAGATCTCAAAAAGGCAAAAGGATATCGGCCCCTGTTCGGTCGCTGGGCCAGGGGGCGCCCTCAGTCTTTGTCTCTTCGCTTCCCCCAGATCGAGGGGGATGGCGCGCC
>Ga0209797_10000898_pt1 | contig 14950 bp, 15 predicted proteins | sample DOMMetBare3Fresh_2_FD_187472 | JGI IMG/M metagenome (GOLD analysis project Ga0209797, IMG submission 187472) | Wetland sediment microbial communities from St. Louis River estuary, USA, under dissolved organic matter induced mercury methylation -... | ecosystem: Environmental > Aquatic >... | reverse complement strand
CCACAATAGGTAAAACCCAGTTTTTCAGCTGTATGTTTAATAAAGGAAGTATGTTTACTAATATTGTTCAATCCTAAATAAATATGCCTGAATTGTAAAAATATAATATTACTGCCGTTAAACCGTTTATGAAAAGAATTGTCCAACCATCCAACAAAACCAATTTATGAAACCAGCTCTGTTGTTATGCTCTTTTCTGTTTTTTCTGGCTTGTAAAAAAAACACAGCAGATCCTGTTCTTATACCTGATGCTCCAACTACCATGTATTTTCCACCTTCTGGTAATGCAACATGGGAAAAAGTTGATCCGGCTTTATATAATTGGAATGTTTCTTCTTTAAATGATTTATATACTTTTCTTGAAACAAATAATACAAAAGGATTTATCATTCTTAAAAACGGAAGAATAGCAGTAGAAAAATATTTCGGCACATTTACGGCAGATAGTCTCTGGTATTGGGCATCAGCAGGTAAAACATTAAGCGCTTACCTTATAGGCATTGCACAGCAGGAAGGGTTGATAAACATCAATAATTCATCACGTCAATATCTGGGTGCCGGTTGGTCTTCTTTAACTACCGCACAGGAAAATACAATTACAGTGAGGCATCATTTAACCATGACAACAGGTGTAGAAGATGATCAGAGCGGAAGTGATTGTACTGATCCGGCATGTTTTACATACAAGGCTATACCCGGTACAAGATGGTCTTATAATAATGCAGCATATTACAAACTAATTGATGTGGTTGAAAGAGCAACAGGGAAAACATACAATTCGTATACTACTGAAAAGCTATATAGTAAAATTGGCATGAATGGATTCTGGTTGCCGGGAGTTGGTGGAAATGGAAAAATTCATTACAGTTCTACACGTAGCATGGCAAAATTTGGATTACTGATGTTGAATAAAGGAAACTGGAACGGAACATCTGTATTAAATGATCAGAATTATATCAGTGAAATGATCAGCACATCACAAACCATTAATCAATCATACGGGTATCTTACATGGCTCAACGGGAAACCAGGCAATATGTTACCTGGCACACAACTAAATTTCAACGGAAGTATTATTCCGAATGCACCAGCAGATTTATATGCTGCTTTGGGCAAAAATGATCAGAAAATTTATGTTGTACCTTCTCAAAACATAGTTGTAATTCGAATGGGAAATGCATCCGGTTTATCACTTTATGCTTTATCTAATTTTGATAATGAATTATGGAGCAGGTTAAAAACGCTTTTAAAATATTAATTTATTTCACCTCTTCAATATGCAACCTGTGCATTATGCGATGTACAGCAGGTGCAAGAATTAATCCGATATTCGTAATAAAAACCACGCCGCTGAATAATGCATAGAAAGAAGAAAACCATTTGCCTGCATTGGAAGTAATGGTTATTACAGGCCCCATTCCGCTCAGGATCATCGATGCATTGTGTAAGGAATCAAGCCACTCTGTTCCGGCTGTATAATGATAGCCAAGGATACCAATGGCAAGGCAAAAAAGTAATATAACAAAAGCCAGTAAAATACTTGTTGCAATACGTTTGTAAAAAGTTTTTTTTGATGCCAGTGGTTGCTTTCTGTGTTCGTACATGGTTATGTCAGGAGCTGTAAACATGGTAGATATAAATTTTAATATTTAATTGCAGTTAACAGGTAATTGTTTATCAACAGCCTGTTTTAATTCATTATACAATTCTCTTTTTTGTAAATCCTGTTCTTTTTTTGATAGAAGGATACAGGCATAACCACGGCAATAATCAATCCATACAAACGGGCTGTTTGGCGAAACACAATTTACCAGTTTCCCATCTTTAGTTTCAAGCCAAGTACCTAGTCCATAGGAAAATCCATTCATAAATACAGGGGTAAATTTATTTAAGGCAGTTCCTGTTTGTATTTTCATCAGTTCAGCAACAGATGCTTCGCTTAATATTTGTTTACCATTAAACTTCCCTTTATTGAGCAGCATACTTAAAAAGTTTATGTAATCAGCGGCAGTTGATTTAGCTCCATCAAACGGGCTCATAGCCGATGTAAAATTGCTGAATGTTGTAAAACGCATATTAAGCGGACGAAATAATTTCTCCTGTATTAACCTGTCGAATTTTTTCTTGGTAATAACTTCCAATACCCGGCCAGCAATATTGGGCCCCATTTGATTGTAGTGAAACCACATACCCGGGTTGGTAGCAATATCCCGTTTCTCTGCATAATAATTGGCTTCTTCTTCCAATGTAGAAAAACTCTTTTTCTGAAAAAGTTTTGCAGCACCTGGTTTATCGGTTTCAATACCGGTGGTATGGCTGAGGCAATGCCTGATTGTGATATACCTTTTCATCCATTTTGGATAAATAGGCAAGAACTTTCCAACGTTATCATCCAATGATAATTTTCCTTCTTCTACTAAAATCATCACCAGGGCGGCTGTTAACCACTGGCTGCTTTCGCCAATAGGAGCCTGCATGTTGGGTTTAAAATCTCCCAGTATTTTTTGATAAATGATTTTGCCATCTTTATATATCATTAAAGCCTGGTCATCACCAAGTGCTTTTTGGTTGTTGAGCATCACCTGTTCAACTTCATTGAAGTTTTGAGAGTAGGAGAGAAGTGAAGTAATAAGAAAAGAGAATATCAGCAATACAAATTTCATTACTAAGATTATTTTAATAAAGATATTTGAAAAGAAGATGCACTTGTAAAAAAGGAAATGAAGATTAACAAATTCAAATAGTAATTCAATTGGCTGATTCTATTTTTTCTGAGCAACAATCACAAACGTATCAAAGGCGTAAGAAGCACGGTCAATCACCTGTTTAACTTCAAAACCGGTTAATTCAAGAATTAAGACTATTTCATCTTTGGTAAATGCACGTATTTCTGAATGGTCTTCTCCAAGCTTTGCCAGTTCTCCATTTTCATCATGACGATAATAAACAGAATGCCAGTTAAAAGACCAACTATGGTTATAATTGATACTCCACAAACTGGTACGCTGATAGTTTATTCCATTCACTTCAGCATAATGAGTAACCGTTTTCTTTTTTTTGATTAAAGGGATAAACCTGCTGGCATCAATAAAATCAAAACTTAGAATTCCACCTTCTTCAAGATTTGAATGAATTGCGTTGAATGTATCAAGAACATTTTTGTTTGTAAGTAAATAACTGATCGTTCGTCCTGTAAGTATTATTGATTCTGTTTTTTCAGTTAAATGAAAATTCCGCATATCGGCTTGTAAAAAAGTGCAATTTGGAAACTTATTCCTGGCTATTTCCAGCATAGCTTCACTTTGATCAATACCGGTATACTTAATTTGATGTGAAATAAAATGACTCGATAAATTTCCAGTACCACAACCTAACTCAGTGACAGATTTGCAAGAGTAGTTGTTTAGTATCTGATAGTAGAAATTAAATTCTTCATCATAGTTAATGAATGATTGATAAATGGCATCATAAACATCGGCCAGGCTGGTATAAAGATTGTTCATTTTATTTCTTTGGCATTTTGCTTTCATCCATGTATATAATTTCCCATTGGTGCCCGTCTAAGTCGGCAAAACTATGTCCGTACATCCAGCCATGATCCTGTGGTTCTGCATAAATGGAGCCACCGGCATCAACTGCTTTTCTTATCAGTTCTTTTACATGATGTTTGCTTTCTGCATCAATAGCAATTAACACCTCCGTTGTTTTTGTAGCATCGGCAATTTCTTTTTTTGTAAAATCTTTAAACCGGTCGTGTACAAGTAACATGGCAAAAATATGATCGCCAATAATTAAACAGGTTGATTGCTCATTTGTAAAATGCGGATTAAATGTAAATCCAAGCTTTGTGAAGAATAAGATAGATTTGTTTAAATCTTTCACAGGCAGGTTAACAAATATTTTAGTTGCCATCGTTAGAAATTTAATGTGATAAAGTTAGGAATACGTAAAAGATATCAAGGAAAACATCTTAAACCGCTTCAGTTGCTTTTACTGTAAACGGAATATGAATTTTGTGCATTTGCATTTATTTTACAGGATGATTGGTATCTGTCATTTTAATGATTGCTTTAATTATTCTTGTGATTTCTTTTTTATGTAGTTCGGCTTCTGCTTTATTCTTAAACGTAATTAATCTCCTGTCTTTATAATCTCCGGTTAATAATTTTGAATTTATTTTTACTACATAGGGATGATGAACAACCAATAACAATCGATCTTTTTTATAGGGGCCAAACGTAAGAATATCTTCCTTGTAAAAATAACTGGGCGCATTCCATTTGATTCTTTCATTCAGTTTGGAAGATGATGCTTTAATGATTCGTCGAACTGCTTCTATTTCGGCTCGTACTGTCGGATTAAGTTTGTTAAGATAGCTTTTAACTTTATCCGCATCATTCAATTTAGTACTACCTTGTTTTTTTGTTTTTGCTTTTGCTTTTTCACTATTCTTCTTTACTCTGAATTTTACCATTTTAGTAATTAAATCAAAAGGCAAAGGTTGATCAAGTGGAAACTGAACAGCACCTTTCGACCATTTATAACCGGATATCTCTTTTTGAAAGGCTTCTATTCCAGATCCGGTAGGATAGAAACCTATATGATTTTTATATGCAGCAAAATAAACCAGTACACCCAGATAATGATAAGCGGGCATTTGATAACTAATGGTTTCTGTTGCTTCTGGTGCAGCAGCTTTTATCACTTTACGTAATTTTTCAAGCTTTGTCTGTACTGCAACCGGAAAAACTTTTATATAATCATCAACTGTAGTAACAGGTTTGGTCTTATCAGATTTTATCATTGCTGTCAGGTTTTAATTCAATACTAAAATTAATAAAAATTGAAAAGTGGGGAAAGTAAAACAATAACAAACAATCTTCTTTAAACTGCATTTAAAACCTGTTATTAAAACATGAATGGCTGGGGCAGATTCGTTTTTCCTTCTTCATATAAATCTGCATTTTAATAATATTGTTAAATGAGTATTACAATCTTTGTTGAACTGATGCTTTTTAAATACTGTTAAATATGTTGATTGTAATCTGTTTTCAACCAATTTATAAACTATTATTTCCTCAATGCTAATTTACCACCCAGGTAACCCATAGGAATATAAGCTCCGGCTAAATCTAAAATGGTAAACCAGGTAGGAGAAGGCAACATAAAAACATTCATAACTCCCCCAACTAAAAAACAAAAGCCAATAACTATTGCAAAGGTCATTTTACGGTTAGAAGCTATTTTTGCAGCAATAAATGCACCGGTTAAAGTTCCAAGAGCATGGGCTAAAAACGGGAATAAAAAATTAATGGGTTTAAATAAGTGCATCGATTCTTTTAATCCTTCCATTGTTGTTATATCAGCTCCTTCAGGTGGGGGTATAATGTACCCACTTACCATAATGATTCCCATGTTTACTATCCCTCCAAAAATGCAGCCGGCTACAATAGCTAAAATGTTTTTAAGAATCGGGTTCATGTTAGTTTGGTTTTATTGTGTGGTTTAAATTTAGTGTTTATATTATTCTTTCGCAAGTTGTTCTTGTCAGCATTTTATACGATCTGATATTTAAATTAATACTTTAATTTACCGTCGAAGGAGAGTTGTTATTAAATGATAAATTGCATTTGAAAAGAAATCTCTTATTTCTTTTGGAGCAGCTTTAGTTTAATAACTTCTTTAAAGATTCTTTAGCCCTTGGGTTTTCTGGTCGGATTTTCAATGCTTGCCTGTAACAGTTTATTGCTTCTTCTTTTTTGTTTTTACTAAGGTAAATATCACCAAGGTCATTCCATGCAACCACAATGTTGGGAAAAGCTTTTGTATAATAGGTGTAAAGTAAAAAAGCCTTATCAATCTTTTTTTCTTGTAAAAGTGTTTGTCCCACTTCCAATAAAACCATGTCATCATCAACTTTAATATGTTGCTTTTCAAATTCACTGGCTAAGTCTGTTGTGCCAGGATTTTCAAGAATTTCATAAATCTGTTTTGAAAGATTGTTTTCAAATTTCGGCTGCATGGATATGGCATCTTCTTCAATTTTACCTTTAAAGTAGAGTTGAGTGATGTTTGGTAAAACCATGTTTGTATTCATTGAACTTTCATTGGTTACCATATAAAAAATAATTCCTTCCTGTGGTAACCGGATAATTCTTGCAAAATAAATTCCATTACTACCACCATTGCTGATCACTTTTGTATTTCGCCTGCTTTGCGAAATATTACAACCATATCCAAAAGCAGATTGACCATTGTAACCTTCTTCCTGAATGAGGGGCGAAAACATTTTCTCAATAGTTGTTTCACTAAGGATTGTATGGTTGGTAAAACTATTTAACCAGATATACATTTCTTTTAAAGAAGCTTCCAGCCCTCCGTTAGCTTTTAAATTCCAATAGGGCCCGCCACCTGCTTGTTCAAAATGTTGCTGGTGAGTTCCCCATTTTTCCCCGTTATGATAACCAATGGCGATGCTATCGTCTTGAATAGTAGGAAAATGGTAACCAATATTTTTAATACCCAACGGTTCAAATAGATTTTTCTTTAAATAAGTTTCATAGTCAAGTCCCGATACTTGTTCAATAATAATTCCAAGTATACTGTATCCAACATTGGTGTATACAGCTTTTTCGCCCGGCTTAAAAGCTAATGGTTCATCAAATGCTCTTTTCAGAAATTCCACTGTGTTTATCTTCTCATAATCTCCACCGTCTTGTTTCAAAAATTCGTGAAAACCTGATGAATGAGTAAGCAGTTGGTGAATTGTTATACTTTCTTTGTCTTTTGGGATGTTTGGGAAATATTTTTTTAACTGGTCATCTGCAGTTAATTGATTTTGTTCTGCCAGTTTCATAATGGCAGTAGCTGTAAATGCTTTTGTAATGCTGCCTATAGATGCCAATGTTGTAGTTGTAAAAGGTATTTGTTTTTCCTTATTTGCCCAGCCATAACCTTTACTGAAAATTTCAGTTCCTTCTTTTACAATTAATAAAGCACCGGAAAAATTATTTTCTTTGGTAAGTTTTATGAGGTAGGCATCAATCATTTTACAGGTGTCATTATCGGCAATGATTGTATTAGCTGATAAATCAGGTGCTTGATTGCCAGAACACGCCGTTACTAGTATGATAACAATGAAAAGAATAAGTAAAGTTTTCATTATTCTAAATTTTCGTTGGTATTAATAATAGAAAAGATATCAAAAAAGGTAAAACAATTTACGTGAGTTTACAAATGTTATTATATGCTGTTTAGAATTTGAAAAAAAATCTGTTCTTTAAGGAATTGTTCTGCCCCGGTAATTTGTCATTTCTGCTTTCAAAGAATCGGAAAGAATGATTGTCTTTTTTATTATAAACGGATACGAGGTAAACATAATAAGCGAACGCCAGAGCCATTCTAACAGGCCATAATTAAAATAGATTAACCATAATATCAGCAGCTTTTCAATAATGCTGAATGTCAGTAATGGTTTTTTATAAGCCATGCCCTCAATTTCTTTATACACTATACCGGCAAAACAAATTGTTTGAATTTCGTAAATATCTCTTTGAACTTCGTTAGAATACTCTGCAAGTATTGCGTTGTTTTGTATCAGGAAATTATTGTGTAATGAATACAAATCAGAGGGTCAGGTTTATTTTTGTTTTAATAATTTTATTTGTTGCTCATTTTACTTTTTCACAAAAGACAGATAGTGCAAAAAACATCACTCATTTCTCAGGTTCAGTAAGTGTTACAAACAATGGAATTTCTTTGGTACCTACTTTTTCACTGGGAAAACCCGCAGCCATCTTTATGTTTTCAGTTGGCAAAGGTCGGCTCAGCTTTGAACCCGATTTGCGTTTTGCTCTTGAAGGAAAACCATGGAGTTTTCTTTTTTGGTGGCGTTATAAAATTGTACAGTCCGGAAAGTTCAGATTAACAGCAGGGGCACATCCTGCCATTAATTTCCGCACTTTCAGGTTGCCTGTAAATGGCGATTCATCAGATGTAATTGTTGCAAGACGTTTCCTTGCAGGTGAATTAACTCCCAATTACATCCTTTCAAAAAATGTAAGTGTTGGCTTTTACTACCTGTTTGCAATAGGGTTTGATGCTACAACACCCAGGTATGGGCATTTTATTACAGTGAACAGCCATATCTCTGATATCAGGTTGCCTGGTAAACTCAGTATGAGTGTTGTTCCACAGTTTTTTTACCTGAAGCAGGATAAAAGTGATGGATTTTATTTTACCTCTTCTGCAACAGTGAGCAGAAAGAATTTTCCACTTTCCATTTCATCCATCATTAATAAAACCATTAGTGGAAATATACCAGGTAGTAAAAATTTTATATGGAATGCAAGCATCATTTACTCCTTCAATAAAAACTATGTTAAACGCTGATAAACAAATGGATTCAGTAAGTTTGTGGGAGATGAGAAAGATTGAAACCATAGAAGAATTCTATACCCGGAAATTCGGAGGAATACCTGAGAATATCCGAAAAGAAATCGGGCATTTCAATGTATTTAAGTTAGATCCTTTTGTTGGTGAAAATGCAAAGCCTGTACCTTATGCAAGAAGAGATTATTTTAAGATCATGCTTGTAAGAGGAAACTACAATATGCATTATGCGGATGGGGTTGTTGAAATACATAAACAGGCATTGGTATTTTCTAATCCGCAGATCCCATATAAATGCGAGTATACAGACCGCATCATTGATGGCTATTTTTGCCTGTTTACACCTGCTTTTTTTCATCAGTTTGGAAATTTAGATCAATACTCTGTTTTTCAAACCGGGGGTGCACATGCATTTGAGTTAACAAATGAACAGTATGAAAAAGTGACAGGTATTTATAAAAGTATGTTTCAGGAAATGGAGTCGGATTATCAGCATAAATATGATGTGTTACGAAATCTTTTTTTTGAATTGCTGCATTTTGCGTTGAAACTACCGGCTTCAAAATTTGAGAAACAACCAATCAATGCATCTCAACGGATCTCCAATTTATTTTTAGAATTGTTGGAACGCCAGTTCCCCATTGATGAAGACCATCAAATATTAAACCTTCGTGCAGCATCTGATTTTGCCAAACAGCTAAACATACATGTTAATCACCTCAACAGGGCGATAAAAGAAACAACGGATAAAACCACCTCACAAATTATTGCAGAACGCATTTTGCATGAATCAAAAATCCTGTTGAAACATAGTCCATGGAATGTATCTGAAATTGCTTACGCATTAGGGTTTAAGGAAACTACGCATTTCAATAATTTTTTTAAAAAGCATGTTGAGTTAAGCCCATTGAAGTTCAGAAATGTTTGATTTATGTAATTCATTATTTGTTTTTTGCTTTTTTCTTCTTTGTTTATGATAGACCTTTACACTGTATTTTTTATTATCAAAATTCAAAACGGTAAAATTAAAAAGAGAAACAATGAAAAAAGTAATGTATGTATTGATTTTATTTGCCGCTATCTGTTTAAAAGCAACAGCACAGGATGTTTCTGTTTTTCCAAAGGGTGAAATATCTACTGCTGATAATCACACCGGAACAGTTTGGCTTCATGAATTGAGCAAACCTGATAGTATTTTAAATTACAGCATTGCTGTTGCAACCTTTGCTGCAGGGGCAAAATTAGATTGGCATATTCATCCGGGTGGACAAATCTTACTGATTACAGAAGGCAAAGGCTATTACCAGGAAAAAGGAAAACAAATACAAATTGTTCATAAAGGAGAAGTAATAAAATGTCTTCCGGGTGTAGCACATTGGCATGGTGCATCTCCCGAAAGCATCTTTGCTTATATTGCTGTAACTCCCGCCCAGAATGGAAAAACGATATGGTTACAAAGAGTAACCGATGAAGAATACCATGCAATAAAATAAAGTATACTTATATAATCTTATAAATTGTAACAATATGAAAGTTAAAATCCTCGGCCTGGTTTTATTAATAATGAATGTGCAATCGTCAGCACAACAAGCAAATGAAAATGTTGGTGCTGCAGAACAAGAAGTGATCAATCTGTCAAAGCAAAAATGGATTTGGATGGCAGATAAAAATGCAGATTCTTTAAATGTGCTTTTTGAAGAAAAATCCATGTTTGTTCACATGGGAGGAAGTTGGGGGAAATCCCAGGAAATCAATGTCATTAAAAGTGGTGGAATTTGGTATAAGAAAGCCGAAGTGTACTCTGTTATAGTGAACATTATTGGCAATACAGCCATCCTGTTAAATGACATCGACTTGCTGGCAGTAGTTGGTGGTAATGAAGTCATCAATCCTTTTATGGTTACTGAGGTATATATCAAAGAAAATGGTATATGGAAGATGGGTTCGCTTACCTTTTCAAAGTTGATGAGGCCGGTTAAAATGAAAACCGATGCTGATAAATAACCATCAACAGTACATGTGGCAAACAACATTAAAAATAAATACTTGAATGATTACATGAAAAGTGTAATCATTCTCTCTGTAATAATTGGCTTGGGTTTTACCTCGGGGTTCTCGAATGCACAATCTGTCACTTCGAAAAAAATATTGATTGTGTATTTGTCCCGAACAAACAATACAAAGGCAATTGCTGAAATCATTCATAAAAATGTTGGCGGCACATTAGTAACTCTTGAATTAGAAAAACCTTATCCCGAAAACTATCAGCAAACAGTTCAACAGGTAGTAAAAGAAAATGAAACAAACTATTTGCCTGCATTAAAAACAAAAATCAACAATATTGAAAAATATGATGTTGTATTTGTTGGCTTCCCCACCTGGGATATGCAAATGCCGCCACCAATGAAAAGTTTTTTAAAAAAATATAATTTCAGAGGGAAAACAATTATTCCTTTCAATACAAATGCTGGCTATGGAGTGGGGAGTGGTTTTCAAACGGTAAAAGAATTGTGTCCTGGCAGTAAAGTGTTGGATGGTTTTGAAATCAAAGGCGGTATAGAAAGAGATGGGATTTATTTTGTCATCAAAGATGAAAAAGCTAAGGAGGCAGAAACAGAAATAAAAAAATGGTTACACAAAATAAAACTGATAGAATAAGCGTGCAGGTTTACTGATGGTGGAAAAAATGAGTGGTTCAGTTATGATTAAATTTTGTAACTTTTAATTTTCATACTCTTATTTAAATCTTTCTACTTTATTTGAAATTTTTTTCATTATGGCAATATTTAACTTAAATGTAAACGGCAAAAAAGAACAGGTAGATGTTGATCCTGCAACACCCATGCTTTGGGTACTACGTGAACATCTCAACCTTGTTGGGACAAAATACGGTTGTGGAATAGCACAGTGCGGAGCATGTACAATCCATCTCGGCGATGTAGCAATGCGTTCCTGCATGTTACCCGTTTCCCAGGTAGGTAACAATGCTGTTACTACTATTGAGGGACTTTCAGATAACGGTGACCACCCAGTTCAAAAAGCATGGATTGAACATGATGTTCCTCAATGTGGCTATTGCCAGGCCGGTCAAATAATGAATGCAGCAGCATTATTAAAATCCAAATCAAATCCCAGCGATGAGGAAATTGATGCTGCTATGAACGGCAATATTTGCAGGTGTGGCACCTACGTTCGTATTAAAGCAGCTGTAAAAACCGCATCAAAAAATTTATAAGGCAACATTGTTATTTCAATTTTTCATGTTCAAAATCTTAAATAAAAATGACAACTATTAAAACTTCTATTGGCAGAAGGTCTTTTATAAAAAATGTCACTCTTACTGGTGGAGGTATGGTATTGGGTTTTAGCTGGCTTGCTTCATGCAAATCTTCAACTAAGGAAGTGCTTGCTATGCCCAAAGAATGGTTTACTATAAACGGGTATTTAAAAATAGGGGAGAACGGACTGGTAACAATTATGTCACCAAATCCTGAAATTGGTCAGAATGTAAAAACTTCAATGCCCATGATTGTTGCAGAGGAATTAGACATTGATTGGAATAATGTAATTATAGAACAGGCTGATCTTAATACCAGTTTATATTCCTGGCAGATAGCCGGAGGAAGCAGGTCTATTAGTTCATCATGGAATAATCTGAGAATGGCCGGAGCAACAGCAAAACATATGTTGAGAGAAGCAGCTGCTAAAGCATGGAATGTGCCAATGGAAGAGATCACGGCGGAGAATGGGATGCTTACTCATCAGAAAACAAACAAGTCGGCTCACTATGGTGAAATGGCTTCAGCTGCATCAAAGCTTACGGTACCTAAGGAAGTAAAACTAAAAGCGGTAAAAGATTTTAAGATCATTGGCACATCTAAAAAAAATGTTGATGCTAAGAATATAGTTACAGGAAAGCCATTGTTTGGGTTAGATTATAAAGAAGAAGGAATGCTGATTGCCATGATTGTTCATCCGCCTGCTTTCGGACTTAAATTAAAATCAATGGATGATAGCATTGCCAGAACAATGCCGGGAATTAAAGATGTATTCAGAATCAATTTGTTTAATAAAGGATATGCTAAGAGTGCATTTGATGCTACTTCGTTTGATGAAATAGCAGTAGTAGTGGGCAATAGTACCTGGGAAGTTTTAAATGCTAAGAAAACATTGAAAATAGAATGGGAACCTATTAAAGCATCTAAAGAAAAGCGATCCATTTTCGGAAGTGAAATGGAAGTAATAACACCAGCTGGGTTAGAAAATACAGATTCACATATGGAGCAGATGAAAAACATGGCATCAAAATCAGTGAAAACAGTAAGAAAAGATGGCAAACCTGAAACTGCATTCAAAAAAGCAGCTTATATTCTTGAAAGAAGTTACAGCTGCCCTTTTCTTGCACATAATACTATGGAGCCTATGAATTTCTTTGCCAACGTTACAACCGATAAAGCTGTATTGGTTGGACCTGTGCAAACACCTGAAATAATGCAAAAATCTGTTTCGGAAAGAATAGGGCTTCCTTTAGAAAAAATTCAGGTAAAACTTACTAGAATGGGTGGAGGATTTGGCCGCAGGTTATATGGTCATTTTATGATAGAAGCAGCAATTATATCTCAAAAAATAAAAGCTCCTGTAAAATTAATATATACAAGGGAAGATGATATGTCGTACGGTATTTACAGGCCAGCTTATTATGCAACTTACAAAGCTGCTTTTGATGAAAAGAAAAACCTCATTGCATTTCATGTAAATACAGGAGGTATAACTGAAAGCCCTTTATCGGCTAACAGGTTTCCTGCAGGTGCAATAGATCATTATCTTGCTGAAGAATGGGAAATACCTTCCAATATAAGTACTGGTGCTTTCAGGGCTCCGGGGTCAAACTTCATGGCAGGAGCAGAGCAATCTTTTCTTGATGAAATGGCAGAGTACATGGGTAAAGACCCTATTGCAATGAGACTGGAACTTTTTGACAGGGCAAAAACAAATCCCGTAGGAGAAAAAAATGATTACAATGCCGAAAGATATGCCGGGGTATTAAAATTAGTAAAAGAAAAAGCTGAATGGGATAAACCAATGCCGGGAATTCACAGAGGCGTTTCAGCTTATTATTGTCATGATAGTTATGTAGCTCATGTTCTTGATATTGTTATGGAAAACCAGAAACCTGTTATAAAAAAGGTAACATCTGCTGTTGACTGTGGTATTGTAATCAATATGGATGCTGCTACAAATTTATCTCAGGGAGCTGTTGTTGATGCGGTTGGCCATAGTCTTTATAGCAATATAACGTTCAAAGATGGATTGCCATTTCAAAACAACTTTAATACTTATCGGTTAATAAAAATCAGTGAAGCACCAAAAGAAATTGAAGTTCATTTTATAAAAAGTGAGATTGATCCTACAGGAATGGGTGAACCATCGGGTCCGCCTGTTATTGCTGCATTAGCGAATGCATTATACAAAGCAACAGGTAAGCGGGTATACCATCAGCCATTTTTTTCATAAATGAACTTAGAAAAATAATTTTTTACTTTAACCCGGATCTTTTTGTAAAATAAATTTACACACTAGGCTTTTTAGTGACAGGGCAACCTAACCAAACAGTTTATTTATGTTTATTAAAGCAGGCCCATTTATAACTTATTTTTATTCTGCTTAACAAAACAGATCAAAAAACAATGTTGTTTTAAAGTGCAATATGATAGAAGAATAGGTATTGAATCAGAATAAGCTGAAAGTACCATAAAAAGATCCTCATCTTTATTACTGAATTAATAGTACATCATAGAGCGTTACTTTAAAATGCCAACTGCAAAAAAAATCAACCAAACAATCTTAAGAGTATTTTGTTTTTAAATTTTAAATCACAAAACAGGCTGATTGATATCAACTTGTTCTGAAAATTTTCTGTTTTGCCATAACTTTGAATCTTTTCATACCAGAAATTATTAGCAATTAAAATCATTGTTTGGCCAACTATATTTAACATCAAAAATAAAATTCAAAAAAATGGGAAATAATACATCTCCTGGTACAGCAACAAACAACGTAATAAGTGAAAGCAAGTGTCCGTTTTCCGGCGGAGCACTTAAACAAACTGCCGGCAGTGGCCCCAAAAACCTCGACTGGTGGCCCAATCTTTTAAAGTTGAATATCCTCCGTCAACATTCTTCTTTATCAAATCCAATGGATGAGCAATTCAACTATGCCAAAGAATTTAAAAGTCTTGATCTTGCTGCAGTGAAGCAAGATATTTATGATTTAATGACAACATCTCAAGACTGGTGGCCTGCTGATTACGGACATTATGGTCCATTCTTTATCCGGATGGCCTGGCATAGTGCAGGTACATACCGCATCTCCGACGGAAGGGGTGGGGCAGGATCAGGAACACAACGTTTTGCACCACTCAATAGCTGGCCCGATAATGTGAGCCTCGACAAGGCGCGCCGGCTGCTCTGGCCGGTCAAGCAGAAATACGGCCAGAAAATCTCCTGGGCCGACCTCATGGTTCTCGCCGGCAACGTCGCTTTGGACTCGATGGGATTCA
>Ga0209797_10000896_pt1 | contig 14968 bp, 11 predicted proteins | sample DOMMetBare3Fresh_2_FD_187472 | JGI IMG/M metagenome (GOLD analysis project Ga0209797, IMG submission 187472) | Wetland sediment microbial communities from St. Louis River estuary, USA, under dissolved organic matter induced mercury methylation -... | ecosystem: Environmental > Aquatic >... | reverse complement strand
GTCTCGACGATCGAGCCGACCGACGTGTAGCCCTCGCCGGCGAGCGTCGGGCTGAAGGCGCGCACCGCGATCGCCCCCGGGTCGCGCCCGTCGGCGAGGTCGAAGGCGCCCATCACCTGGCCGAACAGCTCCTCGCCGCTCAGCTCCTCGGCTTCGGCGGCCGGGAAGCGGCGGACGTAGGCGCGCGCGAACGCCGAGACGAGGGCGACGCGGTCTGCCGGGAGGCGCGCGGCGATCTGCTCGAGCAGCTCCCGGAGGAGCCGCTCCTTCGCCGGGGTCACCCCGACTGCGCTCATCTACCGCTGGCGCGACGACGGCCGGTCACGAGCGGAGCGTACCTCCGTACGGCAATTCGTGAGGACGTCACCGTCGTCGTTCACGCCGCGGCCACGGCACGGGGCGCCCTGAGCCGCGGGCGTCATCAGGAATCGTGGGTGCCCCTGAGTCGCCTACACTCGGTGCCGATCCGGGCCGTTAGCTCAGCTGGTAGAGCAGGGGACTTTTAATCCCAAGGTCGCTGGTTCGATTCCAGCACGGCCCATAGAAAGTGCCTGTAAATCACCCATCTTTGTTCCTGTATGGTTGTCTGATAAGACACTGAGCGTACAAATCGGCGTATAGAGGTATCGAATCTCCTGGAACTTGAGAGTGGGGACGATTCTCCAGACGAAGGGCGAACAGGCACCTTACGGAAGCTGCGCCGAGTTGGCCATCTGGGCGATCGTGGGCGACTCTGCTGGTAACCCTCGCTCCAAACCGAGTCTCTGTTCGTCGCCCCGGGGCCTGCTAGGCGGCCTGTCACACCTGTTCGTTTCGCGCCCCCGAATTCGTAGGCGGGTCGGCTAGGGCGTTCGGCGGAGCGACGCGATCTCGACGGGTGCATGTCGTAGATCGCTGTGGAGCTCAACCCCCGCTTTGCTCAAGGGCGACGCGCTCCCCTTCGTCGAGAATGATGACTATCGGTTGTGCGACCGTCTGACTGGCTTTGGCCGGATGAGGGGTTCATGATCACAAGGGCCAACAAGGGAGGGAAGGAGGAACAGGCATGACCAAGCCGATTCTGGTGCTGGCGGGGCTGCTCGGCCTCGTCTTGACCTCGGTAGCCGGCGCAGCGCCACCGACGAACGCGTCACCCGGTGCCACGCCGTTCTCCGGTTGTACGGCTGATCAGGCGGCGCTCCAGCAGTCTCTCGGGAGCGTGCTGTACCCGGGCTCGGAGATCGAGCCACGCTCTGCGATCAATCCGGCTAACGCACTGAACATCGTCGGCGAGTACCAGCAGGACCGTTGGTCGGACGGAGGTGCGCGCGGTCTCGTGGCCAGCGTTTCCCACAATGGCGGCGCAAGCTGGATACGGGTGGTGGTGCCGAAGACGACGCGCTGCGCCGGCGGGGTGTTCGACCGCGCGAGTGACCCATGGGTCTCGTTCGCGCCGAACGGTGACCTCTACGCTATCTCGCTCAGTTTTGACGTCTTCGACACGCACAACGCGATTCTCGTGTCGAAGTCGATCAACGGCGGCGACACGTGGAGCGATCCGATCGCCTTGGCAGACGACATGACCGACGGGCTGGACAAGCAGTCGATTACGGCCGACCCGGTCGACTCCAACTACGTCTACGCCGCCTGGGATCGCATCGTCACTCCGGGCGGGAGCACGCATGCATCCGACCAGGGCATCATCCACTCGAGGTCGTTCAAGTCGCAGACGTTCTTCACGCGCACGACAAACGGCGGGGCGAGCTGGGAGACGCCGCAGCGGATCTTCGTCGACTCGTCGTTCTCAGGCTCGATCGGAAGCATCATCCGCGTCCTCGGCGACGGCAACACGCTCCTCGACGGCCTCCTGACCTACGGGAACGCGGATTGGAAGGGCGGTCCGTGCGGGAGCATGTCCGTGCTCCGCTCCACCGATCGGGGCATCTCCTGGACGAAGAAGCCGATCATCGTGGCACCGTACAGCTGCACCTACGTGGGGGCCCACAACCCGGACTCGGGTGCATTGGTCCGGAGCGGCGGGTTGCCCGACCTCGCGGTGGACGGCAACAAGGCGTACATGGTCTGGGAGGACGCGCTCCCGACCGCGTCGACAACGGGACGGATCCTCTTCTCGCAATCGCTGGACGGCGGCCTCACCTGGTCGTCACCGACGGTGATCAGCCATACGCCGGCTGGAGTGGATGCGTTCGTTCCGACGATCGAAGTCAACTCGAACCACGTCCTCGGCGTCAGCTACTTCGATTTCCGCAACAACACCGCTGGCGGGATCGCGAGCACGGACCTCTGGCTCGTCAGATGCTCGGCCTCGTGTGCGAGCTCTGCCGGCTGGACTTCCGAGGTGCGTGTTACGCCGGGCTCCTTCGACATGAGCTCCGCACCGGTCGCGCGCGGCGAGTTCATCGGCGACTACATGGGCATGACGACGAACGGCACGACCTTCCAGCCGTTCTTCATCCAGTCGGGCACGCCGCCGGCTGCGAACGGCGCGACGGACGCGTTCTTCGCGACGATTCCGTAGGCAAGAACGAGGGAGGGCTCCGGCCCTCCCTCGCGGATCTAGTACGCGCCCGCGAGGATGCCCGCGGCGATCCAGGCGCCGCTGCTGCAGGGCCGCGACTTCGTCCTGCAGACCCCGGCCGGGATCGACGTCTCCGACGCCGACACCGGCGCGTTCCTCCACCACTGGCCCCTGCCCGCCGACAACGCCCGGCTGGCCGACCTCCAGGACGGCATCGCCGTCCTCACCGCCGGCGCGGACGTCCACCTGCTGCGGCTCGCCGATGGCGCCACAGACGTGATCCACACCGACAGCACGAGCCCGGTACTCGCGCAACTCGAAGCACCCGGCCTCTTCTCCGCGATCACCGTCGCCGACGCCGCCTACCCGGGTCGTCTACGTTCCGGCGAGCCGGATCCCGCTCGCCGGGTGAGATCAGTCCTGGCCGGGCCGCCACCACGGTGTGTCGCCACGAGCACGAACGGGAGCCTCGCCGTCCGCGACCCGCGCGTCCGCGACGAGCTCGCAGACGTCGCCGCCGCCAGGCCGACGCCTCGTCGATCGGCAACACGCGCGGCGATCAAGCCGACCCCGATCGGCATTCCGCGGACGGCGCCGTACACGCGCGACGAGGTGCTGGAGGCCTTCGGGACGCTGGGTTACGGCTTACCTGATCCGCAACTGCAGGCTGAAACGCCGCTGGCTGGGCGACCAGACCCGGAGCAGCGCGCCGCGCTTGAGGCTGATCGTCCGGGTGAAGACGCCGTCCTCGTTCGTCAGCCGATCCGGGCCGAGTGGCGTCCACACGTTCTTCCGGAGCACGTCCAGCCGGTAGCTGTTCGGCCCGGGCCGACCGCCGCGGACCTGCCCCCAGACGATCGCCCGGTTCCCCTGTCGTCCCATCTGCGCGAACGGCAGCTTGAAAGCCTGCAGCGACGGCTTCGGACGGTCCTGCGCGAACACGAGTCCGCTCTGGAATCGGGTGGTCTCGACCTCGTCGCGATAGAGGAACTGGAACAGCATCGTGACGCGTGGCAACCTCCACGCGCGCATGGCCGCGAGGCTGAGCATGTTCGCCTGCCTCTTGAGGGGCACGCCGAGGAACGTGTCAGGCGGGTTCGTCTGGTAGCCGTACTCCGTCAGCCAGATCGGCTTCGAGCCGAAGTCGCGCTTGACGAGGATGAGGAGCTTCCTGATCGTCGCCATCGTGATCCACGGGCAGTTCTTGCAGCCGCCGCTGGACGGGGTCTCCAACGGCGAAGCGGGGTACGGGTGGTGAGCGTACGCGTCGAACCTCGCGCGTGCGCGGGCCATGCCGCGAACCCAGTCGACGGGTGAGACGCCGCCGTTTGCGCCACGAGGCCCTGTCACTCCTCCGCCCACCCGGGCGTGGGGCAGCACGGCATGGATCGCCTCGTACCCGGGGTTGAGCAGGTGCCGCACGTAGATCCCCGGCTTCGTCGGCCTGAGCCAGAGACGCTTGTTCGGCTCGTTCCAGATCAGCCAGTAGCGAACCCAGGGGTAGCGACGGGCGGCGGCCGTTGCGAAGCGGCGGAAGTCCCGAGGATGCGGCGGGGCGAAGTTCGGCGAGCGCCCGCCGTTTGCCCACGCCGGAGTCCCGACGAGCGTGAGCACGGGCATCAGCCCGTACCGGCGAAGCCCGCGCAGGACCCTGTCCGGCCTCTGCCAGTCGTAGGCGCGATCGGTCGGCGAGGCTGGATCCTGCGGCCGCCGCAGGGCGATCTCGTTCCAGCGCAGCGTGAAGCGTACGAGCGGCACGCCCAGTCGCTTGAACGTGGCAATGCGCTGGTCGAGGCTCCCGGGACCGAACGCCAGCCACGTGTCGTCCTGGATCCCGTACTTGACTCCCGGCGAGGCAGGCGAGGAGCTCACGGCGGCGCACGCCGCCAGCGCGAACAGCAGCACGAGGAGCATGATCCGGCCGGCCATGGTCTGCATCGGCCCGTCGAACCTACCTGAGGACACGTCGCGGCAGCCTCACATGCCCTCCGGAAGCTTCACTCCTAGCATTGCGTCAACCGACTTCGCGACGCTCGGCGACTACTTGACAAGTATCGCATTTACGCTATATCTCATGATTGAGATATGACAGGAGCGACAGGATCGAGAAGCGGCGAGCGCGGAGCCAGGGCGCTGGAGCGCCTTCGTGAGCGGTTCGCCCATGCGGAGGACGGCTGGTTCTTCGCGCAGATCGCCGAGCAGGTGGTGGCGCAGCGGCACGCGCGCGGTCTGTCGCAGGTCGAGCTCGCCCAGCTGTGCGGGACGACCCAGTCGGCGATCGCGCGGCTCGAGAGCGGCGGGCGCCCGCCGCGCATCGACACGCTCCTGCGTGTCGCGAACGCGCTCGACTGCAGCCTGATCGTCGAGCTCAGACCGCGCACGACCACGAAGGGAGGAAGGCCATGAGCCTCAGCACGACCCGGGTCGATCTCGAGGAGATCGAGATCACGATGACCGAGAAGCTGCTCGCCCTCGTCCTCGTGGTGTTCCTGCTGATCGGCGGCCTGTGGGCGTACTCGAAGATCGACGACATCGGCCGGTCCGGCAGCCGCGCTGGCGAGACGTACTTCACCTCGTCCGAGCGGACGGCGGTCGCGCGGGCGGACCAGGCTCGACAACGGCTCGCCCAGGCAGAGGTCGCCGTTCGACAGGCACGTCAGGATCTCGAGCTTGCCCGGGAGGCGTACCGTACGGCACTCGACGCCGGCAGCACTGCACCTGCGCTCGAGAAGACGTACCGCGCCACACAGCGCGATTTCAGCGCGGCGCAGGCGGACGCGCAGACGGCTCGGTCCGAAGCCAAGGCTGCAGGCCCGGCGGCCGAGGCTGCCTACCGCCGGGCGAGCAACGAGGCGCTGGCGGCGTCGCGACAGAGCGATCTCGTCACGTTCTTCGGTCGCCTCGCGTTCGTCCTCGCCACGCTCGCGTTCGGGTACTGGCTGTTGCTTCGGCTGCGCCGGTCGAACTCGCGCTACCTGCCGGTCGCGTTCGCACTCGTCGCGTTCGCCGCGATCCTCTCGCTCGTGATGGCCGGCGACTACCTGACGGATTACATCGACGTGGAGGAGCTCGGTCCCTTCGTCCTCTCCCTCGCCGGCATCGCTCTCACGCTCGCGGCGTTCTGGTGGCTGCAGCGCTACCTCGCCCGCCGCATCCCGCAGCGACGCGTCCGCAAGGGCGAATGCCCCTTCTGCGGCTACCCGGTACGCAGAGGCGAGCACTGCGAAGGATGCGGACGGCCGGTGATCGGCGAGTGCACCACCTGCCACCAGCCGCGCCGGGTCGGAACCCTCCACTGCGGAACCTGCGGCACCCAATAGGGCAGCCCACCGCTGGCGCAGCGCCTACGATTTCACGATGAGATCGCAGACCGCGAGCATCCCACTTCCCGCCGACCGCGCCCCCTGGCTCACCGTCGGCAAGGGAGTCGTCGGCGGGCTGCTGGCGACCGTCGTGGTGTTCCTTCCGCTGGCGTTCTTCCTCGAACTGCTCGGTCTTCCCGCGGGACAGAGGCCCGACACCCCCTCGCTCCTCGGGTGGCCCTACGTCGTCGACGGGCCGTGGAGCGCGCTCACCGATCTGACCGCGATCGCGATCGCCGTTGCGATCGCGACCCCGATCGTGCAGCGCTCGGTTGCCTGGTCGACGAAACGCCCCGTTTCGTCGTCGCGCACGGCGATCGTGCTCGCCGTGACTGCGCCGCTGCCGTTCCCCGCGAACACCGGTCTGCTCGACCTGGGAGGAGCGCTCGCGGTCGCGGCAGCAATCGTCGGCGTGCGCTATCTCGCTCTCGACCGTGACGGGCCCGCGCGTCCGTCGCGCACCGTCCTCGTCGCGATCGGCGTCGTCGCGTTCCTGGCGGTCGCGATGTCCGCAGGCTATCTCGTCACCCACCCGCTCCTCATCCAGGGCCAACTGGAACCGGTCGACGGCAACCCACGGCTCGCCCGCCTGCCGCTCGAGAACCGCGGTCACGCAGCCGCCGCACTCGTCGGCGTACGCGCTCCGCACGTTCCGCTCCGCTTCCTCGCGCTGGAGATCGCCTCGGCGCCCGTGGAAGTGCCGGCTCGCGGCTCCGCCTCCGTCGTGTTGCGCGCGCCGGCATGCGCAAACGGCGGCTACTACTTCCAGGTCGGAGAGCTCGACGTGCGCTACCGGATCCTGGGAGGATTCCACGAGCAGCGCCTTCTCGTGGATCCGCCCTACAGGTTCCGCTGTCCGTAGGGGAAGCCGGGCACCCCACCTCCTCGATTGCCTCCGATCGAGCGGTTAGGACGGACGACGCAACACCGTGCCGCCGCGCTCCCCGGTCTCGCCTCCGTCCCTCAGGGTGAGCACGCCGTTCACGAGCACGTGGCGCATTCCCACCGCGGTCTGGTTCGGCTCGAAGGGTGTCCCACGCTCGCCGTAGGTCTCGGGATCGAAGACGGCGATGTCCGCCGGCGCGCCGGGGCGAAGCACGCCGCGGTCTGCAAGCCCGAGCCTCTCGGCCGGAAGCTGCGTCAGCCGGCGTACCGCTTCCTGTGGGGTGAGGAGCCGGGTCTCGCGCACCATGAAGCGGTAGAACCACGCCGCCCACGTGTAGGCCCCGTGGAAGATCGAGTCGGCGAGCGGGCCGTCGGGCGCGAGCGTCGTCGCATCCGAGCCCGGCATGCAGAGCGGGTGCGAGAACGCCTCTCGCTGCTGCTCCTCGCTGTAGCAGTGGATCAGCGCCATCAGCCGGTGCAGGCGCTGCGTGTCCGCTGCGAGCAGGTCGTAGATCGCGTCGAGCGGCTCCTGACCGCGCTCTGCCGCGATCGAGGCGACATCGCGCCGCGCGTACTCCGGCCAGACGTCGTTGTCGAGCAGGACGATACGACCCCAGTCGTCACCGGCGCTGAGGATGCTGCGGTGCGACTTCATCCGCCGGCGCGCCGACGGATCGCGAAGCGCATCGGCGAGCCGCTCCGGCCCTCCCTCGACCGCCCACGCCGGGAGGACCGAAGAGAGAAACGTGAAGCCGAACAGTCGGGTGTGCATGTCGAACGCCACGTCGAGACCTCGCGCGCGGGCGGCCTCAACCGTCTCGATGCAGCGGTGGCCCGCTTCGAAGCCGCTTCGCGGCACGAGGTGTGAGACCTGGAGCCGCACGCCCGCATGCTCGGCCGTGCGGATCGCCTCCTCAACCGCCTCCACCGCGCTCGCGTCACGGTCGCGCGTGTGCGTCGCGTAGAGCGCGCCGTGGCGGGCTACGACGCGGCACAGCGCCTCGATCTCTTCCTCCGGCACACCGGTCTCGGCGGCGTACTCGAGGCCCGTGCTGTAGCCCCAGGCACCATCGTCGAGCGCCTGCTCGAGCGTGAGCGACATCGCGGCGAGCTCCTCCGGCGTCGCCGGCCGCTCCTGCAGCCCCACCGCGTCGAGCCGCAACTGGCCGTTCGGCACGAGCGTGAGCACGTTCACCGCGGGACGCGCCTGCTGGAGCCGCTCGAGGTACTGGGGCATCGTCGTCCAGCTGAGCGGCACCTCCTCGTCGTAGCCGTAGATGATGCTGCGCGCGAGCTCCGGCTTGCGGATCGGAAAGCACCCGTGGCCGCAGTTGCCGATCGCCTCGAGCGTGACGCCCTGCCGAATCGCGCTGACGGCGCGGGGGTCGACGAGGAGCGTGTAGTCGGAGTGGCTGTGGATGTCTATGAAGCCGGGCGCAACGAGGCAGCCAGCCGCGTCGAGCTCCACGCCCTCGGTCGGAGGGACGGCGCCGATCTCGACGACGCGCCCGCCGGCGATCGCGACGTCGGCGCGAGCCGGCTCCGCTCCCGTTCCGTCGACGACCGTGCCGCCGCGGATGACCACGTCAGGCGGCACCGGGCGCGCTCCCGTCGGTGCGCTCACGCCGGATCTCGTCGATCAGCGCTTCGTCGCGCCGGTCCCGGATGCCCCGCAGCATCTCGCCATCATGCTCGAGCCACGCCGGCAGCGTCGCCAGGTCCTGCTCGCGGGAGAGCGCCGGCAGCAGGTTCTCGCCGACGGTGAGCCAGGTCGCCGCTCCGCCGAGCGCGGCCGCCGTGAACGGCCCGACCTGCCGCCAGCGGCGGGCGAGCCCCTCGCGCACGACCGTGTCCACCGTCTCGGGGGAGGCGACGCCGTTGTCTGCGAGCCACAGCGCCTCACGGATGAGGGCGAGCTGCAGCCGGTTCCAGATGAAGCCCGGCACGTCCCTCTCGACGGCGACCGGCACCTTCCCGAGAGCGAAGAGCGTCTCGGTCATCCGCGCCGTAACGGCCGGGTCGGTCCGCTCCCCGGGAATCACCTCGACCGTGGGCATCAGGAGCGGCGGGTTCAGATAGTGCGCGCCAATCGTCCGCTCGGGCGCGCCGACCGCCGCGCCGAGCTCGGTGAGCGAGAGGGAGGACGTGTTCGACGCGACGATCGCGTCGGGCAGCGCCGCGGCAAGGGGGCGCAGGAGCGCTGCCTTCAGCTCGAGGTCTTCGGGGAGCGACTCGACGATCAGGTCGGCGACGGCCGCGGCCGCGGGGGCGACCGTCCAGCGGCCCCTGCCCGGGTCGAGCCCGAGCCGCCCGGCCAGCGCCAGCCCCTCCTCGACCCGCCGCCGCAGCGCGTCGGCGTCGCGAGCGGCGAAGGTCACGTCGTGCCCCCCCGAGAGGTACTCGATGCCGATCTGGGAGCCCATCAACCCGGCTCCGAGCACGAGCACTCTCATCGCACGAGCCCCCGTGCCGCGACCTGTACCAGCTCCACCTCACAGCCGCTTCGGTGGACGGCGACGGTGTCGTGGAGGTTCGCGGCGCCGCAGGCGTGGTTCGGCAGCACCGTCACCTTCTCGCCGAGCTCGGGTCGGGCCGTGCTCGCCGAGAGGTCGACGATGGCGTGCTCTTCCGAGAGCGACCGCACCGCGGCGTCGGGGTACTCGACGACGAGCCCGAAGAGCCCGTCGTCGCGCCCGAGCGCCGGGTCGGAGGTGAGCGTCTTCGTGCCGGCGTCGAGGATGGCGCGGTCGGACGTGGGCCGGCTCACGACCGTCGCGACCGCGCGCAGTGCACAGTCGGCGAGGTCATGAGTGCCGCTGACGAGGCAGCGCCGGTCGCCGTAGACGTAGTTTCCGACCCGCAGCTCGGTCACCTCGGCGTTCTCGTGGGCGTGGAACGAGCCCGGGGTGCCGCCGCCGCTGACCACCTCGACGGTGAGCCCGAGTGCCTCGATCCGCTCGCGGGCCTCGCGCAGCCACGCCTCCGACGCGGGCGTGACCGGGTGGGTCATCAGGCCACGCAGCTCGAGCCCGTACAGGCCCGCCGCCACGCCCGCCAGCTCCGCCGCCTCCGCCGGCGACTGCACGCCGGTGCGGCCGAAGCCCGTGTCGCAGTCGACGAGCCAGCCGATTGTGACGCCGCGCGCCTCGGTCGCCTGCGCCAGCGCCCGCGCCGCGACGGCGGAGTCGCCCGCCACGCTCAGGTGCACCTGGGAAGCGAGCGCGGCGGCGCGCTCGACCTTGTCCGGGCCGACGAGCGGGAACGGGATCAGGATGTCGGCAATCCCGGCGTCGGCCATCACCTCCGCCTCGCCGAGCTTCTGGCACGCGATCCCGACCGCACCGGCGTCGACCTGCATTCCCGCGATCCGCGGCAGCTTGTGCGTCTTCACGTGCGCACGCAGGGCGAGGCCGTGCGCGTCGCAGTACGCCTGCCAGCGCGCGATGTTGCGCTCGACCGCGTCGAGGTCGAGGGTGAGGAACGGGGTTGGCAGGTCGCCGACTACCACGGCACGGCCGCCAGCGCCTCCGGTGTCGAGGGGCCGGGGTCGAACTCGAGCCCGACGACTCCCTCGTAGCCGCCCGCCTCGAGCGCCCGGACGAGACGGCGGAAGTCGACCTCACCTGTCCCCGGAGCACCGCGCCCCGGGCAGTCGGCGTAGTGCACGTGGCCGACGAACGGCAGCCACGTCGCGACGTCCTCGCACGGGTCGGCACCCATGCGGGCTGCGTGGTAGGCGTCGTAGAGCAGGAGCACCTCGTCTGACCCGGCGAGCTCGATCAGCTCGAGCGCTGCCTCCGGCGTCGGCACGAGATAGCCGGGGACGTCACGATCGTTGATCGGCTCGATCACGATGCGGACATCGCAGCCGCGGGCGCCCTCGGCGCAGGCGGCCAGCGCGGAAGCGGCGACCCGCAGCTGCTCCTTCCGGGGCACGCGGCCGGTGTCGCGGCCGACGAGGACGTTGACGTAGGGGGCGCCGCAGCGGCCGGCGGCCGCCGCCGCGGCGCGGAACGCCGCGAGCGACTCCTCGTGGCGCTCGGGCACGTTGAGGAAGCCGCGCTCGCCCGCCTCGATCTCGCCGCCGTCGCAGTTGAGCAACTGCACCCCGAGCGAGTGACGATCGACCTGCTCGGCCCACGCCTCCACGAGGTCGGCCCCCGGCCACCAGGTCTCGACGACCGCGAAGCCCGCCGCGGCCGCCGCGGCAGGGCGCTCCAGGTACGGCAGCTCGCGGAAGAGCATCGAGAGATGGGCCGAGAAGATCACGCGCCTGCCGTCACCGGCACGAACGGGCCGGTCTCGCGCTCGAGCGCAAAGCCGACGCGGAAGCCGGTGTACTCGTCGAAGTGCGCTGTGACAACCTGCAGCGCGGTCGGCAGACCTTCCCCGCTGACGCCGCTCGGCAACGACATGGCCGGATGCCCGCTGAGATTGAGAGGCATCGTGTTGAAGCAGAGCCTGGCGGCGGTCCGGCCGGAGACCTCCGCGAACGACGCTTCACCGGTCAGCAGCAGCGGCGCGGTGATCGGGAGCGTCGGCGTGAGGAGCGCGTCGAAGTCCTCGAGCGCCGTCATGACCGCGCGCCGCACGGCGAGCCTGGCGTTGTGCAGCCGCGCATACGGGACACCGCCATAGCGCTCGTGAACGTGGCGGTCCGCGAGGATCCAGGCCTTCACCTGGTCGGGCAGGAGCGCTCCCTCCTCGAGCCGGATGCGCGTGAACGCCTCGAACGCGGGCACGTCGTAGGCGCCGAGGTGACCGAAGCCCTGGCCTCCGTCGCGGTAGACGTCGCTGAACAGGTGCGCCACGTACGGCTGGAACACCGCCATCCCGTACTTCCAGAGCGGGATCGAGACCTCCCCCACGACGGCGCCGCACGCGGCGAGCACGGCGGCGGCGCAACGGCCGTTCGCGATCACGTCCGGCTCGCAGACGTCGGGGTGGAAGGACTCGGTGACGAGCCCAAGGCGCAGCCCCTCCACCCCTTCCCCGGCGGCGGCCGCGTAGTCTCCCGCCTCGATCGGTCCCCGCACCCACTGTGCGTCCCGCCAGTCCTCTCCGGCAATGACGCCGAGCAGCAACGCCACGTCGGCGACAGTGCGGCCGAGCGGCGTCACGAAGTCGATCGTGTGGTCGATGTGCGAGATGCCCCACGACGGCACGAGCCCGTGCGTGGCCTTCAGCGTGACGACCCCGCAGAACGCGGCGGGAATGCGGCCGCTGCCGCCCTGGTCGACGCCGAGTGACATGTCCACCTCGCCGGAGCGGACGGCGGCGCCGGAGCCGCCTGATGAGCCGCCGGCCGAGCGAGTCGGGTCTACGGGATTGCGGGCCGGGCCGAAGGCGCTCGTGTCGCCCAGCCCGGACGAACCGAAGTCGTCCATGTTCAGCTTCCCGACGATCGTGCCCCCGGCCGCGAGGATGCGCTCGACCACGACGGCGTCGTACACAGGCACATAGCTGCTGACCCGGGAGCCGTTCGTCGTCGGCACCCCTGCGACCGAGATGTTGTCCTTGAGGCCGATCGTCCGCCCCGCCAGCGGGCCGGTGCCCGACTCGCGCACGTGGCAGCGGCGGATGAAGGCGTTGTACGGGTTGTCGGGAGGATCGGGCACGTAGCCGGGGTCGCGGCCGGCCGGCGCCGGCAGCGGTAGCTCCCCATCGATCGCGTCGAGCACGTCCGCGAAGCTCGTCAGGGAGGCGACGACCGGCAGGAGCTCCGCGTCCTCACCCGGCCGCAACTCGATCCCGTCGAGCCGCGCGAGCGCCGCCAGATCCTCCACTGCGGGCGGCTCGACCCGCTCGTAGCCGCCGCTCACGCCCTGTTGCCGCCGTAGGTGGACTGGAACGCATCGCCGTCGGCGAACCGGCCCAGGCGGAAGTCGTGGACGTCGGCGTAGTCCACCGGTCGATCGAGGATCGCGCCGGCCACCATCGCCCCGATCGCCGGTCCGAGCTTGAAGCAGTGCCCGCTCCCTCCCGTCGCGAGGTGCAGGCCTTCGACCTGCTCGACCGGTCCGAGGAGCGGATGCCAGTCCGGCGTCACCGAGTAGAGCCCGACCCTGCCGTCGCGCAGGCGCACGTCGGCGAGCGCGGGGAGGCGCGCCACGAGCCGCGTGCGAACGTCCTCCACGAAGGCGTCGTCGAGATCCCAGTTGCAGTCGTGCGTGGTCACATAGTCGTAGGGCTTCGGGAAGCCCCGCCCGATCAGCAGCACGTTCGACCCCTCCTCGACGAGGGGCCGCATGTAGGTGCGGTCGACCTGGGCCGAGATCGAGAGCGGCGGCGGTGCCACCGATCCCGTGTCGAAGACCACATCCTGCTCGCGCGTCAGCTGGATCGGAAGCTCGACGCCCGCGGTGCGCGCGAGCGCCGGCGACCAGCCGCCCGCAGCCAGCACGACCGTCTCGCACGCGATCATCTGCCCCTTGACGCGCACGCCCCGGACGGCGCCGCCCTCGACCAGGATCTCGTCGACGGGGGAGTGCTCGTGGGCGTGCGCCCCCAGCCGGCGCGCCGCGGCGATGTAGGCGGCGGTCGTCGCGAAGGGGTCGGCGGAGCCCGAGTCCTCCTCGAACAGGGCGTAGGCGATTCCGTCGGTCACGATGCCCGGCACGTAGTCGCCGAGCTCGTCGAGCCGTATCTCCACGCTCCGCGACCCCTCGGCCGTCTGCATGGCTCGGTTCGCGACCGCGTGCTCGCGCTCGTGCTCCTCGACCAGGAAGATCCAGCCGGTGCGGTTGTAGACCGGCTTGGCGCCGAGCACGTCTGGCACGTCGATGAACGCCTGCCGCGAGCGGAGCGCCATCCGTACGACCTGTGAATTCGAGTAGTGCATGCGCACGATCGCCGCCGACTTGCCGGTCGACTCGTGGCCGAACCGCATCGACTCGAGCAGGATGCAGGGCACGCCCGCACGAGCGAGCTCCCACGCCGTCACGGCGCCGAGGATGCCCCCGCCGACGACGACGACCGCCGTCCCGGTGTGGTCGTGGGCGGACGGCGCACTCATCGTTCCTCCCGCATCTGCGCGCGCAGCGCGGTGGTCGCAGGTTCGTCGACGACGCCGTCGTCGCTGACGACGACTCCGTAGGCGTCGCGGGCGCGGGCGACGCTCACCTTCTCGTCGAGGACGTCGCGCACGACGGCCGCCACCACGCGGTCGAGCGGATCGCCCCATCCTCCCCCGCCGGCCATCCGGTGGTGAACCGTCGTCGCGTGCTCCAGCATGGTCGAGAACATCGGCGGATACGCCTTCCCGTCGGCGCTGCCGTTGCGAAGCGTGTTCGCCGACGTGCCCCCAGGCCCGCCGCCCGCAAGGCCGTACGGCGGGTGCACCTGCCGGTCCGAGCGGACCTGCAGCGACGTATCCGGCAGAATCGTGCGCCAGACCCGCTCGATCGCGAGCCCGCCGCGAAACCGTCCCGCACCGCCGCTGTCCTGCACGAGCGCGTAGCGCTCGATCATGATCGGGAACTCGGCCTCGGCGACCTCGACGGGGATGTTCGCGGCGGTCGCGCACGGGTTCGAGAGGCCGTCGTTGCCGTCGATCCCCGGTCGCGCCCCCCATGTGCCGACGACGAGCTCGAAGTAGATGTAGCGCTCCCCGTCCGGGCGTGTACCGGCGAAGATCGCGAGCGTGTTCCCTCCTTCGCCGGCCGCCGCCACCCGGTCGGGCACGAGCTGTGCGAGCGCACCGTTGACGGCGTCGAACATGCGGAAGCCGGTGACGCCGCGCATGGTGGACGCGCCCGGCATCACTACGTGGGTCACCGTTCCCGGCTTCGTGACGACGTTCACCGGGCGGAAGGCGCCCGACGACGTGGGTATGTCGACGCTGACGGCCGACATCACGGCCTGGAACACCGTCGCCTCGGTGAAGGAGCGGGTCGAGTTGAGCGCCCCGGCGACCATCGGATCGGAGCCCGAGAAATCGACCGTCACTTCGTCGCCGCTGATCGTGACCTCGACGGCGATCTTCACGTCCCGCACCTCGATCCCGTCGGAGCCGACGTAGTCGACGAAGGATGCGGTGCCATCGGGCCACGACGCGATCTCCGTCCTCACGATCCGCTCGGTACGGTCGACGGTTTGCTCCATCAGGCCCGTCAGCCGCTCGCTGCCATAGTGGCCTGCCAGCTCGCGTAGCGCGCGCTCGGCGATGTTGCACGCCGCGATCTGCGCGTTGATGTCCCCCATC
>Ga0209797_10000895_pt1 | contig 14981 bp, 13 predicted proteins | sample DOMMetBare3Fresh_2_FD_187472 | JGI IMG/M metagenome (GOLD analysis project Ga0209797, IMG submission 187472) | Wetland sediment microbial communities from St. Louis River estuary, USA, under dissolved organic matter induced mercury methylation -... | ecosystem: Environmental > Aquatic >... | reverse complement strand
TGCAGGGCCACACCCGAGCCGACAACACCGCCATCGTGCTGGCGCTGGTGGAGCACGGCGTGGGCATCGGCCGCATCGTCGAGCTGGTGGCCAGGCCGCTGGTGCGCAGCGGCGCGCTGGTGCCGGTGCTGCCGGGCCAGATCAGCGGCGAGCCGGTGCCGATGTACGCGGTGATGCTGCAGGAGCGCCACCGATTGCCGAAGATCCGCGCCTGCATCGATCACTGGGCGCAGTGGATGGCCGATTCGGCCGTCGAAGGCGACCGGCCGCGACGGCGTGGCGGCCGCTAGCCGTGCCGACCACCGCCGTCGCGGCGGCTCAGCGGCGCAGGTTCTCGATCAGCGTGGCCATGCCCATGCCCGAGCCCAGGCACATGCTGATCACCGCGTAGCGCCCGCCGGTGTCGGCCAGGTGGTGCATCGCGGTCATCGTCATGCGCAGTCCGGTCGCGCCGGGTGGGTGGCCGATGCTGATGCCGCCGCCATACAGGTTGGTGTGCGCCCGCGGGATGCCGAGCTCACGCTCGGCATGCAGGTTCACCACCGCAAAGGCCTCGTTGATCTCGAAGTAGTCGATATCCGCCACCGTGAGCCGGTTGCGCTCGAGCAGCCTGCGCACCGCGGGCACCGGGCCCGCACCCATGATGTCGGGCGGCACGCCGACCACCGAAAAATCGACCAGACGCGCCTCGATCGGGATGCCTTTGGCCTCGGCCGCGCGGCGACTGGCCACCAGCAGCGCAGCCGCCCCATCGGTAACGCCGCTGGAGTTGCCCGCGGTGACCGAGCCCAGGCCGTCCTTGCGAAACGCCGGTTTCAGCGAGGCCAGCTTGTCGCGGGTGATCTGCGGCCGCGGGAACTCGTCGTGCTCGAAGCGGCGCATGCCGCGTTTGCCGTCGGGCACGTCGATCGGCGCGATCTGGCGCGCGAGAAACCCCGAGGCGATCGCCGCGCCGGCACGCTGCTGGCTCATCAGGCTCCAGTCGTCCATGTCCTCACGCCGGTAGCCGAAGCGCGCGCTCAAGTTCTCGGCCGTGTCGCCCATCAATTCGCGCGTGAACGGGCAGCGGTAGATGTAGTCCAATCCGTCGACGAACTCGAACGGCCCGCGGTGGGCACCCCAGCGCACCTGGTGCGCCAGGTACGGCACGCGCGAGTAGTTCTCGCCGCCGGCAGCAACGGCGATCTCGCTGTGGCCCGAGACGATCTGCTGCGCGGCGCTCACGATGGCCTGCGAACCCGTGCCGCAGGCGCGCACGACGCCGAGCGCGGCACTGTCCACCGGCAAGCCGGCGTCGAGCGCGATCTTGCGGCTGACGAACAGGCCGTCGTGGTCCACCGGCGCGGTGTTGCCGAACACCAGGTGGTCCACTTGATCGGCGCCGAGCCCGGCGCGCGCCAGACAGACCCTCACCGCATGTACTCCCACCACCGACAGCGGCACTTCGCGCAGCGCCTTGCCGAAATCGCCGAACGGCGTGCGCGCGCCGGAACTCAATACGATGTCCTGGAAGCTCATCGACCGTCGCGGCGCGTGGCGCCGGCTGAATCCGTGGGGCCTGTCGAGTATAGGCAAGGCCGGTCGGGCAAGCAAACAAGTGTTTGGTAAACGAACCACCGGCGCCCGGCGCTTGCGTCGCGCATGCTCGATGTGCACGCTGGATTGGGGTTTCTTACCAAACGATCGTTTGGTATATTGCTGGCTCCACGCGTCCCACCCATGCCTCGAGCCCGTCTCGCCCACGCCGACAGCCGCCTGCCGCAGATCCTGGACGCGGCGGCGCACTTGTTCTGCCGGCAGGGTTTCGAGGGAACCTCGGTGCGCGACATCGCGTGCGCAGTGGGCATGCTGCCGGGATCGCTGTACTGCCATTTCGCAACCAAGGAGGACCTGCTGGTGGCGGTGTACCTGCGGGGGGTCGAGCAGATCTGCACCGCGGTGCAGGAGGCGGTGGACGGCCGCACCGACCCGTGGGACCGCCTCGAGGCGGCCTGTGTGGCGCATCTGCAGGCCATCCTGCGCGACGACGACTACGCACGCGTCGTGGTGCGCGTGCGTCCGGCCGATGTGCCGGCCGCGAACCGCAGCCTGATCGCGCAACGCGACCGCTACGAGTCGCTGTGGGCGGCACTGATCGGCGCCCTGCCGCTGGTGCGGCGCACCGACCGCAAGGCACTGCGCCTGATGCTGCTGGGCGCGTTGAACTGGGCGCAAACCTGGTACCGGCCCACAGGCGCCGCCACCCCGCGCACGATCGCGCGTCAATTCACGACCCTGCTGCGGCAGGGCTAGGAGAGCCCGCCATGAGCCACGCCGTTCAGCTCCGGATCGCCCGTTGGTCCTCTGGGCAGCCGCCTGCGGGCCGGCGGAGGCGGACATGAGCTTCGCCCCGATCCCCAAGGTGCTGGTGACCAAGATCGGCTTCGACGGTCACGACCGCGGCAGCCGCATCGTCGCCGCCGCGCTGCGCGATGCCGGCATGGAGGTGATCTACACCGCGCCGTGGCAGGAGATCAACGCCGTGGTCAAGCTCGCCACCGAGGAGGACGTGGACGTGATCGGCATCTCGTCGCTGGCCACCGACCATCTGATCGTCCCCAAGCTGATGGACGCCCTGCGCGAGGCCGGGCTGGGCGACACCGCGGTGATCGTCGGCGGCATCGTGCCCGACGAGGACGAACAGATGTTGCTGGATGCGGGTGTGGCCCGCGTCTTCCACCCGGGCAGCCCCCTGGCGGCCATCGCCGAGTACGTGCGCGACATCACGCCAACGATCCGCGCGCGCCGCGCCGCGCACTGACCTCGCAGGAGAGCGACAATGAACAAGCCGATTGACAGCGCCCTGCTGAAGCCGGACGACCCGCACGCACGGTGGCAGCAGGAATACGCCGCCCAGATCGGCGCCGACCGTGCGGTGGCCAACCGCTCGGGCATCCCGGTCAAGCCGCTGTACACCCAGCGCGACTGGCCGGCCGATGCGTCGGTGGACGCTGCACTGGGCCTGCCGGGCCAGCCGCCCTACACCCGCGGCATCTACGCCACCATGCACCGCGGCCGTACCTGGACGCAGCGCCAGCTCACTGGCCTGGGCACGCCGCAGGAGTACAACGCCCGGCTGCTCGATGTGCTGGCGCAGGGGGCCACGGCGGTGTCGCTGATTCCGTGCAATTCGGTCTTCCGCGGCATCGACATGGACGATTCGCACATCGAGCTGCTGGGCACCTGCGGCACCGTGGTCAACACCGCCGCGCACATGGACCGCGCGCTGCAGGGCGTGGATCTTGCGGCGACCTCCTGCGCGCTGAACGACCCGTCGCCGTTCACGCTGCTGGCCTTCATGCTCGCGGCGGCCAAGCGTCGCGGCACCGACTGGCGCTCCGTCAGCGGCACCTCCAACCAGAGCGACTACATCAGCCACTACGTGGCCAACCATATGTTCTTCCGCATCGCGCTGCCCGGCGCGCGGCGCATCCTCGGCGACCACATCGAGTTCTGCAATCGCCATGTGCCGAAGTGGAACCCGATGTCGGTGGTCGGCCAGCACATGCAGCAGGCCGGCGCCACGCCGGCCGAAGCCCTGGCCTTCACGCTCAGCACCGCGATCCAGAACGCCGAGGACTGCGTCGCGCGCGGCATGGACCCCGACCAGTTCCTGCCTCGCTTCACGTTCTTCTTCGATATCTCGATCAGCTTCTTCGAGGAGGTGGCCAAGTTCCGCGCCGCGCGCCGCATCTGGGCGCGCGTCACGCGCGAGCGGTTCGGCGCGAAGGACCCACGCGCCTGGCGATTCAAGTTCCACGCGCAGACGTCGGGCGTGGACCTGACGCGCCAGCAGCCGCTGAACAACATCGCCCGCGTGACCGTGCAGGCCATGGCCGGCATCCTGGGCGGCCTGCAGTCGCTGCACACCGACGCCTACGACGAGGCGTTGTCGTGCCCCAGTGAGTTCGGCGCCCGCATCGCGGTGGCCACGCAGAACATCCTGCGCGAAGAGGCCCACCTGACCGACGTGATCGACCCGCTGGGCGGGAGCTTCTACGTCGAGACGCTGACCGACCAGATGCAGGCCGAGGTCGAGCGCGTGATGGCGCTCATCGAGGACGCCGGCGGCATGTTCAAGGCGGTGGAAAGCGGCCTTGTGCAGCGCATGATCGGCGAATCGGCGCGCCGCTTCCAGAGTCAGGTGGATTCGCTCGAGCAGACGGTGGTGGGCGTCAACGCCTACCAGGTCGAGGAAGACCGCAGCGCACGGCCGATCAACGCCCGGCCCGACCGCGCCGCGATGCAAGCCCATCTCGACGCGTTCCGCGCCGACAAGGCCGCGCGCTGCGCGGCGGACGTGCGGCACGCGCTGGACAACCTGGCGCGCGCCGCCGGCGACGGCCGCGACAACGTCTTCGGCCGCGTGGTCGAGGCGGCCGAGGCCGGCTGCACGCATGGCGAAATTTGCGCCACGCTGCGCCGCGAGCTGGGCTTCGGCCATGTGCAGGCGATCGTGTGACCCAGCCGGCGGCGATCGGAAGCCAAGCGCTGATTCCGCCCGGCCTGCTGGCCGGTGAACGCCGGGCGGTCGCACGCACGATCAGCCGGATCGAGCAGGGCGCGCCGGGCGCGGCGGCGGTGCGTGCGGCGCTGGGGCCGCACCTGGGACGGGCGCATGTGATCGGCATCACCGGTGCGCCCGGGGCCGGCAAGTCCACGCTGGTGCACGCCTTGCTCGGGGAACTGCTGGCGCGTGGGCGCCGCGTGGGTGTGGTGGCGGTCGATCCGTCCAGCCCCATCAGCGGCGGCGCGGTGCTCGGCGACCGGGTGCGCATGGGCACGCATGGTGCGCATCCGGACGTGTTCATCCGCTCCGTGGCCTCCCGGGGGCATCTCGGCGGGCTGTCGCGCACGACGGTGGGCATCGTCGACGTGTTCGATGCCGCGGGCTTCGACACCGTCATCGTCGAGACCGTCGGCGCCGGACAGTCGGAGATCGAGATCATGCGCGTGGCCGACACGCGCATCGTGCTCTGCCCGCCAGGCCTGGGCGACGACGTGCAGGCCATCAAGGCCGGCATTCTCGAGATTGCCGATCTGCTGGCGGTGACGAAGTCGGACCTGGCCGGCGCGCAGTCCACCGCGCGCGAGTTGCGCGACATGCTGCAGTTGCGTGCCAGGCGCCCGGACTCCGGATGGAAGGTGGTCGTGGTGTGCACCAGTGCCGCCACCGGAGAAGGCGTGGCAGCGCTGCTGGACCAGGCACTGGCGCACGCCGCGGTCGCCGGCCGCGGACGGCGCCTCGGCGCAAGGCCCGAGCGGCCACGGGAAGGGGAAATCGACGAAGCGTTCAGGCGGGTGATCGGGCTTGCCGACGCCGACCCCTTCGTGCGGGCGCTCGGAATCGCCTGCACCGACGCCGGGCCGGGCAGCGCCACGGTGACGATGACGCTGGGTCCTGAGCATCTGAACTTCAACGGCAGCTGCCATGGCGGCGTGGTCTTCGCACTGGCCGATACCGCCTTCGGTCTGGCGGCCAACTCGCACGGCAGCGTGGCGGCGGGCATCGACGCCCACATCACCTACCAGCAGGCCGCGCACGCGGGCGACCGGCTGACTGCGCGCGCGATCGAGGTGTCGCGGTCGCGCAAGCTGGCGGTCTACCGCGTCGACGTGACGCGCGGCGACGGGCGATCGATCTCGAGCTTCACCGGCACGGTGTACATCACCCAGACCACGCACCCGCGTGCCGCGCCGCACGGACCGCATGCCGAGGCGACGGCGCAGCGTGCCCCGGCTGGACCATCGAAGCCGCAATAGCGCACCGCGACGACGGCCGGCGTCGTTTGCATCGAATAGGGCTTACCAGAATGTCAACCACACCGGACCACCCGAACAATCGTTCAGACAACCCGGGGCGAAGCAGCGACAACATGACGGCAGAGCGCATCATCGGCACTTCGCGCGTGCTGCGTTGCCCGGGCCGCCGAACGCACACCCGCGGCCGGTTCGCAGCGGCGCAACCGATGTAGGAGCAGGATGCATGCCGATGGCCGATGCGCCTTTGCTGCAGGTCGACGGCATTGAACTTGCCTTTGGCGGCATCCAGGCGCTTCGGGATGTGTCGCTGACCGCGCGGCGCGGCGCGATCACTGCGGTGATCGGGCCCAACGGCGCCGGCAAGACGAGTCTGTTCAACGCGGTCTCGGGTTTCTACAAGCCGCAGCGGGGCCGTGTCGTGTTCGAGGACCGTGACATCACGCGCGCGAATGCCTCCCGTCGCGCTGCCCTGGGCCTGGCACGCACGTTCCAGAATGTGGCGCTGTTCCGCGGCATGACGGTGCTCGACAACATCAAGCTCGGCGGCCACACCCGGCTGCACGCCAACCCGCTGACCGCGATGTGGTATCTCGGCGCGGCGCATCGCGAGGAGATGGCGCTGCGTCGCGAGATCGAGCGCGACGTGATCGACTTGCTCGAGATCGACCATGTGCGCAACCTGCCGGTGGCCGCGCTGTCCTACGGCCTGCAAAAACGCGTCGAGCTCGCGCGCGCGCTGGCCATGAGGCCGAAGCTGCTGATGCTCGACGAGCCGGTGGCCGGCATGAATCGCGAAGAGACCGAGGACATGGCGCGTTTCATCCTCGACATCCAGGAGGAGCGTGGCATCACCGTGCTGCTGATCGAGCACGACATGGGCCTGGTTATGGACATCGCTAACCACGTGGTGGTGCTCAATTTCGGCCAGGTGATCGGCCAGGGCACTCCGGCCGAGGTTCGAGCCAATCCCGAGGTGGTGCGCGCCTACCTCGGCAGCGCCGCTGCCGCGGCTGTGCCGGCATGAGCGGCAACCCGTTCGACTGGATCGCGCTGGCGGAGTACAGCGCCATCGGCCTGCTGTCGGGCGGGCTGCTGGCGCTGATCGCGCTCGGCTTCGTGCTGATCTACAAGGGCACCGGCGTCATCAACTTCGCGATGGGCGAATTCATGATGCTGGGCGCCTACTTCTTCTACACCACCAATGTGATGTGGCGCCTGCCCACGCTGCTGGCACTGGTGGCCACGCTGGCGGCGGTGGCGCTGGTGGCGGCGTTGATCGAGCGCACCGTGTTGCGCCCGCTGGCCGGGCAACCGGTCATCTCGGTGCTGATGGCCACCATCGGCCTGGCCAGCGCGCTGCACGGCGGCGTCGACGCGGTGTGGGGCGGCGCCAACCTCGAGATGCCCGCGCTGCTGCCGCGCAAACCGTTCACCGTGGGCGAAATCCTGGTGCCGGGCCAGGTGGTGTGGAGCTTCGTGCTGGCGGCGACGATCATCACCGCGTTCACGCTTTACTTCCGGTTCTCGAAGACGGGGGTGGCGATGCGCGCGGCGGCGAGCGACCCCATCACCGCCTATGTGCTGGGCATCGACGTGCGCCGCACCCAGGCGCTGACATGGATCTTCGCCGGCATGGTGGGCGCGGTCGCCGGCATCGTGGTGGCGTCGATGACCAGCCTGTCGCCGGCGCTGGGCGGCGCCGCGCTCGGCGTGCTGGCGGTGATCATCCTCGGCGGCCTGGACAGCATCGCCGGCGCCATCGTGGCCGGGCTGATCGTCGGCTTGATCGAGAGCTTGACCGCCGGTTACCTGGGCGGCAAGGTGCGCGACATCGTGCCCTACGTCACCGTGCTGGTGATCCTGTTGGTGCGCCCGTATGGCCTGTTCGGTACGCGACAGATCGAGAGGCTGTAGTGAGAATCGGCGACTTCCGCGCCAGCTACGCGCACGACGAATCGTTGTGGCCGACGCGCGTGCAGCGTGCCTGGCTCGGCGTGCTGGCCGTTGCGCTGATCGCCTTACCGTTCGGCGCCAACGGCTACCAGGTGAGCCTGGCCTGCATGCTCGGCATCCACGTCATCGCGGCGGCCGGGCTGAACATCATGACCGGCTACACCGGCCTGATCTCGCTCGGCCATGCGGCGTTCATGGGCGTGGGCTGCTACACCGCGGCCTGGTTCGCCCAACGCGGCGTGCCGTTCTTCCTGACGCTGCCGCTGGCCGGCGCGATGGCCGCGCTGCTCGGGCTGCTGGTGGGACTGCCCAGCCTGCGCATCAAGGGCCTGTACCTGGCGGTGGCCACGCTGGCCACGCAGTTCGTGCTGGTCTACGTTTTTCGCGAGTGGGACAGCGTCACCGGCGGCGTGCGCGGCGTCAACGTGCCCAATGCCAGCCTGTTCGGCTTCGAACTGCTGAACGACCAGCGCATGTACTTCCTGATTGCACCGGTGGCGGTCGCGTTGCTGGTGGCGGCGCGCAACCTGTTTCGCACCCGCGTCGGGCGCGCCTTCATCGCCATCCGCGACAAGGACATCTCGGCCGAGGTGCTGGGCATCGACCTGCTGCGCTACAAGCTGGCGGCGTTCGCGATCGGCTCGTTCTACGCCGGGGTGGCCGGTGCGCTGCTGGGCTATTTCTATCGGGCGATGACGCCCGAGTACTTCACGCTGCAGTTGTCGATCTTCTACCTCGCCGCGATCATTGTCGGCGGCCTGGGCAGCATGCTCGGCACGTTGCTCGGCGCGGTGTTCATGACGCTGGTGCCCGAGCTGCTGCGCGGTATCGTGGCCAGCATCGCCCAATGGGCGCCGAGCGCCACCGAAATACTGAGCCCGGTGCAGCAGGTCGTGTTCGGCCTGCTCATCGTGGGTTTTCTCGTGTTCGAGCCGCATGGGCTGCTGGAGATCTGGCGGCGCGTGCGGCGGACATTCCACCTGTGGCCCTTCCGGGCCTGATCGTCAAGGAGACAGTGCATGAGCAACAGTGACCACCCCACCGACCTCTTCCGCCGCCGCATGGTCGGTGCCGGCGTTGGCGCCGCCGGACTTGCGGCGCTGCCGCTGCATTCGGCCATCGCCCAGAGCGGCGAGATCGTGATCGGCGCGGCGCCGCCGATCACCGGCGTGTTCGCCTTCGCCGGCGTAGGCCTGCACCAGGGCCTGGGCGACTACTGCGAATGGCGCAATGCCACCAAGGGCGGCGTGGCCGGCCGCAAGCTGCGCTACATCGGCGAGGACTCGGGCTACAAGATGGACCAGGCGATGAGCGTGTTCAAGAAGATCATGGGCGCGCACAAGCCGCCGGTCTTCTACGGTGACTCCACCGCCTGGGCCAAGGCCGCAGCCAAAGAGGTCAGTCAACTCGGCACCACGCTGACCAGCAGCCCGAGCTTCAGCTCCGACCTGGCCGACCCGAAGAACGTGCCCTACTACTTCATGGCCGGGCCCACCTACACGGCGATGGGCGAGATCCTGCTCGAGTACATCAACCGCACGTCGCGCGGCGCGTCCAAGCCGGCAGTGGCCATCGTCTACAGCGACACCGAGTTCGGCCGCGACCCGATCTCCGGCATCAAGGCCAAGGCGGCCGCGCTGCAGATGCCGATCGTGCAGGAGATCGTCACCAAGCCCGGCGCGGTGGATGTCTCCAGCGAAGTGGCCAAGCTGCGCCGCGCCAAGCCCGACTACGTGATCTTCCACGGCTACGTGCTGGCGCCGATTCCCGAGTTCATCAAGCAGATGCGCGAGGCGGGCATGACCACCACGCCGATGGGCACGATCTGGAGCATGGACAAGACCACCGTCGACGCGATGGGCGCCGCGGGCCAGGGCTGGATGGGGGTGATGCCCTACCGCTACAGCTACGACACCAAGGACGCGCCGACGATGCAGGTCATCAAGGATTTCGCGGCCAAGGCACGCCCGAACATGAGCTATGTGCCGCTGTTCTACACCCACGGTTGGCTGGTGGGCATGATCTTCAGCGAAGTGATGGAGCGTTGCCTGAAGGCCGGCAAGGCGCTGACCGGGGTCAACATGAAGGCAGCGCTGGAGTCGATGGACAACTGGGACACCGGCGGCGTGACCGGGCTGCTCGCCTCGCTCAAAGGCCACCAGATCGCCAGCGGCCGCATCTACACCTACGACGCCAGCAGCAAACTGCTCGAGCCGGCGAGCGGCTGGATCAAGACGGCGTGACATGACCCGCCCCCGAAGTGGCCTGCGGCCAGCGCCCCCTCGACGGGGCGGCGCCAATGGACCGGCCAAGCCGGATGCACGTCGCCCGCGTGGTCGCGGCCGCACGCTGCATGCCACTTCACGCTTGTTGAAAGCTAGGTGACGCGTTGGCGGCGCCCGCCCTCAGCATCGAGAACATCGAGGTCGTGTACCACCACACGGTGCAGGTGCTGCGTGGCCTGTCGCTGGTGGTGCCGCGTGGTCAGATCGTCGCGCTGCTGGGCAGCAACGGCGCCGGCAAGACGACGACGCTGAAGGCGATCTCGGGTCTGCTGCCGCTGGAGATCGGCGAGGTGCGAACCGGCGCCATCCGCTTCATGGACGAACGCATCGACCGGGTGGCCCCACACCTGCTGGCGCGTCGCGGCATCGCGCATGTGCGCGAGGGCCGGCATGTGTTCGAGGATCTCACGGTCGACGAAAACCTGGTGGCCGCCGGCAATGCACTCATCGGTCGCGGCGAGAAGCCCGAGCCGGCGCTGATCTACGAGTACTTCCCGCGCCTGAAGGAGCGCCGCAGCCAGCGCGCCGGTTATCTGTCCGGCGGCGAGCAGCAGATGCTGGCCATCGGGCGCGCGCTGCTGGGCAAGCCCACGCTGATGTTGCTCGACGAACCGTCGCTCGGTCTGGCGCCGCTGGTGGTCCAGGACATCTTCGACATCATCGCCCGCATCAACCGCGAGCGCGGCGTGTCGATGCTGCTGGTGGAGCAGAACGCGATGGCCGCGTTCGGCATCGCGCAGTACGGCTACATCATGGAAAGCGGGCGCATCGTGATCGACGGCCCCACGCAGCGACTGGTCAGCGACCCGGACGTGCAGCGCTTCTATCTCGGCTACGGCGACAGCGCGCAGGCCGTGTCGAGCTTTCGCGACGTCAAGCACTACAAGCGGCGCAAGCGGTGGCTGTCGTGACCGGCGCGGGCGATGTCGGGTCGATGCCGCTGCCGCAGCAGCTTCGACACTGGGCCCAGGTGCGCGGCGACGCGGTGGCGCTGCGGCAGAAGGACTTCGGCATCTGGGAGCCGTTGACCTGGGCGCAGTACGAGCAAGCGGCGCGCCACTTCGGCCTCGGCCTGGTGAAGCTCGGCCTGCCCGATGGCGGCCACTGCGCGATCATCAGCGAGAACCGCAAGGAATGGGTGTTCACGCAGCTCGGCTGCGGGCTGGTCGGCGCGGTCACCGTCGGCGTGTACCCCACGTCGCCGGCCCCGGAGGTCGAGTACCTGCTGCAGGCGTCGGACGCGGGGATCGTGGTCTGCGAGGACCAGGAGCAGCTCGACAAGGTGCTGGCGGTGCGCCAGCGGCTGCCGCTGCTCAGCCACCTGGTGGTGATTGACCCGCGCGGGCTGCGCCACTACGACGTCGATAACCTGCTGACGTTCGAGGAGGTTTCGGCGCTCGGTGCGGCGTACGAGCACGAACGCCCGCGCGTGGTCGAGGACCGGCTCGCGCGGCAGACGATGGAGGACACCGCGCTGATGATCTTCACCAGCGGCTCCACCGGCCGGCCCAAGGCGGCGATGCTGAGCTACGGCAACATCGCCGCGATGGCCGCCGGCACCGATGCGGTGTACCGCTGCACACCCGAGGATTCGACCGTGTCGTACCTGCCGCTGTGCCACGTGGCCGAGCAGATCTACACCGTGCACCTGCCGCTGCGAGCCGGCGCGGTGGTCAACTTCGCCGAGAGCCTGCGCACGGTGCAAAGTGACCTGCGCGAGATCGCGCCGACGCTGTTTCTGGGAGTGCCGCGCATCTGGGAAAAGCTGCACGCGTCGATCGAGATCAAGATGCGGGAGACCGGCGGTGTGCGCCGCAGGCTGTACGAGCGGGCACTGACCGCCACGCTGCCGTTCGTCGACCTGCCGCCGCAGCGCTGGAGCTGGCGCCAACGCCTGACCCATCGCCTCTGGACGCTGCTGGTGCTGCGCGCGCTGAACAACTTCATCGGCCTGCGGCGCTGCCGGCTGGCGCTGTCCGGCGCGGCACCGATCGCGCCGGAGATGCTGCGCTTCTTTCGCGCGCTGGGCGTTCCGATCCGCGAGGGCTACGGCATGACCGAGACCGCCGGCGTGGTGACCGTGCAGCGCAGCGCGGCCTCGCCGGTGGGCACGGTGGGCGCGGCGGTGCCGGGGGTCGAACTTCGCATCGCCGACGACGGCGAACTGCTGGTGCGCGGGCCCACGGTGTTCAAGGGCTATTACCGCAACGAGGTCGCCACGCGCGAGACGGTCGACACCGAGGGTTGGCTGCACACCGGCGACGTGGCGGTGGCGGTGGGCGACGAAATCCGCATCATCGACCGCAAGAAGGACATCATGATCACTGCCGGCGGCAAGAACATCACGCCCAGCGAGATCGAGAACGCATTGAAATTCAGCGCCTACATCAAGGAGGCGATCGTCATCGCCGACCGCCGGCCCTTCGTGGCGGCGCTGATCCAGATCGACTTCGACACCGTGGGCAAGTGGGCCGAGGAACACGGCCTGGGCTACACCCATTTTCGCAGCCTGGCCGAGCACGAGCGCGTGCGCCAGCTGGTGCAGGCCGAGATCGACCGCGTCAATGCCCGCATGCCGCAGGTGCAGCATGTGCGCAAGTTCCACCTGCTGACCAAGGAGCTTGACCACGACGACGGCGAAGTCACCGCGACGATGAAGGTCAAGCGCCGGAGCATCGCCGAGAAATATGCCGAGGCGATCGAGTCGCTGTACGGCGGCCGCGCGCCGCACAAGGAGCCAGCATGAAGACGATCCGCTTCGACGGCCGCGTCGCCGTCGTCACCGGTGCCGGCGGCGGCCTCGGGCGCGCCCATGCGCTGCTGCTGGCCGCGCGTGGCGCGGCGGTGGTGGTCAACGACCTCGGTGGCAGCATCGCCGGTGTCGGCGGCGATGCGTCGGCCGCGCAGCGGGTGGTGCGCGAGATCGAAGCGGCAGGCGGCCGCGCGCTGGCCAGCCACGACGACATCGGCACGCCGCAGGGCGCGCAGCGGCTGGTCGACGCCGCCGTACAGGCCTTCGGGCGGGTCGACGTGCTGGTCAACAACGCGGGCATCCTGCGTGACAAGACCCTGCTGAAGATGGAGGCGGACGATTTCGAGGCCGTGGTGCGTGTGCACCTGCTGGGCTCGGCCTGGTGCTCGCGCGCCGCGCTGCCGGTGATGCAGCAGCAGCTGTACGGTCGGATCGTGATGACCACCTCGGCCGCCGGGCTGTACGGCAACTTCGGCCAGAGCAACTACGGCGCCGCCAAGCTGGGCGTCGTGGGCCTGATGAACACGCTCAAGCACGAGGGCGCCAAGTTCGGCATCCGCGTCAACACGGTGGCCCCGGTGGCCCTGACGCGCATGACCGAGGGCCTGCCGTTCAGCCGCATGCTGAGCGAAGCCACGCCCGAGCGCGTGGCCGCGGGCGTGGCCTTCCTGGCGTCGGAGCAATGCGAGGTCAGCGGCACAATCCTGGCCGCGGGTGCGGGGTACTTCTCCACCGTGCGCATCGTCGAAGGCCTGGGCGTGCACGCCGGGCCCGACGAGGTGTCGCCGGAGTTCGTGGCGGCGCAATGGGCACGCATCGCCGACCCGGCAGCAGCGCGGCCGTTCGATAGCGCCGGTGACGCGCTGATGGGCGCCTTCGGCGCGCCATCACGGTAGGCGGATGGGCGCAGCACGCGATCATGAACGAGCTCTACCCAGTCACCGCGCCATTGGATGGCGCCGAACATCGGGCCTTTCGCGACACGGTGCGGCGCTTCGTTGCCGAGGAGATCACTCCGCATCACGCGCAGTGGGAACGCGACGGCCAGGTGCCGCGTGCGCTGTGGCGCCGCGCCGGCGAGCTGGGCCTGCTGTGCCTGACGATCCCCGAAGCCTACGGCGGCGCGGGCGTCGACTTCGGCTACAGCGCCGTGGTGGTCGAGGAGATGGCGCGTGCCGGCGCCTCGGGGCCGCTGTTCTACCTGCACTCGGACATCGTGGCGCCGTACCTGATGCACTACGGCACCGAAGCGCAGCGCCGGGCCTGGCTGCCGCGCATGGCGCGCGGCGAGATCGTCAGCGCGATCGGCATGACCGAGCCGGGCGCGGGCAGCGATCTGGCCGGCATCCGCACCCGCGCCGAGCGCGACGGCGCGCACTGGCGGATCAATGGCCAGAAGACGTTCATCTCCAACGGCCAGATCGCCGACCTGATCCTGCTGGCGGTAAAGACCGATGCTGCGCGCGGCGCCAAGGGCGTGAGCCTGATGCTGGTGGAGGCGGACCGGCCGGGTTTCGGTCGCGGCCGCCGGCTTGACAAGCTGGGCCTGCAGGCGCAGGACACCTCGGAGCTCTTCTTCACCGACCTGCAGGTGCCTGAAGACCATCTGCTGGGCGAGGAAGGCAGCGGCTTTCGCTACATGATGAACGAGCTGCCGCAGGAGCGGCTGCTGGTGGCCATCACCGCGGTGGCGGCGATGCAGGCCGGCGTCGAGTGGACGCGCGAACACGTGATGCAGCGCCACGCGTTCGGCGCACCGCTGTCGGACAAGCAGACCGTGCGCCACCGGCTGGCCGAGGCGCACGGGCATACGCTGGCGGCACGCAGTTTTCTCGACGACTGCCTGCGCAAACACCTGGCCGGGAAGCTGGATGCGGCCACCGCGTCGGCGGCCAAGTTCTGGACCACGGAAATGCAGTTCACGGTGCTCGACAACTGCCTGCAGCTGTTCGGCGGCTACGGTTACATGCGCGAGTACCCGATCGCCCGTGCCTGGGCCGACGCGCGGGTGCAGCGCATCTACGGCGGCACCACCGAGATCATGAAGGAGATCGTCGCGCGCAGCCTGTTCGGACGCTAGGGGGTCAGGCCATTCGCTTGGCCACTTCGTCGAGCATCACCTCGGTGGCGCCACCGCCGATCGCCTGGATGCGCGCGTCGCGCGCCATGCGCTCGACCGGCGTGCCGCG
>Ga0209797_10000894_pt1 | contig 14985 bp, 10 predicted proteins | sample DOMMetBare3Fresh_2_FD_187472 | JGI IMG/M metagenome (GOLD analysis project Ga0209797, IMG submission 187472) | Wetland sediment microbial communities from St. Louis River estuary, USA, under dissolved organic matter induced mercury methylation -... | ecosystem: Environmental > Aquatic >... | reverse complement strand
TAAAAAACAGACTGCCAATTTTATCTGTTTCAATTAAATCGCTCAACAGATTTAAAGTTACAATCATACTTAATATTACAGCACAAAGCATAGCTAAAGCCCTGTCAAATGGATCATCCAGTTCATGATATGCTTTTGCAGCAATACCAAACATTGTAAGTAATAAAATAATAAACAAAATCATACCCGGCAATCCCTGTTCAACTGCAAGCAATAAAAAATAATTATGTGCTGATGACTTTTCTTCATTACTGCTTACCCAGGTTTTAAATGCATTAACAGTGTACTCTTTATAATGCAATGAAAAACTATTAGGCCCATACCCTTTTAGCTTTTCACGGTTTACCATTCTAATACCGGCAATCCACCTGTAAAACCGCTCCATGGTCGACATATCTTTCAACTCATAAGTAGCCTCAATATGTTCTGTAATATTTGTATGTTGCCGGGTTGTATTAAAATCCGGAGCAAATTTTAAATAATTGTCGTTTTTTATTAACCAGTAAAGGGCTATCGATATTAAAATACCGGCAATTATGATGAACGATAAAAGAAACTTTTTTTTAATAGCATACCATGTTAGTAATCCTGTAAACAAACACAACCAGGCTCCCCTTGAATATGCAAAGAAAAGGGCGATAAGAAAAAGAACAATTAATACAATTGTCCATTTACGGTTTCGGCCACTTGAAAAATGAAACCACATAAACAGTATGGGTAATAAACAAACCAATAATGCTGAATAATTAACATGATTCCGGAAAAAGGGAGAAAGTGTTTCATTAATACTATTAAAAGAAAATCCGGTTATTGCATGTCTTACTAAACTTCCGATTACAGGTATCAGCATTGCAAAAATGAATGCCTTTGAAGCAAGCTTGTAGTCTTCCTTTGTTTTTAAAAACAATAAACCCCCAAGAACAAAAGCAATAATAAACCATGATTTTGCCAATACATATTTAATACTCAACAACATTTCTGTTGAATAAATAACTGTAATCAGCATCCAGCCAAATTGTAAAATTAGAAGCAATGCTAAACTGCTCCTCAAAATTTGATTGGGAAAAAGTGATGGCCTTAAAAGTAAAACAGCAATTAATGATCCTGAAAGCAATAGCATCAAAGGCTCATCGGGCATATCTGTTGAAATGGTGGATGTAACAGAAAGCTCAGTTGATAACGGAATGACAAATAATAGAATAAAGTAAAGAAACCTGAGATCAGATGTAAATAGAACGAAGAAAAGTATTACAAATGGAATAGTTACCAGAAAATATGTTTCGGTTAGTATACCGGTAACAAAAAATAAAAGAGCTGCTATTGAAAGCAACCACCAGGTGTTCATTTTGTTTTTTGTAAACTGGCGATGCATATCAGCTCAATTTTGCATTCTTCTTCCATTCAATTAGTAATAGCAACAAAACAGAAAAAACAAATGAAAGGATTGCTGCTAAAATAACACCTGACAGAACCTGAGGTTTGTCTTTTTTCAAAGCCGGTAATGCATTTTCAATTACAAACAATGCACTTACATTATTTATACTGGTATTAAATTGCTGAATGAGCTTTTCCTTTTCATTCAGGTCTTTAATGATTTCAGCTTTCCTTGCAGTAAGAAAAGCGTTTGAGTTTGTTAATTGCGTTTTCTCAATCTGCTGAAGTGTATCTTGTTGTGCACTAAAATCATTCTTTAGTTTTTGTAAAATCTCCAGCTTCATATTATTCAACGATGCAACACTTTTTTCGTTTACTTTTTTTACAATGGCATTGGCCATTGCAGCAGCAAGCTGTTTATCAGTATCCCATACATTTACTTTTACGTGGCCATATTCGTTTTTTTGAATTTTTACATTTTCTTTATACTCATAATCAGCCAGGTATTGTGCCCTTTCGCTTTTAGGGTTAATTTTATAATGCCTGATGAGTTGAAAAGTATCAACCATAAATCTGTTCATTTCTTCTGCTTTGGAAATGGCCATCAGCCTGTCGTTATCAAATTCACCACCAAAATAAAAATATTGCTCCCAAAATTCTGTTCTGTAAATGTTCGACCTGTCGCCAATGTTTGGATTGGCTGCAGTGAAAATAGCTGAGCTTCTGTAATATGGTTTTTTTATAAGAAGTAAAACAGCAGTACTTATTGTAGCAAGCAATACAATGAGCACAATACGTTTCCAGCTATTGCGGATCATGTTAAATACAATTTCTAAATTCATATTCATATATATAAGCAAAAGGGCTAAAATACAACAGTTTTACAGTTGCTGAATTAAATTCATCAACTCATGAAATAACCTGAACCTTACGGTTAAAACTTTCATCAAGTGAAATAAACGTTTCCGTTCGTTCAATTCCTTTTATTTTTTGTAATGCATCGTGTAAAACAAATCGTAATTGATTAATGTCTTTACAAACAACTTCTATAAACATACTGTAATTACCGGTTGTATAATTAAGCCTTACAATTTCTGGAATCTTTTGCAGATCTTTTGCTACCGCATCATATAAAGAACTTTTTTCAAGAAAAATGCCAACAAAGGCAGTAATATCATAACCTAATGTTTTTAAATCAACATTTAATTTGGTTCCTTTTACAATACCTTGTTCCTGTAGTTTTTTAATACGTACATGAATAGTACCTCCGGAAACAAAGAGTTTTTTTCCCAGATCAGCATAGGAAATTTGTGCATCTTCCATCATTTCAGAAATGATCTGCAGATCCAGTTTGTCAAGATTTAATTTTCCTGCCATTATTGAATAGTTTATTAATTATTATTCAAATTAATAGAATATTTATTAAATAACATCGAAACTTTTTAAATTTATGTTGAAATATTTGCAATGAATATGACTTTTAACTTAATATTGCACTGTAAACGTTCTTTGAACAACAAATTGTGGAGTGATGAAATTTTGGCAGACATGCCCTCTTGTCTCGGGGGTGGGGGTCACAGGATAAACACAGCATAGAGCCGAATTGATAGCGATATTGATTCGACCGGGGTCGACCACCGAACTTTGTGCTATAGCTAACTGCCTCGTGGAGGTTCGATTCCTCCCTCTACAGCTTAAACAAAAACCCAAACTACAAAAACCAAAAAACAAGTAGTGCATTTGGTTACCGAATGCAATAGTTATTGGATTTGGATTTTGTGTTTTGTTCTTTTACAATGTGGGGTGATGAAATATTTGGCAGACATGCCCTCTTGTCTCGAGGGTGAGGATCACAGGATAAACGCAGCATAGAGCCGAGTTGATAGCAATATCGATTCGACCGGGGTCGACCACCGAACTTTGTACTGCAGCTAACTGCCTCGTGGAGGTTCGATCCCTCCCCCTACAGCTTTAACACAAGAATGGATATTGTATTTATTCTTTGTAACGATTGTTTTCTCATGCTTTTTTTATTTGCCTTTTGTTTATACAAAAGGCTTTTTTGTTTTACAACTTTATAAACCAATTAACTGAAAAATGAAATAAGGTTTTTAAATCCGGTTTTGAGTTTGTATTTTCAGGAACAATCTTTTCTATGATTAAAAAATCAGTTCGTTATTTAAAAGATATAACCATTAAAGAACTGAATAATGGTCTTTCGGAGCAATTAACGTATCACAATTCAATGCATACTTTAGATGTAATGAAACAATCGCTTGCCATTGCAAAACGAGAGGGCGTTACCAATAAAGAAGACCTTTTACTTTTAGAAGTTGCAGCGTTATATCATGATACCGGATTTCTTTCTCTATATAAAAACCACGAAGATGAGAGTTGTGAAAAGGCCAGGAAGGAACTTCCTGTTTTTGGATTTACAAAAAAACAAATTAACAGAATTTGTGGAATTATACTGGCAACCAGAATTCCCCAGAGTCCCAAAAACCTGCTTGAACAAATTCTGGCCGATGCTGATCTTGATTACCTTGGAAGAAAAGATTTTTTCAGAATAAGCAAATTGTTAGAAGCTGAATTTTTAATTTATAATATTGTAAAAAGTAAAAAAGACTTTGAGGAATTACAATTAAAATTTTTTGAAACTCATGATTATTTTACCAGCTCATCAAGAAAACTCCGAAAACCTGTGAAAAAAAAGACTTATGAAACACTAAAGAAAAAATACATTTCAAAATATTCAAAGAAGAGAAACACATGAACTCTTCACACAAAATTGCACGGCTATTAAATATTCAGCAACACGAATGGCCACTGGTAAAACTTTTATTTGTTCTGCAGTTCTTACAAGGGGCTTCTATTGCTTTGTTTTTTACTTCAGCTCTTTCACAGTTTCTTGACAGATTTCCAATTTCTGACTTAGCTTATGTTTTTTTACTATCTGCCGCTTTGCTTTGGATAACAGGAATTATCTGTAATAAGCTTGAACATAAATACAGTTTATATAAGCTGAGTATTATTATGACGATAATAATGACATCGCTCATCTTTTTTTTCTGGGCAGGAAAATTTGTTTTTACTTCATTTTGGTTTTTCTATTTAATGCTTGCATTGTTTAATGTAATGTATCTGATTAATAACCTTGAATTCTGGGGACTTTCAGCACAGGTATATGATGTAAGACAAAGTAAACGGTTATTTGGAGTAATCAGTTCGGGTGATATACCAGCAAAATTTTTGGGTTATACTATAGCAATATTATTTGTGCCGTTTTTAGGAACTCAAAATTTACTTATTATTAGTTTAGCTGCAATGTTAATTTCTTTTTACGTTCTGAAAATTATTTTTAATTCTCCGGAGCTTAAAAAAATATCATCACATGCTTCTAAAATAAAACAACAACATACTGCTGGTATATCTGCACTTGTTAAATTGTTTGCTGAGAATAAACTGATCATCCGCACTGCCCTTTTATCAATGATTGCTTTTACCGGATTTATATTAATTGAATATGCATTTTATGCAGAAATAAAAGGTTCAAATAAATATAAAACCGACGAATCGTTTGCCCTCTTTACCGCTTTATTTATGGGTGGCGCAAGGTTAATTGCCTGGCTATTTAAACTTGGTTTTACCGGAAGAATCATTACCAAAATAGGAAACAGAAATGCATTACTCATTACGCCCATTGTATTATTTGTGTTTAATGCAACTATCATTTTACTTTTTAATTTATCGCCGCATAATTCAGCAATATTATATGTATTTGGAGCTGCTGCAATTTTAGTAGATGCTCTAAGGGCGTCTATTAACTCACCCGTGTTGCTAACAATATTACAGCCACTTTCCACACCCGACAGATTACGATCACATAATATAGTAAAAGGCGTAATGGATCCTTTTGCTTATTTATTTACCGGTTTGCTTTTACTCTTTTTATACAAATGGGGGGGGTATAATCTGGCAATCATTTGCTTAATTCTTATTGGTATTTCGTTACTATGGGCAATATATGTTTTTCTTGTTCAGAAAGAGTATTTAAATATGCTTATAAAAACCATCAGCAGCAGGTATTTTAAAAATGAAGATTTTAATTTATATAATAAAGACACAATTGAAAAAATTACAAATAAGATTAATACCGGTAACGAGCTTGAGGTTTTGTATATTCTTAAACTTCTTGAAAACGGAACAAATAAAATAAATAATGAACTGATAGCAAAAGCATTGAATCATCCATCAGAAGCTGTACGTATTCAAGCTCTTCATTTAATAGATAAGAAACACAATGTTAATGCAGCTGATGATCTAATTAAAATGATTGAAATAAAAACGAATCCAGCCATTTTTGCAAAAGCACTAAGGGTGCTTTCGTCTATTGCTTATGATTATAATCGTTTAAAGCGTTTTTTAACAAATGAAAATTCGCAAATCAGGTTTGCAGCTATTGAAAGCATAATAGAATATAGCAGATCAGAAATTGAAAAGGCACCTGTCATTCAATCTATAAAAGAAATGTTTTCTTCTTTGGACCCTGAAGTAAAACTTTCGGCTATAAAGCTTGCTTCAAATATTTCTGAACCACTGTTTAATACAGAATTAATTCGGCTTTTGAACGATCCGAATGAAATCATTATAAAAACCACTATTAATACAATTGGGGAAAAACATAATAAAAACATTCTTTCCCGTTTAATTCCCCTTTTTCCTTTACATGAAAAAGAAGTACTTGAGGCTTTTTACAATACCGGAGATAAAGCGTTAGAAAGTATTATGGAGCTGCTGCAAACAAAAACAATCAACCACAAACAAAAAGAAAGACTCATCCTAACTTTAGGAAGAATTGGCAGCCCCGCCTCACAAATAAAATTATTAGAACTTTTACCCCAATTATTACCTCTCAACAATATTATTATTAAATCTTTAAACCGATGCAGTTATCATATTACTGAAAACAGCAGACTGGTAATTGATTCAATTACCAATAACTACCTTATCAGATCGGTTGAGCTGCTGTTTATGCTAAACAGGTTAAAACCGTTACAAAAAATAAAACAGACTTTATACAATTCCCTTTTGCTTGAATTGGAAGATTTAAGAGAAACGTTGCTGAACCTCTTTTCGTTTTATTCTCAAAAAGAACAGGTAGATAAAATTAAGAAAGCATTACAGCTCAATAAAAAAGAAACAGCAGCTAATGCACTGGAGCTTATAGAAGCAACAATAAAAAAAGACTATGCCACTACTTTTAATACGGTTTTTGAAGATTCTGATATTTCATTTCGGTGTAACTTGTTAAAAAAGATGATACCCGAACAAGCATTTAATAATATTGAAAAGGTAGTAACAAGATTGTTGAAAGAAGATGAGCAATTTAATAACTGGACCCTAGCGTGTTCACTTTACTCATGTAAATTAATACCATTACAGATAGACCACCTGATAATGAACAGATTTTTAAAATCGGAAAACAGATTATTAAAAGAAACTGCAACCTTTGCTATATCATAAGTTAAAACCGAAACCATGTCATCTGTAGCTGATAAATTACTTCTGTTTGAAAAAGTGCTCATACTCAAATCGCTTGATTTGTTTATTCAAACACCAGAAACCATTTTATCTGAACTGGCGCCTTTAATGGAAGAAGAAGAATACCAGGCAGAAACTACCATATTTAAAGAAGGTGATATTGGCGATTGTATGTACATCATCTACAGAGGTGAAATACGCATTCATAAAGGGAATATGACGCTGGCCCTGTTAAAAGAAAAAGAAGTGTTTGGTGAATTATCTTTACTTGATTCCGAAACAAGATCTGCTACTGCAACCTGTAATACAGATTGTTTTTTATTTAAAATTGACCAGGAACCATTTTATGAATTACTTGAAGCAAGACCTGAAATTGCAAGAGGTTTTATAAAAATTCTCTGCCAAAGGCTAAGATTACAGAACGAAAAATCTGTATTACTTTCTAAATAATAAAATGATTTTTTTGAGTTTTCACTAATCTATATAAAGAGTTATAATTAATCTGGTCAGGATTATCTTTGCCCGCAATGGGCCAAAAAAAATTACATCGTTTTGCTGAAATAGAAACATTTCCCAATGTGTTGCAATATCCGGAGAATATGCCCGGCAAATGGAATGAGTTTTTAAAAAATAATAACAGCATTACACTTGAACTGGCATGTGGTAAAGGAGAATATGCAATTGGACTTGCCCGCCTTTATCCCGATCGTAATTTTATTGGTGTTGATTTAAAAGGAAATCGCATTTGGGTAGGCGCTAAAACTGCATTAAAAGAAAATTTAAGTAATGTGTTTTTTTTACGCACTCAAATTGATCGTATTACAGAATACTTTGCACCCGAAGAAGTAAATGAAATCTGGATTACATTTCCTGATCCGCAACTACGTGCTTCTAAACACAAAAAAAGATTAACTCACCCAAAGTTTTTACGCCTGTATCAACAGATTCTAAAACCCGGATCTCTTGTTCATTTAAAAACTGATTCCCCCGTTTTATACAACTTTACTAAAAAAGTAATTGAATTATATAACTTGCATTTACATACTGATATCAATGATTTATATCAACAAGAAACCATAGGTGATGATTTAAAAATAAAAACACACTACGAAGGTTTGGATATAGCTCAAAGCAGCCGTATTCATTACCTCTGTTTCTCATTACCTGTTCATGAACTCTCCCTTGAGAAAGACCCGGAACTTAAACAATGGGTTTTTGAAAATGAAATAAAATAATTTTAAATGTTATTCAACAATTTATGATTTTAATGGTTGTACATTTTGAACTGCATCGCCACATATGAATAAACTTAAAGAAGGAATTGATTTTTATTACGACGAGCATGATAACATGGTACTTACTGCTACGTATCATCTTGATAAAGGCTATTGCTGCGGATGTGGTTGCAGGCATTGCCCTTTTGAATATGAAAATGTTCCGGAACCTCGTCGTACCTTGTTGCTGAAAGAAAATCAATATGCCCAACAAGAAAAAAATTCCGCTTCCTGATACAACAAAAGCAAAAGATTATTCTTTTTTTGATGACGTGTATGATGTAGTAAGGCAAATACCAAAAGGCCGGGTAACATCCTATGGAGCAATTGCTGCATACCTGGGCACAAAATCGTCGGCCCGTATGGTGGGTTGGGCTATGAACGGTTCACATAAAATAAATCCAAAAGTACCGGCACAAAGAGTTGTAAACCGTAATGGTATGTTAAGTGGCAAGGCACATTTTGAAACTCAAACACAAATGAAAGAGCTGCTTGAAAAAGATGGAGTAACAGTTAAGAATGATACAGTTGTTGATTTTGAAAAAATATTCTGGGATCCTGCTATTGAGTTGGGTTAAACATCATTCAAACAATTTATCTTCCCTTAAAATTATCTGCAAATGAAACTGCTGCTGTTTTTATTATTGATTCCCTGTTTTTGTTTTTCGCAACAGGTTTATGATTATATTATACGCAATGGAAAAATCGTTGATGGCAGTGGAAACAGTTGGTATTACGCTGATGTTGCTGTAAAGGACGGGAAAATTGTATTGATTAAAAAACATATTACAAATACAGCATCAAAAATAATAGATGCAAATGGGCTGATTGTGGCACCTGGTTTTATAGACGTACACGGACATATTGAAAGCGGCATTTTTGAAAGACCTACTGCAGATAATTATATCTATGATGGTGTTACAACAGTTATCACTGGTAACTGCGGAGGATCAGCAGATGATCTTCATCAATTCTTTACACGAATTGACAGTATTCATACTTCAATCAATATTGCATCTCTAATAGGACACAATACTATCCGTCGCCAGGTAATGGGACTGGATAACAGGTTTGCAACTGCCACAGAACAATTACAAATGGAAAAGCTGATTGCCAAAGCAATGAAAGATGGTGCAGTTGGTCTTTCAACAGGATTGATCTATCTCCCCGGTATGTACAGCAATACAGATGAGGTGATTGGTTTGGCAAAAGAAACAGCAAAATTTTATGGTATTTATGCATCACATATCCGCAACGAAGAAAACAAAGTAACTGACGCAATAAACGAAGCAATTGATATTGGTAAAGCTGCCAACATTCCTGTTCAGATCTCTCATTTTAAATTAAGTGGCCCTGCCAACTGGGGACGATCAGCTGAAACATTATCATTGATTGAAAAAGCAAGGAAAGAAGGGTATGATGTAACCATTGATCAATATCCTTATACTGCCAGCAGTACCAATCTCGGTGTGCGTTTGCCCGATTGGGCACTTGCTGGTGGAAACGACTCGCTAAAAAAAAGAATTATCGATCCTTTGATTCATCAGCAGATCATTAATGAAATGCTTATACAGTTGAAAAAATACAAATACAAAAACTACAGTTTTGCTGTAGTAGCCAATCATACAGCAGATAGTACGCTCAATGGAAAAAGTATAACCGAGATCAACAAACTGAAAGGAAGAAAAAGCAAACCAAGAGAAGAAGCAGAAACTATTTTGGAGTTGATGCTGGCAGGGGGAGCACAGATGGTGTATCATAGCATGAGTGAAAAAGATGTACAGTTTTTTATGAAGTATCCTTACAACATGATTGGTGCAGATGGTGGCGTAAGTAATGGCCGTGGCATGCCGCATCCACGTACATATGGCACCAATGCAAGAGTGCTTGGCAGGTATGTACGGGAGATGAATCTTATTTCATTGGAAGAAACCATAAGAAGAATGACTTCTTTAGCTGCACAAAAATTTCAACTGAAAGATCGTGGAATGATCAGGGAAGGAATGGCTGCAGATATTGTTGTCTTCAATGAAGCAGAAGTAACAGATCATGCAACGTTTGAAAATCCTCACCAGTTTTCAACAGGATTTAAATATATTCTTGTTAACGGTCAATTAGTAATTGATGAAGGCAAACATAAGGGTACCAGAAGTGGCAGAGCGTTGTTTGGGCCGGCGTATTCGTTACAATAAACTTTGTTATTGCTTTGATTTAATTCCTACATTAAATTTTACAGTATAATTTTGTGGAGATGTCTCCTCCGTCGACATGACGGCACTCCGACTAATTTTACTTTTTACTAATACACAAGCTGCCGTCGTTTCGAATTCCTCCTTATGAATTTAGATTTATCAAACTCTTGAAGCGGAATGAGAAATCTATGCATACTTATAGCCATCCTACCTTTCAACCATTCAAAATATTTTCTGCTAAAATTCAATTCTATCCTGTAATTTTCTACAAAACTGCATATATGAGGAAATACATTTTCATGCTATTGGCTTCAGCTTTTTCAATGTCCTTAATGGCGCAGCAAAACCTGGCAATAGCAACAGCAGACAGTATCAAAAAAGATACCATGGTATACACCAAGTTTACCAGTCTTCCACTCAAACCAGAACGTGAAGTAAAATTCAACACAAAAGAAGGTACATGGATGAGTGTTGATGTAAGTCCTGACGGATCAACCATTGCACTTGATTTGATGGGTGATATTTATACCATTCCCATTAACGGAGGTAAAGCAACGCAGATAACCAAAGGCATTGCTTATGAAACACATCCTCGTTACAGTCCTGATGGGAAAAAAATATTATTTACCAGCGACAGAAGTGGAAGTGATAATATCTGGTACATTGATATTGAAAAACAAGATACCGTTCAGTTAACAAAAGATCGTGTTGATGATTTTCCTGCTGCTGTATGGACTCCTGATGGAAATTATATCATTGCAAGCAAAGGCAGACGAACTCCAAAATTGTGGATGTATCATAAAGATGGTGGTGGTGGAATTCAGTTAATTGATCAACCAGCAAATCTAAAAACCATTGACCCTTTTGTTAGTAGTGATGGACGAACTGTTTATTATAGTCAGCGTATTGGCTCATGGAATTATAACGCTTTACTTCCGCAATATGAAATTGGAACTTATGACAGAGAGAAGGGTTCAATTAAAACGATAGCAAGCAGGTATGGTTCTGCTTTTACTCCAACATTGAGCAAAGACGGACAATGGATGGCCTATGGCAGCAGGTATGAAGATAAAACCGGCTTGGTTTTAAGAAACATGAAAACCGGAGATGAACGTTGGCTTGCATATCCTGTACAAAGAGATGAACAGGAAAGCATCGCTCCGCAAGGTGTATTGCCCGGTATGTCGTTTACGCCAGACAGTAAGTTTTTAATTGCAAGTTATGGAGGCAAACTCTGGAAACTCTCTGTTGATGGTAGTAAAGCAACTGAAATAGTTTTTGATGTTGATGTAAATCTTGAAATGGGTCCACGACTTTATTTCGATTATAAAATAAAAGATACAATTGCAGCATTGGCAACACAGATACGTGATGCAGCACCAAGTCCTGATGGAAAAAAACTGGCCTTTACAGTACTCAACAGATTGTATGTAATGGATTATCCAAATGGAACACCCAAACGTGTAACCAATTTTAATTTTACTGAAGCTATGCCTGCATGGAGTGTTGACGGCAATCAAATAGTGTTTGTTACATGGAACGAAACAGAAGGAGGCAATTTGTATAAAGCATCAGTGGGTGCAAAAACAACAGTAACAAAACTTACCAATGAAGCTGCTTTTTATATGCAACCTGCATGTAGTTATAATAACCGCATTGCATTTTTCCGTGCACCAAAACGTTTATTTAAAGATGCAGAAGATCCGTTTTACAGCGGAGGCGAAGCAGAGTTGGTTTGGATAAATGCAAATGGGGGCAACATTTCCAAAGTAGATTTAATGGCCAGCAATTATGGTAATGTTCATTTTACAAAAGATACCAATCGCATTTATCTCAATACAGGCGGTGGCGCACTTGTTTCTGTACGCTGGGATGGCACAGATCAAAAAACACATGCACGTATTACAGGTATTACTACTTATGGATCAGTTGCGGAAGCCGACAATCATCAACATGATAAAAATAAAAATGATGAAGTTGTTGTTAACAATACAAAATATGTGATGGGTAAACCAATGATGAATACTGATGCAGTTAATTATTGCATGTTACCAGAAAATACAAATAACCGTGAACCACAAAATATGCCATCAGCTGCAGGTACTATATTAATGGCCCCTGTAGGCAACCAGGCCGTTGCACAAGTAAATAATAATGTTTACATCGTTACCATTCCCGATGCAGGTAAAATCCCTAACATCAATGTCGCAGATCCAACCTTTAGTACTTTCCCTTCAAAACAGTTAACAGAAATTGGTGGTGAATTCCCCGCTTGGGAAGCCGATGGTAAAAAAATTCACTGGAGTTTAGGTAATGGCCATTGGGTATATAATACCGAAAGAGCAAAGTTTGTAGAAGATTCTGTGAAAGCTGCAAAAAAAACAGAAGCAAAAAGATTAGCAGATAGTGTAAAGGCATTGATTGCATTGGGGCCTGAAGCTAAAAAGGTTGCTGATTCATTGGCAAAGAAAAGTGCAGATTCTATTGCTGCCATTTTAAAAGTTGATACTGCCAGAGCAAACAAAGAAAAACTTGCACTGGAAGAAAAAAAGAAAGCAGAAAAATATTTACCGAGTGAAACTCAGGTAAAAGTATATTATCAAAAAGATATGCCTGTTGGCAGTATCCTGTTTAAAAATGCAAGAGTTATTACCATGAAGGGTGATGAAGTAATTGAAAATGGCGATGTGCTTGTTGTAAATAACCGAATAAAAGATGTTGGCAAAACCGGAACATTAACTGTTCCATCCGGTACAAAAGAAATTGATTGCACAGGCAAAACAATTACTCCGGGTTTTGTAGATACACATGCACACATGTGGCCTTTCTGGGGGTTACAAAAAAATTCAGTATGGATGTATGCAGCTAACCTGGCGTATGGAGTTACAACAACAAGAGATCCGCAAACAGGAACTACAGATGTTTTAACTTATGGTGATATGGTAAATGCAGGACAAATTCCTGGTCCACGTATTTACAGTACCGGCCCTGGTGTTGGTTTCTGGATGTATAATTTAAAAGATCTTGAACAAACAAAAAGTGTTTTAAAACAGTACAGTAAATATTATAATACACAGTACATTAAAATGTATCTGGTTGGTAACAGACAAATGCGTCAATGGGTAATAATGGCGGCCAAAGAACAACAGCTGATGCCAACAACAGAAGGTGGATTAGATTATAAATTAAACATGACTCAGTTGTTTGATGGTTATCCCGGTCATGAACATGCCATTCCCATTTTCCCATTGTATAGTGATGTTACAAAAACTATAGCAGAAAGTAAGATGGCGGTAACTCCAACTTTACTGGTAGCTTATGGTGGGCCATGGGCAGAAAATTATTATTATACAACTGAAAGCCCTTTAAAAAATCCAAAGCTTAACCGTTTTACTCCATATGAAGAGTTAAGTTCAAAAGCAAGACGCCGTGCCGGTGGCTTGGGTGGATGGTTTACACCTGATGATCATGTGTTTCAAAAACATGCACAAGGTATTAAGAGCCTTGTTGATAAAGGAGGATTGGCAGGCATTGGAAGCCATGGTCAACTACAAGGGCTCGGCTATCATTGGGAAATGTGGAGTGTGGGAAGTGGAGGATTATCCCCTTTTCAAACTTTACAGGTTGCAACTATTTTTGGTGCAACTGCTTTGGGGCTTGATAAAGAACTGGGAAGTTTAGAAGCAGGAAAATTAGCTGATATTGTAATCATGAATGAAAACCCGTTGATCAACATACGTAATACCAATACTATTTTTTATGTTGTGAAGAACGGAAGATTGTATGATGGTAATACTTTAGATGAAATTTATCCAACACCAAGAAAATTAGATATTAGCAGTTGGACAAAGGAAATACCCAAGGTAACAACAGAGGTAAAGCAGTAAAGAAATTGATTGAATAAAAAAGGTGTTCAATTAAATGAACGCCTTTTTTATTTTCTTTTTAAACATTATTATTCAATTTGTGTATTCTTTTCTTTAATACCGAATAACAATACTTTTGTTTTCCTTCTATGCTTTCACAAACATTCAATTCATATAAACAGGCATATTCCGGTTTGTCAAAACAAACCTGGCTATTATCATTGGTTATGCTGGTGAACAGAAGCGGAACAATGGTAATCCCGTTTTTAAGTTTGTATCTCACCAGTCCGCAGATGGGTTATTCTCTCAGCCAGGCTGGATTTGTATTTGGTTTGTTTGGTGCAGGTGCGTTTACAGGAGCTTATATTGGAGGAAGACTTACAGATAAAATTGGTTTTTATAAAATTCAACTGTTCACTCTTATTGGTGGAGGCATTTTATTTATAGTGCTTGGACAAATGAAAAGCTATCCGCTCATTTGCATCTTTACATTTTTGTTGAGTTTTATTAACGAAGCATTCAGACCTGCCAATTCAACTGCCATTGCTTTTTTCAGCAAAGAAGAAAACAGTACAAGATCCTATTCCTTAAACAGATTAGCTATTAATCTTGGCTGGGCAATAGGAAGTGCATTGGGTGGATTGATTGCACATTATAATTATGAACTTTTGTTCTGGATTGATGGTATTACCAATCTGGCTGCCGCATTTCTTTTATATCGTTTACTGAAACCGCCTT